>Ga0075425_100004960_pt1 | contig 13780 bp, 13 predicted proteins | sample SoiMethybrSBSTD4_FD_75300 | JGI IMG/M metagenome (GOLD analysis project Ga0075425, IMG submission 75300) | Bulk soil microbial communities from a Populus tree surrounding site in Tennessee, USA - Soil MetaG P. TD hybrid SBSTD4 | ecosystem: Environmental > Terrestrial > Soil > Tree plantation...
ACCCAGTTCCGCGAGCACCCCGGGATCATGGCCGGGACCGAGCGTCCGGACTACGGGCGCGTCGTGGACATCACGACCGCGTCGGCACTGCGGAACATGATCGCCCCCGGCCTGCTCGCGGTCGGCGCGCCGATCATCGTGGGGATCCTGCTCAAGGCGGAAGCCGAGGCCGCGCTGCTCATGGTCGGCACCATGGCCGGTGTGATCCTCGCCACCGTCCTGAACAACAGCGGCGGCGCGTGGGATAACGCGAAGAAGTACATCGAGTCGAACCAGCTGAAGGACGACAAGGGCCAGGTGCTCGGCAAGGGGACGCCCGCGCACGCGGCGGCGGTCGTCGGCGACACCGTCGGCGACCCGTTCAAGGACACGGCGGGCCCGAGCCTTCACGTTCTGATCAAGCTGCTCGCGACGATCACACTGGTGTTGGCGCCGCTGTTCGTTTGAGCAGGCGCGTGCGATAGCGGCTGGCGGGCATCCCCCGAGCTCGCCGGTCACGTGCGTCCGAGCCGACGGGCGGTCCTCCGGACCGGCCTTCGCTCGTGAGATACCCGCCAGCCGCCATCACCTCGCGCCCAGCGATTAGCGTCTAGCAGGCCATGGCAACTGTTGATCTGAACAGTGATCTCGGTGAAGGTGCGGGCACCGAAAAAGAGATCATGCCGTTCATCACGTCGGCGAACATCGCGTGCGGCGCGCATGCGGGCGACGAGCAGACCATGCGCGAGACGGTGCGGCTCGCGGTCGCGCACAAGGTCGCGGCAGGCGCGCACCCTGGTTATCGCGACCGGGCGACCTTCGGCCGCGCGCCGCTGGGCATGTCGGCTGACGAGCTGATCGCCGACCTGGTCCTCCAGATCGAGACCCTTCGGACCATCGCGCGATCGGAGAATACCGACCTGGTCCACGTGAAGGCGCATGGCGCCCTGTACAACACGGCGCAGCGCGACGAGAGCGTGGCGGCGTCGATCGTGGCCGCGATGCGGCGCGTCGCGCCCGATCTCATCCTCTACGTCTTCCCGGGGTCCGCGGTCGAGCGGCTGGCGCGCGCGGCCGGTCTTCGGGTGGCGCGTGAAGGATTCATCGACCGCGCGTATGAGCGTGATGGGACGCTGCGCTCGCGGACGCGGCCCGACGCACTGATCACCGATCCGCAGCTCGCCGCGGCGCAGGCCGTGTCGTTCATGGAAGACGGCGGAGTCACCGCACCCGACGGCACGTTCCTCGAGCTGGAGGTCGACACGCTCTGCGTCCACGGCGACACGCCCGGCGCGTCGGCGATCCTCCGTGCCGCCCGCTCGGCGCTCGTGTCTGCGGGCATCGGCATCCGTCGCGTGGGATGACGGTCCGGCCGTTCGGCGACCGCGCGTTCCTGATCGAGCTCGAGCAGCGCATCGATCCGTCGATCGTCGACATCGCGCGCGCGATCGCCGACGACTGGGAGCGCCGCGGGTTCGGCGAGGCGATCCCGGCCTACGCATCGGTCGTCGTGACGTTCGACCCGGCGCGAACGGCGTGGCCGGACGCGGCCCGTGCGGCGGCGGCGCTCGCCGCAGCGCCTCCGGCGGCGATTGCGTCGATCGCCGGCCGGCTCATCGAGATCCCGACCGTGTACGACGGCCCCGACCTCGCTGACACGGCCGCTCGTTCCGGCCTCTCGACCGAGGAGCTCATCGCGCTCCACAGTGGCCGCGAGTACCGCGCGCTCTTCCTCGGCTTCATGCCCGGCCTCGCCTACTGCGGCATGCTCGATCCGCGGATCGACGCACCGCGCCTTTCGTCGCCGCGCGCTCGGGTGCCGAGCGGCTCGGTCGCGGTCGTGAGTGGCCAGACCCTCGTCTATCCGGTGGATTCGCCCGGCGGCTGGCGGATCATCGGACGGACCGACGTTCCGGTGTTCCGGCCCGAACGCGATCCGGCCGCGCTCATCGGCGTGGGTGACCGGCTCCGCTTCGTGCCGCGATGATGCGCATCGTGCGGTCGGGTCTGCGGGCCACGATCCAGGATCGTGGCCGGACCGGCCACGCGCGTGAGGGCGTTCCACCATCCGGCCCGGCCGATCCGGTCGCATTCGCCGCCGCGCTCGAGCTCGCCGGCTGCGGCGCGACGGACGCGGCGATCGAGGTGGTCGGCCTCCCGTTCGCGTTCCGCTGCGACGAGCGGCGGATCGTCGCCGCCACCGGCCGCGACGTGCGGATCAGGACGCGCGGCCGCGTCCCCGGGTGGACCAGCGTGCTGGCGCGGCCCGGCGAGGAGGTGGTCGTAGAAGGCTCGGCCTCGACCCGGTTCGCGTATGTCGCCGTGAGCGGAGCGCTCGCGCTGCCGCGGGTCCTCGGATCGCGGGCGACGTATCTCCTCGCATCGCTCGGTCCGATCCCGCGTCCGCTCTCCGACGGGGACGAGATCCCCCTCGGCGCATCGACGGCCGGCGTCGAGGGCGCCGGTCGCCACATTCGGCCCCCGGCCTACGGGAGCGTCGCGCGGGCGGTCGCGGGACCGCACGACGCGCGATTCCCCGATGAGAGCCTGATGGCGTTCTTCTCCGCGGCGTTCACGGTGCTACCGGACAGCGACCGCATGGGCGTGCGGCTGGGCCGCACCGCGCTCGCGCCGCCTGCCGGTGACCTGCTGAGCTGCGGCATCGTCGCCGGCGCGGTGCAAGTACCGCGCGGCGGTGCCCCGATAGTCCTACTCGCGGATCACCAAACCACCGGCGGATACCCCATCATCGCGACCGTGGTCACTGCCGACCTCGGGCTCGTGGCTCAAGCGGCTCCGGGCGAGGAGCTGCGCTTCGAGCGCGTGACGCCCGAATACGCCGGCCGTTCTAGTTGAAATGGATGAACGGCTGGTCGCTCTCGGTCTCGCGCGCCCGGCCGACCCTCCGCCCGTAGCCCCTCCGGCGGCCCCGATATCAATTCCGGTCGCATCAGCGGCCCCCGCCGTCACGCCCCCCGCGATCGTCACGCACGAGATCGACCTTCGGTTGATCGCCCTCGGGCTCGTGCCTGCGCCGCCGCCACCGACCGTCGCGCCACCCGCGGCTCGTCCGGTCCCGCCACCTGCGGTCGCCCCCGCGCCAACGCCGATCGCGCCAACGCCGATCGCGCCAACGCCGAGCGCGCCACGCGTCGCGGCACCGACGACGCGGCCCGCCCCGCCGCCGGCCGCGCGAACCGTCGCGCCTCCGGCGGCCCGCGCGGTCCCCCCGCCGGTCGCGCGGCCCATGCCCGCGCCGGTCGCGTCAGCTCCGCCGGTAGTAGCCACTCCGCCACCCGCCGTCCTCAAGCCATTCACGCTCACGCCGGCGAAGCCAAAGCCCGCGGGGCGTCAGATCCCGGTGGTCCACCAGGCGATCCGCGTCCGAGTGGGCCGGCGCGACCGCGACGCGCTCTGCGATGTGGATGCGTCGGGTGTGCACCTCAGCGGCGCCATCGAGCGGTTCGTCCCGTGGCCGGACGTGCGATCCATCACCGTCAAGGGCGATCGCATCGCGATCGTGTCGCCCGGCGGCGAGATCGATCTGGCGGTCGCGCCCGACGGGGTGAGCGAGCCCGGCCTCGCGCCGCTGTTCGCGCGCGTGCTCGAGGAAGGCCGCGCGGGCGAGCTCGAGCCCACCGGTGCGTTGCACGAGCTGGCCCTCGGGAACGACAAGACCGTCGAGACCTTCGCCGACGCTGACGATCCGGTGGTGCCCATCGTGGTCGGCGCGTTCGCCCTGGTCGCGGCCATCATGCTCGGCGCGGCGATCCCGATGATCGTCGTGCTCGCGTCGCACCTGCAGGGGGTCCCTCGGGGTACGTTCGCGATCCTGCCCCGCGTCATTTCATTCGACCCGCGCGTCATCGTGGCCGCCTTCGCGTCGGCGATCGCGCTGGCCTCGGCTGCGGGCCGGCTCGCGCTTGGCCCGTCCTTGGACGCGTGGGCCCGCGGCACGCTGCGCGGATGGCACCGCAGCGGCCAGCGTCTCGAGTCGGCCGCGCGGCGGATCGGCGCCTGGCTTGTGCTCCGGCCGGGCCGGGCGGGGCTCCTAGCGGCCGTGGCGTTGGTGACCCTCCTGCCCGCCGTGTTCGCGCGCACGACGCTCGATCCGCAGGGCATCCACGACGCGTCGGGGTTGCCGTTCATCTCCCAGGAACGCTCGTGGGAGCAGCTCGCGGACGTGACCTCAGTGCCCGTCGGGCTCGGAGAGCGCGTCGAGGGCTTCGACGTGCAGCTCGTCCTGTCCGACGGCTCGACCATTTCGACACGAGGCCGAGACCTCTTGGGGGGCACGGAACGGGCGCTCTATGACTTCGCGACAGCACAGGCCCGGTAGACTCGGGGCGAGTTCCTCGCGCGTCACGAAGGGCTTGGGATGGAAGAAGCAGTCGGGCGATATCTGGAAGTGTTCCTGCCGTTCATCGCGACGCTCATCTGCGCCCACTACATCGTGCGGCAGAGCGGCTCCCCGTTCATCGCACGGACCGATCTCGCATCGCCCCGGACATTCCGCCGGGCGCTCCTCGCGACCGCCATCGCCGTTCCGCTGATCATCGCGGTCGACCTGGCGACGGGAGGCGATCTGTTCCTGCACCCGCGGTTCCCGGAGTCTCAGCTGCTCATCACCCTGCTGCTCGTCGCGGTGTTGCTCGTGTTCATGGTCGGCCGCTCCCTCGCGCCGCTCGCGCGCCGATTCAAGCTCATCGGCTAAAGCGCGCCTAAACTCGTCGCGTGATCGCCGGGCTGTCGGTCCGCGAGGGCACGCCAGCGGACCTCGATCGGCTCGTCGAGTTCCAGAATCGCTACTCGCGGCCCGGGCGGTCGCAGACCGTCGAGCTCGCCCGCCGGTTCGAAGACGCGAACCCCGAGCCCAACCGGCTCCTGCTCCTGGCGGAGGACTCCGCCGGTGCGGTCGTGGCGGCCGCGAGCACGTCCGACGGCGGGCTCATGGGTGGCGGCCAGAACCGGTGGCGCGCAAACATCCGCGTCGCGCCCGGCGTGCGCGGCCGCGGCCTTGGCACCCAGATGCTCGCGCGCCTCGAGGCGCACGCGAGAGGCAAGGGCGCGCCGAAGCTGCAGGGCGCGGTCCGCGGCGAGGAGCCGGAGGGCCTTCGGTTCGCCTCCAAGCACGGCTACCGCGAGTTCCACCGGCGCTTCGACTCGTACCTCGACGTGACCGCGTTCGACGCGTCGCGGTTCGAGGACCCCAAGAAGATCGCCGACCGCGCCGGAGTCCGGGTCGACCGCTACGACACCCTCGAGGCCGAGGCGCCCGACAGGATCGCGTTCCAGCGCTCGACGTATGAATCGCTCTCGACCACCCAGATGGACATCCCGCGACCGGAGCCCCTCCCTCCACCACCACCGTTCGAAGCGGTACGCGAGGTGTACTTCGAGAACGACACGTTCGCCCGTGATTCGTCGGTCGTCGCGATGCGTGACGGCCGGGTGGTGGCCACCTCGATCACGATCATCGACCCCGAGGGCGTTGCCTACACCGTGTACACCGGGGTCGATCGCCCCGAGCGCGGCAAGGGCATCGCGCTCGCGATGAAGCTCGCGATCCTGGGTCGTCTGAAAGCTCGAGGCATCAAGCTCTTCGGCACGACCAACGACGAGGCGAACGCGCCGATGCGGGGCATCAACGAGAAGCTCGGCTACGTGATCGCGCCGCCGACGATCGAGGTGGAGAAGGTGTTCGAGCCGTGAGCGCGCTCAAGGTGCCTGGCCCAACGAATCCGGGCGAGGAGCTGCTTGCGGGCGCGATCCAGCAGCTCGACTCGGCGGCGAAGGCGCTCGGCCTGGACCCCGGGATGCACCGTTTTCTGCGCTCGAACGAGCGCGCGCTCATCGTCTCGGTCCCGGTGATGATGGACGACGGCACCCTCGAGGTGTTCACCGGCTACCGCGTGCAGCACTCGACCGGCCGCGGCCCCGGCAAGGGCGGCATCCGGTTCCATCCCTCGGTGAGCCTCGAAGAGGTGTCCGGGCTGGCGATGCTCATGACCTGGAAGTGCGCGGTCACGGACCTGCCGCTCGGAGGCGCGAAGGGCGGCGTCGCCGTCGACCCGCGCAAGTACAGCAGGCGCGAGCTCGAGCGGCTCACGAAGCGCTACACGGTCGCGATCCTGCCGATCATCGGCCCGGAGCAGGACATCCCGGCCCCCGACGTGAACACGGACGCGCAGACGATGGCCTGGATCGTCGACACCGTCACGATGATGACCGGCAAGCACTCGCCCGAGGTCGTCACGGGGAAGCCCGTGGACCTCGGTGGGTCGCGTGGGCGCCACGAAGCCACCGGCCGCGGTGTCGCGTTCGTGACGCTCGAGCTCCTCCGCAAGATGGGGAAGCCGATCGAAGGCGTCCGCGTGGCGGTGCAGGGCTTCGGCAACGTCGGGAGCTTCGCCGCCCTCGCGCTCGCGCAGGCCGGCTGTCGGATCGTGGGGATCTCGGACGTCAGCGGCGGCTACGCGGTCCCCGCGGGCATCGACATCGGAGCGGCGATGGAGCACACCAAGCGCAACCCCCAGCGCACGCTGGAGGGACTGGCCGGCGCGACGCGGATCAGCAACGGCGAGCTGCTCGCGATGGACGTCGACGTGCTCATTCCCGCGGCGCTCGAGGCCCAGATCACCGCCGAGAACGCGTCGAGCATCCGCGCGAAGATCGTCGTGGAGGGCGCGAATGGCCCGGTGACCGCCGATGCCGACCGCATGCTGGCGGACCGTGGCGTGACCGTCGTGCCGGACATCCTCGCCAACGCCGGCGGCGTCGTCGTCTCGTACTTCGAATGGGTCCAGAGCCGCGCGCAGTTCTATTGGGAGCTCGACGAGGTCGAGCGGCGGTTGGAGATCTACATGCGCCGGGCGATGGAGTCGGTCCTCGCGAAGGCGAAGACGTACGACTCCACGTACCGCGAGGCCGCGTTCATCCTGGCCGTCGAGCGGGTCGCGCGCGCGATCGAACAGCGGGGCATATTTCCCTAGCGCCGTTGGCGCTAGGGCCGTTGGAAACGCCTCCTCGCCAAGAACCCGCCTTTCGGTGACGTGGTACGCAGGTTGCATAAATATCCACGTCGCTGCATAATTCGCGGATGCCCACGAAGGTCGCGATCGTCGGGGCCACCGGGTACGCGGGGGGCGAGCTTGCGCGGCTGCTGCTGCGCCATTCTGGCGCGCGGGTCGTCGCGGCGGTGGCGCGGAGCCATCAGGGGGAGCCGCTACGGGGCGTGCAGCCGCACCTGCACGACGCTCCCGAGTCGCTGGTCATCGGGAGCGAGGTCGCGGACGCCGAGGTGGTGTTCACCGCGTTGCCGGCCGGAGAGGCGGCGAAGCTGGCCCCGCAGTGGCTCGCCGAGGGCCGGCGGATCGTCGACATCGGCAGCGACTTCCGGCTCAAGGACCCTGCCGCGTACGCGCAGTGGTACGGCTACACCCATCCGGCGCCCGAGCTCCTCGCCGAGTCCGTCTACGGGTTGACCGAGTTCGCGCGGCCCGCGCTGCCGAAGGCGCGGATCGTCGCGAACCCCGGCTGCTACCCGACCGCGGCGTTGCTCGCGCTGGCGCCCGCCGCGAAGCACGGGCTGATCGGGGCGGATGTGATCGTGGACGCGAAGTCGGGCGTGTCGGGCGCGGGTCACGTCGTCGACGACGCGTTCCTGTACGGCACGATCGACGAGAGCGTGCGGGCGTACGGCGTGCCGGCGCACCGTCACACGCCCGAGATCGCGCAGGGCCTCGTGTCGCTCGGCGGGCCGCGACCACGGCTCACGTTCGCGCCGCACCTGATCCCGATGACCAGGGGCCTGATCGCGACCTGCTACGCGCCGCTGCGCGACGGCGTGTCCGCGGCGCAGGTGCGCGACGCGTACGCGGAGGTGTACCGCGGCGAGCCGTTCGTGCGCGTGACGCCGTCGTTCCCGGCCACGAAGGCGACGCTCGGCAGCAACTGGTGCCTCGTGCATGCGGTGGTCGACGAAGACAACCGCCGGCTCGTGGCGATCGGCGTGCTCGACAACCTGGTCAAGGGCGCGGCCGGCCAGGCGATCCAGAACTTCAACGTGCTCTGCGGCGCGCCGGAGACGCAGGGGCTCGAGACGATGCCGTTGTGGCCATGACCGGCGGGCAGGGCGTCACCTTCGCGCGTGGCTTCGTCGCAGGCGCCGTCGCGGCCGGCGTGAAGCACGACGGAACAGCGCGGCTCGACGTCGCGGTCATCGCATCGACCGCCGAGCACTGCCATGCCGCGGGAGTCTTCACGACGAACCACGTGATCGCCGCGCCATGCGTCGTGACGAAGAAGCACCTGGCCGGCGGCCACCTGCGCGCGATCGTCGTGAACTCCGGCAACGCGAACGCGTGCACCGGGCCGCAGGGCGAGCGCGACGCCGTCGCCATGGCGAGCGCCGCCGGCGAGCTGCTGCACCTGGATCCGCACGACGTCGCGGTCGCGAGCACCGGCGTCATCGGCGTGCCCATGCCGATGGATCGGATCGGTCCGGCGATCGCGCGGATCGCGCTGTCGGGCGCCGGCTGGGACGACGCTTCGCGCGCGATCATGACGACCGACACGCGGCCCAAGCTGGCGCAGCGCGAGCTCGTGCTGTCCGGCGGCGCCGTCCGGATCGGTGGGATGGCCAAGGGCGCCGGCATGATCCACCCGAACATGGCGACGATGCTCGCGTTCCTCACGACCGACGCGCTCATCGACAGCGCGGCGCTGCGGCCGATGCTCCGTTCGGCCGCCGATGACACGTTCAATGCGATCTCCGTCGATGGCGACACGAGCACCAACGACACCCTGCTCGTTCTCGCGAACGGCGCGTCGGGCGTGCGCGTGGGCACTCTCGAGGGGCCGCCCTTCCTCGACGCGCTGACCGCCGTCTGCCTGGACCTCGCCCGGGCGATCGTCGCGGACGGCGAGGGCGTCACGAAGGTGTTCGAGGTCCACGTCACCGGGGCCGCGTCCGAGAGCGACGCGCGCCTCGCGGCCCGCACGGTCACCACGTCGAATCTGGTGAAGACCGCGATCCACGGCGCCGATCCGAACTGGGGCCGCATCCTCGCGGCGGCCGGGCGCTCGGGCGCGAAGGTCGATGCCGGCAGGGCCTCGATCCGCATCGGCGGCGTCGCGGTGTTCGAGCGCGGGGCGCCGCGGCCGTTCGACCCGGCGGCGGTGCGCACCGTCTTCGAGCGCCCGGATATCGAGATCGCACTCGACCTCGGGTTCGGCGAGGGCGTGGCCCGGGCCTGGGGCACGGATCTCTCGGCGGAATACGTGAGGATCAATGCCGACTACACCACCTAGAGCTCACCACCGGACCCCCACCGCCGAACGTGTTCGCGAGGCAGTCGTTCTGAAGATCGGCGGCAGCGTCGCGCGGGATGACGATGCGGCGCTCGACCTGGTCGCGTCCCTGAACGACGCCGGCCGGCCGCTCGTGGTCGTGCACGGCGGGGGACCGCTCGTCGGCGAATGGGCCACGAAGCTCGGGCTCGAGACGAAATTCGAGCGGGGCCTTCGCGTCACCGACGAGCGGACCCGCGACGTGGCGCTCGCCGTGCTCGCGGGCCTCGTGAACAAGACCCTCGTCGCGCGGCTGATCGCGAAGGGCGTCCCGGCGACCGGCGTGTCCGGGATCGACGGCGGGATGCTCCGGGCCGAGCACGAGGACCCGGCGCTCGGCCTCGTCGGCCGGGTCGCCATGGTGGACAGCTCCCTCCTCGAGGAGCTGCTTGCGGCGCTGCGCGTGCCGGTCGTCGCGCCCGCGGCGCTCGACACCGATGGCGCGATCCTGAACGTGAACGGCGACACCGCGGCGGGAGCGATCGCGGCCGCGGTCGCCGCGCGACTGCTCGCGTTCATCACGGACGTCCCAGGCGTGCGCGGCAAGGACGGTCGCGTGATCGCATCGCTCGATCGCGATCGCGCGAAGGCGCTGGTCGACGATGGGACGATCGAGGGCGGCATGCTCCCCAAGGTCGAGGCCTGCCTCGTCGCGGCCCAGGCCGGCTGTCGGGCGGCCATCGTGTCGGCTCGGGACATCGATGCCGTCGAGGCGCTGCTCGGCGGCGAACAGGCCGGCACGGTGTTCGAGGCGGCCGCGTGAACGAGCTCAATGCCCGCAAGCAGCAGCGCCAGCACACCCTGCTCCGCCTGGTGGCGGAGCGGCGGCTCGCGACACAGCAGGACGTCGTGCGCGCCCTGCGCGCGGCCGGCTTCGCGGCGACACAGGCGACCGTCTCGCGCGACATCGTCGAGCTCGGCCTGGTGAAGGTCGCGCGTGACGGCGCGCACATCTACGCGCCGCCGGCGACCGTTCCCGCCTCCGGCGGCATCGAGCGGCTTCGCCGGTTCTGCGAGGAGTACCCGGTCCAGGGCGCCGTCGCGGGCAACATGGTCATCCTGCGGACGCCGCCGGGAACGGCGAACGCCCTCGCGATCGCGCTCGACACATCCGGCTTCGCCGACGTCGTCGGCACGATCGCCGGCGACGACACGGTCTTCGTCGCGGCACGCGATCCGGCTCGCGCCCGGGGGATCAACAAGCGTCTCGCGCAGTACGGCATCGGAACGCAGGCATGAACAAGCCCACGAAAGCCGAAACGATCGTGCTCGCGTATTCGGGCGGGCTCGACACGTCGGTCGCGGTGGCGTGGCTGCGCGAGACGTACGGCTTGGCGGTCGTGACCTGCACCGGCGACCTCGGCTCGGTGAAGGACCTGCCCGGCATCCAGCGCAAGGCGCTCCAGAGCGGTGCGGTGAAAGCGATCGTCCACGACGCGCGGGAGCCGTTCGTGAAGTTCTTCCTGTGGCCGGCGCTCCAAGCCGGCGCCCTCTACGAGGGCCGGTACCCGCTCGCGACCGCGCTTGGCCGGCCGCTGCTCGCGAAGCTGCTCGTGGACGCGGCCCGTGCGGAGGGCGCGCGCTACGTGGCTCACGGATCGACGGGTAAGGGCAACGACCAGGTGCGGTTCGATCTCGCCGTCGGCGCGCTCGCGCCCGAGCTCACCGTGATCGCGCCGCTGCGCGGTGGGATGAACATGAGCCGCGAGGAAGAGATCGATTACGCGAAGGCCCGCGGGATCCCCGTGCCGGTCACGAAGAAGAGCCCGTACAGCGTCGACGAGAACCTCTGGGGCCGGTCCATCGAGGCCGGCGTGCTCGAGGATCCCTGGGGCGCGCCTCCGCGCGACGTCTTCCAATGGACCGTTGACCCGGACGAGGCTCCAAAGATCGCGAAGGAGCTGGTGATCGGCTTCGAGCAGGGCATCCCCTCCACGATCGACGGGTCGAAGATGGCCGGCGTCGCGTTGATCGAGAAGCTGAACGACCTGGGCGGGAAGCACGGCGTCGGGCGCATCGACCAGATCGAGAACCGGCTCGTCGGCATCAAGTCGCGCGAGATCTACGAAGCCCCGGCCGCGGTGATCCTGCACCTGGCGCATCGGGCGCTCGAGGACATGGTCCTCTCGAAGGAGTCCTTGCGCTCGAAGGCCCGGATGGCCGACGAGTACGCCGACCTGATCTACAACGGGCTGTGGTTCTCGGCCCATCACCAGGATCTCGCGGCATTTGTGCACAGCACCCAGCGCTTCGTCACCGGCGAGATCCGCGTGCGCCTGCATCGCGGGACCGCTGTGGTCGTCGGCCGGCGATCGGAGCACTCGCTGTACTCGACCGCGCTCGCGACCTACGGCAAGGGCGACGCGTTCGACCACAAGGCCGCCGAGGGGTTCATCGGCGTGTTCGGCCTGCCGCTGCGGAACCAGTCGCGCATCCAGGCGCTCTGGGGCGAGAATCCGGAGGCGACCCTGCAGATCCCGCGAAACGTCGCGAGCGCCAAGCCGGCGCGGAAGGCGCGTGCTACGAGTCCCAAGACTGCCAAGACCAAGCGCAAGCGCGCTTGAGCGACCTCTGGAAGGGCCGCTTCGCGGCCGCGCTCGACCCGCGGATCCGCTCGTTCACCGCGTCCCTCGAGCTCGACAAGCGCATCGCCCTCCACGACGTGCGCGGGAGCATCGCGCACGCGCGGATGCTCGGGCGTCAGGGCATCCTCCCGGCGGCGGACGCGGCCGCACTGGTGGCGGCGCTCGATGCGATCGCCGAGGAGCTCCGCGCGGGGTCCTTCCCGTGGCCCGGCGACGCGGAGGACGTCCATTCCGCGGTCGAGCAGGTGCTCGCCGCTCGTCTCGGTGCGACCGCCGGAAAGCTGCACACCGCGCGCAGCCGGAACGACCAGGTCGCGCTCGATCTTCGCCTGTTCACGCTGGACGCTCTCGACGCCCTCGATGCCGCGCTCCGTACGCTCGGGCGGGCCCTGCTTACCCGAGCCGGCCAGGAGGTCGACACCGTCCTCCCCGGATACACGCATCTGCAGCGGGCGCAGCCGGTGTCGCTCGCGCACCATCTCCTCGCGCACGTGGAGGCCTTCCGGCGCGACCGCGCCCGCGTCTCCGACGCCAGGCAGCGGACGGCGGTGTCGCCGCTCGGCGCGGCCGCGCTCGCCGGCTCGCCGTATCCGGTCGACCCGGCATCGGTCGCCGACGAGCTCGGACTCCCGCGCGCATTTCGCAACAGCATCGACGCCGTATCCGACCGCGACTTCGTCGCCGAGCTCGCGTTCGTCGCGGCGCTGAGCGCGGTCCACGCGTCGCGGCTCGCGGAGGAGCTCGTCCTCTGGACGAGCGCCGAGTTCTCATTCGCCGCATTCAGCGACGCGCACGCGACCGGGTCGAGCATCATGCCGCAGAAGAAGAACCCCGACGTCGCGGAGCTCGTGCGCGGGCGCGCCGGCCGCATCATCGGCGATCTGGTCGCGCTCTTGACGACTCTCAAGGGCCTCCCGCTCGCGTACGACGGCGACCTGCAGGAGCAGCGTGCCCCGCTCTACGACGCGGCGACCGCGGCGCCCGCGCTCGAGGCGCTCGCGCTCGTGGTGAGCGGCCTGCAGTTCGATCGCGAGGCGATGAGCCGGGCCACCGAGCGCGGCATGCTCGCGGCCACCGACCTGGCCGATCACCTCGCCACGCGCGGCGTGCCATTCCGCGAGGCGCACGAGATCGTCGGCCGCATCGTCCGCGATCGGCTCGGCGCGGGCAAGGATCTCGCCGGACTCACCACGACCGAGCTTCGCGCGTACGACGCGCGGTTCGGCGACGACGCGGCCGGTAGCTTGTCGATCGCGCGGTCGCTCGCGGCGCGCCGCTCGCCCGGCGGCACGGCCCCGGAACGCGTCCGCGAGGCACTGGCCGAAGCGAACGCCGCCTTCGCGTCGTGATCGTCCGCCCCGCGCAGGAGTCGGACATCGGTCCGATGAGATCGCTCATCGATCGCTACGCCTCGGAGGACCGGATGCTCGAGCGGAGCGACGCGTTCCTGCGCGCCAACCTCTCCGACTTCCTGGTGGCGGAGGACGAAGGGGCGTTCCTTGGCTGCGGTGCGCTCGCTTCGCTCACGCCCGATCTCGCCGAGCTGCGCTCGCTGGCGGTCGCACCTGACGCCGGCGGCAAGGGCGTCGGGACGGCGATCGTTGCCGCGTGCGTCGAGCGCGCCCGCGAGCGCGGGCTCCGCCGCGTGTTCGCGCTGACGCTGGTGCCGGACTTCTTCACGAAGTGCGGATTCACCCTGACGAGCCTCGGGCGGCTGCCCGAAAAGAGCGCGTCGGAGTGCCCGGTCTGCCCGAAGCGTTTCAAGTGCGACGAGCACGCGATGCTGCTGCACCTCGACGGCTCGACCCCACCCGGGCTCGCGCCGGGCGAGCCGGTGGGCTACACGCGCCTGTTCCTCCACACTG
>Ga0075425_100004961_pt1 | contig 13777 bp, 13 predicted proteins | sample SoiMethybrSBSTD4_FD_75300 | JGI IMG/M metagenome (GOLD analysis project Ga0075425, IMG submission 75300) | Bulk soil microbial communities from a Populus tree surrounding site in Tennessee, USA - Soil MetaG P. TD hybrid SBSTD4 | ecosystem: Environmental > Terrestrial > Soil > Tree plantation...
ACCCTATTGCGAAGCGCATGCCCGCAAGGCCTACCAGCCGCAACAACAGCGCCGCGACAAGGGTCGAATGGCGGGCTGAAGCCCGCGGCGGTCGAATGGCAAGCTAATGCCTGCGTGGCTGGCTGACCGCTTGCCAGATCGAATGTGATCGCGTTTCCTCACTTCTTAAAGAGGTGGGGAAACGCCATGGCAAGCATTTATGATTTCACCGCGAAATCCCTTCAAGGCAAAGACGTCCCGTTGTCCGAGTTCAAGGACAAGGTGCTTCTCATCGTCAACACCGCCAGCAAGTGCGGGTTCACGCCGCAATATGCCGGCCTCGAAGCGCTGTATGAAAAATTGAGTGGCAAGGGACTTACGATTCTTGGATTCCCCTGCAATCAATTCGGGCAGCAGGAACCGGGTGGCCCGGAAGAGATCGGTGCCTTCTGCCAGATGAACTACGGCGTGAGTTTTCCGATGTTCGACAAGATCGACGTCAACGGGCCGAAGGCGCACCCGCTCTATCAATATCTGAAGGACGAACAGCCCGGCGTCCTGGGCACCAAGAACATCAAGTGGAATTTCACCAAGTTCCTCGTCGACAGGGGCGGCAAGGTCGTGGAACGCTTCGCGCCGATGACGAAGCCGGAAGACATCGAAAAATCGATCGCCAAGGTGCTGTAACCCAATGCGCGAACGTTGGACGCGCACGACACCTGTCCTGAAGGTCGACCCGGAAGAAGCCGAAACTTTGATCCGGCCGGCGCTTGCCGACTGCCGGGTGTTACGCGTCGAACCGCTGGGCGGTGGTCACTCCAATACGAATTTGCGCGTACATCTCGACGGCGCAACCGACTCCGTGGTGCTCCGGCTCTACCAGCGCGATGCGACACAAGCGGCGAAGGAGGCGGCGATCAGCGCACTCGTCGGCGCGACGGTTCCGGTTCCGCGCTATCTGCATCTTGGCGAGCGTCCGTCGAACGGCCAGACGTACGCCGTCGTCGAGTGGGTCGAGGGCCAGCCGCTCTTCATCGTCGCCAGGAATGCGGATGAGCATGAACTCATGGCGATGGGCAACGCGGTTGGAGCCGTGCTTGCTGCGATCCATGCCCACACCTTCGAGCAGGCAGGCTTTCTCGATGCCACCTTGAAGGTCACGCCGTTTCCCGGCAGCACATCGCTTGGCGCCTACCTCGAGTACAGCTTTCGCGGCATTGCGCGTGAGCGGACAGGCGACGCACTGGCTGACGCCGCGATCTTATTCGCAAGGCGCAACGAACATCGTCAGGATGTCTGGAACCGTCCGGCCAGACTCACGCATTTCGACTTCGGCGCCACGAACATCCTGATGCGAAGCGATGCGAGCGTCGCCGGCGTGGTCGATTGGGAGTTTGCCGCGAGCGCCTCGCCGGCGCCCGATTTCGGCAACCTGCTGCGGCCGCCGCTGGGCAAAAGCAGCGCGTTTGTGCGCGGCGTGGAGGCCGGCTACCGCGAGGCGGGCGGCTTCCTGCCCGACGATTGGCTGGAGCTTACGAGACTAGCCGATGTCGCAGCTTGGACAGAGTTCCTGACACGGCCGAATGTGAGTGCCGAAGTGGTACAGGACGCGTTGAAAGTCCTGCGCGATATCACTTCAGACTCCCGTTGAAACGTCCGACTTCGCTTTGACCAACGTGCCGTTTACCGTGTTTCGGTCGCTTTTTCGCGGCACTTAAAAAAAAGCGCTCGCGATCATTGGAACATCGACGAGCATCACCGCGAAAATCCGAAGACATCGCATTTACCGTTCTTTTTCGTCGAATTTTTTAAGTCGCTTTCATATTTCACTCATAACTTGGACGCACGGCCGCTGCGGATATTGCGGCCAATAGCGCAAGGAGATTTCGATGGAAACGCTTTCTCGCTTTGTCCAGGATCAGTCGCGTACAGCCTTTGTCGAATATGCGCTGATCGCCATGCTGGTGGCAGCGACGGTGATACTGCGCGTGACGATGCAGGCTTAAGCCGTGGCTGTTTCTGCTTCGGCACAGAAGCCCGCGGAACGGCGTCCCAATCGCCGCCAGCGGGTTCTCTTGAGCGGTCTGGTGGTCTTCGCGCACGGCGCGCACTGCTTCAACTGCACCATCCGCAACCTCAACAGCGTTGGCGCGCGCGTCTCGATTCCCAAGCGTCACGCGGTGCCCGCAAAATTCTTTCTCATCAACCTGCACGGCCAGATCGCCTATGAGTGCAAACTGATCTGGAATACAGGCGTGGAAGCCGGCGTAGCATTCCTGGATTCGTTTCCACTCGCCGACTTGAATGATCCGAAACTGCAATTCCTTAAGCGCCTGGGCGCAGTGCACGCGACCGCATCGATCCTGCGCGCCGAGTAGCGCAGGTCGCTCAGTCAACTCGCCATCGCTGCGTCGTCGAGCGAATAGCCGGCCGAACGAACGGTGCGGATCGGGTCTTGCGTGCCATCAACGTTCAACGCTTTGCGCAAGCGCCCGACATGGACGTCGACGGTACGCGCCTCGACATAGACATCCGATCCCCAGACGGCGTCGAGCAGCTGCTCACGACTGAAGACGCGTCCGGGGTGCTGGATCAGATGATCGAGGAGCTTGTACTCGGTCGGGCCAAGATGCACCTCCTTGCCAGCGCGCCGCACGCGATGGGCGGCCCGGTCCATTTCGATGTCGCCGATGGCGACGGTATCGGGTGCCAGGCTTGGACGGATGCGGCGCATGACGGCGCGCAGACGTGCCAGGAGCTCGGTCATCGAGAATGGCTTGGTCAGATAGTCGTCGGCACCCGTATCAAGCCCGCGAATACGATCGCTCTCTTCGCCGCGCGCCGTCAGCATGATGATCGGCACGTTGCGCGTCTCCTGCCGGCCACGCAGCCGACGACAGACTTCGATGCCGGAAAGTTGCGGCAGCATCCAATCGAGCAGGACGAGATCGGGCTTTTCCTCCGCCGCGACGAGCAACGCTTCCTCGCCGTCCTGCGCTTCGAGGACGCGATAGCCTTCGCGTTCCAGGTTGTAGCGCAGCAAGGTGACGAGCGCGCCTTCGTCTTCGGCAACCAGCACCGTCGGCTTCAGGCTCATGCTTTTCTCTCGAAGGGAACGCTGGTTTCGCTGGTCGTATCGGCCTTGGGCCGCTCGTTCGACAGATGGTCGGCGCGTACCATGTGATAGACGACCTCGGCGATATTGGTGGCATGGTCGCCGCTGCGCTCGATGTTCTTGGCGACGAAAAGCAGATGCGTGCACAGCCCGATCGTGCGCGGATCTTCCATCATGTAGGTCAGCAACTCGCGAAACAGGCTGTTGTAGATCTCGTCGATCTCGCCGTCCTGTTTCCACACCGCCTCGGCAGCCTCGGCGTTGCGGTCGGAATAGGCATCGAGCACGTGCTTGAGTTGGGCGAGCGCCTGCTTGCCCATGCGTGCCAGCGACGTGGTGAGCCGAATGGGCGGCTCGCGATTGAGCACGATGGCGCGCTTGGCGATGTTCTTGGCCAAGTCGCCGATGCGCTCCAGCTCGCTGGCGATCTTGATGGCGGCCAGGGTCTCGCGCAGGTCCACCGCCATCGGTTGGCGCAGAGCCAGCAACTTGAGAGCGCGGTCCTCGATGTCCAGTTGCATGTCGTCGATGCGCTTGTCGCCTCCGACGGCGATTTCGGCCAGAGCGGTGTCGCGCCTGGCGATGGCTTCGACCGCATTGGCGAATTGCGCCTCGGCGAGACCGCCCATCTGTGCGAGGGCAGCCGACAGGCCCTCAAGCTTCTCGCTGAACGCCTTGACCGTATGTTCGCTCATCTTGCTGCCCGACATGGGTTCGGACCCGTCAATATCCCGGCACAGCCATGGCTATGCGACAGTTTTATAACAGTTCCGTGACACCGCTGTCTGTGGGCACGCCAGGCAGCAAAACCGTGAACGTGCTGCCTTCGCCGGGGCGGCTCTCGATGGTCAGCCTGCCCTGATGACGGTTCACGATATGCTTGACGATGGCCAACCCGAGTCCGGTGCCGCCCTTCTCGCGGCTGCGTTTCACGTCGACGCGATAGAATCGCTCCGTCAATCGCGGAATCGCGTCAGGGGCGATGCCCTCGCCGTCGTCGCGCACGCTGGCCGAGACCATGGCTCCGGCTCCGCGTCCGCCTGAGGTGGCGGCGTTCGCCAGTGTGATCCAGACATGGCCACCTGGGCGTCCGTACTTGATCGAGTTGTGAATGAGGTTCTGGAAAAGCTGGATGAGTTCGTCGCGCTCGCCCGTCACCGCCGGCAAGTTGGGTTCGACCGAAATGTCGAGCGTGATGCGGTCGGATTCGGCAAGCGGACTGAGCGCTGTGGTCGCTTCGCGCACGATCGATTCGAGCGAGACGACACCGGAAGGCCGGACATGCTCGTTGAGCTCGATGCGCGTCAGTGACAAGAGATCCTCGATCAAGCGCCGCATGCGACCCGCCTCGACCGTCATGATGTCGAGGAAACGCTCGCGCGCCTCCTGGTCTTCCCGTGCATGGCCCTTGAGCGTATCGATGAATCCGGAAACCGCGGCGAGCGGAGTGCGAAGCTCGTGGCTCGCATTGGCGACGAAATCGGCGCGCATCTGTTCACTGCGCTTGATCGCGGTCATGTCATGCAAAAGCAATGTCGTTACCGGCGGCTGAGACGCGGCCCGCGCCACATATGCTTGATAGTGCCGCTCGACGGGAACGGGCATCGTAAACTCGATGGCGGCCGGCTCGCCGCCGGCACCGCTTCGGTCGATCGCCTCGAGAATCGCGGGCGTTCGCAGCAGGGCGGAGACATGCTTGTTCTCGGCGTCGACGCCGACCACCGTGCGCATCGCACTATTGGCGAAGAGCACACGTCCATTGGGATCCAGCAGCATCAGGGGATCAGGCAAACGCTCGAATACCTCGCGTGCCAGTGGTGGCAGGTCGACTCGATTTCCTTCGGTTGCCGTATTCGAAGTCGAGACCAGGTTTGGTCGCGAGCGGGCCGTCAGAACCGCCGCGATTCCCGCGATGAGCAGGGCGATTCCCAGAACCGACCAAGCCGGATTGGGACCGCGCCATGCGACCAGCCCGACGCCGAGCACAAGGCTCGCCAGTCCCGGCCAAACCGTGCTTCGCACGTAATTCCAGATGACGGACTCTTCGCCCATGCCGCCCGAGTGATGCACCCGGCGGCATCATACGCAATTTCGTGACGCTTTAGTTCTTCCGCATCAGACCGTTGATCTCGGGATTGCCAAGCGCGCCCTCAGCGAACAGCTCGGACCGACCCGTGGCAAGAAAGGACTTCGCCAACTCCAAGGTGCGATTGAGCATGACCTTTCCGATTCCCGAGCCGGCGCTGAGACGGCGCACGCCGAGGCGCTCGAGCGTGGCACCATCGGGGAGACCAGGCCAGGCCAGAAGGTTGAGCGGCAGAACCACGGCCTCTACCAGTTTCTCGATGGTGGCGGCCTCGCTTGCGGCCGGGACGAAGATCGAGTTGGCGCCCGCCTCGCGGTAGAGGCGCGCCCGCGACACCGTCTCGTCATAGGCGCGCTCGGCAGGAACCAGCCGGCGCAAATAGGTATCGACCCGCGCATTGACCCAAAGATCGACACCTGCTCTGCGGGCCGCGGTTTTGAGATTCTCGATCTTGCCGGCGAGCAGCGCCGGCGGATCATTGCCGTCCTCGATATTGATGCCGACGGCCCCGGCATCGACCACGCGCGCCACCGTCGTGGCGGCGGTTGCCGCGTCGTGGGCGTAAGCCGCCTCGATGTCGGCCGATACCGGAACGCTCACGACGCGCGTCATCTCGCGCACCGCCGCTAGGAGAGTGTCGAACGGCAGGAACTGCCCGTCGGGGTAGCCATGCGCCCAGGCAACAGCGGCGCTCGACGTGGCGATCGCCTTTGCGCCTGCACTCTCGATGATGCGGGCGCTGCCGGCGTCCCATGCATTGGGCAGGACAAGCAGTTTGGGACCGGTATGCAGCGCCGCGAAGGCCGTGGCGCGTTCAGCGATGGAATTCATGAGTGTCTGACCTTCTTGAAGAGTCCATAACCGGTGTGACGCGCCTCATGCGCGAGAAGCCAACGCTTTCGCTCGAGGCCGCCGCCATAACCGGTGAGAGAACCATCGCTGCCGATGACGCGATGGCAAGGCACAACAATGGCGATCGGGTTTGCACCATTTGCAAGGCCGACGGCGCGCGCCGCGTCCGGCTGGCCGATTTGCTTGGCGATCGCGCCATAACTTGTCGTCGTCCCGGCGGGAATGGTGCGCAGTGCCTTCCAGACTTGACGTTGAAAGTCGCTGCCACGCGCGGCGGTCGCGACCTTGTCGATGCATTCGATATCGCCGTCGAAATAGCGTGCGAGAGTCGCGGCGTGGCCGAAGGCGCCAGGTTTCTCCGTCATCGCAACGCCATCGTAGCGCCGTTCCAACACACGCCGGCGACGCTCCGCGTTATTGTGGAACTCAAGGACGCGCAGCGTACCCGACGCGTCGGCAATCATCAGGAGCGGGCCGACAGGCGACTCGATCACCTCGAAGACGAATTGCTCAGACACGATCGCCGTCCGCAGTCCACAGATGCTGAGCAGCGTAGGCGCGCCATGGCCGCCAGGACTCGGCGCGCTCGAGCAGTGCCTTCGGCGTGGGCCGCTTGCCTTTGTTGGCGACCGCCGGGCTGCGCAAGAGGCCGACGTCGGCGGCGGGAAACGCATCGCTGTCGCGCAACGCGCGCAGCGCCCAATATTGTGCCGTCCACGGACCAAAGCCCGGAAGTGCAACGAGGCGGGCAATGGTCTCGTCATAGCTTCCCGCCGGTTCCAGCAACTTGGGGTTCTCCGTCACAGCCCGCGCCAGGGCGGACAATGCCGCAATTCGCGCGCGCGGCATGCCAAGCGTCGTGAGATCGCTCGTCGCCATTCTGGGCGCCGACGGAAAGACACACCTGAGCCGCTCGTCACCGCTGGCGTCCACACCGATATCGGAGCCGCAACGCTCGACGATCTTGACCGCGAGCGCGCGGGCGCCAACGACCGTGATCTGCTGTCCCAAAATGGCGCGCACCGCGAGTTCGAATCCGTCCCATGCGCCCGGCGTGCGAAGACCCGGACGCCGCGCGATCAAGGGCGCCAAGGCCTTGTCGCCCGACAGATGACGGCCGATGGTTTCGACATCGGCATCGAGATCGAAGAGACGACGTAGCCGCGCCACGACGGACAAGAGCGACTGCACACGCGGAAAGCGGATCGTGGCCGAGAGGTGGTTCTTGCCGGGTGCCACGTCGATGCTGCCGAAGGTGCCGTCGAGTTCGATCGTGCGGGCGTAACGGTTCTTGTCGACCAGCTCGACACCGGCAATCGTGCGCGCGGCGAGGAACGCAAGGATCGCATCCCAGTCATAGGGCGGCTTGTAGCCGAGCCGGATGGTGACCGTGGAGAGTGCGGGCGGCGATGCAACCTGGCGGCGCAGTTCGCTTGGCGCGCGCCGATAGAGTTTGCGGAACGCATCGTTGAAACGCCGCACGCTGCCAAACCCGGATGCCAGCGCGATCGACGTCATCGGCAACCGCGTTTCCTGGATCAACTGTTTTGCGAACAGGACACGGCGGGTCTGCGCCACGGCGATCGGCGGAGCGCCGAGATGCTTGTCGAACAACCGGCGTAGTTGCCGTTCGCCGACGCCAAGCCGCTCGCACAGGATCGTCATGCCGGCTTGATCGCCGTCCAATCCGCCTTCCGCGATCAGCGCGAGCGCGCGCGAGACGGTATTCGATGTGCCGCGCCATGCAGCCGCGTCCGGCGACGTCTCGGGCCGGCACCTCAGGCAAGGCCGAAATCCAGCAGCCTGGGCAGACGCCGCGCTCGGCCAGAAGGTCACGTTGTCGCGCTTGGGCGTTCGCGCCGGGCAGATCGGCCGACAGTAAATGCCGGTCGTCGTGACACCGATGAAGAGGCGGCCATCGAAGCGTACGTCGCGCGTCGCAATGGCGCGGTAGCAGACATCATGCGGCGGCAGGCTCATTTTCATAGTATGGCGCAAAATGGCGTCGCGTACTGGCCATTTTCGGACGCCGATGAGCGGCACACGGTTGCCCTGCCCTTAAGGCAGGACGGGCCGTTGACACCCTGCGGTCCATACCACACCTTCACAATCAAATTGTGCGCGGTGAACGATGCTCAACCGGGATCTTGCAGCAGCTGGCGCTATTTCCGTTCCATTCGCGGAACGGTCGGCTGCATCCCGCGCACGGGCCAAAATCTCTGGTTCCCTGACTTGGCGCTAAGAGGCAGGCTCTGATCGGCAGCCTCTGCCCCTTGCGAGAATGACCGACCCGAAATGGGTCGCGAAAATATAAAGGGTGGCTCACCACCCGGTGGAGAGAGACGATGGCGGACGTGGGCGCCCCCAGGATCAATCCCGGGCTGGGGACCAAGCTTGTGTACGGACTTGGGTCTGTTGCATTCGGCACCAAGGACGCCGGTTTCGCGACCTTCCTCCTCATCTTCTACAACCAAGTGCTGGGCATTTCGGCGACGCTGGTCAGTCTCGCCATCATGATCGCGCTTATTGCCGATGCCGTATTCGACCCCATCATCGGCGAGATTTCCGACAATTGGCGCTCGCGGATCGGTCGACGGCATCCCTTCATGTACGGCGCGGCTCTGCCGGTCGCACTGCTCTATTTCATGCTGTGGAATCCGCCGCATTGGCAGACGCCGGCTTTATTCTTCTATCTGCTGGTGAGCGCCATTCTCGTGCGCATGGCGATTGCCTGCTACGAAATTCCAAGCGCCGCCCTCGCTCCCGAGCTCAGCCCGGACTATGACCAGCGCACCTCGTTGATGGCATTCCGCTGGATGTTCGGATCCCTGGCGGCCGGCATAACGCTCGCGATCACCTTCGCGTTGTTCATGGTGCCGACGCCAGCACAACCGACGGGCATACTCAATCGCAACGGGTATTTCTCCTACAGTCTGATGGCAGCCGGTATCATGATGATCAGCATTTTGATCTCCGCGGCCGGAACACATTCGCGCATCAAGTACATGAAACAGGTACCGGTGCGGCATCGACCCACGATCAGGGAGCTGGCGCGCGAAATGATCGAAAGCCTGTCGCACCGCTCCTTGATGATGGTGACTTTGGCCAGCCTGTTCGGTGGCATGGCGCTTGGCCTTGGCTCCGCCCTCAATACCTACTTCGGTACGTACTTCTGGCGCTTCACGCCGCAACAGTTGTCGGTCCTCGGCGCCGGATTTTTGCTCGCCGCAGTCATCGCGGTGCCACTGGCGCCCGTCGTCTCGGCGCGGCTGGACAAACGGCGCGGCTACGTCGCCACCGCGTTCGCTTCCTTGTTCGTCAACAACATCACCATGACGCTGAAGTATTTCGGCCTGATGCCGCCGGATGGATCGGCCGCATTGCTGATGATCTTCTTCGGCACGATCACGATCGGCCTGGCGCTGGCAATCTGTTCCGGAATTCTGGTTTCCTCGATGATCGCCGACGTCGTGGAGGATAGCGAGATCAGAACGGGTCGCCGCTCGGAAGGCCTGTTCTCGGCGTCCTTGAGCTTCGTGAACAAGGCGACTTCCGGACTCGGAATCCTGATCGCCGGCGCGCTGATCGAATTGGTGCATTTTCCGGTGCACGCCTCTCCGGCAACCATCGACGTGGTGGCGCCGCATGCGGTGCGCAATCTCGTTTTGATCTACATGCCGTTGCAAGTCACGCTTTGGATCATCTCGATTCTCATGGTCAGCGGCTATCGCATCGATCGCGCGACGCACGAGAGCAACCTCGAGCGTCTGTCGCAGTCCGCCCGGCTGGCCGAGGGAACGCCGGGCGGCATGGAAATCGCAGGGAGCTCAGGAGAGCTCGAAGAGGTACTCCAGCCGCACACTGCCGCACCACGCGCGCGCGTTTCGCGGGGAGCATGAGGTGAGCGGTGAGGCTGAACGAAAGCAGTTGGGCGGATTGCGCACGAAACTGTTCTACGGCTTCGGCTCGGTTGCCTATGGCGTGAAGGACGCCGGCTTCGGCGCCCTCCTGCTGCTTTACTACAATCAGGTCGTCGGCCTTCCGGCACAATTGGTCGGCACGGCGATCATGATCGCGCTCATCTTCGACGCCTTTGCCGATCCGATCGTCGGCCAAATATCGGATAATCTCCGAACGCGCTGGGGCCGGCGCCACCCCTTCATGTACGCGTCCGCCATCCCGGTCGCGGTGTCGTATTTCTTTCTCTGGTTTCCGCCGCATCTCTCGCAGAGCGGTATGTTTCTCTACCTGATCGCGATGGCGATCATCGTGCGCACATTCATCACGATGTTTGAAATACCCAACTCCGCCATGATCGCGGAAGTGACCAGCGACTATGACCAGCGCACCAGCTTTCTGTCGTACCGATACTTTTTCGGTGCCATCGGCGGCGCGCTCATGACGTTCGTGACGTTTCGCATCATTCTTGCACCGGACGCCGCGCACCCGGTTGGTCAGCTCAATCCGGCCGGATATGTGCGCTACGGCTTGATCGCCGCCGTCGTCATGGCCAGTTCGATTTTGATCTCCTCGCTCGGCACGCATCGAAACATCCGTTATTTTCGCGTGCCGCCGAAACGGCGCATCACGCTGCTGCAAACGCTGCGCGAGATGGCTTCAAGCCTGTCAAATCCATCCTTCGTTGTCCTGATGGGTGCAGCGCTCTGCGGCTCGATGGCGGTCGGCGTTTCGACGTCGCTTCTCATCTATTTCAATACGTACTTCTGGGGACTATCCGCCGCGCAAATTTCGCTCTTCCAGTTCGGCGCATTGATCGCGGCTCTCATCGGCGTGAGCATCGCCACGCCATTGTCCAAGCGCCTCGGCAAACGGCGCTTGGCCATCGCCCTCTTCATTGCGTTCATCGTGATTACGTCGCTGCCGGTCGGACTACGTCTGCTGGGACTGTTTCCGCCGAACGGGTCCGCGTGGTTGTTGCCGATCCTTTTTGCCGAACGCACGTTGGCGCTGACGGTCGCCATTGTCGTCCTGATCATGTTTTCATCGATGTTGACGGACGTGGTCGAAGACAACGAGCTGCGGACGCGAAGACGCTCCGAAGGTCTTTTCTTCGCCGCCTCCAGCTTCATCGCCAAGGCCATTTCCGGCACCGGAGCCTTCATCGCGGGTCAGATGCTCGCGCTCGTCGAGTTTCCGCAAAAGGCGAACCCGGCCACGCTTGATCCGCACATCGTACGAGACCTCGCCTATGTCTACCTTCCGGTCATTACGATCCTGTTTACGGCGGCGATGATTTTGATGTCGCGCTATCGCATCACGCGCGAATCGCATCTGGAAAATCTGCGCAAACTTGAAGAGGTGGCGGAGCTCGCGCATACGCCGGTCGCGGTGGAGGCCACACTTACCAACGAACTTCCAGAAGCGGTTGCTGGCGAATGACGATGGCCGAAATCCGGGGCGAAATGCCCCCCGACGTGAAGCGCGACATTTCAAGCTTGCGGACGAAACTGTTCTACGGTTTCGGCTCTGTCGCCTTCGGCATCAAGGACAACGGTTTTCTCTATTTCCTGCTGTTCTTCTACAATCAAGTGGTGGGCCTGCCGTCGGCCTGGGTCAGTGGCGCGATCGCCATGGCGCTGGTCTTCGACGCCTTTGCCGATCCGATTGTCGGCCAGATCTCGGACAATCTGCGTACGCGCTGGGGACGGCGGCACCCCTTGATGTACGCGGCGGCGATTCCGGTCGCGATCGGGTACTACCTTTTGTGGAATCCGCCGCACTGGTCGAACGACGCGTTGTTCTACTACCTGATCGGCATCATCGTTCTGGTGCGCACATTCATCACGACCTACGAGATTCCCAGCTCGGCTCTGATTGCCGAGCTGACACCGGACTACGACCAGCGGACGTCGTTTCTGAGCTATCGCTTTCTGTTCGGCTGGTTGGGCGGCCTGACCATGGCGCTGCTCGCCTTCGGCGTGTTCTTTGCGACGACAAAGCAATATCCGGTCGGCCAGCTCAACCCGGAGGGTTACGTCAAATACTCCATAACCGCCTGCATATTGATGGTTGCGGCAATATGGATTTCGTCGGCAGGCACACACAAATTCATTCCCTACTTCTCGACGCCGCCGAAGCGACATCTGTCGCTCGTTGTCATGCTCAAGGAGATGTACGAGACGCTACGGCACCGCTCGTTCATCGTGTTGATCGTATCGGCGGTCTTTTCTTCCATTGCGGCCGGCACACTCACGTCGCTCAACAACTATTTCAACACGTTCTTTTGGGGCCTGTCGGCACTGCAGATCTTTTGGCTCAACGTTGCCATCATCGTCGCCCCGTTCGGTGCGCTCGCTTTCACGACACCCTATTCCGCGCGCGTCGGCAAAAAGCGCGCGGCTATGATCTTGTGGATCGCCTCGACATTGACCTATTGGCTGCCCATGGCGTTTCGCCTGTTCGGGATATTTCCCGAGAATGGGACGCGCTGGCTGATACCACTTCTGCTCATCTTCGGCACGACCGGCACGATGCTCAGCATTGCCTGCCAGATCACGATCTCATCGATGATCGCCGATGTGGTTGAGGACAGCGCGCGCGTAACCGGACGGCGCTCGGAGGGACTGTTCTTTTCCGCCAATGCCTTCATCCTGAAGGCCGTATCGGGCATGGGAATCCTCGTCGGCGGACTTCTGCTCGCATTCGTGCATTTTCCCGAGCACGCCAATCCCGCCACGCTCGATCCGCAGATTCCGAAGGACCTCGCACTCGCCTACTTCCCGGTCACGTTCGCGCTCTATGCGGTGGCGCTCGGCTGTCTCAGCTTCTATCGCATCGATCGCGCCAAGCATGAGGACAACCTGCGGGCGTTGGCGGCGGCGGCGATCGAAGCGCCCTACGCGATCGGTCCAGACGGCGTACGAACGCCGGAGCACACCGATCCGGTCGATGCCATTGCCGAGTGAGCGGACGTCGCCGTTGCGATTGGCGATTTGACTTGTTTTGACTGCATCCTCGGCCATACTGACAATCAGTCAGCCAAAGCGAAATCGGAGTTGAGCAATGAGATTTGGCATTTTCTACGAGCATCAACTGCCGCGTCCCTGGCAGGAGGGTGACGAACTTCGTCTCTTTCAGCATGCGCTCGACCAGGTCGAACTCGCCGACAAGCTGGGCATCGACAACGCCTGGGAAGTGGAGCACCACTTCCTCGAGGAATATTCGCATTCCTCGGCGCCGGAAGTTTTTCTTGCCGCCTGCTCCCAGCGCACGAAGAATATTCGTCTTGGCCACGGCATCACGCTGATGCCGCCCAATTACAACCATCCGGCGCGCGTCGCCGAACGTATCGCGACACTCGATCTGGTTTCGAACGGCCGCGTCGAGTGGGGAACGGGCGAGAGCTCCGCGCAACTGGAGCTTGGCGGCTATCGTGTGCCGGTCGAAGAAAAGCGCAGTCAATGGCAGGAAGCCGTCGAGCAGTGCGCCAACATGATGGCGATGGATCCTTATCCCGGCTTCGAAGGACAATATTTTTCGATGCCGTGCCGCAACGTGGTGCCCAAGCCGGTGCAGCGGCCGCACCCGCCGCTCTGGGTGGCGTGCTCCAATCGCGAGACGATCAAACTCGCCGCAAGGCTCGGCATCGGTGCCCTGACATTCGCGTTCGTCGACCCGGCGGAAGCCAAGCAATGGGTCGACGACTATTACCGCATCTTCATGGAGGAGTGCGTACCGATCGGCCATGCCGTGAATCCCAACATCTGCATGGTGTCGAGTTTCTC
>Ga0075425_100004963_pt1 | contig 13775 bp, 6 predicted proteins | sample SoiMethybrSBSTD4_FD_75300 | JGI IMG/M metagenome (GOLD analysis project Ga0075425, IMG submission 75300) | Bulk soil microbial communities from a Populus tree surrounding site in Tennessee, USA - Soil MetaG P. TD hybrid SBSTD4 | ecosystem: Environmental > Terrestrial > Soil > Tree plantation...
GTACGGATGGAGTTTGTTGCCTGGGCGCGTCACATGCATCAGCCGGAACTTAACCGGATCGACACCGACCGTCTCGGCCATCTCGTCAATCATGTTTTCCCACGCCCATTTGGCTTCCTGTTGAAAATAACTGCGAGACGCGCCGGTCGTAATCGCGTTCGTTTTGTACGCGTACCAGAGCGATTTCCAGTGCGGAACCTCGGCAGTATAAATTTCGGTCTGGTTCGCCGCATGGCCCGGTGAAGACGCATGCCCGCTGTTTTCTATTGGCCCGACGCTAACGAAGACCTCATGAAGAATAGCGACGAGACGCCCGTCCTTCTTCGCCCCCACTTTGAATTTAGTTAGGGTTTCCGGCTTGATCTGGATGTGAGCAAGTTCCTGGTCTTTCGGAAGCATCAACTTGACCGGCCTGCCGGTCATCTTTGCGATGTGTGCAATGTAGACATAGAAGCTTTGCGATCCGGCTCGCGCGGCTCCGAAAGTGCAGCCGTTGTACTTGTCGATGAACCGGATCTTCTCCGGTTCGATGCCGAGACCTTTGGCAAGGTCGGCCCGCTGCGGATAGATTCCCTGCCCCATGCCCCACAGTGTCAGCTTGTCGCCTTCCCATTTCGCGACACATCCGCAGGGCTGAATAGGAATCGACACAGCACCCGCAAAGTAATACGTGAATTCCTTGATGATGTCCGCCTCGGCGAATCCTTTCTCGACATCGCCCATGCCTGCGGCCCACGTCGCCTTCGAATCGTAGTTGGGATCCGTGGGAGGCCGGCGACGGATGAGATTTCCTTTTCCCATGCGAAGGTCTGGAGCATTAGGCGCCATCGCGTCTGCGACACGTGCTGCAAATGGAAGCTCTTCATATTCCACTTCGATCGCGGCGACTGCGTCTTCGGCGAGATCCTCGGTATCCGCAGCAACCATCGCAACGACCGTGCCCGGGAAACTCGTTTCCTCCGGCATAAAGTCGTCAACTGCAGTCGTACCTCTGAAAATCGTCGTCATCGGCGCGTTTCTGTGAGTAAGCACGTAGGCTACGCCGGGCATCTTCTCGGCCTTGGAGGTGTCGAGGCTCTTGATCCGTGCACGCGGGTGGGGACAAGTGAGGATCTTGGTGAAGAGCATGTTTGGAAGAACGATCCTCGTCGCGTACTCCGCTTTCCCCAGAAACCTGGGAATCGCCACTTCCGGCATCGGCGTTAGCGGCTTGCCGATCACGTTCAGGTTCACGGGAGGATATCCCTGCCATTTCTTCGTGCGGATTCCGTTCTCCATTAGAAAATCGGCGGGGCCGTGCCCGCCGGCGGTCGAGAAATCTCTGACCACGGGCTGCGTGATATGAATGACCGATTCGGTTTTCGGCTGAATCTTTGTCTTCGGCTTTTGCGACATTTCTTCTTCCTCTACTTCTTGACGCCGTTGCTTAAATCCCTGATGGTTTGGTTAAAGTGTTCCCCGTATGGCTTCATGCGATTTTGAGGCGAAGAATATCACGCAGAGAAGGGGCAAACAATTGAGGTTAAACGCGGGCTGAAGCCCGCGACTACGTGCTTGCGATAACGTTGATGCGAACCTCGTAGTCGTGGGCTTCAGCCCGCGTTTTATTCCTTATGGCAGCGGAATCGCTTTCAGATCCAGAGAAACTCCGACATCCGGGGCATGCCATGTGGCCTGACCGGGAACCAATTTGAACGCCGGATAGGCTGGAGCCGGATCCGACAGGATCAAAGCGTTGTTGTCATCGATCTTCGCAATCTGCAACACGCCGTGAAGACTATCGATGCTTTGATAGGGAACTCCCTCGATGTCGCGCTGGCAAGCCTTCGGGCCGAGACCAGGCCCCTGACCTTCTCTGGATTGCTCACACTGCGCTGTCGGAGGGGTGATCGCTTTGTAGCTTCCGAGGTTGTCGAAAAAGACTTTCATAACGCCGCGCTTGTTGTTCGCCATCAAAACATAGTCGTGCCCATCTCTACGATACGGGACCATCTCCAGCGGACGATTGCTGGCCCCCAATTCGGCGATGGTGGTTCCGGTGATCTTCGCCCCGGGCTTCAATGAACTCAGCGGAATTTTTACGAGAGGCGTGCAGGTGTACGCGGCCAGAATGTATTCCTCTTTTCCAATCGTGTACGGAACGAAAGTGCGCACGGGCGAAGCCGTTTCGTAGCGTCCATGCGACGAATGCCAGATCTGGATTCCGGTGCTTTTGTCTGCGGTCTTGAACGGAAACGGAATGACGCGAAGATCTGATGCAAACTCTTCGTTCGAAAGACCGGCGACAAGCACTTTTCCATTCACGTAGCTCATGTCGGTAATCGATTGGATTCGCGGATTGCCGTTCACGGCGCCGTTAGGCGTCCTTCCTAATCCCGGCTTCCAGTCGCCGGCGTCCGGCAGCATCACTCCGGCATACCTGACGTTCTTGAGTGAGAATTCCGTGATCGTACCTGTGCCGTTCATGCGGAGAATCACCGGTGTTCCATCCGGACCGCGGCCGCGGGAGATCGCGAAATAAACGGCTTTCGAATACGGACTCACCTTGAAGTCATTAATCAAAATGTCGTCCGGTCCGACACCGAGCAAGGCGGCGATCTTTGTGTTGATTCCCTTGATTTCCAGTTTCGCCGGCGAAACTCCGGGCTGCATGTCTTTGGTGTCAACGGCGAAGATTGCGGCCGCATGCGAATCCGCGATGAAAAGTATTCCATCCGGACCAAATGCGAGTTGAGCTGCAGACTTGAGCTCGAGGTTTCCGGGACTGAGACTATCGGTCAACTCGGATGCGAATGCCACCGTAACGAACAGTGATCCGACCAGTACGAGAGATAAAAGGAACCGACTCATAGGCTGCCTCCGTTTTGTATGCCACCTAAACTCCCACGCGCCGAATTTCAAGTCAAGCGTTTACGAGCCGCGGATTACGCAGATTACGCGGATTGAATCCGCGTAATCTGCGTAATCCGCGGCTTCATATCGTCTGTTAGAATGGCGACCGTTTCAGATTCAGTAACGACAATTTGAGGAGGCGGGGATGCGAAGGATTGCCACAAACATAGCTTGTGCTTGTGTTCTTTCGATACTTGCTGCTGCAGGTCTCTGGGCTCAGGCGACAGCGCAGATCAGCGGCACGGTGAGAGATCAGAGCGGTGCAGTATTGCCGGGCGTGGAGGTCACGGCAACACAGACGGACACCGGAATTGCGCGCACAGCGGTGACGAATGAAACAGGGTCTTACGTTCTCTCCAATCTCGCCCTGGGCCCATACCGACTGGAAGCGGCTTTGCCGGGATTCCGAACCTACGCGCAAACTGGAATCGTCCTGCAGGTCAACAGCAGCCCTGTTGTGAATCCTGTACTGGAAATCGGACAGGTAACCGAACAGGTTGAGGTCCAGGCGAACGCGGCTCTGGTTGAAACACGGAGTTCGGCGGTCGGCCAGGTCGTCGAGAATCAGAGAATTCTAGAATTGCCACTCAACGGCCGTAACGTTCAGGACCTGATCACTCTTGCTGGCGGCGCTGTGCAGCAGGCGGTCGCCACGGATCGACTGGGCAGCAACGGCGCGATTCTCGCGGTCGCGGGCGGCGTGGGCTATGGCACGGACTTTTCTTTGGATGGCGCCAGCCACCTGAACTTTCTCAGCGGCGTGAATATGCCGATGCCCTTCCCCGATGCGACGCAGGAATTCAAGGTGGAAACGAGCGGACTGACGGCGCAGAGCGGCCGTGCGGCGTCTGTGGGTGCAGTAACGAAATCCGGTACGAACGAATTCCACGGCGATCTTTTTGAATTCGTCCGCAACGACCTGTTCAACGCGCGAAATTATTTTGCGACCAAGCACAGTACGCTGAAGCGCAACCAGTTCGGTGGTACCGCCGGCGGGCCGATTGTGAAGAACAAATTGTTCTTCTTTGGCGGTTATCAAGGCACGACGCTGCGCCAGGATCCTGCCGACAACCAGAGCTTCGTTCCGACCGCAGCAATCCTGGCTGGAGATTGGACGGCATTCGCATCGCCCGCCTGCAACGCAGGCCGGACGATCGCGCTGCGAGCGCCGTTTGTGAACAATCGGATCGACCCATCGCTTTACAGCAAGGCTGCGCTGAATCTAGCGGCGAAGCTGCCGAAGTCGGATGATCCGTGCGGGCTGATCCGATACGGCGGTCTCAATGTGCGCAACGAAGGACAGTACGTCGGGAAGGTGGACTATCAACGCACAGCAATGGATTCGCTCTTTGGACGCCTCCTGTTGACATCGCTCAGCAACCCCGATCCCATGCAGTTCGATTCGAACTTATTGCTGTCGGGAACGAGTGGAAACAAATGGCTTCAGCAGTCGTACACGATCGGCGACACACATCTTTTTGGATCGAACATCGTACAGGCATTTCGGCTGGCCGTTAACCGCAGCGCGAACCACCTGCAACAGAGTCCGTACTTCAACTGGTGCTCGATCGGCGTCAACATGTATTGCTACGTGCCGGCGAATGTGGGCACGACGTCCATCGCCGGAGGTTTCTCACTCGGAACCAGCTTCGCGCCCGGCCATCGCTACATCAGCAACAGCTACTCGGCGAACGACGATGTCAGCTGGATCAACGGCAGCCACCAGCTCGCGTTTGGAGGCAGTGTGCTCCAGGGACGGCAAAGCAATTTTGCGTACTTCGCCGCTCTCGGTCAGTTCACATTCAGCGGTCAGACCACCGGCCTGGGAATGGGAGACTTCCTCACCGGAAAACCAAGCCGGTTTTTCCACGGCGCTCCGAACGCTCACGTCGCCCGCGCCACCTACATTGCCTTATACGCGACGGATACCTGGAAGATGACGCCCAGGCTGACTCTGAATTACGGCGTACGCTGGGATCCTTACCTTCCGCAGCGAACGGGCACGGCACCGTTCTGGGCGGCCATGAACTTCGACTACGACCGGTTCAAGCAGGGAATCCGGAGCAAGGTATTCACGAATGCTCCGGCCGGCATGTACTTCTCCGGTGATCCCGGCTTTCCAGGTGATACCGGCGTCGACAATCAGTGGTGGCATTTTGCGCCGCGGCTCGGACTGGCCTGGAATCCCGATGGAGCAGGCAGGACATCGATTCGAGCGTATTACAGCTACAGCTACGCGTTTGTTCCCGGCGACTTCAAGGAAACGTATTCAGGGATGCCGCCGTGGGGAAATCGAGTGACGTTGACCAGCATTCCCGGCGGCTTTGACAACCCGTGGCAAGGAATCACGGGCGGCAATCCATTTCCGTACGTAATCGATGCCAACGTGAAGTTCGCGCCCGTTGGGTTTTTCTATACACAGCGGTACGACACGAAGACGCCTACCGTACAATCGTGGAACCTGAGTGTCCAGCGACAGGTCGGAAAAGATTGGGTCACGTCCGTCAGCTACATCGGAACGGCCAACCATCACCTGTGGGGAAGCGTTCAGATCAATCCAGCTGTTAATATCCCGGGCGCGTCGTGCGCGCTCAACGGCGTTACTTACAGCCCATGCTCGTCCAACGCCAACACCGATCAGCGGCGCAGGTTCAGTATCGAGCGGCCGGCTGACGGCGCGCTGATGGGATTTGTGGCGCAGGGTGACGATGGAGGGAACCAGAGCTATAACGGAATGATCCTGTCCGTCGAAAGGCGCGCTGCAAAAGGGATCACGATAAATGCGAACTATACCTATTCGCACTGCATCGGTCTGGGTGAGGCATCGCTGTATAACCCGATGGGCGCGAACGCTAACGTCACATATACGGATCCGAATAACCGGGACTTCGACCGAGGTAATTGCGATTCCGATCGGCGGCAGTTTTTCAATTTGACGTCGGTTGCGGAAACGCCGTCGTTCGCCAACCCGACACTTCGCAAAATAGCAACGGGTTGGAGATTTTCGGCGATCTATCGGCGCTCGAGCGGCAACCCGATTAACGTTGTTTCCGGGCAGGATCGCGCGTTGTCGGGCATCAACGATCAGCGCGCAAGCCTGATCGGAGCGAATCCATATACGGGCTCATCAGCCGGGTTCGCGAATTACTTAAATCCCGCGGCGTTTACGATGCCCGACCTGGGGACGCTCGGCAATATGGGATACAACCTGCTGCGTGGACCGGCGACATGGTCGTTTGATGTCGCGCTTTCTCGAGCGTTCCAGCTGCATGAACGTCAACGCCTGGAGTTTCGAGGGGAAGCTTTCAATCTGACAAACAGCTTCAGGCCGCAGAATCCGAACAGTTCGCTGTCAAACAATACGTTCGGCCAGATACGAACTGCTTATGAACCCAGGATTCTACAGTTCGCACTGAAGTACGTGTTTTAATTTTTTGTTACATGTTGGTTTTGCAAGCGGGTAGTCCCCTCCTAGGATAGGAGGGGTGGCTGCGCATCAAAAAAATGCAGCGAAGCCACCTTTGAAAGCGCAGACGGGGTGGTCATTCTGGACTGACCACCCCGTCCGTGCCTTACTAAGGATGCCTTCGGCGATATTTCTTGATGGCACGGCCACCCCTCCTGTCCCAGGAGGGGACTACCGCCCGTTAGTTGTTGCTGCTGCTCGTCCCCACGATCTTCAAGAAGTCGGCGTTGCTCCCGACACCACCATGAATCGCCACGTGCTGAGCGACATCCAACTTTAGTCTCTGAATGTTCCTGCTCAGGACGGTCATGTTGGGCGTCAATGCCGGCGCAGGTTGTCCCGCAGCGGCCGGTGTGTACAGGTCAGCGTTGATAAGAATCTTCTCCGTAGGAAGGTACGCCAACAGCATCGTTGCGGCATGGTTGAGGTTCGCCACGGGATGGAGCTCGAGCGTCCGCTTCCCATCACTCAAAACGTACTTCTGGTCCACCGTCTCGATCATCGGCGGAGCGCCATTCGCCGTCCTCATGTAGTAGGTTGAGAACCGGTCCGGTTGCATTGAACGGGGCACCGGGTAGAACGCAACGCGCTCATAAAAATCCTTGTTTGCCTTGTGCGTGATGACCACCGCCCCATGCGCGAGATACGTGCGCAAGCCGCCGGAGTGATCGAAGTGATGGTGTGTATTCACGACGTAACGAATGTTTTTGTTCGGAACAAGTTTCGTCACTTCATCGATCACCGCGATGGAGCGAGCCTCGTTGAGCGGAGCCTCGACGACTGCCACGAAGTCTTTGAATTCGACGGCAACGCTGTTGTGACTTCCGCCTCCGATGAGCCACACACCGTCGGCAAGTTTCTGACTCACGACGCGCACCGGCGGAATCGCTGCGGTTCTTACCGCGTCGGGTACGGGCAGGGCCGGCGCCGCGAAGTTCGGTTTCACATCGTTTACCCGAATCTCCATCAGATCGTGACCGAAATCGAGATAACGATTTCCGTTGTGGTAGTGCATGACGGTCGGATATTTCACGCCGCCGAAATCTTTATAGACGGTGTATCGGATTTCGTAGAGCATGTCGCCAAGAACAGGATCAGGCACGCGGGTCTGCACGCCTTCCAGTTCGTTTGCGGCATTGATCTGGCCCATCATTTTGAATTTTCCGTACGTGAATGTGAAGGCCGTCACCTTTTTCGTAGTGTTGTTCGTGTCCTCGGTTTCGGTGCGGCTGATCGCGGTCAGGTCCGTTGCAGCGAGGGCAGCCCTGAGAAAACCCGGAGGAGTGAGCCAAATCTCGAGTTGTCGAACTTCAGCGGCCGCGGCTGCCGGGTTGATTTTTTCACCGTCCATAGTCCACGCGTAGTTCCCGTTGACGATGGATATCGTCCGCGGTTCGCCTTGAATGGGCACGAACCCGCCGCCGCGCCCCGGATTGTTGCCCTGACGCCGCGTGTATTCTTCTCTCGAAGTCTTTGCCTCGTAATCAATCGTCCGCGTGTAGGTGACGATATCGGTGCGAGGCCAGTTCTCACCCGGTGCGTAACTCTGACCGAAAGCACCAAACCATCCGCCGTTTGCCGTGTATTGGATGGACTTCAGATTCGCGAGGCCCATGGCCGAGGATGCGGCTTGTACAACAGCACGCGCATCCTGAGCGACAGCCAAATTCGCTGTGAGCCCCAATATCACGACGACCAGCAAAAATTTCTTTCCCATAAACCCTCCTTAATTGCACTCAAAATTGTCGGCGGTCATAAATAAGGGGACATTGCCCAAAGGAGAAATCGTAAAACCTGCCGCCAGTCCCCTCCTCCAGAGGAGGGGTGGACGCGACCTGAAAAAATATCGCCGAAGGCACCCTTAGATGGGAGCGGACGGGGTGGTCAAAAATTTTTTTGACCACCCCGTCTGCGCTTCAAAGGTGGCTTCGCAACATTCTTGATGCGCAGCCACCCCTCCTCTAGAGGAGGGGAATATCAACATCTCCAACCGTTCTCCCGCGCGAGCAACTCGCCTGACGCCCGCGTTCAATTCCTTCACTTCCTCGCCCGCCGCTCCAGTTTTAAAGTTTCTTAAGCCCTTCCATGATCTTTTCGCGCGTAATCGGGTGTTCTCGAACGCGCACCCCGCAGGCATTGTAGATGGCATTTGCAATGGCGCCGGGAACGGCGCCGATGGCGGTTTCGCTAAAGCTCTTCGTACCGAAGAACCAGCGAGGTTCCAGGCTGTCGATGAAGATGTTCGTCTGGGCCAGTGGTACGTCCATGATCGTTGGCAGCCGATAGGACAAATAACCAACGCTGTAGTGGCGTGTGCCCGGAAACTCGCGATCCCACGGAATGGAATCGGTCGTCATCTGAATGCTCTGGACGAGCGACCCATGCATGTCGGCTTCCCCAACGAGCGGATTCACGACGAGACCAACGTCGTGACTGTAGACCGTGCGGACAAACTTCCAGTCACCGGTCCATGTATCGACCTCAACCTCGACGAAACAGGCGGCAACACCTTTCGTCATGGATCTTCCCTGATCCTTATGCGTGCCCCGACCTTCCTGCCGGATCGGTGCTTTGTTCAATGCAACGAGCTCTGAAAACGTTATCCGCTTCTTCGGATCATCGAGTGATGAGATGACGCCGTCCTTTATTTGCAGCCTGGCGGCATCCACATGCAGGCTGGCGGAACCCCGCCGGAGTAAATCCTTTCGAAGCTTGTCGGCTGCAGCGCAAACCGCCGCTCCCTGCAGCGTGATCGTTTTGCCGGCATACCACATACCGCTCGCCGGAGCAGTATCCGAGTCGCCCCAGGTCACGCGAATGCGATCCCGTGTGGTGAACCCAAGCATCTCCGCAACGATGTGTGCGAGTGCCGTGTCGTGATTGGTGCCGCTGTCAGGAAGGCCGTTGCGCATATTCACGAAGCCGTCGGCGGTGACTTCCACAGCCGCTCCGAACATCATTCCCAATAATGCGGGTTGAGCGCTGAGTTTTTCGAAGTACACCTCGCCATCGTGGTAACCCATGTGCCCGGCATGATGTTGCGACATGCCAAGGCCGATTCCGCGTTTAAAACGCCCCGCATTACCGCCGGCTTTTGGATTCCTTTGATCCCACCCGATCGCCTTCGCACCTTCTTCCAGGACTTCAACCGAAGCGAACGAGTCGTATCGAAGCTCTCCGTTCACGGTTTCATATCGATTGCCGAAATCCTCGTGCCAGTCCTTTGTCATGACCGTGCCGGGACGAGCAACGTGCATCAAACGGAACTGTATGGGATCCAGCCCCAGCGCATCGGCCATTTCGTCCATCATGTTTTCCCAAGCCCATTTCACCTCCTGCTGCGTGTAACTGCGAACGGGCCCGGCCTTGATGACATTGGTTCGGTAGTTGTACCAGGCGGATTTCCAGTGTGGAACCTTCGTTGTATAAAGTTCGTGGTTGTTCTTCGAGATCTCCAAAACCGCGTGACCACCACCTTCGATGTCTCCACCGCTGATATGAATTTCGTGCAGCAACGCAACAATCCGCCCATCTCTTTTGGCGCCGACTTTGAACTTCGAAAGATTTTCGGGCTTGATGTTGATGTGCGCGAGTTCCTGGTCTTTGTGGAGCATCAGTCGGACGGGCCGGCCCGTTGCTTTTGCAATCTGCGCAACAAACACGTTGAATCGCGAAGCCTGCATCGCTGAACCGAATGTGCACCCGTTGTACTTGTTGATGTAGCGTACTTTCGATACATCGATTCCGAGACCCTTTGCGAGATCAGTTCGATTGGGAGCGATTCCCTGGCCCATGCCCCAGAACGTCAGCTTGTCGCCGTCCCATTTGGCAACACAGCTCACAGGTTGTATCGGCACCGCGGTAGCTCCGCCAAAGGAGTACGCGAACTCGCGAACTACATCCGCCTCCGCAAATCCTTTGTCGATGTCGCCAAGCTTGGAAACCCACGTGGCGTTCGGATCGTAGTGAGGATTTTGGGGATCCAGGAGAATGAGGTTTCCCTTCCCTCCCCTGATGTCGGGAGCTCCGGGCGACATCACGTGTTTAAGACTAGGAACTGAAGGGAGCACCTCATACTGAACATCAATAGCCTCCACGGCGTCTTCCGCCAGATCCTCCGTATCTGCCGCGACAACAGCGACCACCTCGCCGAAAAATCCGAGCTCGCGAGTAAGAAGGGTGAACGGACCCATTGTTCCGAATATCGGCTTCTGATTCTCAAAATCGCGATAAGTGAGAACGCGCGCCACACCTGGCATCTTCTCGGCACGGGAAGTATCGATACGTTCGATCCGTGCTCGTGGATGCGGGCTGGTGAGAATCTTCACGTGCAACATGTTTGGAAATACGACACGCGTTGCGTACTCCGCCTTGCCGAGGAAACGCGGTAACGCAACTTCGGCAAGCGGCGGCATCGGCTTTCCAACCACACTGAGGTTCTGAGGCGCGTAACCTTGCCACTTCTTTGTGACGATCTTCGAATCGCCCTCGATAATCGTGTCGCCCGGCGCGTGCCCACCGCCTGTGGAAAAATCGCGAACCATCGGTTGTTTGATCTGAATTACAGATTCCATGCGAGGTTCGAGTTTTATCTTTTGACGTTGCTTGTTCTGGCTCATGGCGTTTCCCTCGGGTAATTGCTGTTTGTTGTACCTCATTAACTCGGATGCGGCGGTTGGTGTCAAGATCGCAATTTACGTTGAAGTTGGCATTGCGGAGAAGGAGAATAGCGGGAATTGACTCACGGGAATCATAAGGAGAAGCCAGCATGAGCCAGAACACTCAACGGCCCAGGACCAAGCTCGAAGCCAGAACTGAATCTGTTATTCAGGTAAAGCTCCCGATGGTCCGAAATTTTTCGACAGGCGGCGGACACGGTCCTGAAGACACGCTTGTAGAAGGTGATCTTGGGATCGTCACAAAGAAATGGCAGGGGTATCCACCGGCAAACCTGAATGTGGTTGGGAAACCCATGCCGCCGATGCCCGAGGTTTCGTTACCAAGGTTTCTGGGAAAATCGCAATATGCGAGCAGAGTCTGGTTTCCGAATCTTCTCTACGCAAAGTTGCTGACCTCCCCGCACCCGCACGCGAAGGTCACGAAGCTCGACACTTCGAGAGCGGAAAAGATGCCCGGTGTCGCACATGTCCTGACACCGAAGAACTCGCCTTCGACTTATCCGATCCCGGAAGATCTGAACGTGTCCGGCCAGCTCGTCGCCATTGTCGTCGCCGAGACTGAGGACCTTGCAGAAGATGCTGTGGAAACTATCGAGGTCGAATATCAGGTCCTTCCCTTCGCATCAACTCTCCAGCAGATCATGGCGCCGAGTGCTCCCGACCTGCGCGGCGGAAAGGGGAACCTGGCCCTGCTGTCACGCGACGATCCGCATTATGATCCGAAAGCCACGTGGGTCTCCAAACACGGCGACGTCGCAAAAGGTTTTGCCGAAGCGGACATGGTGAAAGAGTTCACGTATTACTTTGGCGGCGCCACCGCTGTGCCAATTCAACCGTGTGGCAGCGTTGCGAAATGGGACGGCGACAAGCTGACTTTCTGGGGTATGGGCCAGTCGATTTATCCGCGACGCGCCGCTCTCGCCAGAGCGCTGGGAATCGAAGAATCGAAGGTTCACTACATCAATCGCTGGAATGGCTGCACGTTTGCCGCGGCACGACCGGCACAAAGGCTGGATCCCTATATCGCGCATATCTCCAAGCTGACAGGGCGCCCGGTGAAGTTAATGCTGCCCAAGGATCAGGAACTCGCGCAGCTCAGCATCAAACCCGAGAACCTGACGAAGTTCAAAGTCGGCCTCAAGAACGGGCGAATCATCGCGCTTGCCCATGAGATCCATATCAGCGCGGGAGACCAGGAAGGTCCGGGCCACGCGTCGGTTGAAATCTCGAAGAACAATCAGGAACTGTACACCTCGGAAGTTCCGCACTGGAGCTCCACCTGGTATACATACCGAACGAACGCGATGATCATTCAGCCTGTCCGGAGCTACACCCAGCAGGAGGTCAAGTGGTCCTGGGAAAACCTGATGGACGAACTGGCGGAAGCTGTCGGTCAGGATCCTCTTCAGTTCAGGATGGTGCACATGTCGAAACCGGGAACGAAACTTTCTCCGGCGAAAGACTGGCACGCCCAGGACCTGGGCAAGAGATTCGAGATCAAAAACGGAGAACTCACCTACGATTCGTTCGCGTCCGTTGAAGTGGTGCAGGAAGGCGCGAAAGCGATCGGATGGGAACGCAGAAACGCGCAACCCGGCGGGGGGACGGGACGATTCCGCAGGGGCATCGGTTTGGGTATGTCGCAGCATCATGCCGGACACATGGGCTATCACGAGGGTGAGGTTTATTTCGAGAAGCGTCTCGAAGAGCTCCGAGGAAACGTCGTCACTTTCGGCGCAGCGGTTGAAGTCGGAGCCGACGGGTACGTGACGATGCGGAACGCTCTGCCGGACAGCGGAACGAATCATGATACGGCGCTTGCTCACATCGTTGCGGAGATGCTCGGATTTACGACTCGCGATCGTATCCGCGTAATCTGGGGAGATTCGGAGCTTGCACCACCAAGCAGCGAGTGGGTCGCGGGCAAAACGATCACCCTTCAGGGCGCCGCGGTCTGCAGCGCAACAGACAAATTGCGGAAAGACCTGCTCCGTCGCGGAGCAGAATTCCTGAAGGTTGATGCCGCCGGCGTCCAGATGAAGGACGGCATCATTTCCTCTTCACAGGATCCAAGAAAGAGAGTCACCTTCGTCGAGCTCGTCAAGGCAAACAAAGGCGTGATTAAACAGGAAGGCCGTGGCGTAGACCGGAACCAGGGTCGTGCCTTGAGCAAGGGCGTCGGCGCGTGTTTTGCGGAAGTCGAAGTGGATATGTGGACGGGTGACTGGAAGTTCGTCAAGGCGGTCTACAGTCATGACGTCGGTCTGGTCGTCAATCCTGCTGTCGCCGAAGCGGACATGCACGGCTCGCTGACCGAATCGACCCAGATGGCGACGGATGCGGTTCCATGGGATCGCGAATTCCCCGGCACGCGGCATTACTCCGTGGGCTACCTCTCGTACCGTATTCCCACCATCATGGACGTGCCGGAACAGACTCAGGTCTTCATCGACAGTCTCGAACCTCGCTGGTTCTATGGCATCAAGAGCTTCAGTGAAACCAGCATCGGCGCTGTCCCGGGAGCGATTTCGAATGCGATCTACAACGCATGCGGTGTTCGCGTCCGAGAACATCCGATCACGAGAGAAAAGATCATGGCGGGTCTAAAAGCCAAACAGCGAGCCTAACCGCGGACCTGGAACTGTAGGGGCGGTGTATGAACGTGTGAATGGAAATGAGGCGATAGTCCCCTTGCATCACCGCAAGGAGGGGTGGCCGAGCGATTAAGAAAACTGCGC
>Ga0075425_100004964_pt1 | contig 13774 bp, 12 predicted proteins | sample SoiMethybrSBSTD4_FD_75300 | JGI IMG/M metagenome (GOLD analysis project Ga0075425, IMG submission 75300) | Bulk soil microbial communities from a Populus tree surrounding site in Tennessee, USA - Soil MetaG P. TD hybrid SBSTD4 | ecosystem: Environmental > Terrestrial > Soil > Tree plantation...
CGCCGCGCCACCTTCAAGGGATATCAGTCCTCCTTTTCACCAAAATTTCTCTGACATTACAGCAGCAAGACTCCGCCAGAAAAAATGTCTACTCCAGGTAAACTTCTCCCCATGGGATCGCCACCCTCCCGAAGGCTTTCGCTTCTTCATGCCGCGCCTTTGGCGCGCCAAAACAAAATTCCTCTCTTCCATTTTCGATCTTCGCCTTTTCCAGTTTCCCCTTTTCCATTCCGCGCTACACTACCCCGTGTCCAATCTCCTCATTCGCGCCGCCATTCCCTCCGAACAACAGTTGCTCGAATCCCTGCAGCGCCGCGCCGGGCTCGCCAATCTCGGTGACCGCGACGCCCTCCTCGCCCACCCGGACGCCATCGCCATCCCGCCCCCTCAAATCGCCGCAGGTCGCGTCTTCGTAGCCCAATCAGGCGGCGCCATCGTAGGCTTCGCAGCCCTCGAACTTCGCCCTGACGGTGACACCGAACTCGACGGGCTCTTCGTTGACCCCGCCTCGCAGCGCCGGGGCATCGGACGCGCCCTCGTCCAGCATTGCGCCACCTTCGCTCGCTCGCACGGTTCCACCGCACTGCATGTCATCGGTAATCCCCACGCTCAACACTTCTACACGTCCTGCGGTTTCCTGCCTTCCGGCACCACCCAAACCCGCTTTGGCCCGGGTCTCCTCTTCCGGCTCTCCCTGTAGCCTGCCTTCGTTCGGCTACTCCTCTCCCTTCAGCTTCTTCAGTCGCTCTCTCGCATTCTCATTCTTCGGATCCAGTTTCAGCGCCTTCCCATAATTCTCGATCGCCAGTTCCTTTTTCCCTGCCGCTGCGTACGCTTCTGCCAGGCTGTCATACACATTCGAAGAATCCGGATATTCCTGCGCGTTTTTTTGAAATACCTTGATCGCGTCGTCCTTCTTGTCGGCTTGCATGAATACGCGGTAACCGATCATGTTCAGAACCTGCTCCTCCGGGCGTTTCTTCGGATCGCCGGAATTTTTGAGCTCGTCGTATTTCTGCAGTATGGCATCCGCGCCTTTCAGCTCCGCCAGCAGCACCATCTGGGCAGTTTCCCCGCGCGGTTCACGTTCATATTTCCAGTCATATTCCTTTGCAACACTGCGCACGACTTCCGAAGCGACCGAAATTCCGTTGTCGGAGTTCGCCATGATCGCCACGCCTTGTCCCGTCTCCCAATTCATTACCAGCAGGGCCTGAAATCCTTCGTCGGCCCCGTTATGCCCGAATTGGCCCAGATGAACCTTCGACACAAAAAAGCCTAGTCCTGCCTCGTCCAGCACCGGTGTCAACATCTCTTCGGTGATTTTCTGCGAAAGCACTTTGTTCGATTTGCCCTGTCTCGAAAGCGCCGTTTCTATGGCAAATCTCGCCAGATCCGAGGGAGTTGTCCACAATCCTGCGGCCGCCATTTCGGGATACACATGCCAGTTCCCGTGAATCGACTTGCCGTTGGCCTGCGTCCCTACGGCGGTGCGTGCAGCCCATGCCGCGGGCAACGGCTGTTCGTAGCTGCTGTCGCTCATCCCAATTTTGCTGAGCACCGTTTCCTTCATCAGCGCGGGAAACGCCTTTCCCGTTACGTCCATCATCAACTGCTGCTCGATCGTGATTCCGCCGCCCGAATAACGCTCCTTCGTGCCCGGTACAATATCCACGCGGATCGCCGGCGTATTCGCCGGCTTCTCGCCATCGAAAATCTGCACCAGCGTCGGCACCTTTTCGTCGACGTCATAACCCGGAAATCCGTGAACCGTCAGTCCCGCCGTGTGGCTCGCTAGACGCCGCAGCGTCACCTTCTGCTGCTTGGTGAATTCATTCTCCGGAACCTTCCACGTCTTCAGCTTCACGTTCACGTCTTCATCCAGCGAAAGCTTCCCCGCTTGCACCAGCGCCAGCATTCCCGTCGCCGCCACTGGCTTGCTGATCGACCCCGCCTGAAACAATGTCTTCGTCGTAACCGGAGTTTTGCCTCCCAACTCCGTCGTGCCATAAGCCTTGGCCCACGCTAGCTGGAATCCGTCAATCACCGCCACACTCAATCCCGGGTCTTTGTACAACTTCATTAGTGCCGCTACATCCAGTTTGATCGCGGCCTCGTCGCCAACTTGGATCGGCTCGATCCCCTGCTCGATTCTCGCCATCCTGTCTTCCACTCTTGCGCCGCCCGGCTTGGCTTCGCCCTTTTTATCGCTCTGCGCCCACGCTCCCGTCGCCATCCAACTCATCGCCAGCACTAACCAGCCCACCACCACCAACCTCAGTCCGCTCGATCCCTTCACCATGTTCCCTCCCCGAAAACTCTCCATGTTTCAATCCGCTGCCCAACCAAAGCCGCACACCCACATCCCACCGATTTTCATGCCACTTACAAAGACGTCCCCCAATCCATTTTGTTCCGCCTGAGGTTCTCGTCCATTTTTCGTCTCGGTGGATCCTCTTTCTCCTATCCCTTTATCGCTTTCAGGATTCACGACCGACAACTATTGTGCCGCTCTCTCGCCTGTGTTTTCTCTTGTGGCCCGCTGGCCGCGTCCTTGCTTTCTTTCTCCATCGAAATCGTTAGCTAAATGAACTTCATAAGCTGCCGTCGTCGGCTGTGTTCTTGTATTCGGCAAGAAAGCCACGGCCGGACGGTTCGCCCCCGGCTAAGACGCCACGTCAATTTTCTAAGCTCTTTATTTTGAAGCCCTTATGCTCGAACTCCCCGCGCGTCCGGGTTTCAGACCTTGCGCCTTGAGGTTTTCGTTGCCCTTTATTTTCAGTAAGTTATGGACAGAATTGCGGGCGAATGGGCACCCTAGAGCCGCAAGCTAGCCTCTCTGTTTTGCTTAACTGCTCTAGAATCAATACTTACGAGCGTATGCCGGAATGTCCACTACCGCAACCTCGTCTGGGAGTTTCTAGTTTCGGCTCTCGTTTTCCCGATCGCTGACCGTGGCCACCCGATCCCCCTTGCATCCAACTCAATTCTCTGGCAAAAGAAAGCACAGTGCCCTCAGGTCCTCCAATCAAGATCTCCACTCGCCAGCTGGGCGACGTCGCCATCCTCGACCTCGTCGGCGATATCACGCTTTTCAACTCACCGGAGATTCGCAGAGCCCTGCTCGTGCTCTTGAAGGACCAACGGGTTCCTCAGCTTTTCGTGAACATGACGGCCGTCAAGTATGTTGACAGCTCTGGTATTGCCTCTCTGGTTGAGGGTCTCAAGGTCGCCCGCGAGTCCGGTTCCCGCTTCGTCCTCTACGGCCTCTCCAAGCCGGCCATCACGGTCCTCGAACTCACGCACCTGCTGCGTGTTTTTGAGGTTCATGCCACGGAGCAGGAAGCGCTCGCGGCTCAGCCTCCCGGCATCGACAAACTCGCCCGCTCGACTGGCGATGGCACCGGTGAAAGTGCATAATCCCCCCGGGCCTTCGGGCAAAAACCAAAATGCCTTTCACTGAAAATATCGGCGGTGCAACTCTCGACGGCCTCGCCTATCTCGGCGGCCTCGCCAAACTCGGCGCCTCCGCGGCGCGCGCCGTGGTTATGGATGTTTTTGAGCGCCGCCGCCTCGCCTACGGACGCGCGATGCACCAGGCCATGGCTGTCGGCATCGGCTCCCTTCCGATTCTTTCGCTGATTACTTTTTTTATCGGCACCATTCTCGCGCTGCAATCCGCCTATGAATTGAGAAAATTCGGCGCGATGCAATTTGTGGCCGACGCCGTGGCCATTTCCGTATCCCGCGAACTGGGCCCGCTCATCACCGCGATTCTTGTTATCGGGCGTTCCGGATCTTCCTTTGCGGCCGAACTCGGCACCATGAAAGTGAATGAGGAGATCGACGCTCTCGAAACCATGGCGCTCGATCCGGTACGCTTCCTGGTCGCGCCGAAACTCTTATCCATGCTCTTGATGATGCCGTGCCTCACGATCTGGGCGGACTTTATGGGCGTGGTGGGCGGCGCGGTCTTTGGCATGGCCGCTGCCGGCTTCACCTTCAAAACCTACATCGTCGCCACGCTCAACGCGCTGGCGTTGCGCGACATCGTCACCGGCCTGATCAAGAGCCTGATGTTCGGCCTGGTCATTACCACCGTCGGATGCCAGGAAGGTCTGCGCACCGGGCTCGGCGCCGAAGAAGTCGGCCGTTCCACCACGGCCGCTGTGGTGAAATCGATTTTTTTGGTGATCATGGTGGACTTGGTTTTTACGGCAATGTTTTACTTCGGGATTGGCTGACGAACGATGGACGAACTGCACTCGGCGGATGCACATGGTTCGGCGCAGGCTCCCGTGGTTTCCATTCGTAATCTGCACGTGGCGTATGGCGAGCGCGAAATTCTGCACGGTGTTTCTTTTGACGTGCTGGCGGGAGAAACCATCGTCATTCTTGGCGGCTCAGGCTCCGGAAAGAGCACCTTGCTCCGAACCTTGGTTGGACTTGAATCGCCGACCAGCGGCGAAGTGATTGTCCGCGGCAAGAATTTACAGCAGCTTTCCGAAGGAGAATGGCGCGAGCTGCGGCAGCACATCGGAATTTCCTTTCAAAGCGGCGCGCTTTTCGGTTCAATGACGGTCGGTGAAAACGTCGCGCTGCCCCTGCTTGAACACACGCAGTTAGATCCCGCTACGATCGAAATCATGGTGCGGCTCAAGCTCAACGAAGTAGGACTGAGCGGCTACGAAGATTACATGCCCGCGCAGTTGAGCGGCGGCATGAAGAAACGCGCCGCTGTGGCGCGGGCCATGGCCATGGATCCCGAAATTCTGTTTTTTGACGAACCTTCCGCCGGGCTCGACCCCATCATCGCCGCCGGAATCGATCAGCTGCTGCTCAAACTGAAAGAAGCTTTCGGAATTACCGTCATCGTCGTCACGCACGAATTGGCCAGCGCATTCTTGATCGCCGATCGCATGGTGCTCCTCGACAAAGGCCACATTGTGGCGGTCGGAACCACGGCGGAGTTACAGACCAGCACCCATCCCCGGGTCCGGCAATTTCTCGATCGTGTCGCTGAACCGGAACTCAGCCAGGAGATTGACTACCTGCAGATGCTGACCGGAGAAGTGCCGAGGCCGCGCCAATGATTCGCCCTTCATGCACCCCAGGTGCCCGAATTCTTGTTTCCTCCGTGCTATACTCCCCACACTTTTTGCGGACTTTTTATGGGTCTCCGCTGCCATGAACTCTTCCTCCACGCGCCGTGAAGAAGCTTTCGTCGGCCTTTTTGTGCTGATCGCTGCGGCGCTGCTGATCGCCACACTACTTTCGCTGACCGGCCTGTTGAACCGCGGGGACATCACGTACCGCGCCTTCTTCAAGAACGCCGGAGGGCTTCGCCCTGGCACCGAAGTCAGTTATGCCGGCGGCCCTTCCATAGGACGCGTGCAAGCTGTGAGCACTGATCCGCACGACCTCACGCGAATGGAGATCGTCTTTCGCGTTCATCAGGACGTTCCGGTAAAAACCGACAGCCTAGCGACCATCACCAGCAATAGCCCGCTCAGCGACAACCACCTGGGCATTCTGCCGGGCACAGCCGCAGCTCCGCGCGCACCCGATGGGAGCGTGCTCAAATCGATCGAATACATAGGATTCGCGGAACTCGAAGCGCAACTTGGAAATTTGGCGCCCGAAGCCCGTGAACTGATCACCAATCTGAACAAGCGCATGATCGAATTGCAGGTTACGGTAGCGCGCCTCAATGACATTCTAAGCGACAAAAACCGCGAAAACCTTAGCGCGAGCATAGCCAACGTTCGCGGCTTGCTGGAAGAGAATCGCAAGCCGCTGCACGCCACAATCAACAATGTGAACGACGCCAGCGCCAAAATTGCGCCGCTCCTGGACGACCTCAAGAAAACCAATGCGCAATTGCAAAAAACTCTCGACTCGGTGGAAGGCACGCTCGACGAGAATCGCCCCGATATTCGCAAGTCCGTCGAAGATTTAAGGCGCCTGCTGCAGACCGCAAATCAAGTGACCGACCAGCTGCAAGGTACGCTAAGCGCGAACGGTGAAAATATCGACGAGATTCTAAGTAATTTCCGCGAAGCGTCGCTGAATTTGCGGCAGTTGACGGAAACTCTGAAGCAGCGGCCGTACACGCTGCTGCGGTCAGCTTCACCGCCGGCGCATGAGCCGGGCAAAGTTCCGAAGGATTAGAAACAAGAAACATCGTGGGAAATCGAGGATCGCTCAGAGGAAAACGAATGAAACGCTTGGCGATGTGGACGATGATTCTGGCGTGTATCGCAGCGGGGTGCGTAAAGGCGCGTACGCTTCGCTACTACACGCTGTCCATTCCACCGCCGCCGGCGCAGGCGAATGCGCAACCGATCCCGGTCACTATCGTGGTGGGCCGATTGAACGCGCCGCATCTGCTGCGCGATGATCGCGTGGTGTACGCAATGAGCGAGGTGGAGCTCGGTGTGGACGAATATCACCGCTGGGCCGAACCGCCTACCGGAATGATCGAGCGCCTGCTGGTGGAGCGTCTTCGCAGTACCCACCAGTACAAAGCCGTGCAGCATCTTTCCAGCACCACGCGCGGCGATTACATTCTGCGCGGACACCTCGCCGCGCTGAACGAAGTGGACGATCCCGCGGGCCTCAAAGCGCGTTTTTCGTTACAACTGGAATTGTTCGATGTGAAAGCCGGCCACGTGGTATGGAACGACAAATACACCAACGACGAACCCGTCGCGCAAAAAACAGTAACGTCGGTCGTACAATCCCTGCAAAAAAGTGTGAACGCAGGCCTCGATCAACTGACCTCCGGCCTCGCCCAGTATTTCGCCGCTCGGCCGGCGCAGTGAGACATCCTCTTCGGAGACAATAGAGCGGCAGGATCATCCATCCGGCGCGTTCAACGCCGGGCCGCCAAGAACTGGTTTTTCGCGGATTTTCCTGCAAGAATGGCGGAAGTTCCCGCAGCTTTCCAAGGCTCAAAAAACGTGGCGCAGGAGGTGCTTTTATGGGCAGGCTCTCGCGAAGCTGGGATCTTGTCGTGGACAGTTTTTCGATCCTGTGGGGCGACAAGCAACTGCTGATGTTTCCGGTGCTCTCCGGTATCAGCTGCGTCATTGTGACACTTCTTCTGTTGGCCGGCGGGGCCGCGATCTTTCTGCCTCAACTTGGAAATTTATCCGCACTGATTCCGCGCAATGACCCGCAGGCGATGATGCGTTCGCCTGAATTGATGGGAGCGCTGTTTGCCATCTACATGGCCAACTATTTCGTGATTATTTTCTTCAATGTGGCGCTGGTAGGTGTCGCGAACAGCCGCCTGACCGGCGGAAACTGGACCTTCGATCAAGGGTTGCAGCTGGCATGGAAACGCAAGTGGGTCATTCTGCAATGGGCGTTCATCGCAGCCACCGTAGGAATGGCATTGCGCGCGCTCAGCGAACGAGCCGGCTTTATCGGGCGAATGGTCGTAGGGATCATTGGCATCGCCTGGAACTTGGCCAATTATTTCGTGGTGCCGGTACTGGCGTTTGAAGATTTGAGCCCGGGCGCGGCGCTCTACCGTTCCGCCGAACTCTTCAAGGAAACCTGGGGCGAAAAAGTAGTGGGCGGCTTCAGCCTGGGAATTATTTTTTCGTTGCTCATGCTGCCGGGAGCCTTGGTCTGGATCGGCATGATGAACTTTGCCGGGCCGAAGGGGTTAGTGGCCGGCGGGATCATGATGGCGGCTTACATGTTGCTGTTATCGGTGGTGAGCTCGGCAGTGCAGGGTATTTTCAATGCGGCGCTGTATCGCTATGCTTGCGATCAGGCGGCACCGCCGGGATTTTCAAAAGGTCTTATCGAATCGGCCTGGCAGGCGCGAGATTAAGTCACCACACGCCCGAGATATTCCGCCGGAAATTGTTCGAAGTAGCGAAAGTCGCTGGCCGCCTGGTGGAGGCGAAGGGCCGCCGAAGCGCGTAGCTCATCCGTTCGCTCCGTCACCACAAACTCAACAACAGCCGCCCAGCAAAGTTCCTGGGATGAGCCGGTGGTACTAGCCATGGGAAATTCTTTCAGCTGCAAGCGCTGCGGATTGCGCACCACGACCGATCGAGAAATACCGGAGTTATCGCGCGCCTTCAGCGGCGGTGAACTGTACAAGATTGAAACCGTCGACGATCAGTGAAGGCTTCGCCGCCAGCAGGTCGCTCTTTCTAGCGCGCACCGACACTTCCCGCTTTTCCCCAGGAAGCAGTGAGATATAGTTGTCCTCCCAGAAAACGGGCAGAATCTCCGCGTGTTCTTTTCCTGTCACCAACCGAAGCCGCGTGAGGAAGGAAATACTTTTGCCGGTGTTCAGGACGACTACACGGAACGCCGCATCATGTTCGCTTCCGGCAGCGGGATGAAGTGTCGCGCGCACGGAAGCCTTGGGCAGATTCTCTAACGCGGAGAAATCAGCAAAGTCGGTTTGCGGTGTGTAGTACCACTCCGTCTTGGCGTAATCGAGGACGTCAGACTTTGTGGAGAGCCAGTAAAAGTTGCGGCTGAGCAATTCGCCTGTAGCAGAGAAGAGCTGCAGGCTGAGGAAATAGGTTGAGGAAACATCGCTGGGTTCAGGGATGGCTATGGACTTGGCTACACCGTCGGCGACGACGTCCAGTTGCGCTTCACGAGAAAACTTTTCCGCCCCAGAATCATCGTACAGCTTCGCTACAATCTTTAACCCGGCTTGATCCTGTTGCGTGCTGTTGACCACCGCGACAGTGCGATCATCATACGAAAATTGCACGTGCAGCGGCTGGAGCGCGATTTTCGAGCCGAAGTAGCCACCCGCCGGACGCAGGTCGTAGCTGTACAGATGCCAGATCAAGCTGGGCCAGGCGTTATTGAGCATCCACTGAATGATGCCGGTGGATTTGTACCTGTTACGGCCGTAAGCCTCGAACATCGCCCGCTGGCCTTCGTAGGTCATGGCCTGGGATTTCCAGGCCAGGTCCGCGGCGTCCTTCGCTCTCCCGTAGCGCATTTCCAGGGCGTGCATGAAAAGGTCAATCGTTTTGAATTGACCGCCGCCGGCATGAAAATTCCAGACATCATTCATCGGCCACAACTTGTCCTCGGGAATAAACGTCTTCAATTCCTCAAGCGGCGGAACGGCCGGGCCGGGGCTGGTTTCTGTGTTGAAGCCGTACGCGCCACCGGCCCTGGTGTCGAGCAGCCAGTAATTCGGTGGCACGTAGTCGTAGGGCCCGCTCATTTTCACGCCGGAGTCGCCCGTAACCTCGGCCTTTTTCGCGGTAGCGGAAGAGACGACGGGCTTGGGCCAGTGCGTTTCCTTTTCCACATCGAGATAGGCCTGTTCGCGATCGGCGGGCGGCGGATTGTCGCTGCCGTTGAGCCACATCACGAGGCTCGGATGCTTACGCAAGCGAAGCAGCTGATCGCGAAGCGAACTCACGGAAACCCGTTTGTTTTCTTCGCCCCACTTGCCCCATTTTTCCCAGGCATCGCAGCAGCACCATCCGGCCATGATGAGAATTCCGTCGCGATCTGCGCGTTCGATAAACGATTCATCTTCGAGCTTGCCTTCCAGGCGGATGGTGTTCAGGCCCATTTCCTTGACGTAGCGGAATTCCGCTTCACGTTTCGACTCGTCCACGCGCAGCATCATGTCAGGAGCCCAGCCGCCGCCGCGAATCAGAATGGGCTTGCCGTTGATTTTCAGCAGGCGGTATCCGTCGGGCGTCATTTCGGAATCGGTCTGCACAATGCCGAAATTGAGTGTGCGAGCATCGGAAACAGCGTGATCTGGCGTGACGAATTGCAATGTCAATTTATGCAGAAACGGTTCGCCCATCTGATAGGGCCACCAGAGTTTGGGCCGCAGCAAATTAAGCCCGGGTACAGATTCGGGCGAAATGGTGATTTCCCTCGATTCGTTTGCGGCCAGCTCGACTTCCTGAGAAAAATCAATAGCCAGGCCGCCGCCTTCGATTTTGCCGCGCAGAGTCCCCTTCACCGGTTCTTTGGCGGAATTGATCGTGTAAGCGCGCACCGTCAGGTGCGCCAGCTCGGTCTTGGGCAGTTCGAGTTTCGTCTCCACAAACGGATGGCGCAACTCTACGGGCCCGCTGGTGGAAATAACCACTTCCTGCCAAAGGCCCATGTCTTTATCGGGCGGAGTCGGATTCCAGTCTACCCAGGTGATGCCGAGCTCATTGCCGGTGGGCGCGGAAACCGCCACCGCCACGGCATTTTTGCCGCCCGGATGGACGAACGGCGTAACGTTGAAATCGTAGCGGCGGAAAGCGCCGACAACCTCATCAGCGCCGGCGACCTTTTGTCCATTGATCCAGATTTCTGCGCGATAGTTGATACCGCGAAACTGCATCCAGACTTGTTTGCCCTGATCGCTGGCCGGCAGATCAAATTCCCTGCGATACCACCACGGTACGGCGTAGGGGCTGTTCGCCGGCATGTCCTGATTCGCGAATTGGCTCCCGGTTTTGTATTCGACGCCGGGAAAATTGCGCAGGTTCATGCCGAAATAGGGATTTTTGTAAACGCCGTTCTCGACCAGCACCGCGAAAACCGTTTTGGGCGCTGACGTCGAGTACCAGCCTCGCGTGGCGAAATTCGGATCGGAAATCTTGTCGCCCGTGGCCGCAACTTGCGCCGAGCTTTGTACTTTCCACGAATCGCGCAATATTGTCTGGCTGGCTGACGCCGCTGCGAGCATAAAAAAGATGGCGCACCCACAGGCAACGGGGAGCACGTGCTGAAACATCGGAAATTTCTTCGCGGGGAAAGAGGTCATTGGAGCGCCGTCATTTCCAAATCAAATGTCGCTGCAACACTCAGCGTCGCAGCGCGGGCGTAGTTTAGTGAATAGCGGATGGGCAGGCAAGACAACAAAGCGCTCTCCGGCAGGACCAGAGAGCGCCCGGGCAGCTGGAATTGCTGGAGTTGCGCCCTTACTTCGATGCCCCGATATAGGCGCTGTCGGCGTGAGAAAACTCCACACCCGGCTGTTCGGTCTTCAGTTGAATGCGAACGAGTTTGCCCTTGGCGCCGCCATCGCCAGCGAAGGTCAGCAAATACTGATTGCCGAGGTGCATCTGAAGTTCATCTAGATACGGCTTGAACGAAACCGGCGCACTGGTACCGAGGTAGAACGTCTCGCCGCCGGTTTCGTCGGTCATCTTACTGAGGTTGTTCTGCCCCAGGTTGGACAGGAAGAAGGAACGGCTGCGATGGCCAGTGGGCGAATAGATGCTCCACAGGTTTACGTTGGCTTTTTGTGCAGTGGAAACAGCCGTGTCCACATCCGGGTAGATTGGTCCAAACGGGCTCCGGAAATAATCAATACCAGAAGAAATCAACACCACCGAGCGGCGGCCGCCGGTGTCCGGCAAACGCTTTACCAGGTCAATCACCGCCAGATACGGACTGGACGCGGCAGAAATACCTCGCGGCAGGCGCAACGCCTTTGCGGCAAGGGCATGATCGGTGGTGAAATCCTGCGCGATCATGGCCGTGGCGTTGGACGCGTAGGCAATCGCGATGGAGGTATTTGACGGCTGAGCCATGATGAAAGACTTGAGATCATTCATCTGGCTGCCGACACTGGTGTCGAGCGCGTCGTCAATTAAAATGGCCAAAGCGAGAGAATCGCCCTTGGCCCAGCCGGCGATTTGCTTGCGCTCCTTGCCAACGGTAAGCTGCACGTCATCCTTCGAGATCGAAGGAGGCGCAGAATCCTTCTTGCCGATGGCGGTCACGGTGATGGTGGCTTTGCCTGCGGAGGCCGGCGTTTCTGCAGCCACGGCAGACACGCTGAAAAGCGCAAGACCCAAAATCAGCACGGCGCTGCGAAATTGTACAGTCATGACTGTTTGGCTCCCTTTCTTAGAGCTGTTGTGATTAGATGCGGCGGCGCAGGCTTTTGAGGCTAACTGATATACCATGCTCAGCTTTGCCCGTCATTAGCAGCGCCGTTATTCGGCACGCACTGGTAGAACACGTGAAACCACGAAAAGATGCGCTGGCAGCCGCTACTAAACAATTATTTGACATTTGTGTGATCGGAGGCGGCGCAACGGGCGCCGGCTGCGCGCTAGATGGCCAACTGCGCGGACTGCGCACTGTTCTATTAGATGCGGGAGATTTCGCCTCCGCTGCTTCGAGCGCTTCGACCAAGCTGGTGCACGGCGGAGTGCGTTACCTGGAGCAGGCCGTCAAAAGCCTCAACCTGGAAGAATATCGCATGGTGAAAAGCGCACTGCGCGAACGGCAGTACATGCTTGCCAACGCTCCGCACCTGGCTCATCCTTCCCACTTTTTAGTGCCGGTCTATTCGTGGAGTAAAGCGCTGTATTATCTGGCGGGAATGAAAATGTATGACGCGGTGGCGGGCAAGAGCAACTTGTTTCCGAGCAGCTTTCTTTCCCGCGAAGAAACCTTGCGCCGAATGCCAGGACTGAACGCCACAGGGCTGCGCGGCGCAGTGGCTTATTCCGACGGGCAATTTGACGATGCGCGCTACGATTTGGCGCTGGTAGAAACATTTGTGGATGCGGGCGGAACGGCGCTCAATTATGCGCGGGTAACGGATTTTGCGCGCGATGCGAACGAAAAGCTGGTCGCAGCGAACGTGCTTGATGCGATCTCCGGTGAAGAACTTGCGGTTCGCGCGCGCAAATTTGTGAATGCGACCGGTACCGGCGCAGACAAAGTGAGGGCGTTGGCTAATCCGCAGTTGCCGGCCAGGATGCGGCCGAGCAAAGGTGTGCACCTGCTGTTTCCGGCGGATGCATTTCCGGGCAGCGATGCGTTACTCGTGCCGCATACAGAAGACGGCCGCGTGATTTTTGCGGTGCCCTGGCAGGAACGCTTGCTGGTGGGTACGACGGACGACGAAGTGACGCCGGCCACGCGAATGGTTGTGCAGAAGGACGAAGCCGCATATTTGATCCGGCAACTGAATCCGTATCTGCGAACGCCGCTGCGGCTCGGCCAGACGGTAAGCGGATTGGCGGGGTTGCGTCCGTTGGTTGCCGCGCCCGGAGAGACGGAAACAAGCAAGCTGATTCGCGACCACGAAGTCGAACTCGACACCACCAGCGGCCTGGTCAGCATTTTGGGTGGCAAGTGGACGACGCATCGCCTGATGGCTCAGGACACCATCGACGCGGTGCAGCGCGAATTGGGCACGCCGCCGAGTGCTTCGCTTACCAGACAGCAGCCGCTCGCAGGGTCACAAGGGTATGAGGTAAATTTCGCAAGCAAGCTGGAGAGAGAGTATGCTCTCCCGGCGGATGTGGCGCGGCATTTGGCCGGAAAATTCGGCACCCGCGCTCTGAAGATTGTGGAGCTGCTGCGCGAGAACCCTGCCTGGAACACGCGCATGGCTGCGGGCGCGCCGGCAATTCAGGCTGAGCTTGTTTATTCCATTCGCTTCGAGATGGCGGAAACGATCGAGGATTTGCTGGCGCGTCGCAGCGGGGTCCAGATGTACGGATGGCGAGAAGCGCTGGCGGCTGCTCCCATGGCTGGAGAATTGCTGGCTCGGGAAAAGGGTTGGGCCCCGTCCCGGGAACCGCGGGCGGTGGCGGAATACACTGCGAAGATTCGGGGCTTTTTGAACGAACTGCAACTGGGCGAGGGCTAAGCGTTTGAAAAAATACATTGGAGCGATCGATCAGGGCACCACCAGCACCCGCTTCATGGTGTTCGACGCGGACGGCCGTGTCGTGAGCGTCGCGCAAAAGGAACACCGGCAGATCTACCCTAAACCGGGATGGGTGGAACA
>Ga0075425_100004965_pt1 | contig 13774 bp, 11 predicted proteins | sample SoiMethybrSBSTD4_FD_75300 | JGI IMG/M metagenome (GOLD analysis project Ga0075425, IMG submission 75300) | Bulk soil microbial communities from a Populus tree surrounding site in Tennessee, USA - Soil MetaG P. TD hybrid SBSTD4 | ecosystem: Environmental > Terrestrial > Soil > Tree plantation...
AGCACCATAAGCGAGGCGCCGGCTTCGGCCAGGCCTTCGGCCATTTCCTGACCGAGGCCGCGCGACCCTCCGGTCACAATCGCGACGCGGCCGTTCAGCGTGAACAATTCGTTGATGTTGGGCACGACCCGAGGCTTATACTTCCTAGCCGCCGGACGCGTCAACCGACCGTCCGGTAAGCACGAACACACGAAATCGCGATCGGGACGAACACACGAAAAAGACAGCAATGACCCAGACCGATGCGACGATGACGGGCGGGCAGTTCCTCTCGACGACGCTCGCGCCCGAGGACCTCTTCGTCCGCGAGGAGCTCACCGACGAGCAGCGGATGTTCGGACAGACCGCGCTCGAGTTCATGCAGAAGGAAGTGCTGCCGAACGTCGAGCGGCTGTACAAGCATGACTGGGCGTTCACCCGCGAGCTGCTGAAGAAGGCGAGCGCGCTCGATCTGCTCCGCCTCGAAATCCCCGAGCAGTACGGCGGCCTCGGGCTCGATCTGATCAGCGCCGCCTACGTGGGCGAGCAGATTGCCGTCAGTCCGTCGTTCGGCGGCTCGCTCGGCGCACACACGTCGATCGGCACGCTGCCGCTCGTCCACTTCGGCAACGACGAACAAAAAGCGCGCTATCTGCCGAAGCTCGCCAGCGGCGAGTTCATCGGCGCGTACGCGCTGACCGAGCCGCAATCGGGCTCCGACGCGCTCGCGGCGAAAACGACGGCGACGCTGTCCCCGGACGGCCGCCACTACGTGCTCAACGGCACGAAGATGTGGATCACGAACGGCGGGTTTGCCGATCTGTTCACGATCTTCGCGAAAGTCAACGGCACCGACTTCACTGCCTTCCTCGTCGAGCGCGCGTTCGGCGTCGTCAACGGCCGCGACGAGATCAAGCTGGGCCTCGACGGGTCGTCGACCACGGCGTTGATGCTCGACAACGTGAAGGTGCCGATCGAGAACGTGCTGGGAACGATTGGCCAGGGACACAAGGTCGCGTTCAACGTCCTGAACTTCGGCCGCGTCAAGCTCGGGTCGCGCAACATGTCGGCGGTCAAGGGCGCGCTGAATCATTCGGTCGCCTACGCGAAGGAGCGCCGCCAGTTCGGGAAGGCGATCGCCGAGTTCGGCCTGATCAAGGAGAAGCTCGCGGGCATGGCCGTGCGAGCGTTCGTCGGCGACTCGATGTCGTACCGCACGCTCGGGGACGTCGACCGCGTGGTCGGGGGATCGGACCGGGGCATAGGCGCCACCGGAGGAAGAAACGACGGGGCCCTCGTGATGAAGACGATCGAGGGATTCTCCTGCGAGTGCTCGATCAACAAGGTCTGGACCAGCGAGGCGCTGGCGTGGGCCGTCGATCAGGGTGTGCAGGTGTTCGGCGGCAACGGATACTCGCGCGAGTTCCCGCTCGAGCGGATGTACCGCGACGCCCGCATCACGCGCATCTACGAAGGCACGAACGAAATCAACCGCATGATCATCCCGACGCGGCTGCTCAAGAGCAGTCCGGAACGGTTCTCCGCCGCGGCGGTGGAGAAGGCGGTGGCCGGGCCGGTTGCGGGCGCCGGGCCGCAGGCGGTGGCGGACCGCGCGAAACGGCTCGCGATCGCGCTGCTCGGCAGAGCATCGGCCGTCTACGGCGCCGAGCTCAAGGACGCGCAGGAAGTCGAGGCGCAGATCGCCGACATTGTCATGGAGGCGTACGCGGTGGAGAGCGCGCACGCGCGCGCGGAGAAGCTCGTGAAGCGCGCGCACCGGGGGGCCGCGATGGCGGCCGACATCGCCCGGGTGTACGCGAGCGAGGCGGCCGAGCGCATCGCCGCCGCGTCGCGCTCCGTCTCGGCCACGCTGTCCGGACGCTCCGTCGACCGGCCGTTTGCGCAGGCGGTCGAGCAGCTCGCGGCGCCCGCGCCGTTCGACGCCATTTCGGCGCGCCGCCGCATCGCGGACACGGTCATCGAGGCCGGGAAGTATCCGCTGTGAGCGGCTCGGCGTACGCGCTCGCGGTTCTGTTTCTGATCAACCTGATGAACTTCTTCGACCGCCAGATCATCGGCGGCGTCGGAGAAGGGATTCGCCGGGAGTGGGCGCTCAGCGACACGGCGCTCGGTCTGCTCGGGACCGTGTTCACGCTGCTGTACGCCGTCGTCGGTCTGCCGCTCGGCAGGATGTCCGACCGCGGCGCCCGCAACCGCATCCTCGCCGGCGGCGTGTTCGTGTGGAGTCTGCTGACGGCGGCGTCCGGCGTCGCGCGCAACTTTTCGCAGCTGATCGTCGCGCGGCTCGGCGTCGGCGTCGGCGAAGCGACGTGCTCGCCCGCGTCGACGTCGCTGCTCGGCGACCTGTTCCCGACCTCGTCGCGCGCGCGGGCGATGGCCATCTGGATGCTCGGTCTCCCGATCGGCCTCGGACTCGCCAACGGCGCCGGCGGCTGGATTCTGCAGAACTGGGGCTGGCGCAACGCCTTCTACGTCGCCGCCGTGCCGGGCGTCCTCTGCGCGATCGCGGCGTTGCGCATCAGCGAGCCGAAGCGCGGCACGGTCGAGGCGCACGCGATCGGCGATCGCCGGCGCGACGGCAACCCGTATCTGCTCGTGCTCTCGATTCCGACGCTGCTCTGGATCATCGCGTCGGGCGCGCTGCACAACTTCAATATGTACGCGCTCGGTGCGTTCGTCTCGCCGTTCATCATCCGCTTCCACAAGATGACGCCGTTGACCGCCGGGTGGGTCTCCGCCTCCGTGTACGGATTCTCCGGCATCGTCGGGCTCACGCTCGGCGGCGCGCTCGCGGATCGGCTGTACGCGAGGCGCGTCGACGGACGCCTGATCGTCGGGGCCGCCGCCGTCGGGATCTGCGCGCCGCTGATGTTCCTGGGTCTGATGCAGGCGAGCGGCGAGGTCTGGATGTTCGCGCTCCTGATGGGCAGCGGCTGCGGCGTCATGTACGCCTATTACTCGACCGTCTACTCGACGATTCACGACGTCGTCGAGCCCGCGCTGCGCGGTACGGCGATGGCGCTGTATTTCTGCGCGATGTACCTGCTCGGCGCGTCGCTCGGCCCGGTCGGCACCGGCCTGGTCAGCGACTACTTCACGTTCCAGGCGGCCAGCGCGGCCGGCAAGGTCGCGCCGATGCCGTTCGGAGCGATCGTCGCGGCCGAATTCCGCAGCCTCGTGGGCGAATCGAAAGGATTCGATCTGCGCGCGCTCGAACCGTTCCGCGCCGAAGGACTGCACACGGCGATGTACATCGTGCCGATTCTCGCCGTGCTGCTGGCGATTGTCCTGTTCGCGGCGTCGCGGACCGTCAAGAAGGATGTGGCGAAGCTGCAGACGTGGATGAAAGCCGCTCAGGTCTCAAGTCTCAAGTAACAACTCTCAATAACAAGTCTCAAGTCTCAAGTTGCAAGTCTCAAGTTGCAAATCTCAAAGAAGGTCGTTGTCGTAACGGGCGGCGCGAACGGAATCGGACGCGCGCTGTGCCGGCGGTTCGCCGCAGAAGGCGCGAAGGCGATCGTCGTCGCCGATGTGGACGTCGATCGCGCGCGGCAAGTCGCCGAGGAGATTCACGGTATTGCGGTCGAAACCGACGTCACCCGCGAGGGCGACGTGGACCGCCTCGTCAAGACCGCGCTCGACCGCTTCGGCGCCATCGATCTCTTCTGCTCGAACGCCGGCATTGCGGTCGACGGCGGGGAAGCGACGCCCGACGCCGAGTGGCGGCGCTGCTGGGACGTCAACGTGATGGGGCACGTGTATGGTGCGCGCGCGGTCCTGCCGTCGATGCTCGCGCGCGGCGAGGGCTACCTGCTGCAGACGGTCTCCGCCGCAGGACTGCTGACGCACATCCACTCGGCGACCTACGCCGTCACCAAACACGCGGCGCTCGCGTTCGCGGAATGGGTCGCGATCGCGTACGGCGATCGCGGCATCACCGTCTCGGTATTGTGTCCGCAGGGCGTCCGCACAGACATGCTCAGGCGTGCCTCCGAAGGCGGTCGCGAGTTCCTGCTCGACACTGCACTCGAGCCGGAGAAGGTCGCCGACGATGTCGTCAAAGGCATTGCCGAGGAGCGATTCCTGATCCTGCCGCACCCCGAGGTCGCCGAGTTCTTCAAGCGCAAGGCGATGGATTACGATCGATGGCTTTCCGGGATGCGAAGACTTCTCAAGTCTCAAGTAACAAGTAACAAGTAACAAGAAACGATACCGACTCGATGGATATCCGAGCCGCGATTCTGTGGGAGCAGGGCAAGCCGCTGTCGGTGGAGGCGGCGACGCTCGACGCGCCCGGCCCCGGCGAAGTGCTCGTCGACATGCGGGCCGCCGGTGTGTGTCACAGCGATCTGCATCCGGCGCGCGGCGACTGGCCGATGAAGGTGCCGGTGGTGCTCGGCCACGAGGGCGCGGGCATCGTGCGGGATGTCGGCGCCGGCGTCACGCGCGTCAGGAAAGGCGACCACGTCGTTCTGTCATGGGCGCCGGCGTGCGGCGAGTGTCCGTCGTGCCGCGACGGCCGCTTCGTTCTCTGCGATCGGCTCGAGAAGGTGACGTTCCGCAACAAGCTGCCGGCGGGCACCACGCGGCTGCACGCGCAGGGCAGGGACGTGGCGCCGTTTCTCGGCACGGCGTGCTTTGCCGACGCGGTCGTCGTGCCGGAGAACGGCGCGATCGCCGTCTCGAAGGACATTCCGTTCGACGCGCTCGCCACGCTCGGCTGCGCCGTCATCACCGGCGTGGGCGCGGTGACGTCGGCGGCGCGCGTGCCTGCGGGAGCGCGCGTCGCCGTCATCGGCGCGGGCGGCGTCGGGCTCAACGTCGTTCAGGGCGCGGCGCTCTCGGGCGCCGCCGTGATCCTCGCCATCGACACCAAGACGGCGCCCCTCGCCATCGCGCGGCGGTTCGGCGCCACCGAGACGATCGACGCAACGGACCGGGGGGCAGGGGCCCCCGGATCGGGCAGCGACGTCGCGGCGCGTGTCCGCGAGCTGACGGGCGGGCGCGGCGCCGACTTCGTGTTCGACACGGTCGGAGCGCCGGCTACGCTGACGACGGCGATTGCCGCCGCGAAGAAAGGCGGGACGATCGTGCTGACGGGACTTTCGCGCGGCGACGCGCTGTCGTCGTTTCCCATGTTTCCGTTCGTGATGCAGGAGAAGAATCTCGTCGGATCGGTTTACGGATCGGGACGGCCGCTCGAAGACATTCCGCGGCTGACGCGGTGGTTCCAGGAAGGAAAGCTGAAGTTGAAGGAGCTCGTCGCGCGCACGTACGGGCTCGATGGAGTCAATGATGCGTTGAACGCCCTCGCCTCGAGCGATGGGGCGCGTGGAGTCATCACATGGTAGGCACGAAACCACGAAACCGCATTCAGCCGAAAACACGAACAAGAATTCTGGCCGCCCTCGTCGTGGTCACGCCGCTGATCGTTTCAGCCGCGCCCGGAGACGTCGTCAAAGTTGATGGCGGCCAGGTTGCCGGCACGTCCGTCGACGGCGTGCGCGTGTTCAAAGGCATTCCGTTCGCGGCGCCGCCGATCGGCGACCTGCGGTGGAAGGCGCCGCAGCCGGTCGTGGCGTGGCCTGGCGTGAAGAGTGCCGATACGTTCGGCCCGCAGTGCATGCAGACGCCGTATCCCGAAGGGTCGCCGTACGCGACAGCCCCCGCGCCCACGAGCGAGGACTGTCTCTATCTGAACGTCTACACCGCTGCGAAGAGCGGCGACCGACGTCCCGTGATGGTGTGGATCCACGGCGGCGCGTGGACGCGCGGCTCTGGATCGACGCCGACGTACAACGGTTCGACGCTCGCGAAGAAGGGCGTCATCGTCGTGACGGTCAACTACCGGCTCGGCGTCTTCGGATTCATGGCGCATCCCGAGCTGACGGCGGAGTCGCCGCACCACTCGTCGGGCAACTACGCGATCCTCGACCACGTCGCAGCGCTCGAATGGGTGAAGCGCAATATCGCCTCGTTCGGAGGCAATCCGGCGAACGTGACGATCTTCGGCGAGTCCGCCGGGTCGTGGAGCGTCAACACCGTTCAGGCGACGCCGCTCGCAAAGGGGCTCTTCCAGCGCGCGATCGGCGAGAGCGGCGGTCAGTTCTCGCGCACCGCGACGCTCGCGACGGCGGAAGCCGCTGGCCTGGCGTTCATGAAAGCCGCGGGCGCCGATTCGATCAAGGCGCTGCGCGCCCTGCCGGGGGAAAAAATCCAGACGACGAACTTCCTGCGCAGCGCAATCAACGTAGACGGCTGGGTGCTGCCCGCGGACGTCCGCACGATTTTCGCGAACAAGCAGCAGAATCCCGGCCCGGTTCTCGTCGGCTCGAACGCGAACGAGATGACGACGCTGAGCAACCCGGCGCAGTTCCCGAAGACGATGGCCGACTACCGGCGGCGCGTCGAGACGCAGTACGGCGATGCGGTGAAGGAGTACGACGCGGCGTATCCGGTGGCCTCCGATGCGGATATCAACCAGGCGATGCTGGGCGTCGGCCGCGATCAGACGTTCACGCTCGAGATGCGCACGTGGGCGCGGATGGTCACCGCCTCCGGAGCAAAGGCGTTCCTCTATCAGTTCACGCACGTGCCGCCGAGCCCCAACGGGGCGGCCTGGGGCGCGTATCACGCGTCGGAAATCCCCTACGTGTTCGGCACGCTCCGCAATCGCAGTTGGCCCTTCACGGCCGTGGACGACAAACTTTCGGATCAGATGTCGAGCTACTGGGTGAACTTCGCGACGGCCGGCGATCCGAACGGCAAAGGTCTCGAGAGGTGGACGGCGTACGATCAGACGAACGAGCCGTACCTCGATCTCGGCGACACCGTGCAGACGAAGCATCACCTGCTGAAGGCGCAGCTCGATTTCCTCGAGGGCTTCCAGCAGCGGCGCGCGACGTCGCAGCGATGACCCGCGCCGCCGTCGTCATCGCGTTCGCCGCGGCGCTCGGGGCGACAGCCGCTGCTCGCGCGCAGACGCCGGTCTCGCGAGAAGCCGAGGCGCGCGCGCCGATCGAGGCATTCTTCAAGGCGTTCAACGCCCGCGACAACGAGGCGCTGAAGAAAACGCTCCATTACCCGCACGTTCGCATCAACGAAGCCGGCGGCGTCAACATCTGGAAGGACGCCTCGGAGGCCGGCACGAACTTCGACGGGCTCGTACGTGCCGAAGGCTGGGCGCGCAGTTCGCTCGACTCCGTGACGATGCGCTCGAATGATCCGGTCAAGGTCCATTTCGAGGTCGTCTTCAGCCGGTACAAAGCCGACGGCACGAAGTACGCGACGTATCAGTCGCTCTGGATCGTGACGAAAAAGGACGACGGCTGGGGCGTGCAGGCGCGTTCGAGCTTTGCCCCCTGACGCGGGCGCGGGGATCTAGGGGACGATGCGGACCGACGTCTCGAACCTCCGGAAGTTCGAGTACGTGGCGGTGCACTCGACCTTTTCCTGGATCGCGTTCATGAAGCGCTGCGTGTAGGTTTCTTCCATCCGCACCGGCGCCCACATGGCGGCCTTCTTGTCGCGGCGGAAATCGACGGCGACGGCAATCGACGTCCACGACGCCGGAATCTCCATCGCGAGCGTCGTCTTGAGCACGGCTCCGGCGTCGCCGAGCCAGATCGTGCCGCGCGCAACGAGCGGCCGTCCCTCCTCGTCCTGCACAAGCGTCGGCTGCTGCCGCTCTTCGTACTCGATGCGGTGCGCATCGATGCCGTTCACCGGCTCGCGCGCCGCCTCCCTGAACGCGAATCGCGGCTGCACGGCGGCCTCGAGGAACGACAGCACCATCGTCGGAAAGTTGATGTTGCGGCGCAGGACGCCGAGATTGAAGCGCGAGCCTTCGTCGCGCAACCGCCGCAGGCGCGTCAGCCGGTCGCCGATGTTCGGATCGTTCAGAGCCTCATCGAGACGCTTCGCGCTGTCGCGGATGGGGCGATGATCGATGGAGCGTACGTTGCGGACGGTCAGCCAGGTGTTGTCCTCCGGCAGGTGCAGGAACAGCATCTCCGACCGCGTGTTCCGCGATTCCTTGCGGCCGTACCACTTGCCGGATACTTTCTGGTCGTAGTCTTCGTCGCTGATGATGGACGAGAAGTCCTTCTCGAACTGCGCGACGTAGTCGGCGGCGCGCGCGAGCAGCGCCGCGAGAGTGGAGCCCGCAGGCTGCGTTGCCGGCGCGGCGGCGAGCGCCGCGGCCAGCACGCAGTCGATCATTCTTTCAGGCCTCCGCCGGTCGTCGTCTTTCGCGCAGGGGCCGGGCCGTCGCTGACGCACGCGAAGTTCGCCGCTTCGTCGCTGCTGCCGGCGCCTTTCCAGCGCGCGACCTGCGGATACACGCACAGCGGCCGCGTGCGATCGACCTTGCCATTGGTGCTGTGCGTCGCGACGAGCTTGTCCGGGGCGGCGCCTTTCTCGACCCACTGCTCGAGCGCGCCGAGCGCGTCGAACGTGTTCGGTCCGGGGCCGCCGGCGCAGTGCCCCATGCCCGGCGCCAGGAAGAAGCGGTAGAACTCGCGCGTCTTCTCGATGCCGCCCATGGTCTTCGCGACGCCGTCGTAGTAGGCGACCGTGTCCTGCGGCGGCACCACCGGATCCATCCATCCGGTGTACATCACCAGCTTGCCGCCGTGCTTCTTGAATCCGCTCAGGTCGCGATCGACCGACGGGAACCACGGCATCTTCTGCTCCGCGTACGCCAGGTCGCGATCCCAGTCGATCGATCGGTAATCCCAGTTCGGATCATGGAACAGGAAGTAGCGGAAGAAGTCGACGCGCGCCGGCTCTTTCTGATCGGTGATGTATTGCCGCCAGCTCTGGCTCGCATTGTCGCCGAAGCCTTCGCTGCCGCGCGGCCAGCCGGTGTAGATGGTCTCGCCCGTCTTCGGGCTCTTGAGCCCTTCGTACATCTTCTTCGCGGCGTCGACCTGCGGCTGCGACAGGCACGCGGCCTCATCGGTTCCAGAGGCGCCGTTCTTACACAGAAGCTTCACCGGATCGAAATGGCACTTGCGCGGATCGTCGACGAGGCCGTCCTTCAGTCCGTCGATCGCGTCGCATGCTTCGACCGACGACTTCGAGAGCAGCGCGAGCTTCTGCGGAGTGAAGATCGGCGCGCCCTCCTTCGTGTGCGTGGCCATCCACGAGTACAGGAAGCCGAAGGTCTGGCGGATGCGGTTGTTCGCCGGATCGCCGGCGACGATGCCGTCGTAGTCCTCGGGATAGCGCTGCGCCTCGCTCAGTGCCTGCTGCCCGCCGGCGGAGCAGCCGACGAAGTACGACTTGTCGGCGAAGCGTCCCTGGGCGTCGCGCACGATCAGCTTCGACGTCTCCGTCATCACGTGGATCGCGCGGTGCGCGTAGTCGACGATCTTCTCGGGATGCTCCTGGCCGAACTTCATGTCGTCGCCGGTATGGCCCGTGTCGGTACTCGCGGTCGCGTAGCCCTTTCGCAGCGCGGCGGCCATGGCCGTATAGGTGATCGAGCCCTGGTAGCCGCCGTTGCCGACGCCCTGGAATTTTCCATTCCACGTGTCGACCGGCGGAATCCATACCTCGAATTTAATCTCCGAGTCGCTCGTCGGCCGCGCGGTCGCCTCGACGCGGCAGAACGCGGGCACCTGCATCTCCTGCCGCGCGCCCGGCGGCGTGAAGGCGCCCGGCGGCATGGTGGTGGCCGATCGAATCGTGACGTTCGGAATCGTCAGCGCGGCGAGATTCGCGCACGCAGTACCGTTGCCGGCGGCGGCCGGGGCTGCGGCGGCGGCGAGAACGGGAACGATGGCGACGGCGAGCGCGGCAGCGAAATCTCTGCGCATCATGCGCGGATTATACGGGATGCCTTGCGCGGCTCCGCCGGGATTCCAGCGCCCGCGGGTCACATCGTCAGGACAACTTTGCCGGTAACCTTCCGCGCGGCCATGAGTTTGAGCGCGTCGGCTGCGCGCGCCAGGGGAAACACCGCCGAGACGTGGGGCTTCAGGCGTCCGGCCGCGTACCACGCGCTGAGCTGGCGCATCGATTCCGCGAATCGCGCCGGTTCGCGGCGCGAAAAGTCGCCCCAGTAGACGCCGACGATCGAGCAGCCTTTGAGCAGCGTGAGATTCAGTGGAATCTTCGGAATCTCGCCCGCGGCGAAGCCGACGACGAGCAGCCGTCCGCGCCACGCGATCGATCGCAGCGCCGGCTCGGTGTACGAGCCCCCGACCGCATCGTAGATGACGTCGGGTCCCTTGCCGCCGGTGAGCGCCTTGATGCGCTCGCGCAGATCTTCGGCCGCGTAGTTGACGCCTTCGTCGGCGCCGTGCTCGCGGCAGATTGCGAGCTTCTCGGCCGACGACGCGCAGGCGATGATCGTCGCGCCGACGATCTTGCCGATTTCGATGGCCGCGAGCCCGACGCCGCCGGATGCGCCGAGCACCAGCAGCGTTTCGCCCGCTTTCAGCTCGCCGCGGTCGCGCAGCGCGTGATCGGAGGTCGCGTAGGTGAGCCCGAACGCGGAGGCGGTGGAGAAATCCATGCCCTGGGGAATGGGCAGAATTCTTTTCGCCTCGACGACGACTTCCTCGGCGAACGCGCCGTAGCCGGTGATCGCCATGACGCGATCGCCGGGCTTGACGCTCGTGACGTCAGGGCCGGCGTGCTTGACGACCCCGGCGAGCTCGCTGCCCGGCGAAAACGGGAGCGGCGGCTTCACCTGATATTTGTTCTCGATTATCAGGACGTCCGGGAAGTTGACGCTCGCCGCCTTCACCGACACGACGACCTCGTCGCTCTTCGGCGCCGGCGAAGGCAGCTCTTCGAACACGAGCGAATCGGGCGGCCCGAAGGACTTGCAGCGAATGGCCTTCACGATGCGGGCTCTCCTGCGGTGATGGGGATGCATTGACCGGAAATGCTGCGCGCGGCGTCGCTGCAGAGAAAGGCCGCGAGCGACGCGATGTCCTCGGCGGTCGACATCCGTTTCAGCGGCGATCGCTCGACGAACGACTGCCGCATGCGCTCGACGTCGACGCCGCGCAGCTCCGCCTGCGCCTTGACGACGCGGTCGATGCGGTCGCCGGCGACGGCGCCGGGCACGACGGCGTTGACCGTGATGTTGTGGCGGCCGAGCTCCAGCGCGAGGCCGTAGACCATGCCCATCTGACCGGCCTTGGCGGAGCAGTAGCCGACGCGGTACGCCAGTCCCCGGCGTCCGGCCATCGACGCGATGTTGACGATCGCGCCGCGGCCGGCGTCGATCATCGCCGGCACGGCGAAACGCGCGCACAGGTACGAGCTCGTGAGACACGAGTTGATCGTGTAGAACCACTCGTCGAGCGAGTACTCCTGGATCGGCTTCGTGGGCCCGCCGTCGCCGGCGTTGTTGACGAGTGTATCGACGCGGCCGAACGCCTTGCGTCCGGCGTCGACAATCGATTGCGCGCCGGCTTCGGTCGCCGCGTCGGCGACGATCGCCACCGCGTGTCCGCCGTCGGCTTTCACCAGCGCGGCGGTCTCGTTGACCAGCGCCTCGGATCGCGCGGCGCAGACCACGCGCGCGCCTTCGCGCGCGAACAGGCGGCTCATCTCGCGTCCGATGCCCTTACTGGCGCCGGTGATGATCGCAACACGGCCATCTAGAAGCATCAATGTAAGTCTCTCAGTCTCCACTGGCGACTATCTGATTACGTTCCCCCTTCGAAGGCGTGCGATGTCGTCGTCGCCCATCGCGAGCCTCTCCCGAAGTACTTGGTCCGTATGTTGCCCCAGACGCGGCGCGGGCGCGCGCACGGCACCCGGCGTATCCGACAGGCGGACCGGCGGTCCGACGGTCCGGATCGATCCGGCCGTCGGATGATCGCACGCCACGAACGCCTTGCGCGCGGCGACCTGCGGATGCGCCATCACCGTGTCGACGGTGTTGATCGCTCCCATCGGAATGCCCGCGGGCATCAGGATCGCTTCCCACTCTTCGTAGGTTTTCGTCAGGAACGCGCGCTGCAGCGCGTCGATGAGCGAGTCGCGATTCGCGTTGCGATCCCTGTTGGTCAGGTAGCGCGGGTCGTCGACCAGAGGCGCGAGGCCGAGCAGCGGACAGAACGTCTTCCACAGCTTGTCGCTGCCAACGCCGATCGCGATGTCGCGCGTTTTCGTGCGGAACGTCTGATAGGGCAGCAGCATGCCATAGGACGTCCCGAGCGGCCCGGGAACGAGGCCGTCGGCGACGTACGCGCCGAAGACGCCCGTCATGATGCTCAACTGGCCCTCGAGCATCGACACGTCGATGAACTGTCCGCGCCCCGTGCGGCTGCGCGCGTGCAGCGCCGTCAGGATCGCAAACGCCGCGTTCATGCCTGCCGTGATGTCCGCGATCGAGACGCCGCAGCGAACGCCGTGGCCGCCGGGCTCTCCCGTGATGCTGATCATGCCGCTCTCGGCCTGCACGACGAGATCGAGCGCCGCGCGGTCGCGGTACGGGCCGTCCTGGCCGAAGCCCGAGACAGAGCAGTAGACGACGCGCGGAAAGCGATCGCGGATGGCGGCGTAGTCGATGCCGAGGCGCGTCACGGTGCCGACGCGCAGGTTCTCGAGCACCACGTCGGCGCGCTCGAGCAGACGGAAGAAGATCGCTTTCCCGTCGGGATGCTTCAGGTCGAGCGCGACGCTCTTCTTGTTGCGATTGAGGTTGACGAAGTACGCGGACTCGTCGCCGTAAAACGGCGGGCCCCAGGCGCGCGAGATCTCGCCGTCGAGCGGTTCGATCTTGATGATGTCGGCGCCGAAGTCGCCGAGCATCGTCGAGGCGAACGGACCCGCCAATGCGTGCGAGAGATCCAAAACCGTGATGTCGTCGAGAGCGTGCATGAAACGGATTTGAGTATGATGTCTCATCATGACCGAAGCCGTCATCGTTTCTACTGCGCGTACTCCGCTCTGCAAAAGCTGGCGGGGCGCGTTCAACATGACTCACGGCGCGACGATGGGCGGGCACGCCCTGAAGCACGCCATCGACCGCGCGAAGCTGGACGCAGCCGAGATCGAAGACGTCATCATCGGCTGCGCGAATCCGGAGGGCGCGACCGGACGCAACATCGCGCGCCAGATTGCGCTGCGTGCCGGCTGTCCCGTGACGACGTCGGGGATGACCGTCAATCGTTTCTGTTCTTCCGGGCTGCAGACCATCGCGATGGCGGCGCAGCGCGTGCTGACCGGCGAGGGCGACATCTTCGCGGCCGGCGGCGTCGAGTCGATCTCGTGCGTGCAGAACGAGGCGAATACGCACTTCCTCAACGAGGACTGGATCGTCGAGCACAAGCCGGAGCTCTACTGGCCGATGCTGCAGACGGCCGAATACGTGTCGAAGAAATACGGCATCCCGCGCGAGAAGCAGGACGAGTACGGCGTCCGGAGCCAGCAGCGCGCGGCCGCCGCGCGCGCCGCCGGCAAATTCAAGGACGAAATCGTTCCGATGCAGACGACCATGAAAGTCGTCGACAAGGCGACCGGCGCGGAGTCGACCAGGGACGTGACCGTCGGCGATGACGAAGGCATCCGCGCCGACACCACGTACGACGGCGTCGCCAAGATCAAGCCGGCGATTGAAGGCGGCGTGATAGCGGCGGGAAACGCGAGCCAGTTCTCCGACGGAGCGTCGGTCGCCATCGTGATGAGCGACAAGACGGCGGGCAAAAAAGGTCTGAGGCCGCTCGGCGTGTTTCGTGGATTCGCGGTCGCCGGGTGCGAGCCCAACGAGATGGGCATCGGTCCCGTGTTCGCCGTGCCGAAGCTG
>Ga0075425_100004967_pt1 | contig 13773 bp, 12 predicted proteins | sample SoiMethybrSBSTD4_FD_75300 | JGI IMG/M metagenome (GOLD analysis project Ga0075425, IMG submission 75300) | Bulk soil microbial communities from a Populus tree surrounding site in Tennessee, USA - Soil MetaG P. TD hybrid SBSTD4 | ecosystem: Environmental > Terrestrial > Soil > Tree plantation...
GAGGTCTGCGAGCACGGCGTCGAAGAGCGCGGCGTCGGCGTCCGGGTCATGGAAGGCGGCGCCGGGCACGTCGATCATCGACACGCCGCCGCGCGGGATGAACAGGGTCGTGGGACCGGTGGCCGCGTTGAGCTTCCCGGCAAGGATCCGGCCGAGCTCGCGGCACTCCTCGGCGGACGTCCGGAGCAGCGTCACCGACGCATTGTGCTCGTACAGCCGCCGCTCCCGGAACCGGGCGGGCACCGTGTCCCGCGGCCCGAAGTTGACCATGTCGAGCGCGCCCAGGGACACGACCTGGGGGATGCCGAGGCTGCCCGCCGCCGTGAGTCGATCCGGCCCGGCCGACAGCACGCCGCCGACGAGCTCGTCGGCGAGCTCGGTCGTCGTCACGTCGAGGACGCCGGCGATGAACCCGCTGCGGATCAGCCCTTCCATCGCCCGGCCCCCGGTGCCGGTGGCGTGGAACACGAGGACCTCGTAGCCGAGCGCCTCGAGCCGCTCCCGCGCGGCCGTGACGCACGGCGTCGTGACCCCGAACATCGTCGCCCCGATCAGGGCACGTTCATCGCCCGGAGCCGCCTTGTCCCTTTCGCCCAGGCCCGCGTTCGCGGCGACCATCCCGGCCATCGCCGCCGCTGCATTGCCGAGGACCTGTCGCGACAGGCGATTGAGGCCGGCGATGTCCACGACGGGATAGAGCATCGCGATGTCGCTCTCGCCGACGTACGGCCGGGTGTCGCCGGCGGCCATCGTCGACACGATGAGCTTGGGCACGCCGAACGGCAGCGCCTGCATCGCGGCCGCGGCCAGGGCGGCGCCCCCGCTGCCGCCGACCGCCAGGATCCCGTCGAGGCGTCCCCGCCGGTGGAGGTCGGTCACGACGGCCAGCACGCCCGCGCGCATCGCCGCCATCGCGGCGGATCGATCGCCCGCCGCCGCCAGGTCCGCCCGCCGGGCGCCTCCGGCCTCGGCCACCTGGTCCGCCCCGACGTCAGCCGTCCACGCCCCGTGGTCCATCACCCCGGCGTCGATGACGAGCACATCTGCGCCGAGCTCCCGGAGCCGCCGGCGCACGAAGTCGATCTCCGCACCCTTGGTATCCAGCGTCCCCACGAGGACGACGGTGCTCACGCCGGGACTCCGAGCTCCTCGGCGGCCGCGTCGAGATGGGCCTGCGTGTAGGCGGGCACGTCCACCGCCCGTCCGGTGTGGGCGCTCTCGATCGCGGCCATGGTCAGCGCCGTGTCGTGGAAGGAATCCTCGATGCGCGTCGCAACCGCGGGCCCCCCATCGAGCCAGCGCACGAACTGCTCCGCGAGCAGCGGGTTCAGCCACGCCGGCCCGTCGTCCAGCGCCAGCTCCTCGGCCGTCGGGACGTCCTTCGCGCCGCCGCGCAGAAGTCGCAGCCGGCGCCGGTCGAGCTCGAGCGTGCCGTCCCGGCATTCGACCCGCCAGTACTCCTCCTCCCACGGGCTGATCGTGGAGGCGTTGGTCTTGGAGCCTTCGTACGACGCCCGGACCCCGTTCTCCAGCTCGACCACCGCGAGCGCGGTGCTGTCCCCGGCGTACTCGCCCCAGTCCGGGTTCCAGGACGAGGCGTACACGGATCGCGCGTTCGAGCCGGCGAGGCCGCGGATGATCCCGAACTGGTGGACCGCGGCCTCGATCAGCAGCGGGTCGGCGATGCGGTGGCGGAAGTCACCCCAGTCCCCGAACCTGCGGTTGTTCAGCGCGAGCCGTCCGACGATGTAGTTGACCGGGCCGTAGGCACCGGACCGGACGAGCCGTTCGAGTGTCTGCTTGTCCTGGTCGAAGCGGTGGCTCATCGTGATCGCCATCTTCCGGCCGGCGCGGGTGACCTTGAGGTAGATCCGCGCGGACGATGCCATCGTGTCGGCGACGGGCTTCTCGGACAGGATGTCGCAGCCGGCCTCGAGCGCGAGGTCGACGATCGCCTCGTGGTGGGCGGGCGGCACGACCACGATCGCGAAGTCGGCCTGCTGCTCGCGGAAGGCACGGACCGGGTCCGTGTAGCAGCGGTCCTCGGCGATGCCGTAGCCCTCACGGGCATTGGCGAGGTTCGCCGGGTTCATGTCGACGGCGGCGGCGGGCTCGGCGATCCCCAGCTCGAGGAGGTGCGGGATGACCGTGCGACTCCAGTACCGGCCCCAGCCGCCGGTGCCGACGTGGATGAACCGTTTCACGGCTGCCCGGCGAGTCGATCGTCCGGGCCGAGGACGGTATGTCCCGCGGCGCGCTCCGGGGAGCGGTGCAGGTGCCCGGCACGGCCGCCGGGGATGAGCCGGGATTCGAACCAGAACCCGCTGATCGGCTCGAGCACCTGGAGGAAGTCGTGCTCCCGCCCGACTTCAGTGCACACGATGTCGCCTGCCTCCACCGTGTAGCGCTCCTCGTCGATCTCGATGACCGCGCGGCCCTCGAAGATGAACCAGTACTCGTCGCAGTCGTGGTGGTGGCGGTCGAACGTCTGGCCGGCGACGACGTGGAAGGTCCCGGTCGAGGTCACATCCGACCAGGGCGGCCGCTCCTCGCCCTCGATGCGCTTCCAGACGTTGCGCCCGCTGGCCGCGTCGAGCATCCGCTCAGCCCCGCGTCGCGATGACGCCGGGCGGGAAGGTCGTGCATTCCGGCAGCTCGCGGAGGATCGCCTCCGGGCCGCCGGGGTTGTAGATCGCGATCAGGCGCATCGGCTCCCAGCCCGTGTTCTCCGTCCCGTGGTACACGCCGGCGGGGATGTACGCCGCGTCGCCGGCGCGGACGTCGCGATACATCGGGTTGCCGGCGTCGTCCTCGACCATCTGCCGGCCCTCGCCGCTGACGTAGTACAGGACCTCCTCCGAGCCGGGATGGTTGTGGCGGAGGTGGCCCTTGCCGGGCTCGAGGATCACCAATCCCACCGCGATGCCGGAACCGGTGACCCGTGACTCGGACAGCCACTTGATCGTGCCCCAGTCGAACTGCATCGTCTCGACCTCGGGCGGCGAGACGAACCGCTCCTGCCCGAGGTGGGTCTCGGTAACCACTCGCGCGTCCTCCAGTTGGTCGTCCGGAGGCCACACTGTAGCCCCGACGGCCTTCGATAATGCAGCCGTCCCCTGCCGCACGGAGGCCTGCCGGTGCTCCACATCGCGCCCGATCGCAAGGCCCTCGTGACCGGCGCGGCGAGCGGCTTCGGGCTCGGGGTCGTGGACCGGCTGCTCGAGGCCGGCGCCCGGGTGGCGATGGCCGATTTCAGCGAGACGCTCCTGCGCGAGGAGGCCGGCCGGCGCGGCGCCACGGTCTTGCCCATCGTCATGGACGTCCGCGACAAGGCGTCCGTCGGGGCCGGCGTCGCCGCGGCCGTCGACTGGCTCGGCGGCCTGGACACGCTCGTCCAGTGCGCCGGGGTGTTCGACTACGGCAGCCTCGAGGAGACCACCGAGGAGAGCTGGGATCGCCAGCTGGACACGAATCTCAAGGGCACGTTCCTCGTCGCGCAGGCGGCGATCCGGCAGCTCGTCCAGAGCGGGCGCGGGCGGATGGTGAACATCGCCTCCGAAGCGGGCCGAAAGGGCTGGCCGCTCACGTCCGCCTACAACGCCTCGAAGTTCGGCGTCGTGGGCCTGACCCAGACGTGGGCGCGCGAGTTCGGCCGGGACGGCGTCACGGTCAACTGCGTCTGCCCGGCGATGACACCCGAGACGCGCCAGGGCCAGGAGGTCACGCGGCAGAAGCTGGCCCGGACGCCCGGGCTCACGCTCGACGAGGTCCTCGCGGGCTACGCCGCCAACTTCCCGGTCGGGCGGGCGGGGACGGTCGCGGACACGGCCGACGCGATCATGTTCTTCCTCACCGACAACGCGAGCTGGATCACGGCCGTCGCGCTGGACATCGACGGCGGCGGCCCTTCCGGCTCGCAGCCGTTGCCCGATCGGGAGACGCTCGCGGAGGGCGCCCGATGACCGACCGTGGGAACGAGGTCGAGCTCGGGCCAGGCCTGCGCGACTACCTCGCCGGCGACACGATCCGGGACCGGGACTACGGCGGCCTCGAGCTCGAGGGCCGGCGGCTGGTGGCGAAGGACCCCATCCGCATCGCGGTGATCGGCTGCGGCAACCACTCGCGGGGCGCCCTGCAACCCGCGCTGGCCCGCCTGCCGCACTTCGACTACGTGGCGGCGTGCGACCTCGAGGAAGCCCTGGCCGCCGACTGCGCCCGACGCTACGGGGCGGGCTCGGTCCACACCGACTACCGGCGCATGCTCGACGACGTCGAGCCGGAAGCGGTCCTGGTGGTCGGGCCGCCGCAGCTCCACCTCGAGGCGGGCCTCGAGGCCGCAGCGCGCGGGATCCATCTGTTCGTCGAGAAGCCGTCGGCGCCGGACCTCGCGGGCGCTGAGGCGCTTGCCCAGGCGTTCCGCGATGCCGGCCGCATCGGCGTGGTCGGTCTGTTCTGGCGCCACGCCGAGGCGTTCCAGCGCGCCGCACGGCTCGCCGCTGACGACTCGTTCGGCAGGACCCTGCTCTTCGACGGCCTGTACCTGTCGCCCGGTCCGCGGGTGCCGCTCTGGGGCGCGACCGACGTCGCCTTCTCGTTCCTGACCGACCAGGCGATCCACGCCGTCGACGCGATGCGCTTCCTGATGGGCGACGTCGAGGAGCTGGCGGCCAGGGTGGGCGAGGGCCCGGACGGGGCGTTCGGCTACGCGGTGAGCCTGCGCTTCGCGAGCGGCGCCGCGGGCTCGCTTGCCGTGACCTCGTTCACCAACGCGTTCAGCTCGCGGTTCACGCTGCACGGGTCGGCCGGGGCCTCGCTCGAGATCACCGACGCCGAGGCGCTCCGGCTCCTCGCCCGGCCGGCGCTGCCCGAGGGTCGGGGCGGCTACGTCGACCAGAACCTGGCCGAGTGGCGGCAGGGCTGGAGCTACGCCGGCCACCTGCGCCCGGGCTACATCGAAGAGCTGGTCGCCTTCGCCCGCGCGATCCGCGACGGCTTCCCGGCGTCGGCCAGCCTGGACGATGGCGCGGCCGCGCTGCGGGTATGCCTGGCCATTCTGGAGAGCTCGCGCACGGGCCGGAGCGTCGCCCCGGCCGGGATCTGAAGGCTAGCTCTCGCCGAGGTATGCCTTCCGGACGGTCTCGTTCTTGATCAGGTCGCTCGCCGGGCCGGTCAGGACCACGTTGCCGGTCTGGAGGACGTAGCCGCGGTGCGCGACCGTGAGCGCCTGGAGCGCGTTCTGCTCGACCAGCAGGATCGTCGTGCCCTGCTCGTTGATCTCCTTGATCGTCGCGAAGACCTGCTGGACGAGGATCGGTGCGAGCCCGAGCGATGGCTCGTCGAGCAGGAGCAGCCGCGGCTCGGACATCAGCGCCCGCCCGATCGCGAGCATCTGCTGCTCGCCGCCGGAGAGCGTCCCGCCCTGCTGGGTGATCCGCTCGCGCAGCCGCGGGAACAGCGTCAGCACCCGGTCGATGTCCGGTCCGATCGTCTTGAGGTCCCGGGTGAACGCGCCCATCTGCAGGTTCTCGAGGACGGTCAGGCGCGAGAAGATGCGCCGGCCCTCGGGGGCGTGCCCGATGCCCATCTTGACCAGCAGGTGAGCCTGCGTCCTGGCGATGTCCTGGCCCTCGAAGCTGACCGTGCCCTTGCGCGGGCTGAGCAGGCCGCTGATCGTCTTGAGGGTCGTCGTCTTGCCGGCGCCGTTGGCGCCGATCAGGGTCACGATCTCGCCGTGCCCGACCTCCATCGACACGCCCTGGAGGGCGTGGATGTTGCCGTAGTACGTGTGGACGTCCTTGAGCGCGAGCATCGGCCCGCCGCTGCCACCGGCGGCGATCGCGCGGTCGCTGGTCCCGGCCACGGCGGTCATTCGGCGGGTGCCCCGAGGTAGGCCTCGATGACCTTCGGGTTGGCGCGCACCTCGGCCGGCGAGCCCTCCGCGATCTTCTCGCCATGGTCGAGGACGGTGACCCGGTCGCTGATGCTCATGACCACCTTCATGTCGTGCTCGATGAGCAGGACCGTCAGGCCCAGCTCGGTTCGAAGCCGGTTGATCAGCGCGATCATCTCCTGCGTTTCGCGCGGATTCATGCCCGCGGTCGGCTCGTCGAGCAGCAGCAGCTTCGGCTTCGACCCCAGTGCCCGCGCGATCTCCAGGCGGCGCTGATCGCCGTAGGGCAGGTTCTTGGCCAGCTCCCCGTCCTTGCCGCGCAGCCCGACCAGGCGCAGGTAGCCGCGGGCCTCCTCCGCAGCCTCCTTCTCCTCGCGCCGGTCGCGCGGTGTCGAGAACATGGCATCAACCCAGGTGGACTTGAGCCGGCTGTGCATCCCGACGAGCACGTTCTCGAGCGCCGTCATGTTCTGGAACAGGCGGATGTTCTGGAAGGTGCGGCCCAGCCCCGCCTCGACCATGTCGTTCGGCCGTCCGCTCCGGAAGATGCCGATGCGAGGAAGCGCCTTTTGGTAGCGGACCGGTCGAGCCACGCCGATGACCAGCGTCGACATCAGCGCGAGGAGCGTGATCCCGGCGATGATGAAGATCTCGCCATCGGGTGCGCCGTTGCTCGCCGCGATGATCGTCAGCAGCAGGCCGATGAACCCGGGCATGAACCAGATGAACGGTTCGAGCCAGGCGCGCCGGCTGCGGGCGATCATCTCGCGCCCGTTGAAGACGACGACACCGGCGGTGGGGTCGTAGATGCCGGCGATGATGTTGAAGAACGTCGTCTTGCCGGCACCGTTCGGGCCGATCAGGCTGACGATCGAGCCCGTCGGGATCGTGAAGTCGATGTCGTGGACCGCGACCAGGCCCCCGAAGCGCTTCGTGACGCCGTCGGCGTGGAGGAGCAGGCCGCCGCTGACGCTGTCGCTGGCCATCTTGCGGCCGAACGCGGCCGCGGTCACAGGGCCACCTCGCCCGCGTCCGGCGCGAGCGCCTCCAGGTCCGCTTCGCTGTCAGCCTCGGCGCTGTGCAGCTCCTGGCGCCGGCGTTGGCTCGGGATCAGGCCCTCCGGCCGGAACATCATCATCAGCACGAGCGCGATGCCGAAGAGCAGGAACTGGAACTTGACGAAGTCGATGTCCTGGAGGATCGGGATGTTCAGGTTGTCCGTGACCGCGTTGAGCTGCTTCAGCAGCACGTTCTGGATGTTGTACAGGACGAAGGCGCCGACGGCCACGCCGAACGGGTTGCCCATCCCGCCGAGCACGATCATCGCCAGCACCACGAACGAGACCTGGAACTGGAACTGCGTCGGGTCGACGATGGTCAGCTTCGAGGCATTGAGCACGCCCGCGAAGCCCGCGGTCGTGGCGCCCAGCGCGAACGCGGCGAGCTTCGTGGTGACCGTGTTGATGCCGTTCGCCGCCGCGGCCAGCTCGTCCTCACGGATCGCGGCCCAGGCCCGCCCGATCCGGGAGTCGAGGAGCCGGTAGACGAGGATCAGGACGATCGTCACCACGATCGTCATGAGCACGTAGTAGGCCGTCTGGTCGATCCCCGGGAACTCGTAGCCGAAGATGTTCGGCCGGTCGACGCCGCCGATGCCGTTCGTGCCCTGGGTGTACTTCTCCGCGTTCAGGAACACGATCGGGACGATCTCGCCGAATCCGAGGGTCACGATGGCGAGGTAGTCGCCGCGCAGCCGGAGCGTCGGCGCGCCGAGCGCGATGCCGAACACCGCCGCGACCACCGCGCCGCCGACGAGCAGGAGCAGGAACGGCAGGTGCAGGTGGGTGAACGGGGATGCCCCGAACGCGTACAGGTAGGCGCCGAAGGCGAAGAACGCGGCGTAGCCGAGGTCGAGCAGGCCGGCGAAGCCGACGACGATGTTCAGGCCGAGCGCGAGCAGGATGAACACGCCGGCGTTCACGAAGCCGCTGATCCACGTGTTCTGGCCCTGGACGAAGCTGAACGGCGGGAACGCCGCCCAGAAGAACAGGACCACCGAACCGATCGCCATCCCGATGACGATCGTCCAGGAGCGGTGGGCCTGCGTGAAGGCCCTGATGCGCGTGCGCCACTCGCCCAGGCGGGGGCTGTTGGGAGCCTCGACCTTGCCGGTCTTCTCGGCTTCGACCGACGGCGTCGCGCTCATGCCCGCTCTCCCACCTGCTGGCCGAGGATGCCCGCGGGCCGGAAGATCAGCACGAGCGTGAGGGCCATGAACACCGAGAACTCGGCCCAGCGGGTCAGCCCGAGCGATGCCGCGAAGTTCTCGATGAAGCCGATCACGAAGCCGCCGAGCACCGCGCCGGTGATGTTGCCGATGCCGCCGAGGACGGCCGACGTGAACGACTTCAGGCCGGCGTTGAAGCCGAGGTCCTGGCGGACGAAGCCGAAGTTGTAGCCCCACACGACGCCCGCCGCGCCGGCCAGCGCGCCACCGATGGCGAACGTGAGCGCGATGGTCTGGTTGACGTCGACACCCATGAGCTTCGACGCCTGCTGGTCGAGCGCCGTCGCGCGCATGGCCCGGCCCAGGCGGGTCCGCCGGACGAACGTCTGGAGGACGAACATCAGCGCGAGGGCGATGAACAGGATGACGAAGTTGAGCACGGGGACCGATGCGCCGAACACGTCGACCCGCCACGAGAGCGGGAAGATCTGCGGCGAGTTGCGGTCACCGCTGCCGAACACGACCAGGGCGACGTTCTGGAGGATGAACGACACGCCCACCGCGGTGATCAGCGGCGCGAGGCGTGACGCGCCCCGGAACGGTCGGTAGAAGACGCGCTCGATGGTCAGGTTCAGGAGCCCGGTGATGGGCATGACGACGGCGAGCGTCGCGGCGATGTACAGCACCAGCAGCGGAACGTTCTCGACCGGCCCGTTGAGGTGCAGCAGCCCGGGGACCGAGCCGGCGCCGACGCCCGCGAACAGGACCGCAAAGAAGGCGCCCATCATGAACACGTCGCCGTGGGCGAAGTTGATCAGCTCGATGATCCCGTAGACCATCGTGTAGCCCAGGGCGATGAGGGCGTAGATCGCGCCGATCGACAGCGCGTTCGCAACCTGCTGGATCGCGATCTGCGGCGCCGCGGCCGACGTCTGCGGATTGAGGCTGAGGACGAACGTCAGGACCAGGAAGTAGGCGACGACGAGGCCCACGGCGATGGCCGGGATGGCCCACGCTGGCCTGTGTCGAACGGTCGAGACGGTTGTGGTCGCTGCGGCGGCGGTCACGCTCGGACCCCTCTAGCCGATCCCTCTCACGCCTGCCTGATGTGCAATGCCACCGAAGCGGCTCGGTGGCGCCCGGATGCAATGAAGCCGGGGGCCTCGCGGCCCCCGGCTTCAGCTGGGCTCGCTACTTGGCGAGCATCTCCTTGTCGGCCACCCAGGCGCCCTTGCCGCCTGCGCCAGCCGGATCGACCTTGTAGATCGTATTGATCTTCTGGGACGTATCGCCGTTCGCATCGAACGTGATCTCGCCCAGGGCGATCTTGTACGTGTAGGCCGGATCGGAGATGGCCTTCCGAACCGCGGCGCGGACTGCCGCGTCGCCGCTCGGGTTGGTCGCCGACGCACGGCCGATCGCGTCGAGGATCACCTGCATGCAGGCGTAGCCCTGGATCGCGTAGCCGGTCGCGTCGATGTTGTACTCGGCCTTGTAGTCCTTGAGGAACTGGTCCTGGCCGGGGTAGGTCGCCTTGCCTGCGAGGGACGCGTAGGAGTTCTTGGCGTCCGCGCCGGCGAGGTTCAGGAACGAGTTCTCGGTCGCGCCACTGCCGTCCTGGATGCCGTCGGGGCCCAGGAACGGGATGTTGCCGAGACCGACCTGGACCGCAGCCTTGAGGACTCGGGCGCCACCCGTGGCGGTCACGCCACCGAAGTAGATGCCGTCCGGGTTCTTGCTCTTGGCGGTGGTCAGGATCGACGCGTAGTCCGTGGTCGTCTTCGGCACGGAATCGTGTCCGACGACCTTCAGCTTCAGGGTGTCGGTCCAGTACTTGTCGACGTTGGTCGCGATGCCCTTACCGAAGGTCTCGGTGTCGTCGATGATGTACAGGTTCTTGACGCCCTTCTCCGCGAGGTAGTCGGCGTCGGCCTTGCTCTGGAGGTCGTCCGTCGTGGCGACGCGGACGTAGTTGATCTCGGTCGGCTTCTTCTTGCGGACGTCCAGCGCGCCGAACTCGGGCTTCGTGAGGCCCTCGTTCGTGTTCGCGGGGCTGCACTGCGCGAGGCCGGCCTCGTTGGTCAGCGGGATCTGCGCCTTGGCCACGTTCGAGTTGAGTGGACCAAGCATCGCGATGACCTTGGGGTTCCCGATGAAGCTCGTCGCGTTGTTCGCGCCCGTCTGCGGGTCGTGCGTGCCGGCGACGGCGTCGTCGAGGATGAGTGACTTGGGGACCTCGATCGTGTAGGTGCCGGCCTTGCCGTTGGCCTGCTTGAGCGCGAGCAGCGCCCCGTTGATCACGGGCTGCGACCCGGCGAGCTCGGAACCCTGCTGCGGCATGTCGATGCCGACGTTGTAGGTTCCACCGCCGCCCGGGCCGGCATTGCAGCCGATGGCGCTGACGGCAAGAATGGCAATGCCAGCAACGCCTGCGAGCCTGGTCAGTTTCATCCAGTTTCCTCCTCCAATACGCCAGGTCGACCGGTGTTGACCGTTCGACCTCGGTCGGCGCACTCCGCCTCCACGGCCCGAGAGTGGACTGGCTCCGTCCGGTGCCCTGCCATTCGGCCTCTCGATGCGCCGGTGGGGTCGGATCGACCCTGACGGTGATCGCGGGGTGGCTCGACGGCGGGTGCGGTGCGGCCGGTGCGCAGAAACCCACCTCAGGCGGCGCGCAGGTGGCCGCCGAAGCGATGACGTATGATAGGGACCGGCGCACCGATTGCAAGGCCGGTCGTTCGCGACCCGGGATGCTTACAGACGCGCAGCGCGCGTCCTCCCGGGGGCCCGCGAACCCGGCGGTCTGGTCGGCCACGGTCGCGACGACTGCAAGGAATCGGACAGCGCCTCCGACTGTGAGGGAGCACCCCGCCGCGTGGAGTACAGGGTCCGAGCGGCCCGCATCACCGACATCGAGGCTCTCGTCGCACTGAGCGGCGACCGCCTGGCTGACGGTGCGTCCGGCTCGCTCGGCGCCGCAGATGTGCTCCGCCAGCTCGTCTTCCTCCCGCACGCGACCGTCCTCGTTGCCGAGAGCAAGCGGGACATCGTCGGCGGCGCCGTGCTCGCGATCCGACCCTCGGTTCGCGCCGGCGGCTACGTCGGAGTCATCGATCTGCTCGTCGTCGACCCGGCGGGCGCACCGGACGCCGTGAGCGCAAGCCTCATCGAGGAATGCCTCAAGTCGGCGGGCAACAAGGGTTGTGCGTCGGTCGAGGCGTCGATGCCGGAGACACCGGCAGAGCTCAAGCGCTGGAAGCGCCAGGGATTCAAGGACGAGCAGCCGATTCTGCGGCGAGCCGTCGATCCCGCCGGGCGCCGGCGTTGAGGATCGGGCCGCGGGCTCGCATCCCACAGAACACATAGGAGAAAGCGTGAGCAAGAACGTCGCCGTCTTCGTTGACGTGGCGAACATCTTCTACGCGGCCAAGGCGGCCGGCGTGGACATCGACTACGTCACCCTGCTGAAGGCGTCGAGCGCCGGGCGGGACCTCGTGCGCGCGTACGCGTACACGGGCCTGGATCCGGACAACGAGAACCAGCGCAACTTCCACGACTTCCTGCGTCGGCACGGCTACAAGGTCGTGAGCAAGGACATCCGCAAGTACGGCGATGGCAAGGTCAAGGCCAACCTCGACATCGAGCTGGTCGTCGACATGATGAAGACGGCCCGGAACCTCGATATCGCGATCGTCGTGTCCGGCGACGGCGACTTCGCCCCGGCGATCCGCGCCGTCCAGGAGCAGGGTGTACGCGTCGAGGTCGTGAGCTTCCGCGGCAACACTTCGTCCGACCTGATGGACGTGGCCGACCAGTTCACGGACATCACCCAGATCGCCAAGGTCGAGAAGGGCTCGTCTCGCTCGGGACGGCGGGTCTCCGAGGATGAGCAGGACCTGTCCATGACCGAGGTGCCGGAGAAGCAGTCCGAGGGCACCGGCGAGCGCAGCCGTGGGCGCGGGCGGACCCGGCGGGGGGCCGCTGAGCCGGCCGCGACTCGTGGCCGGGGTCGCGCGGTCGCGGCCGTGAAGGACGTGGACGGCGCCGACGCGCCGCTCGTCGTCCTGCCCGGTGAGAAGCTGTCCAGGGCCGCGGCGGTCGCCGACGAAGGCCCAACCGACGTTGATCTCGACGAGGTCGGCGAGGACGTGGAGGCAGGTGTCGCCGGCGAGCCGGGCGAGGCCGGCGATGGCGCCGCCGAGGAGGCTCGCCGCCGACGGCGCCGCCGCGGTGGTCGCGGCCGGGGCCGCGGCCGAGGTCGCGAAGAGGGGATCGCCGCCGAGAGCGCCCCGCCCCTCGCGGCCGATGCCGATGCCGAGGCCGAGGACGATGAGTCCGAAGCCGCACCGCCGGCCGCGGCGCGGCGAGCAGCGTCGGCCTTCGGCTCCGTCTGGGATTCGCAGATCGGCATCCCCGCATCGCGCGGCGCGCCGCTGATGGCGGACGACGAGGACCTCGAGGAGCCGGCCGTGCCCGAGTACCTGCTCGCCGAGCGGCGCCAGCGCGACGCCGGTCGCGGGCGCGGTGGTGGCAGGGGCGTCCGCGGTGGTCGCGGCGGCGCGTATGCCGCGGCGCTGGATCGCGAGCGCTTCGGCGGCGGTCGCGGCAGCACGCGGTCCAGCTTCCAGGAGCCGCCGCGCGGCCGCGAGCCGAACTTCAACCGCGACGATCGGCGTGACGACCGGCGCGATCGCCCGGACCGCGGCGATCGGCAGCAGTTCCGGCAGGCGCCGCGGCCCGCGCCGCGGTCCTCCGGGGACGAGCCGTGGAGCGAGGTCCCGCCGGAGATCGAGGCGATGCTGCGAGCGCAGCTGAGCTCCCGCCCGGCGCCGGAGCCGCGTCGCGAACAGGCGCGCTCGGAGGCGCCGTCCTCGGGAGAGGCACGGGCCGAGGCTCCGGCCGAAGCCGCACCGGCCGCCACTCGGCGATCCGGCCGGCGAACCACGGCCAAGGCCGCCACGGGCGATGCCGAGGCCCCGACGCCGACGACGACCTCCCGCGGGACGACCCGGCGCACGACCTCGACCCGCAAGCCGCGAACGACCGCGGCCTCGGGCGATGCCGATGCCGGAGCATCCGCGGAGGAGGCGGCGCCGGCGGCGCGCACGACCACGGCACGCAAGCGCACGACCACCCGGTCGAGCGCGAGTGCCGCGGCCAGCACCCCGGACGAGGCAGCCGCTCCGAAGCGGCGCGCCACGCGCAAGAAGGCGGACCCGTCGGCCTGAGCCCCCGACGCCAAGCGGCGGCGAACCCGTGACGGGGTCGGCGGCCGCGCCGTCACCGGCGGCCGAGTTCCGGACGCGCGGCCAGCCGGCCGCGCTCGACGCCGTGCGCTCGATGCTCCTGGCCGGGATGCCGCACGCTGTGCTCCTCGCGGGCCCGGCGGGCGTGGGCAAGGGCACCCTCGCGGAGGACGTCGCCGCGGCGCTGCTGTGCCTCGCGCCGGAGCCATCGATGCGGCCGGATCGGACGTGCCGCGCCTGCCGCTCCGTCGACCACGGCAACCATCCCGACGTGCACCGGCTCGTGCCCGTCGGCGCCGGGGCGGTCATCCCGATCGGGGGGCCCGGTCGCGAGGAGCGCGGCGTCCGCGACCTCGTCCGCGAGCTGGCGCTGCTGCCGGTGGAGGGCGGTGCCCGCGTCGCGATCATCA
>Ga0075425_100004968_pt1 | contig 13773 bp, 10 predicted proteins | sample SoiMethybrSBSTD4_FD_75300 | JGI IMG/M metagenome (GOLD analysis project Ga0075425, IMG submission 75300) | Bulk soil microbial communities from a Populus tree surrounding site in Tennessee, USA - Soil MetaG P. TD hybrid SBSTD4 | ecosystem: Environmental > Terrestrial > Soil > Tree plantation...
ACGCCGAGCGCGTACAGGTCCGCCGCGAATGTGAGCGCCATGCCGCCGATCTGCTCCGGCGACAGATAGGCGAGCGCGCCCGCGACCGAGCCCGTCTGCGTCGCGCCGAGCTCCTGAAGGTGCGCCACGCCGAAGTCGCCGAGCTTCACCTCGCCGGCCGCCCCGAAGAACACGTTCGACGGCTTCAGATCGCGGTGGACGATCCCGCGCTGGTGCGCCGCCTCGAGCGCCGCGCACAGCGGCAGCAGCACGCCCGGAACCTGGCGCCCCGGCAGCACGGTCTGCTGCTGCAGCCGATCCTCGAGCGTGCTCTGCATCAGCTCCATGACCACGAAGCCCAGGGCCCCGTTCAGCTCGCGCAAGGCGACCACGTTCGGATGCGCGAGCGCCTTGATGATGCGGGCCTCGCGCAGGAAGCGCGCGAACGCCTCGGCGCCGCGCCCGCTCGGGCCGGGCGTCACGGTGAACACCTTGATCGCCACGTCCTCGCCGGTGAAGTCGTCGACGGCGCGGTGCACGCGGCCGGTGACGCCCGCGCCGAGCGCGCCGGCGAGGCGGTAGCGCCCGACGAGCCAGCGCTCGTCGTCGCCTCGGGTCCGCTCGACGTCGCGCGCCAGGCGGGTGCGCAGGAACTCCGCCGCGTCGGCCGGCACCGAGGCGTCACGCTCGCGGAGCTGGCGGTAGGCGGCCTCGGCGGCGCCCGCCATCCCGGCGGCGGCGAAGGCGGCGACGAGCTCGGCGAGCGCGTCCTGGGCGTGGTCGGGCGACCGCTGCGCGCGCTGGAGCCAGGGGATCGCGCGGTCGTGGAGGCCGAACCGGGACAGGATCCGCCCGAGGTGCAGCGCCACCTCCGCGTCCTCCGGGTGCTGCCCGAGATGCTCCTCGTAGAGGACGCCCGCATCGCGGTAGCGGCCGAGCGACTCGAGCAGGCGTCCGGCGCGGGCCGGCTCCAGCGCCTTGGCCCAGAGCGCGGCGGCGCGCTCGAGCTCGCCGGCCAGCTCGAGGCACTCGGCAGCCTCGCCGTAAGAGCGGCTGCGCTCGTAGGCCGCGGCGGCGGTGGCGAGGTCGGCGGCGGTGCCGTCGGTGACGATGCGCTCGCGCAGCGCGGCGGTGCGGGCGGGATCGCGCGCCTCGAGCGCGTTCTTGAGCGCGCGGCCGAGGTCGCCGGCGCGCTCGGCGAGGCGCGACGCCTCCGCGAACTCGAAGAGCTGCTCGAGCAGGGCGGTGGCACCAGGGAGGTCGCCCGCGCCGGCCAGGCGCCGGGCGCGCGCGAGCGGCTCGTCGGGGCGATCGGTCATCGCGGGCGCTCCGGACGGCACGAACCGATGCGGCGACCGATCATGGGGAGGGCCGCGACCCCGGCGAGGGCGTTCGCAGCTCCGCGAACGCGGAGAGCGCGGCACCGGCGGCATCGGTTCTCCCCCACAGGGCGACCGCGACCTCCGCGCCCAGGACGAGCGGGCCGGCGCGGAGCACGGCTCCTGCGGTCGCGTCCAGGCGCGCGCGCGCCGGCGCGGTGGAGGCGAAGATCGGCGCCGGGTCGGGCGCGAAGCCGTCGGCGCTCTCGAGCGCGGGGACGGGGCTGTCGGCGCGCCCGCGCCCGATCGCGAGATCCGCACGCGCGCCGACCGCCACCGCCCAGGGGGCGCCGGCCGGGGCGAGCCCGATGGTGGCGCGCGCCACGAGCCGATCGGGGCGTCCGGGGGGACGCACGCGCCACAGGGCCTCCGCGCCGAGGGCCACGGTTCCCAGGGGGAGAAACGCACGCACGAGCGGGCCCGCCTCCACCATGCCGTCGTCGGTCGGGACGAGGGCGGCCGGCCGCCCGGTCGGCGCGGAGAGCCAGAGTCCACCGTCGATCGCCGCGAGGCCGCCCGGCAGGCCGCCGCGCCACAGCGCCGCCAGCGCGGCGACTTCGACGTCGCCGAGCCCGAAGGACGTCCGGTGCTCGGTTGCGACGTGCGCGCCCGAGAGGCTGTCGCGCGCCTCGCGCCAGCTGGTCGCGAGCACGAGCGGCAAGCGCGCTTCGAGGCGCACGCCGGTCCGCGGCGCCCAGGCGGCGCCCAGCGCGAGCGCGCCGCGCGCCCAGCCCGCGTTGCCGGTGCGATCGCCGCTGAGCTCGGCCACGGTGAGCCGCGCCGCGCCCGCGTCCCCGAACACGCGCGTGGCCGCGGCGAACGACGGATCGACCCGCAGCGCGAGCGTGCCCGGCCCGAGCGGCGCCGCGCCGCCGATCGACACCAGCGCCAGCGCCAGCGCCGCCCCGCCCGCCCCGGCGGCGCTCACCGCGACGACTCCGCGGCCCCGGTCGCGCCGGCGGCGGTCACCGCGACGGCTCCACGACCACCGCGGCATCGGCGACGAGCGTTCCCAGCGCCGCGTGCAGGACCGTCGCCCCGGCGGCGCGCCCGACCAGCTCGCCGCTCGCCAGATCCAGGCCCGCGATTCGCGTGTCCCGCACCTCCAGCGCCAGGGGCGCCGCGCCGGGGGCGGCAGCCGCGTCGAGCCGCACCACGCTCCCGTCGCCCCGCAGCGCGTAGACGGCGAACGGTCGCCGCGCGCCCTCCGCCACCCAGAGTGGGTCCGGCGCGATCGCGATCTCGACGGGCGGCTCCGGCAGGATCTCGATCGGCAGCGCTTCGCTCGCGCGCCCCTCCAGCACGACGCGCACCGGGTAGGTGCCCGGCGCGAGGTCGCCCGGCACGCGCACCGTCGCGCCGCCCACGTTGATCGACAGCACGCCGGCAGGCTCGTCGCCGACGAGCACGTCCAGCGCGTACGGCAGGGGCGCGCGCGGATCGGGCTCGTCGTCGCTCGGCGGGACGTCGCCGGGATCCCAGGGCGTGAGCTCCAGATTCTCGGCGCGCACCGTCAGCACGCGCCCCGCGCGCAGCGCCGGCGGCGACAGCTCGATCAGCACCGGGGCCGCGACGTCCGACCAGGCGCGCGCGTCGCAGCCTCCGCCCAGCAGCGCGGCGACGGCGACGGCCGCGAGGTTACGCGCCGTCACCGCCGCGCGCTCCTCCGCCGTTGCGGCGACCGCCGAGCGAACCGAGCAGCTCGGAGGCGCGGCTCTTCACCTCGTGGCGCACGCGGCTGACGAGCGAGCGCGCGACGTGCCTCGCCAGCGTCAGCGCCTCGCCGCGCTCTCCGAGCGTCCGCACGCCCTCGCCGCCGAGCGTGCCCTCCAGGTACTGCGCGCGCGTCTTGCGGCGCTGGAGCTTCCCGCTCGACGTCTTCGGCAACGCTCCGGGCTCGAGGAACAGCACGTCCGCGACCGGCAGGAACAGCTGCTCCTGCACGCGCTCCTTCACCGCCGCCGCCAGCGCGGCCTGGCGCTCCGCCGGCTCCTTGGTCTCGGCGACCACCACCAGCTCCTCGGTGGCGGCGCCCGGGCGCGAGAACGCGACCACGTTTCCCTTGCGCACGCCCGGCACCTCTGCGGCTTGCCACTCGATCGTCTGCGGGTCGTAGTTGCGCCCGTTCAGGATGACGATGTCCTTCATACGGCCCGTGACGTAGAGCTGCCCGCCGGCGAAATAGCCGAGGTCGCCGGTCCGCAGGCCGGCGGCGGTGAACGTGGCCGCCGTCGCCGCGGGATTGTCGAAGTAGCCGGCGGCGACGCTCGGCCCGCGGAAGACGATCTCGCCCACCCGTCGCTCGGGGAGCTCGTTGCCCTGCTCGTCGAGCACGACCAGCGCGTGGCCCGGCAGCGGGCGGCCGCACGACACGAACTCGAGCGGCGCGACCTCGTCGGCCGCCGCCGCGTCGCCGCCCGCCGGCTCGTCCGGCGCCGCCTCGGCGCGCCCCTCGGCGTGGTAGGCCTCGCTCGCGACCCGATCGGTCACCAGCTCGTCGTCCAGGTCGCAGAAGCTCATGGCGAGCGTCGCCTCGGCCATGCCGTAGCAGGGGAGAATGGCCTGCGGGCGCAGCCCGGTGGGCGCGAAGCGCTCCAGAAACGCGCGCAGCGTCGCCGGGTGGTTCGGCTCCGCCCCGCAGCCGAGCGCCTTGAGGCAGGACAGGTCCAGCTCGGCGAGCTTTCGCTCGGGCGTGCGGCGCGTGACCAGCGCGAACGCGAAGTTCGGCGCGAAGGTGATCGTCCCGCGGTGCTTCGCGACCGTGTCGAGCCACAGGCCCGGGTGCTTCACGAAGTCGAGCGTCGGGATGTAGACGACCGGAGTCGGGCCGACGAGCGGCGCCAGCACGAATCCGATCAGTCCCATGTCGTGGTACATCGGCAGCCAGCTCACGCCCTTGTCACCGGGGACGGCGCGCAGCGTCTGCGTCATGATGGCGCGCGTGTTGGCCATCAGGCCGGCGTGCGTGACGACCACTCCCTTCGGCGCCGCGGTGCTCCCCGACGTGAACTGCAGGAACGCCGTGTCGGAGGGCTTCAGCGCGTCCGGATCGGGCGGGGGCGCGGACGCCTCTCCGGCGAGCGACTCGACCGTGAGCAGGCTCTCCAGCCCGGCGACCTTGTCGACGAGCGACCAGAGCACCGCCTGCACCTTGCGCGTCGTGAGCAGCTGCCGGGCTCCCGCCGCGCGCAGGATGTGCGCCGTGGTCTCGATGTAGGCGTCGAGCTTCCCGAACGCGAGCGGCGGATACATCGGCACCGGCACCACGCCGGCGGCGAGCGCGGCCAGGAACGTGAGCACGAACTCGTCGCCCTCGGGAATCACCAGCCCGAGCCGGTCGCCGCGGCGCAGGCCGCGCTCCGCCAGGTGCCGCGCGCGCCGCACCGCCTCGCGCGACACGGCGTCGAAGCTGTAGTGGCGCTCGCTGCCGTCCGACTGGAGGAACGTGAAGCCGGTCCCGGTCAGTCCCTCGACCGACCGGATGGCGTGCGCGAAGGTGGGCAGCGGAGACTCCAACGGTGCGCCTCGCTCCTCCGGATGCGAGGAACGTACTGCGCGCCGCGGCGGGCCGCAAGCGGCGCGGCGGCGCCCCGCGCCGGCCGGGCGCGCGGCGCGGGCCTGCGGTTCCGGTCGAGGCGCGCGTGTGTCATCCTGCGTGCATCGTCCGCGCCCGGAGGAAGCTGGCCATGTCGCCCACGGCGCTGCGCGCGCTCGCGCTCTTCGCGGCTCTCGCGCTGCAGGGGTGCTTCCGCTGCACGGGCGAGCCCGGCCCGGCCTGCGCGATCTCGGATCCCGCCGACCCTGCCTGCGCGACGGTCTGCTGCGAGGACCGCGGGCAGTGCGCGGGGCCCGGCCCCACCTGCGCCTGGAACGGCGGCGAGCCCTGCGCCGCCGACGCCGAGTGCCTCTCCGGCCGCTGCGTCGACGGCACCTGCGCCTTCGCCTGCGCAGGCGGCGAGCCGTGCGGCCTCGACTGCTGCGACTCCGGCGACGAATGCATCGACGGCGCCTGCCAGCTCCCGCCGCCCCCGCCGGTGACCACCTGCGCCCCGCTCGCGCCCGGCGCGCCGCCCGCGCCGGGCGACGTGGGGGACTGTTGCGACACGCGCTGGCCGATGCAGGGCGGCCCCTGCATCGGCGGCCTGACCTGCTTCAACGGCTGGTGCACGCGCGTCGGCTGCGCCTCCGACGCGGAGTGCGACGGCGCCGTCGCCGAGACCGATCGCTCGCCCTTCCCCGCCGGCACCACGTTCGCGTGCCTCACCGCCGGCAGCGGCGCGCTCTCCTACTGCGCGCCCACCGGCTCGTCGGTGCGCGTCTGCGGCGACGGCGCGGCCGCCTGCACGGCTGCCGAAGCGTGCGTCCCCGCGCTGTCGCCCGACGATCCGATCACGCGCTTCACCGGCGTCTGCGAGACGGCGTTCGAGGACGGCGCTCCCGCCGGCTCCGCCTGCTACGTCCCGTCGATGCGGTCGTGCTCCACCGACGCCGACTGCCGCGCCGGCGCCAGCTCCGCCACGCCGCTCGAGACCTGCGACCCCACCGGCACCTGCGTCCTCGCCTACCCGGCCAGCCGCTACCAGTGCCGCTCCGGCGCGGGCGCCTTCGAGGTCGCCCCGTGCGGCATGGCCGCCTCGTGCGACGGCCCCGGCGGCATCTTCCAGGGCGGCTGCCTGGCCGGCTTCCTGGCCGAGGCCGGCGCCTGCACCGAGGCCTGCAGCACCGCCGCGCAGAACTGCCCGGCCGGGACGGAGTGCAGCGACCTCTACGGGCTCGGCACCGGCGTGTGCACCGGCGTGGAGTGCGGGCGGAGCGAGGCGCCCGTCGACACCGCCAACCCGGTCCTGGGCGCCGGCCTCGCCACCGCCGCCGTGCCCTGCGCCACGCCCACCGACTGCACGAACGGCGGCCTCGCCGGCGCGCGCTGCCTGGGCGGCTTCTGCGAGCACACCGACCGCTACGTCGCTTGCCCGAGCGGCTCCTACTGCTCGGTCGTGCTCGCCGGCGACGAGTTCCCGCAAGGCGTCCCGCCCATGGACGCGCTCGGCCGCGTCGAGGTCGACACCGTGCTCTTGCACTGCGTCCCGGCAGTTCCCGGCGCGTCCCTCGGCGTCGGCGATCCGTGCACCGACTCCGCCGACTGCGCCTCGGGACTGTGCGACGTGGACGCGCTCGGCTCCGACATGCCCGACGGCCGCTGCACGAACGCCTGCGCCACCGACGCCGACTGCCCCGCGCCGCTCCACTGCATCGACTTCGGCCTCGGCCTCGGCGCCGGCACCGCCCCGCGCCTCGCGCTCTGCCTCGACGTGGCGGTCTTCGGCCTGCAGACCTGCACCGCCGAGGCCCCCTGCCCCGGGATGCTCGGCTGCGCGCCGTGGTCCACGCGGGCGTCGGTGGGCGTCTGCTTCACCCAGGCCGGCGTCGTCGAGGGCTTCGTCGACGACCTCACGGTCGGCTCCTCCTGCGACCCCGACCTGAACCGCTGCCTGCCCGGCCCCGACGGCGTCTCCGACTCCACGGCGGACGCCGCCGCCGCCGCCGCCTGCATCGGCGACGACGAGCTCGCCGTCGGCTCGAATCCCTGCCGGTCGCTCCGCTGCTTCGACGCCGACGATCTGGACGGCGGCGCCGGCGCGGCCACGCACGTCAACGCCGCCTGCTCCGCCGTTTGCCGCACGAACGCCGACTGCGACGTGTGGTCCCGCTGCCGCTCCGTCCTGCAGAACGACAACTCCACCGACACGCCCGGCGACGACACCTGGCTCGGGCTCTGCGTGACGTTCCGGCCCGCCGCCGCGACCGACTGCCTGGCCGACCCGCTGGCCTGCGACCCGCGCGCCTGCGACGACGGAGGCGGCATCACCGAGCCTGGCGCGGGCGAGTGCTACACACCCGGCGCCGCGGTCGGAGCGCCGTGTACGTCCAGCGCCGACTGCGTCGCCGGCGGTCGCTGCCTCGCCGGCCTTGCCCCCGGCGCCGCTTCCGCCTGCACGGTGGACGGCTGCGCGTTCGATCCCGACAGCGGCTACGGCGACGGCGCCGACTGCCCGGGCGGCACCGCCGCGGCCGCGTGCTGGTCCGCGCACCGCGACGCCGGCCTGTGTCTGGCGCACTGCGACCCTGCCGCGCCCGCCTGTCCGGCCGGCTGGGCGTGCAGCACCCTGCCCGGCGCGATCGGCTGGCTCTGCGTCCCTTGAGTCGCGCCCGCCGGGGAGGTACATTCGTCTCACCATGGCCTTCCTGAAGAAGGTCTTCTCCGGTCCTTACCGGCGCGCCGTGCAGCTCGAGCAGGAGGGGAACCTCCGCGAGGCCGCGCAGCAGTACGCGCTCGCCGGCGAGCACGACAAGGTCGTCGAGATCCACCTGCGGGTGGCGGGGCTGGCGCGCGATCCGCGCGAGCGCCAGGAGGCGCTGCGCGCCGCGCTCGCCCACGCCGAGGCGCAGAACCTCGCGCCGCGCGTGCAGCAGGCGGCCCGCGCGCTCGCCGAGGAGCAAGCCTCCGCCGCCCGTGCGCGCGGCCTCGCCAGCGAGCTCGACCGCCGCACGCTCGCCGAAGCCGCCGCGCTCTGGCGAAAGGCCGGCGACCAGGAGCGCGCCGGCGACGCGCTGCGCGAGCTCGGCCGCCTCGACGAGGCGGCGACCGCCTACAAGGAAGTCGGCGCCATCAACAAGATGGAGGCCGTCTTCGCCCACGAGCAGACGTCGCGGCAGAAGGCCTCGGCGCTGCGCGACGGCTGGTCCACCTTCCAGGCCGCGCTGGCGAACGGCGACCGCGCCGCCGCGCGTGCCTCCATCGACGAGTGCTGCCGCATCTCCCCCGAGAACGCCGAGTACCGCGACGCGCGCACGTCGCTGCTCGGGCGCTGGCTCAAGCCCGGCCTGCTGCGCGGCCGCCTCGCCGACAAGCGGCTCACGGTCATCGGCGCGTTCCCGGCGAAGATGGGGCGCGACCCGGAGTGCACGATCGCGCTCCGCGATCAGGGCGTCTCGCGGGTGCACGCGGTGGTGACGACCGAGGGCGGCGGCTTCTACCTGTCGGACGTGGACTCGAAGAACGGCACGCGCCTCAACGGGCTCCCGCTCTCCGGGTCGCTGCCGCTCGCCGGCGAGGGCGTCTTCGCCGTCGGCGAGGGCGTGGACCTGGCGTTCGCGGTGCGGCGACCGGGCGCCCCGGGCAGCTCCGGCCAGGCGGTGCTCAACCTGGCGGTCGTGCGCGGCGTCGACAAGGGCGCGCTCTACTTCCTGTCGGCCGGCGAGATCGCGCCGCGCCGCGCCGGCGGCGGCGCCGACCTCCCCGGCGAGCTGCGCTTCAAGACGGTGGACGGCAACGTGCTGATCGAGCCCGCCGACGGCGCGCCGCTGCTGCTCAACGGGACCAAGGTGGTGGGCGCCGTGCTGCCGCTCCAGGGCGACCGCATCACGGTGGGGCCGGCGGTTCTCGAAGTCGAGTAGGGCCCGACGCGAGGCGGCGCGCGCGTGTGCGGACCGGTCGCGCGCCCCGCCGGGCGCGCGCGCAGCCCGCGCAGCCGGCGCGCGCAGCCCGCGCAGCCGGCGCGCGCAGCCCGCGCAGCCGGCGCGCGCACCGCGCCGCCTTCTTGCCCTCCGCGGGTCGGTCCGACAAGCTCCCCCCATGGCAGTGTGGCGCCGACTCTTCGGGCGGAAGCGCGGGACCGGCGGCCCGAACGATCCCACGCGCCCGACGAGCTTGCCGCGCGCCCGCCCCGGCGCGGCGCGCGACGACGCCACCGGCCCGCCCGGCGCGGCCGTTCCGCCCGACGTCGCCGCCGAGCAGACGCTGCGCGCGGGGCTCGGCGCCGGCGCGCCCGAAGGCTTTCACCGCACCGCGCCGTTCCGCGAGGCGTGCGCCGCGCTCGTCGCCGCCGGGCGCGAGCTGCTCGCCGTGGACCTGCTGCGTACGTACGTGTCGCGCAACCCCGGGGACTACGAGCTCCGCCGCACCTTCGCCGAGCGACTGCTCGCGCGCGGCGACGTCGAGCCCGCCCACGCGCAGCTCCTCCACTGCGCGGACGCGCCCGATCCGCGCATTCGCGCCTGGGCGCTCTTCGAGCTCGCCGACGACCACACGCGCAAGGGCGAGGACGCGCGCGCCCTCGCGATGTACCAGGAGGTGCTCGCGATCGACTACGACTACCCGCGGGCCCGCGAGCGCGCGCGCGAGCTCGCCGGACGGCTCGGCGCCGGCGCGCCGCAGCTGCCGGTCGCGCCGCCCGAGGCCATCGCCCCCGATCGCCTCATGGTCGGCCGTTTCCGCGTCCGTCGCGAGCTCGGGCGCGGCGGCGCCGGCACCGTGTACCTCGCGCTCGACGACACCGCCGACCGCGACGTGGCGGTCAAGGTGCTCCACCCGCACCTGGCGGGGCGCGACCGGTCGCGCCGGCGCTTCTTCCGCGAGGCGCGCGCCGCCGCCGCCGTCTCGCACCCCGGCGTCATCACGATCTACGACCTCGACGAGAAGCTCACCGCGATCGCCATGCAGTACCACCCGGGCGGATCGCTCGCCGATCGCCTGCGCGCCGGCCCGCTGCCGCCACGCGAGGCGCTGCGCGTGGCCGTGGAGGTCGCCGCCGCGCTCGGCGCGATCCACGCCGCCGGCATCGTCCACCGCGACGTGAAGCCGGGCAACGTCCTCTTCCGCGACGACGGGGGACCCGTGCTCACCGACTTCGGCGTGGCGGGGCTGGGCGCCGCGGCCGCGCCCGAAGACGCGCTCCCCGGCGACGCCGGCGCCGCGGCCGCGGGCGACGCGGTCGGCACGCTCGCCTACATGGCGCCCGAGCAGCGCGCCGGCGAGCCGCCGCGCGCGCCGAACGACGTCTGGGCGCTCGGTGCGCTCGTCTTCGAGATGCTCGCCGGCCGGCCACCGTTCTCCGCCGAGGACCTCGCGCGCGCCGCGCCCACCGCGCCGCCCGATCCCGCGGCTGCGGCCGCGCCGCTCGAGGCGGGCCTGCGCCCGCACCTGGTCGCCCTGCTCGCCCGCTTGCTCGCGCCCGCGCCGGACGGACGCATCGCCTCCGCCGACGAGGCGCGGACCGAGATCGCCCGCCTGGCCCGCTGGGTCACGATGGGCGGCGAGCGCCGCGCCCGCTACGCCGACCTCGCCCGCGTCTCGGCGCTCGCCGGCGGAGGCGCGCAGCGCCGCGCCCTGCTGGACGCGCACGCGGCGGCGCTCGGCGTCCTGCCCGACGAGGCGCGCGAGATCGAGGCCGCCCTGGTCAGTTGACCCGGCTGACGCGCATCTGCTACCGAGCGCCGTGCCCGGCCCTTCGCCCGCCAAGCAGCTGGACGCGTTCATCGCGAAGTTCACGCCCGCCGTCGCGGCGCAGGCGCGCGCCGCCCTGGCGAAGCTGCGCCCCCGCCTCCGCGGCGCGATCGAGCTCGTCTACGACAACTACAACGCGCTCGCCATCGCCTTCAGTGCCACCGAGAAGGTCGGCGACGTCGTGTGCTCGATCGCGCTCTACCCGCGCTGGGTCAGCCTCTTCTTCATGCACGGCGCCGAGCTCCCCGACCCGCACGCGCGGCTCCGCGGCAGCGGTCGCGGAATCCGCCACGTGAAGCTCGACGGCGCCGCCACGCTCGACGAGCCCGCCGTGAAGGCGCTCCTCGCCGCGGCGCGCGCGCGCGGCACGATCGACCCGAAGCAGCCGTCGCGCATCGTCGTGAAGTCCGTCTCGCCGAAGCAGCGCCCGCGCCGGCCCGCCGCGGCGAGACCGAAGGCGCACGGGACGCGGCGCGCCGGGCGCGCGCTTCGCTAGCCATGCCGCGCTCCGCCGACGTGCGTGCCGCGCTCAAGCTCTTCCTCCTGGGCGTGACGCTGGGGACCGCGCTCGACGCGATCCACCTCTTCACCGGCACGACCGCCTACACGACGCCGTTCTTCTTCGGCCTCGCCTGGTGGGTGCCGATCGAGTTCGGCGCCGCCGGCATCGCGGTGGGCCTCGGGCGGGTCTCGCTGGAGCGCACGCTCGGCGCGGAGTCGAGGCCGCCGCCCGCGCCGCGACTCTGGCTCGGCCTCGCGTTCTTCGTCGCCTCGTACGCCGCGTCCGGCCTGCTGTCGTCGCGCGCCGCGCTCGACGCCCTCGTGCTCGCCGCGATCTTCGCCGCCGCCTGGCTCGCCTGCGACCGTACCCGCGCCGGGCTCCTCGCCGCCGCCCTCACCGCGGCAATCGGCTTCGCGGTGGAAGTCGCGCTGGTCCGCGCGGGCGTGTTCCGCTACCGGGTCCCGGGCGTTCTCGGCGTGGCCACCTGGCTGCCGCTCTTGTACGGCGCCGCCGCCGTGGGAATCGGGAACATCGGCAAGCACTGGGCGCTGCCGGCGCGCGAGATCTAGTACGGGGCGCCGGGCGACTCGGTCGGCCCCAGGTCCCCCGTCGCGGGCACGGGACCGCCGCTCGCCGGCGCGGCCGTCCCGGGCGACGGGGTGCCGAGTCGCGCCGCGTAGACCTTCACGTCGTCGTAGTGGCTGTCCGAGGCCCAGTCGTTGAACGCGAACCGGTCGTGCCCCGGACCGCGCAGCATCTCGGGATCGTGCCGCGCGATCTTCAGCGCCCCGTCGACGTACAGCTCGATCTCCGCGGCGGCGCGCACGATCTTCCAGTGGTAGTGCTTCCCCACCGTCATCGCGTCGCGCATCTCGACCCGGCCCGGCTCGTGCTCGCCGAGCCGCGCGATGGTGGTGATCGTGTTGGTCCACCCGCCGAAGATGAGGCTGTAGCCGCTCTCGTGCTTCGCGCCGTCGCCGAAGATCTCGCACTTCACGTCGCCGTCGGCGCTCGTGGACCAGGCGTCGAACTCGACGATCACCTCGTCGGGTAGCGGCCGCGCCAGCCACAGCGCCTTGTTCTGCGCGTTCTGGACGTGCAGCGCGCCGTCCTCGATCCGCCAGGGCCCGCCCTCCGGCGCGACCCAGTCGGGCCCGATCTCGGCGCGGTCGAACGCGTCGGCGAACAGCGCCGCGCCGGCCGGCACCGCGCCCGCCAGCGCCCCCGCCACCGGCGGCCCGCCGCCCGCCGGCCCGGACGGACCGCCCCGTCCGGCCAGCGCCGGCCCGACCTGATCGCCGCAAGCGCCGCCGTGCGCGCTCACCACGACCGAGCCCACCGAGAGTGTCACCAAGAGACCGCCGAGCACGGCGGCAGGGCCGAAGGAGCGGCCCGGGGACGGCTTGGACTGCGCGGACGCCACGCCTGCTGCTACATGGTGACGAGCGTGATCGTCGAGGCGGCGACGCGCGCGCTCACCGCGTAGGCGTCGTTCATGCCGTCTCCGTCGGCGTCGGTGTCCGGCTGGATGTTCATCGCGCCGTCGCCCGCCGCGCACATGCCCATCGTGAGGACGGGCGGGTTCGTGCCCATGCCCGAGCCGTCGAGGATGTCGAGCAGGTTCAGCACCGCGCCGCCGCCGAGGTCCACGTCGATCGCGCAAGCGTCCTCGACCAGGAGCGCGCCGGACAGGATCGAGGTGCCGTTCGCGTTCATCCCCTCGATGTTGGCGTAGGTCGCGTCGAAGTACGCGTCGAACGCGGCGTTCACGAGGTCGAGCGCGATGATCACGTCGTCGATCATGTCGCCGTCGCTGTCGACGCCGACGTTCAGGCTGACGGTCGAGGCCGAGGTGGTCTCCAGATTCCGCGTCGCCTCGTCGAACGAGGCGGTGAACATGCTCGTCCCGCAGTCCGCGCTGGTGGTGCAGGCGGTCAGGCCGTCCGTGCACAGGCCCGCGACCGTGTCGCAGGTGGGGAAGATGTACTCGTCGGCGCCCATGCCGGGCTCGCCGTCACCGACCTCGACGGTCGGGCTGGACGTGAGCGCGCGGTTCTTCAGCAGGATGTTGATGCTGCGATCGGTGATCCGCGAGGCGAGAATCCCGTTGACGATCCCGAGCGTGGTCGGCGTCTGGATGTTCAGCGTCGTGAGACGCATGTCCATCATGTCGGGCGGCCCACCGCCGCCGCCGGAATCGGTCGTCGCGCCGGCGTCGGTCGCAGCCGGGCCCCCGCAGGCCGCGCACAGCAGGGCGGCCGCGATCCCCATGAGAACGGCCAGCTTCGTGATGAACTTCATGGTTCCTCTCCTCCCAGAGAGCGTTCGTGACGTTTCGGAATTCAGAGGGGGCGCAGCCTAGTCGCCGCCCCCGCGCCTGTCAATCCTCGAGCAGTTTTTCGCGCAGCGCCCCCGCGCCGACGAGATCGCGGTACAGCTCGTAGCGGCGGGTCACCTCGTCGAGCCGGAGCGTGCGCGTGCGCTCGAGCGAGAAGTCCTCCACCGCGAACGACCCCAGCACGCAGCCCACGACGATCGAGCGCCGCAGCCCGCCGAGCCCGAGGTCGCCCGAGCGCGCCAGGTAGCCCATCATCCCCCCGGCGAAGGAGTCGCCGGCGCCGGTCGGGTCG
>Ga0075425_100004971_pt1 | contig 13770 bp, 10 predicted proteins | sample SoiMethybrSBSTD4_FD_75300 | JGI IMG/M metagenome (GOLD analysis project Ga0075425, IMG submission 75300) | Bulk soil microbial communities from a Populus tree surrounding site in Tennessee, USA - Soil MetaG P. TD hybrid SBSTD4 | ecosystem: Environmental > Terrestrial > Soil > Tree plantation...
AAAAACGACGGCACCCTGCTGCACATGCGGGGCACCTACGCGACCATCACCGCCTACGCGCCGCGATATGTCGCCCGCCAGCTGCGCGAGGCCCGGCTCGGTGTGCGCGAGCAGTCGGAGATCGCCTCCACCGCCAAGGCGGAGGCGTGGTTCGCCAGCATCCAGGGCGACACCCAGCGGCAGACCCGGCAGGAAACGATCGCCCGCCAGGCGTACGACAAGGCGGCATGGTTCCGGGCCCGCGAGAGCGAATACGCCATGGCGGACGCGGTCCACCGCGAGTACATGGAAAAGAGCGCACCCGAACGGCGGCTTGCCGTGGCCGCCGACGCCGAATACCGCAACCGCCACCCCGCGGAGAAGCTAGAGCCGCTACGTTCGGCCGAGCCCGAGCCGGTCACCGACGAAGAGCGCGACGCGTTCTGGCCCAACGAGCGCAACCCAGAGCGCGACAGCGGCCACCCGAATACGGAACGCCAAGAGGCTACAGAGCCGCACTGGGCCAAAGATCTAGCTGAGCGGCTGGCCGCCCGCCAGGCGGAGAAGGAAGCCGCAGCTGCGGCGGACCCAGACGCAGCCGCCGATCGGGCAGACCAGGACCGGGACTCCGGACACGAGGAGCCCGAGCCTGCGGGAAAGCCGGGCTGGGTCAAGGAGCTGGCCGAGCGCAACGCCAGGGCCCAGGAGAAACTTGCAGAGCGCGAAGCGGTCCAAGTCCCGTCTGACGACCCGGAAGCCGAAGGCCTCGGGATGGCATGGCCTGACCTGCTGGACCGCGAGCGCGACCCGCTGCTGCACCCGGCCGAGCTCGACATGCAGCCCTCGGCCCGGGTGCTGGCCGCAGCGAACCGGCAGGCCGGGCGCCAAGCCGAGGCGGCCGAGCCGGAGGCCGGTGGATAGCCTCCCGGCCCGGGCGCATACTGGGCACAACGGAGGGAGGTGGCCCATGACGGATGTTTCCTTCTTCGCCCACGTGCCTGGCGGCAACTGCCCGCACTGCCGCGCGCTCGGCATCGACTTCGGCGAGGACGAGCCCGGCACCGACGAGGAGACCACCGGGTACCCGCCGCCCGCTTCGGGGACGATCACCCAAGGCGACCGGGACGACTTTGATCAATGGGCCAGCCGCTGATCGCGATCGGCAATCCCGCTAGAGGGATCCGGCCCAAGCGCTGAACCCAGTGTCGAATCAGCCAGATCGGCTCCTCTCTGTCAAGAGGCTGCCGTTTTAACTATTGATTTCGGCCTCTTCGAGGAGGTCGTGGTGGAGGCGGGTGCTGGCGTCGAGGATCTCGATTCCGACGAGGCGGTCGTCTTTCCAGTCGAGCGCGATGAACCCTTCGGTGCCGGGCGGTGTGGGGGCCTGGATGGTGGTCCGGCCTCGCGTGAGCGGGTCGCCGGTGAGATGGATGTAGACCGCGTCGGCGGCGGCGTTGTAGGTGATCCGCACGTTCCGATTGTGCCGTGCCGGTCGGCGATGAGCTGGTAGTAGACCAGGTCGGACAGCCGCCGCTTCAGGCAGCGCAGCGCTTCTTTGCCGGTCTTGCCTTCCAGCCGCTTCCGCTCGTAGTAGAGGCGGCCCGGGGTGTCGGGGTTGCGGATCTGGGTGACCGCCATCATGTGCAGCGCGTGGTTGATCCGCCGGTTCCGGCCCGGGACAGCCGGTGGCGGATCTGGTCTCCGGAGGAGACGTCGATCGGCGCGGTGCCGTTATAGCTGGCGAAGGCGTCCTTGGTGGCGAACCGGGCCACATCGCCAACGTCAGCCAGGATCCGCCCGGCGATCACCGGCCCGATGCCATACAGCCCGGTCAGGCCCGTGCCGGACGCGGTGACGAGAGCGGCGATCTGGGCCGCGATGAACTTCAGCCGGGCATCTAGAGCGCGGATGTCAGCGAGGTGGTCGCGGGCGATATGCACCCGGACGCGGCCCACGTCATTGGCCGGGCGGATGCGAGCGAGCAGCGCCTGGGCCTTGTTCGCCGACAGCTCGCGGCGCATCCCGCCCGGGGTGAGCTCGGCCAGCAGCCGGTGCAGCCGGCACACCGCCTGGGTGCGCTGCGCGGCGAGCTCCTCGCGCCGGTCGCACAGCAGCCGCAGGCTCACCAGCGCATCGTCACCGGTGACCATGGTGATGCCGGTGCCGTCCAAAGCGGCCAGGCCGACCGACACGGCATCGTGTCTGTCGGTCTTGCGGCCATGCCCGCGCGAATACACCCGGACCCGGGCAGCCAGCTTGGCCGGCACATCCAGCACCAGTTCCCCGTCAGCGACCAGCCGCTGGGCCAAGAACCTGCCAGCACCGTGGCAGCCTTCCACCGCCCACCGCCGATGCTCCCACCGGGCGGCGAACCCGGCCAGCCGGCTATAGCCGTCCACGCTGTTCGCGAACCGGGCCACCTCGATCACCGTCTTGGTCACCGGATCCAGCACCGCCGCGGTGTTGCTCGCCTTGTGCGGGTCCACCGCGATCATCACATCGTCGCTCATGGATTCCTCCTGGCCATCGGGGGTCTTCTGGCGAGGAGGGCAATGCAACTTCTGGCCGTGCAGACCTCTCTTGAGCCACAACCTCACCGGGTGAGCAGGGCGGGCCGCGGAGCCGTTCGTGAGCCAGAACACCAGACGGCGACGGCAGCCGATTCGCGAGCGAGCCCGCCCCGCTCAGCGCCCGAGGATCCCAGATCCCCCGGCTCCCAGCGACGATCTAAACAAGTTGCCGATTCGGAGCGCATAAGAACTGTGCCGGCCACGGGCGCGTCCGCGCCCAGATCCTCCTGATCTGTTCGCCCCCGCTACCCGGCGCCGGGGCGCCGGAGGGCTCATCGCCCCACGTGCCGCCAATTGGTGAGCTGCCCGGCCTACGCGGTGGGCGCCCGGGCGAGCACGGCCTCGGCCTCTCGGGCGAGGTCGCGGACGATCGCCGCGGCGGGTTTGATGTCGTTCACGACGCCGCACGACTCCCCGGCCCACATCGGCGCGTACTCCGGATCCCCGTCGAAGTCGGGTGTGACCATCCCCGGGGCGTAGCGCGGCCACTGGTAGTCCCCCCACGCGCGCCGCTGGGTTCCGATCGGCGTGCCCTCGCCGGGCCTTGCCCCCGGGGGCGGCCGCCCTGCGGCGTCCCACTCTTTGAACGTCCTGTTGTTGCGCAGCACCCGGCCCGGGGCGCGCCACCAGACGTCGAACAGGTCGCCATACCAGGTGTCCTGGGCGCTGCTGTCCACCACGCGTTGCTTGTACACCGGGTGGATCCACGCCTCCTCACTGGCCACGAAGCGCGTCCCCAGCGAGACGCCCTGCGCCCCCAGCCGCAACGCCCGTGCCAGTCCCTCGCCGTCGCCGATACCGCCAGAGGCGAGCACCGGCACAGGGCTGACCGCCTCGACCACCGCCGGAAGCAGCTCCCAGATCGAGGTCGTGCCCCTGACGTGGCCACCGGCCTCGATCCCCTGCGCGATCACGGCGTCGACGCCAGCCGATGCGGCTGCCGCCGCCTCGGTGACCGAGCCGACCTGCACGAAGACCTTGACCCCGTTGCGGTGCGCATCCTCCACGAACGGCGCCGGATCCCCCCAGAACAGCACGAGCAGCGGCACCCGCGCCTCGACCGCCGCCGCGATCTGCCCGCCGACGAAGGCTCGGTCCTCGTCCGAGGCGAGCGGGTCCTCGAAGTCGGCGATGATGAGGTTGACGCCGAACGGCCGGTCGGTCAGCTCCCGCGCGCGTCCGATCCGCCGGCGGATCTCCTCGGCGGGCAGGCCGCTCCCACCGAGCACGCCGCAGCCGCCGGCACCCGAGACCGCACCGACCAGCTCCGGCCCGGCCGAGACCCCGAAGCCGACCGAGAAGATTGGATACTCGATGCCCAGCTCGCGGCACAGCCGCGTCCGCAGACCGGCCGGCGATCGGTCCATGACTATCCTCCCCTCGCGCAGCCGTGGCAGGTGAGCCGGACTGCGTGGGTGACGTTGTACTCGACGATGCTCTGCTGGAGGTGCTCGGTGGCGTGGCCCTGCGCGATGCCCCCGCCGGTGACCGGCACGACCAGGGGCCGGTGGAGCGCGCCCTGGAAGAACCGGATCCCGAAGCCGCACGCCAGCCCGCGCTCGGGCGTCGCGCCCGTGAACGTCCAGTGCAGCTCCAACCGGTCGCCGAAGGCGCTGCCGGAGATGGTGAACCTGATCTCGGTCGCGGTCGTGTCGCTGCCGTTGAGGTTGCAGCGGCCGCTGACCAGCTCCGCCGTCCCGCTGCCCGAGATGGTGCCGTCACCGGCGACAGCGAGCGCGAGTGTGGTGTCGTAGGTGGCGGCGGCGTGGGCGTGGCGCCCGGCGAGCCGGGTGTCCACGGTAGCGACCGAGTGGATGGTGCCCTGCCAGGTCTGGCCGGTGTGGAAGACCCCGCAGTTGACCCCCTGGTTGCCGGGGTAGTCCTCGGCGAGGGCGCACAGGTGGATCACTGCAGGCGGGTTGGGCGGCACGGTGTAGGTGGCGTGCAGGTGCTGCTCCCAGGACTTCTGGGCGCAGGGGCGGGGGGCGCCGCCGTAGACGGGCGACTGCTTGACCAGCTGCTGTGCGGCGCCGGCCTGGTCGGTCCGCACGACCTGGATGAACTTCACGCCGGTCTGCCAGGGCGGGAAATCCGGGTCGGGCCCCCATGGATAGAAGCGCCGCTCCATCGCGGTCACGTCCAGGGTGATCGTCTCGCCGGGCTTGACCTTGCTGCCACGAGCGGGCCGGGACACCACTCGCACGTCCGGGGCCAGGGTGTCGTCCCCCAGGACGAAGGTGGCCTGCGCGGCCGGTCCGGCCGGCGTGCCGCCGGCTCGCGGGGACAGCCGGGCGGTCGCAACGATCCTGGTCGCGGGGAGGTCCGAGCCGGAGCGCAACGTGCAAGGGTCTTTCGGGAAGAGCATGGGCCCGCCGGCGTTGTCGTAGCTGCCGACAGGACCTTCGGGCTTGCCGGGCAGCGCGGCCGACACCTCGACGACGGCGCCACCGCATGCGGGACCGAGCTTGTCCGACATGATGTGGATGGTGTCGGCGCTGGTCTCCACGGTGGTCTTCCCGAGCCCGTCGAAGCCCCAGACCTCGGCCCGGCAGCCCGATCCGCCCGCGCCGGGCCGGCCCCGTGGAGAGCCCGCCGGGCCGGCCGGTGTGCCCGCCGGGCGCGGGATCGTCCCGCTGCCCCCGCGGACCGGCGCCGCCCCCTGCTGGGCCGCGGCCTGCTGGGCGTGCTGGGCTTGGGGTTGGGGTGCCTGCCGGTTGGCCACGGCCCACACCAGCGTGCCGGTGCGCCCCTCCAGCGTCGCGGTCACCTGGTAGGCGCCGGCAGCCAGCCGGCCCGGGTTCTTGCCAACCGACCAGGCCCGGTCCCACGCGCCGACCTGCACCCGGTCGCGGAACAGCTGCTGCGCGCCCTGCTCGGTCAGGCGGAACCAGGTCAGGTCCAGCGGTGAGCTGTGCACCTTCCCGACCTGGACGATCACGGTGACCTTGGGCTGGTCGGGGGAGAAGGTGAACCTCGGATCGACCGGCCGGCCCGCCTTGTCGACCGATGCGGCCACCACCATCTCCAGGATCGGCCCTACCGGGCGGGAAAGCGGCGGCTTCTTGGCGGTCCCGCCCGTGCACGCCGAGGCCACCAGCAGCACGCCGAGCAGGACCGCGATCCTGGCCGGCGGTCGCCTTGGCATCATCGCCTCCTCACCCGCTCGCCGGGCTGGGGGTGGTCCAGTGGAAGGGGTTGGCGACCCCGGCGAACGCCTCGCGGGCCGCCTCGGGGAGCTGGTCCAGCGGTGAGGGCGGGTAGCCGAGCCGCCGGGCGTGTACGCGGCCGGTGTGGAAGTGGTAGTCGGCGGCCACCTCCCGATACTTGGCCTGGGCCTCGGTGGGGAGCCGCTCAACATCCACCGGGTGGATGACGTTGGTCATGCTGGATGCTCCTGTGGCTGGTTGCCTGGTTGCCTGGTGCCGGCGATGACCACATGGCCGAGATAGGGAATGGCCCGGTGCATCCGCGGCATGAGCCATCCCATTTTGGCCAGGTAGCTTGGGCGGGACATGCTACGCGCGACCACGGCGAGGGCGTGGCGGGGTCCCTCGTCGGCCAGGAAGCCTCGCATGGTCATCATCTCGAATGGCCCTGCGGTCACCTGGATGTGGCCCAGGCCGGCGGCGCGGTACAGGCTGGCCCATGCCTGGATGGTGTCGACCTGCAGGCCCGGGCAGACCTCGCCGAGAAACACCTGCCGGGCCTGTGGGGTCGGTGGCCGCCGCCAGCAGAACTCGGTGGCCAGCACCCGACCGCCGGGCCGACACACGCGGACCAGCTCGGCGGCGGCGCGTGGCCGGTCCACGAACATGGTGACGGCCTCGGCGATGACCCGGTCGATGGCGCCGTCGGGGTAGGGCAAGGCGAGGATGTCGGCCTGTTCCACCGTGACTTGCCCGTCGAGGCCGGCGCGGGCGACGTTGGCCTGGGCGCGGCCGAGCATCAGCGGGGAGAGGTCGGCGGCGGTCACCTGAGCGCCGAAGCGGCGGGCGACCTGGATGGCGGTGGTGGCCACGCCGCAGCCGATGTCGAGCACCTGCTGGCCGGCGGCCAGGCCGGCGAGGTCGAGCAGCTCCTGGGTGGAGCGGCGCCCGCCGGGGTGGATGACGTGTTTGCCGAGCACGGCCAGGAACGCGTAGGGGTCCAGCCGACCCACGTCCTCGGCCGAGAGTCGGGTGGTGGCCGGCCAGCCGGGTTGCCCGGTGCCTGCTGCCACCATGGCGATCTCCTTCTACCAAGGGTGGCGGACCGTCCGGCACGCCGTGCTACGGCGGCCCGCCGCGATCATGCCGGCTGTCAGCCCGAGCCCACGCGGGACCTTCCCGAAGCCACGTCCGGGTCCGCCTCGCCGTCGGCGACGCTCGTCTGGGTGACCAGGTGGCCGAAGTACCCCTTCAGGGTCGTGAAGCTGCCGGGGGAGGCCCGCACCCCGATCCCCACCGCCACCAACGGGTCGGGGAGCGTGATCTGCGCCTCCAGCTGGGCGTTCGGCTCTGGTCCCAGCTTCCAGGACTGGAACCCGTCCAGGGTGCCGGCATCGGTGATGTTCTTGGTCCAGATCACCAGCGTGGTGACGTTGCCCGGGTCCGCCCGCAACCCCACCCCTGAGAGCAAGACGTCCTCGGAGCCGGGCGCCTCCCACGGTCGTAGGTCGGCTTCGAGCAGGTGGTTCGGGTCGGTCCCGGCGCTGAAGTACATCAGGTGCTGCCCGAGCAGGCCCGTCCGCGGGTCCAGCCGCCTGGCGGCGAGCCGCAGCGTGGTGACGTTGCCCGGGTTCATCCGCAGGCCGATCCCGGTGATCACGCGGTAGTCCGCGCGGAGGTCCGACAGCGTGTCGACCTCGAGTGGGTTGGTGGGCGCCGGCCCCGCCGCCAGCTCGAAATCGTTGGTCCTTACGAACTTGCTCGACATCCGATGCTCCTCTCCCCGATGGGTGCTTCCGGCGCACCACGGCCAGCAGACCGCGCCGCGGCAAAGGCCGGGCAAGCCGTCGCTAAAGGATCGCTAAAGCCGCCGGCCACCCAGGTCTGTCATGGGGCCGATCGGCGTGCCAGAATCGGCGTGGAGGACAGGCTTGGAGTTCCGCATTCTCGGACCGCTGGAGGTGACCGATCACGGCCGCCTGCTCCCGCTCGCCGGCGGGAGGCAGCGGACCCTGCTGGCCGCGTTGCTCCTGCAGGCCAACCAGGTCGTCTCCAACGACCGCCTGATCGACGCGCTCTGGGGCACGGAACCGCCGGCGACCGCGCGGACCGCGCTCCAGGTGCACGTCTCACAGCTCCGCAAGCTGCTCGGACCCGACCGGATCCTCACCCGGCCAGCGGGCTATCTGCTCCAGGTCAGGGCCGAGGAATTCGACCTTGCCCTTGCCGAGGAGCTCGTCGGCGACGGTGGCGCGGACCGTGGCCAGCGGTTGCGCCGGGCACTGGCGCTGTGGCGCGGGCCAGCGCTCGTCGACTTCGGTCACGAGCCGTTCGCGCAGGCCGACATCGCCCGGCTGGAGGAGCTGCACCTGGCCGCGGTCGAGGAGCGGATCGAGGACGACCTCGCCCTCGGTCGCCATCGCGAGCTGATCGGCGAGCTTGAGGCTCTCGTCCGCCAGCACCCGTTCCGGGAGCGCCCGCGAGCGCAGCTCATGCTCGCCCTGTACCGCTGCGGGCGGCAGGCCGAGGCGCTGGCGCTCGGCAGAAAGACCCGGCGGCTGTTTGTCGAGGACCTCGGGATCGAGCCTGGACCTGAGCTGCGGCAGCTCGAGCGGCGGATCCTGAACCACGACCAGGCGCTCGCGCCTCGACCGAACCAGCCGACCGCGCCCGCCCGCCCGGCCGTGGTGGATGCCCGGCCGGCGCGGGAGGAGCGGAAGGTGCTGAGCGTGCTCATCGCCGACGTCGTGCGCGGCGCCTCCCCGGCTGAGCAGCTCGACCCCGAGGACGTGCGCGCGGCGGTCTCGCCGTACCAACGGCGCCTCCGCGCCGTGCTCGAGCGATACGGCGGCACCGTCGAGATGTACATGGGCGACGCCGCGATGGCGCTGTTTGGCGCCCCCGTCACCCATGAGGACGACGCGGAGCGCGCCGTCCGGGCCGCGCTGGCGATCAACGACTGGATCGCCGGGCAGGACCAGAGCCTGCGGCTGCGGATCACCGTCAGCACGGGCGAGGCACTTGTCAGGCTCGGAGCGCGCCTGGCGGACGGCGCGGGCGTCGCGGTCGGCGAGGTCGTCAACGCCGCCGCGCGGCTGCAGCGGGCGGCGCCCGCCGGGGCTGTGGTCGTCGACCAGGCGACCTACGTCGCGACGAGGCGCTGGATCAGCTACGACCCGCTCCAGATCGTCGCGCCGCCGGGAGCAGCGCCCGTCGCCCTGTGGTTGGCGCGGGATGCCCGCAGCCGTTCGGCGGTGGAGAGCGCGCGACCGGCGGGCACGCCGTTCGTCGGCCGGGACGCCGACGTCGCCCTGCTCGAGCAGGCCTGGTCGCGCACCCTGCGAACGTCCTCGGTCCAGCTCGTGACCGTTGTCGGAGAGCCGGGGATCGGCAAGACCAGGCTGGTCGCCGAGTTCCGGCGATCGTCGCGGGAGCGGCCAGGCACGGTCGCCTGGCGCTACGGCCGCTGCCCGTCCTACGGGGAGGGCGTCACCTTCTGGGCGCTCGGCGAAGTCGTGAAGGCCGAGGCGGGCATCCTCGAGTCCGACCCGCCCGAGGCGGCGTCCGCCAAGCTCGCCGCGGCGGTCGAGGCGGCGATCGGGCAGGAGCCCGAGCGGGCGTGGGTGGCGCGCAGGCTCGAGCCGCTGGTCGGCACGATCCGCGACGGCGCGACGGTGACGGAGCGGTCGGAGCGGCGGTCCGAGGCCTTCTCCGCGTGGCGGGCGTTCCTCGAAGCCATCGCCGCCAGGGAGCCGCTCGTGGTCGTCCTGGAAGATCTCCACTGGGCGGACCCGTCCCTGCTCGAGTTCGTCGAGGAGCTCGTCGACCGGTCCGCGGACGTGCCGCTCCTGGTGGTGTGCACCGCCCGCCCCGAGCTGCACGAGCGGGCACCCGGCTGGGGTGGCGGCAAGCGCAACTCGATCACCATCTCCCTGTCGCCGCTGAGCGACGAGGAGACCACCCGCCTGGTGAGCGCGCTGCTCCGGGGGGCCGGGCTCCCCGCCCGCATCCGGGCCGGGTTGCTGCGGCGAGCCGGCGGGAACCCGCTGTACGCGGAGGAGTTCGTGCGCATGCTCGGCGACCGGGGCCTGCTGCGTGGGCGCAACGGCGGAGTCGACCTTCCAGCGGGTGGGGAGGTGCCGGTCCCAGGCAACCTGCGAGCCGTCATCGCCGCGCGCCTGGACACGTTGCCGCCCGACCGCAAGGCGCTGCTCCACGACGCCGCCGTGGTCGGCAAGGTGTTCTGGGCTGGCGCGCTCGCGGCCATGGGGGGCCTGCCCGAGCAGGAGGTGCTCGAAGGGCTGCACGGGCTTGCGCGCAGGGAGCTCGTCCGCCGCGTCCGCGCCTCCTCGATCGCCGCCGACGTCGAGTACACGTTCTGGCATGCCCTCGTCCGGGACGTGGCCTACGCGCAGATCCCTCGCGCCGCAAGGGCCCGCAAGCACGTGGCGGCCGCCGAGTGGATCGAGGGGATCACCGCCCGGCGGGTGAGCGACCAGGCCGAGCTCCTCGCCCACCACTACACGACCGGCCTCGAGCTGACCCAGGCCGCCGTCGGCGCTGACGAAGCGGCGGCCCTGCGGGAGCGCGCCATCCGCTTCCTCACCCTGGCCGGCGGGCGGGCGCTCAGCCTCAACCACGCCCAGGGCGAGCGCTACTTCCGGTTGGCGCTCGGCCTCCTGCCAGACGACGATCCACGGCGGCCGGTGATGCTCGCCAGGGCCGCGGACGCGGCGATCTTGGGCGCGGCGGTGAGCTTCGACGAGATCAAGCGCATGCTCCGGGAGGCGATCGCTGCGCTCCGGGCCCAGGGCCACGCGACCGCCGCAGCGGACGCCATGCGGCACCTGAGCTACGCGATGCTCAAGCACGGCGACAGCGCCAAGGAGCGCTACCAGCTGGCGGCGGAGGCGTGCCGACTCCTCGAGCAGGTACCCGCGGGGCCGGAGCTCGCGCTGTGCTACGCCCGTATCGCCCACGAGTGCATGTTCGCGGAACGAGGGTTCCAGGAGACGCTCGGCTGGATGGGGAAGGCCCTGCCGCTGCTCGACCGCTTCGGCCTCGACGACGAGGCGCTGCACATGCGTTCCCTGCGGGCGACGCTCCGCTGCGAGCGTGGCGACCTCGGCGGGCTCGACGAGCACCGGGAGCTGCTCCGCGACGCGCTGGATCCCGCGCGCGGGTACGGGACGACCGCGGCGTTCATCGCCTACAACAACCTCCAGACCGACGTGCACCGCTTCGGCGAAGGCCCGGCGGCCGCGCTCGACCTGCTCCGCGCCCAGGGTCAGCTCGCGCAGCGGCGTGGCCTGGTCCTCTTCGAGCAGTGGACCCTCGGCTCAGCTGCCGAGCTGCTGTATGAGCTCGGCGACTGGGACGAGGTCCTGCGCGCTGCCGACGAGGTGGCGGAGTGGGAGCGTGAACGGGGCCGCGGCGTCAACGGCCTGCTTGCGCCCCCGTACGCCGCCAAGGTCCTGGCCGCGCGGGGAGCGACCGAGGCCGCGGCCGCGGTCGTCGCCGACCTGCTGCCGCGGGCGCGAGTCAGCCAGGACCTGCCGGCCGTCCTGCCGGCCCTCACCGCGGCTGCCCTGGTCGACTTGGCGCGAGGCGAGCTGTCGCCGGCGGTCCGCCTCGTCGCGGAGGTGGAGGAGCTGACGCGAGGTCGGGACGACTATCACCGCGTGGCCGCTATCCCTGAACTCGGGCGCGTCTGCGCGGCCGCGGGTGAGCTCTCCCTGCTCGAGCGATTCCTCACCGGACGACCGCCAGTTGGCCCCCGATGGGCGAGCGTCGTCCTCAGCGGGCACGCGATCCTCGCGGAGGCACGTGCCGAGCACAGCGTGGCCGCCTCCATGTACGAGCGCGCCGAGCAAGGATGGCAGGCCCACGGCTCAGTGGTCGAGCAGGCTCACGCCCTGCTCGGCCTCTCCCGGTCCCGGCTGGCGCTGGGCCGCCGGGGCGAGGCGGTCGCATCCCTGGGCGAGGCCCGCCGGCAGTTCGCCAGGCTCCGGGCCCGCACGCTGCTCGACGAGGTGGACGGGTTGCTGATGGCTGCGGCGCCGCCGCATTCCACCAACCTGGACGCCGGTGTCATCGCTCGCGACTCGATATAGCCGCATAGCCGCGCGAGTCGTATTTCCTAGCGACCCGTCCCGTCGCCCGGCTGGAGCAGCTCAGCTCCTTGAAGGGTGCCACTTCAGCATCAGGCCTCTGAGCAGGCGCGACGCCGGGTGCATGATCAGTGTCATGGTGCGGACGCTCGGCATGGCGGTGTTGCGGCGGCTGGTCGGCGTCGTCGGGCTGGGTCAGGGGCCTGATGCAAAGGATGTGGAGATCGCCGTCCGGCGATGGCTCCGGCAGCCTGGATCCCGAGGTCGTGGAGTTGGTGCTCCGGCTGGCCCGGGACAACCCGCGATGGGGCTACGTCAGGATCGTGCGGGAGGCCCGCAAGGGTCGGTGTCAGGGTGTCGGCGACATCGGTACGGCGCATCTTACGCCGCCACGGACTCGGTCCGGCGGCGCGGCGGCGCGGTGGGCCGACGTGGGTGGAGTTCCTGCGTGCCCAGGCCGCGGGAACCTTGGCGTGTGACTTCTTCACTGTAGAGACGAACGGTAGAGACGATGAGCCTCGCCAGGCTGTATGTCCTGTTCGTGATCGAGGTCGATCGGCGCCGGGTGCACCTGGCCGGGATCACCGCCCATCCTACGGGCGTGTGGGTGACCCAGACCGCACGTAACCTGCTGATGGACCTCAACAACCACGCGGGCCGGTTCCGGTTCTTGGTCCGTGACCGGGACACGAAGTTCACCGCCGCGTTCGATGCCGTGTTTGCCGCCGCCGGTGTCGAGGTATTGAAGATCCCGGCCCGGGCGCCCCGCGCGAACGCCTACGCGGAGCGCTGGGTGCGCACAGCACGGACCGAGTGCCTGGACTGGATCCTGGTCCGCAGCGCCCGTCACATGAACCGGGTCCTGTCGATCTACCTAGCGCACTACGACGCGGCCCGACCCCACCGGGGCCTGGACCTGGGCATACCAGCCGAAGCTGGCTGCCCTGCAACAACCTGCACAGCCCTGAACCGTCGAATGGCATCCTTCACCCGGCCATCGGCCAGGCAAGGGATGGCGGTGCTCCGGACGGCGCGGATGAGCCGGGACAGCGACAGCACCTGTCCCAGGGGCACGTGACAGTAGCAGTAGGCCAGCTCGCCAGTTGTCAGGTGGCGCCGGATGAGCAGGTAGTGCCGGGGTGAGACGGCGGCGGTCCACGACCAGGCATACCAGCGCGCTCCCTTGGCGCCCTTCCCGGCTGAGCGGATCTCCCAGTGGCGGTCGCCGGCCAGCAGCCGGGCTGCGGCTTGCTTGCAGGTGAGCTTGATCCCGCGGGCCACGGTGAGGTGGAAGTTCGACGGGACCCGCAGCATATACGCCTGGCCGCGGGCTTCGAGGAAGGCACGCAGCTGGGTGCAGCTGCCATAGACCTCATCGCCGCAGACGAAGTCCAGCCGGATACCGTCGGCGAACGCCTCGGTGAGCACATCGATGGCCAGCTGCCCCTTGGTGCGGAAGGCGAGATCCGGCGGCAGGCCCATGCCGGCGGACTTCACCGGATCGCTGAGGTACTCGGCGGGGATCCACTGCCGGGCGCCGATCAGCGCGTGCCCGGCGCCTTCCCGCACATACGCCAGGTGGACCGTGGTGATCCCGTTCGCCACCTTCCCCGCGCATCCCGGGTAGTGGCGCTTGACGCCGGCCGTGTGCTCGCCCTGCTTGACCTGCCCGGTCTCATCGACCGCCCCAACGGCCGGGCCCCGCCGGCGGGCGGCCTGATCCAGGCCCGCCACAGCAAACCGGCGCACCACCGCCATGGCCGCGAACGTGTCCCAGACTGCCCTGTTCAGCAGCCGCTGGGTCCTATCCGGGGTCCGGTCGCCGGCATGCTCGGCGATCGTCCAGCCGTTCCGCCTGGGGATCTGGCTCATCAGCACGGCGGCGTACTTGCCCGCCTGCAGCCACGGCTCCACCCGCACAAAGCACGGCCGCAGCAGTTCCAGCAGTTCAGCGCGCTTTCGCCG
>Ga0075425_100004972_pt1 | contig 13766 bp, 10 predicted proteins | sample SoiMethybrSBSTD4_FD_75300 | JGI IMG/M metagenome (GOLD analysis project Ga0075425, IMG submission 75300) | Bulk soil microbial communities from a Populus tree surrounding site in Tennessee, USA - Soil MetaG P. TD hybrid SBSTD4 | ecosystem: Environmental > Terrestrial > Soil > Tree plantation...
GGAGGTGGTGCGGAAGTGATGAAGAACCGGGAGGTCGCGGCTTTAACCGAAAAATACGTTGCCAGGACTTATGCGCGGGCGCCCATAGCGCTGGTCAAAGGAAGGGGAACTAAGGTTTGGGATGCCGATGGCAAGGAATATCTCGATTTTCTTGCCGGGATCGCGGTCAATAGTCTTGGGCACTGCAACCCGGCGATCGTCAAAGCGATCAAGCGGCAAGCCCAACAACTGCTGCACGTTTCCAATCTCTATCACATCCAGCCGCAGGCGGAGTTGGCCCGGGAGCTGTGCCGCCATTCGTTCGCGGATCGGGCTTTTTTCTGCAACAGCGGAGCCGAAGCCAATGAAGCGGCCATCAAGCTCGCGCGCCGCTACGGACTGGAAAAACGCGGTGGCAAGTACGAGATTCTCTCGACCCACAATTCGTTTCACGGACGTACGCTGGCGACGCTTACCGCCACCGGTCAGGAAAAGATCCGCGCGGGTTATGATCCGCTGCCCGTGGGATTTCGTCAGGTGGCGTATAACGATCTGAATGCTATGGAGGCCGCGATCGACGGCCAGAAGACAGTCGCCATTCTCGTTGAGCCGATTCAAGCCGAGGGCGGAGTCATAGTCGCCAACGAGATTTATATGCTTGGTTTGCGCGAAATCTGCGATCAACGCGGCCTTTTACTTATTTTTGACGAGGTGCAGACTGGCATGGGACGGACCGGGAAGCTTTTCGGCTACGAACATTTTGGCGTGAAACCCGACATCATGACCTTGGCCAAGGCCTTGGGAGGTGGTTTGCCGCTGGGTGCGATGTTGGCGCGGGAAGAGATTGCCGGCAGCTTCGTTGCCGGCAGCCATGCGTCAACGTTCGGCGGCAATCCAGTATCCTGCGCGGCCGGATTGGCAGTCATGAGCGCGCTCATCAAAGACGGCGTCCTAAAGAATTGCGTGCAGATGGGCAAATATTTCGTCAAAGGTTTAGAGGTGCTAAAAAAGCGGTTTCCATTCATCCGAGAGATTCGCGGCAAGGGGCTTCTCCTTGGCCTCGAATTGACCATCGAAGGCAACAAAATTGCCGAAGCCTGCATGCAAGAAGGGCTGCTGATCAATTGCACTGCGTCTAAAGTTCTGCGGTTCGCGCCGCCACTCACGATCACCAAGCGTGAAATCGACCGCGGCTTGGCAATCCTAGAAACTGTTCTGGCCCTCCAGTAAGCCGGCCTCCTCTCATGCGATGAGCAAACGTGACCTAGTCAATTTTGCCGGGCTGAGCCGGCACGATCTTTTTCTTATTTTGGACCTCGCCCGCGAGTTGAAACGCAAGCAGAGACGCGGCGTCATTCATCACCTCTTGGCGGGAAAGACCTTGGCGTTAGTCTTTGAGAAGCCCAGTTTGCGCACCCGCGCGACTTTCGAGATCGCTATGAATCAGTTGGGTGGTAATGTTTTTTTTATGGGGGGCGCGGAGGTCGGGCTAGGAACCCGCGAAACGCCGGCGGATTGCGCACGCAGCTTGGCCCGTTGGGTCGATCTCATTGCCGTGCGCACGTTTACCCAGGCTACGCTCGAAGAAATGGCGGCATACTCTTCGGTTCCGGTAATTAATGCGTTAACGGATCTTTATCATCCCTGTCAGGTGCTGGCCGATTGTCAGACACTGGTTGAGCATAAAGGCAAGCTTGATGGATTGAAGATTACTTTTGTTGGCGACGGCAACAATATGGTTCATTCCTGGCTCGAAGCGGCGGCACTGGTGCCGTTTACGTTCACACTGGCGTGTCCGAAAGGCTACGAGCCGGACAGCGAAATTTTTGCCAAGGCGCGCGCCGCCGGCGCAGACGTAAATGTGACGCAATCGGTCGCGGAAGCGGCCAGCGGAGCCGATGCCATTTACACGGATGTTTGGACCAGTATGGGCCAGGAAGAGGAAGCCCAGCGCCGCCGGCGCGTTTTTCGCGACTACCAAGTCAATAGCAAGGTTGTCAGGATGGCGAAAAGTGACGCGATCGTGATGCATTGCTTGCCAGCGCATCGCGGTGAGGAAATTACGGACGAGGTCCTGGAGAGCCCGCAGTGTGTTGCCTTTGACCAGGCGGAGAATCGTCTGCATGTACAGAAAGCCGTCATGGTCTGGCTCCTCAATGCATCAAAGAATTCCAAGGCGCGGAGCGCAATTTCATCCGGCAGAATGCTGCCGAGGAAAAACTCCAGAATTTAGCCGCTCGATGAACGTCAAAAAAGTAGTGCTTGCCTATTCCGGCGGATTGGACACTTCCGTGATTCTCCGCTGGTTAAAGGAGCAATACGGCTGTCAAGTGATCGCCTTTTGCGCCGACCTGGGCCAGGGCGAAGACCTCGAAGCGATCAAACAGAAGGCGCTCAAAACCGGCGCCAGCAAAGTCGTGATCGGCGACCTGCGCGAGGAATTCGTCAAGAACTACGTTTTCCCTATGCTGCGCGCCAACGCGATCTATGAAGGCTCCTATTTGCTGGGCACCTCGATCGCGCGACCTCTCATTGCAAAGGGGCAAATCGATGTGGCCGTGAAAGAAAAAGCCGACGCGGTGTCGCATGGCGCCACCGGCAAAGGCAACGATCAAGTTCGGTTCGAGCTCACTTACTATGCCTTGAAGCCCGAGATTCAGGTCATTGCGCCCTGGCGCTTGTGGGATCTGAATGCGCGATCGACATTGATCGAGTATGCACGCAAACACCGCATTCCCGTGCCCGTGACCAAAGCCAAACCTTACAGCACGGATCGGAATCTGTTTCACATCAGCTATGAAGGTGGAATTCTCGAAGATCCATGGAAGGAGCCGCCGGCGGACATGTTCGTCTGGTGCAGGTCACTCGAAAAGGCGCCGAACCGGCCCGAGTACATCGAGATCGAGTACTTGAAGGGCGATCCGATTGCGGTCAATGGCCGAAAAATGTCGGCGGCTAAGTTATTGGCAGCCCTGAACGACATCGGCGCGAAACACGGGATTGGCCGAGTCGACATCGTAGAGAACCGTTATGTCGGCATGAAGTCCCGTGGCGTCTATGAGACGCCGGGCGGTACGATTCTGCACGCGGCGCATCGCGGACTCGAATCGATCACCATGGATCGCGAAGTGCTTCGCCTCAGGGATAGCTTGATTCCGCGTTTTGCCGAAATGATCTATTACGGCTATTGGTTCGCGCCCGAGCGCGAAGTATTGCAGAAGGCGATCGATGCATCCCAGGCGAATGTCAGCGGTTGTGTTCGACTGAAGCTCTACAAGGGGAACATCATGGTCGTCGGGCGCAAGTCCGATTTTTCGCTTTATGATCCCAACGTCGCCACCTTCGAAGCGGACCAGGTTTATCGACAGGCCGACGCCGACGGGTTCATTCGATTGAATGCCTTGCGGTTGCGCTTACAGAAGTTGCAAACCGCCAAACAGCGTAGTCATGGCCGAGGTTAAAGCCAAGAAACCCAAACTCTGGGGCGGACGCTTTGTGGCCAATACCGTCGACTCGGTGGAAAGTTTCACCGCCTCGATCGCCATTGATGCCCGGCTTTACCGCCACGATATTATGGGGAGTATCGCGCATGCCAAGATGCTCGCTAAGCAAAGAATAATCAGCTCCAGCGATGCAGGAAAGATCGTTCGCGGTTTGCAAGCGATTCAACGGGAGATTGACACCGGCAAGTTTGCTTTTTCGGCTGCCGACGAGGACATTCACATGAATATCGAGCGGCGCCTGAGCGAGCGTATCGGCAGCGCCGGCGGCAAGCTCCACACGGCGCGCAGCCGAAACGATCAAGTGGCGCTCGATATGCGGCTGTTTTTGCGCGACGAAGTCAAATTAATCCTGGACGCATTGGCGGCTCTTCGCCAGGAGCTGGCGAAGGCCGCGCAAAAGCATCTGGACGTGATCATGCCCGGTTACACGCACTTGCAACGGGCTCAGCCGGTGCTCTTTGCGCATCACCTGTTGGCGTACGTGGAAATGTTTGAGCGCGACAGCGAAAGATTTGCCGACGGTTTGGAACGAATCAATGTACTGCCTTTGGGATCCGGCGCTTTGGCGGGAACGACATTCCCGATCGATCGCAACTATGTCGCCAAGCTTTTGGGCTTCCGGCGCATCTCGAAAAACAGTATCGACGCGGTCAGCGATCGCGACTTTCTCCTGGAGTTTTTGGCCGCCGCGTCAATATTGTTTGTGCACCTGAGCCGAATTGCGGACGAGTTGGTTTTGTGGTCGAGTCAGGAATTCGGTTTTATTGAATTGCCAGACGGTTACTGCACCGGGAGCTCGATGATGCCGCAGAAAAAAAATCCCGATGTGCCGGAACTCATTCGCGGTAAAACCGGACGGGTATTCGGCCATTTGCACGCACTGCTGACGATCATGAAAGGGCTGCCGCTCGCTTATAATCGAGATCTGCAGGAGGACAAGCTGCCGCTCTTCGATACCGTGGATACGGTGAAGGCCAGCATCAAGATGATGAGCGAAATCGTCGCGGGAATGAAGGTGCAGCGGGAGCGCATGCAAAGAGCAGTCGAAGATGGATTTATGAACGCCACGGACGTGGCGGATTACCTGGCGGAACGCGGAGTGCCGTTTCGTATCGCCCATGGGATTGCCGGCCGGATCGTGCAGTTTTGCCTGGCCAAGAATAAACGTATAGATGATTTGAGTTTGGATGAATTCAAACGGTTCTCGGCTAAGTTCGACAAGAGCGTATACGGGTATCTTAATGCGGAAGCGGTGGTAGCGCGGCGGCGCGCGCTCGGCGGCACGGCGCGTCAAAACGTCATGCGGCGGCTGAAGGAGCTGAGGGCTAGATGAAACGACCGATTATTGTCTTGATGATGCTTTGCGCGAGCTTCGGGTGCGGCAAAAAAGGCGATCCACGAGCGCCGGAGCTTGCGACCCCGAAGGTTATCACGAATCTTGCGGCACGCTCTGGGCCGAGCGGCGTTACGTTGACCTGGAGCCGGCCGACTGAATATGTCGACGGCACGGCATTAAAAGATCTGGCCAGCTTCGTCATTTTCCGCAAAGAAGTCTCTCAGAGTTGTCCGGACTGCCCGGTACCGTACCGACAGCTTACTACGGTGAACGTCGAAGATCGTGAAAAATTCGTCAGGCAAAAACAGTATCGTTACGACGATCAGGAAGTCAGGCCTGACACAATTTATCGCTATCGAATTGCGTCTCAGTTGTTCGACGGTTCGTTAAGCGCGCCATCCAATGAAGTGGAAGTCGCACGGGGTACTCCATGAACCATTTTGAATACCGCAACGGGGAAATGTTCGCGGAGGGTGTGTCGCTAAAACGGATAGCGCGGGAAGTCGGCACGCCAGCTTACGTTTATAGCTTGGCGACGTTGAAGCGCCATTTCAAAGTCTTTGACGAGGCATTTACCAAAGTCCGGCATATCGTCTGTTTTTCCGTCAAAGCCAATTCCAATCTCGCTCTGCTCCGTTCCTTTGCCAAACAGGGAAGCGGGTTTGACATCGTATCGGGGGGAGAATTGTTTCGCGTCTTGAAAGTCGGCGCGGACCCCAAAAAAATCGTTTTTTCCGGCGTCGGGAAGAAAAAAGAAGAGATCGAATACGCGCTCAATACCGGGATCTTGATGTTCAATGTCGAATCGGAGCAAGAGTTATTAGCGCTGAACGACATCGCCTTGGGTATCGGCAAGCGGGCACCGATCAGCTTGCGCGTGAATCCCGATGTGGATCCGCAGACGCATCCCTACATTTCTACCGGCATGAAAAAAGCCAAGTTTGGCGTCGACATCAAAAAATCGCTGGAAACATACCGGACGGCGATTTCATTAAAGAACGTCGAAGTCGTCGGGGTTGATTGCCATATCGGGTCGCAGCTGACCTCAATCACGCCATTTGTCGACGCTTTGGCCAAAGTGCGCGAGTATTTAGATCGCGTGCTCGCCGGCGAGATGAAAAGGGAAGGCGCGCAAATTCGTTATCTCGATCTTGGCGGCGGCCTGGGGATCCATTATCACGACGAGACGCCGCCGCTGCCGGACGAATACGCCAAGGCGATAATCCAGGGTTTGGAAGGATTGGACGTCACTTTGATTTTGGAGCCCGGCCGCGTGATCGTCGGCAATGCGGGAATTCTTCTCACAGAAGTCCAGTACATCAAAGAAACCGATACCAAAAAATTTGTGATCGTGGACAGTGGCATGAACGATCTCATCCGCCCGGCGCTCTACGGCTCGTACCAGGCGATTCAGCCCGTGGTAGATAACCAAGCGCAGAAGATCGTCGTCGACGTCGTGGGGCCGATCTGCGAGAGCGGTGATTTTTTCGCCAAGGATCGCGAAATTCCGCGGCCCCAACGGGGTGATTTGCTCGCAGTCATGAGCGCTGGCGCCTACGGATTCACCATGGCGTCCAATTATAATTCTCATCCCAAGTCGCCGGAGGTGCTGGTGGATGGCGAAAAGTATTATGTTGTACGCGAGCGCGAATCGTTTGAAGACTTGATCCGAGGAGAAACCATACCGTCACCGTTACAATAGGCTAAGTGCAAAGGAGCAAATCCCCCATAAGCCCCCTTTGCAAAGGGGGCAAGCCATAGGCCAGGGCACTTCGACGTGGCAAAGGGCCACGGCTCTGACTCAAACGGACGGCTGGATGTAAATGAAACTGGAATTCACCAAAATGCACGGCGCAGGCAATGACTTTGTCTTTGTCGAGTGTCTGAAAAGAAATATCGATCATTTGGACGCGATCGCAAAAAGGGTCTGTGATCGGCGTTTCGGGATTGGCGCCGATCAATTGCTGACGATTCAGCTGTCGAAGATCGCCGATTTCAAGATGGAAATTTACAACGCCGACGGCAGCCAGGTGGAGATGTGCGGGAATGGCATCCGGTGCTTTGCCAAATACGTCTACGATCACGGCATCACACAAAAGCGCGAGCTCGAAGTCGAAACGCTAGCCGGGATCATTCGACCGCGGATCGTCGGCGAGCTCGTCGAAGTCGATATGGGCGAGCCGATTCTCGAAGGCAGAAAAATACCCGTTAATGCCGAGGGTGAAATTAAAAACTGGCCGCTGATGGTGGATGGTAACAGATATGAAGTGACTTGCGTCTCGATGGGGAATCCACATTGTGTTGTGTACCTCGATGATATCGATTCTCTGGATCTTGAAAAGTTCGGGCCGAAATTTGAGCATCATTCTTTCTTTCCCAAGCGCGTGAATACCGAGTTCATCAAAGTTCTCAACCGGGGCGAAGTGAAAATGAGAGTCTGGGAGCGGGGCGCGGGCGAAACTTGGGCGTGTGGCACGGGCGCGAGTGCTGTGGGAGTTGCAGGGACGATGACTGGGAGAACCGATCGGGAAATTACGATCCATCTGAAGGGCGGCGATCTCCTGATTGAATGGCGCGATAATAATCGGGTTTACATGACTGGCGCCGCCGCAGAAGTGTTTCACGGCGTGATCGAGATTGAGTAGGAGAACCGCAATGTTTACCGGCTCGATCGTTGCACTGGTAACACCGTTCAAAAACGGTGCGGTCGATTGGCAAAGTCTCGAAGGTTTGGTCGACTTTCACCTGCAGAACGGGACGCATGGAATTGTCCCGTGCGGCACCACCGGCGAATCGGCGACCCTAAGTCACCAGGAGCATGATGAGGTCATTCGCGCTGTCATAAACACTGTAAACAATCGAATTCCAGTGATCGCCGGGACCGGATCGAACTCCACCGACGAAGCGGTTCGCCTCACTCGCGAGGCGGAAAAGTCCGGCGCAGACGGCGCGCTGATGATTTCTCCCTATTACAACAGACCGACACAGGAAGGCATCTATCAGCATTACAAAAGAGTCGCCTCCGAGGTCGGGATTCCGATCATAATTTACAATATTCCAGGACGCACCGGGTCCAAGATCGAGCCGGAGACTTTAGCTCGGTTGGCGGAAATCGAGAACATCGCCGGTGTCAAAGAGGCCACCGGCTCGGTTGATCAAGCGATTGATGTGATTCGGTTGTGCGGCGATCGATTTGCAGTCTATTCCGGCGAAGATTCGCTCATTTTTTCTCTTATGGCTCTGGGCGGCAAAGGGGTGATCTCGACGGTTGCGAATGTGGCTCCGAAGGAAACCGCACAACTGACTCAAGCTTGCTTGAAGGGTGATTGGGGTAAGGGCCGCGAGACTCAATTCAAGCTCGTTCCCCTGATTCGAAGCTTATTCATCGAAACCAATCCAATCCCAGTAAAAACCGCGCTCTCCCTGATGGGAAAATGTGCTCCCGAGCTGCGGCTGCCGCTCACGGCCATGGCCGAAGGAAACCTCAAAAAACTCACTATGGCGATGCGCGATTTCGGTTTGCTGCAAAACTAAATGGTGCTCGGTATCATCGTCTGCGGCGTCGGCGGCCGGATGGGTGGCGCCGTCGTGCGAGCGATTCAGCAAGCGCCCGATCTGGAACTGGTCGCAGCCGTCGACAAGCCAGGCAGCGCGCGAATCGACAAAGACGCCGGCGCAGTGGCTGGCGCGGGCGAGCTGGGAATTCCGATCACGAGCAACCTGCCAGCCGCGCTGAAGCGAAATAGTGTCATTATCGATTTCACGCTTCCCGAAGCCTCCTTGGGGTTCTTAAAATACGCGGCCGAAAGCCACACGCCAATAGTGATCGCGACAACCGGTTTCAACGTGAACCAGCAAGCGGAAATCAAGCAGCGGGCACGGCGCACGCCGACGGTTTTATCTGCTAACACCAGTTTGGGAGTGAACGTCCTGATGGCATTGGTGGCGGACGCTGCAAAGAGGCTGGGCAATGATTACGATATTGAAATAATCGAGGCACATCATCGGTTCAAAAAAGACGCGCCTAGCGGCACCGCTTTGGCGCTCGGCCAATCTGCGGCAAACGCCCTGGGCCGCGATCTCGGTAAAGTCATGATCAGCGGTCGTAAAGGGATAATCGGCGAGCGCGGCAAAAAAGAAATCGCGCTGCTCTCGGTCCGCGCCGGCGACATCGTCGGTGAACATACCGTGATCTTCGGCGGCATCGGCGAGCGCATCGAACTGATCCATCGCGCGCATAGCCGTGATAGCTTCGCGAAAGGCGCGCTGCGCGCTGCAAAATGGCTGGCAAAGAAAAAGCCAGGACTTTACAATATGGGAGATGTTCTGGGGCTTTAATTGTTATTTGTGGCAGCATGCTCCACAAACCTTTCGGAAGTGATTATCGAACCTGTAAGTCTCGGCTAGTTATCTCTCGCGGAGCACCTCTATGACGGAGCAGAAGAAGTCTCGGCTGCTCGTGTTTGTGGTGGCGTACAACGCCGAACGCACGCTTGAAACCGTCCTTTCCCGCATACCGCCTAGTCTGGCGGACGACTACGAAGTGGAGATCCTCGCTATCGACGATGCTTCGGCCGATCGCACGTTCGAGATTGGACAGGAAATCAAAACCGCGCGGTCATTGTCGTTTCCACTGCGAGTGCTTTTCAATCCGATCAACCAGGGTTATGGCGGCAATCAAAAGATCGGATATCATTACGCGCTTAAAAATAATTTCGATTTCGTTGCGTTGCTTCATGGCGATGGACAATACGCGCCGGAGGTGCTGCCGGAATTATTGAAACCGCTGGCTGAGGGTGCTGCGGACGCGGTGTTCGGCTCGCGCATGCTCACCCGAGGCGTCGCGCTAAAGGGCGGCATGCCTCGTTATAAATTCGTTGGCAACAAAATATTGACCTGGTGTCAAAATCGCCTGTTACGCACTGCCTTTAGCGAGTTTCATTCCGGCTACCGGGTTTACTCGACGGCCGCGCTCAAAAAGATTCCGTTCGATCGGAACACCAACGATTTTCATTTCGATACCGAAATCATCATCCAGTTGGTGATCGCGGGAATGCGAGTGCGCGAATTACCGATACCGACGTATTACGGCGACGAAATTTGCCACGTGAACGGAATGCGATATGCCTGGAACGTCATCATAACGACGGTGAAGTCGCGCATTCAGGAATGGAGCATCTTGTATGACAGTAAGTTCGACTGCGGACCAGCCAGGCAAAAAGAACACTTCGAGCATGAGCTCAAGCTTGGATATGACAGCCCGCACACCGCGACTCTGAACATGGTGGCCGCTGGATCCAAGGTACTCCAACTCGGCTGTGCTGGCGGATTCATGAGCGCATTGCTGGAGCACGAGCGTGGTTGCGAGGTGACCGGGGTGGATAAATTCCCGTTGGCAGCGAAGGTCAAATTGAGCCGATTCATCCAGCACGATCTCAACACCAGCATACCCGATGTGGATATCCCGGCCTACGACTATGTGTTGCTTCTCGATATTATCGAACATCTGAACGTGCCGGAGATTTTCTTCGATCGTCTCCGCGACGCAATGAGGCACTGCACCAAAACCCAATTGATCATCAGCACGCCGAACGTTGGGTTTGTAATCATTCGATTGATGCTATTGCTTGGGCAGTTCAATTACGGCAAACGGGGCATCCTCGACATGACGCATACCCGTTTGTTTACGTTTTCATCGCTGCGTCATCTGCTGGAACAACGCGGCTTTCAGGTTACGAAATCACACGGAATCCCGGCGCCCTATCCCGTCGCATTGGGAGACAACCGGTTAAGCCGCTTTTTACTTAGCCTAAATAGGATATGTTTACGGATCTTTCCTACTCTGTTTTCCTATCAAATTCTTGCCGTCGCCGTACCAGAACCATCGCTGGAATTGCTCCTGCAAACAGCGATCATCGAATCCGCCACCCGCGCGAGTACACTCAAATCAGCGTCGGGATAATCTGAACTTGTAACGTGTCTGACGTGAAAAAGATTTCTGCTTTGACTCTAAACGCTGCTCAGACCTGAACGGAATGCTTGCTCTGATGACGCTAAAGAGAAGGCAAGCGTCATGCCTAATCGACTGGTTCGTGGTGGCGCCGCTCAATTCGGACCGACCGAGCTGCATTATCGACGGTTAGTTCCTAATTTATGAAAAGTATTGGGTTCCTGATAGTGACGCAATTAATTCCATTGACAGCACGAGGCGATGCTGTGGTTTCCGAGCAGGGGTGACGAATGCTTGAATTGCCAGAACGCATCGATTGCCCTCGGCTTCGGGCCTCTTATTATTCGCGTTCATAAATCGACCCGCTAATTGAGACTTCTAAGTGCGCCGAGGATCTCTCTAGCCGTCCTCGGCTTCACCTCTGTACTTCTTCACCACCGGTGTTAGGGCCCTTGGCTGGTCAGTGGCTCTGTCGCGGCATTGGAGCACGTTCTTGAGATACCCTCAGCTTTCGAGGAACTAGCTCGCGTGTGCCTCCCAGTATTACCAAGCGAATGCGCGGACCATACGGCATGATCGATGGTCAACGAGCTCACTGTTGCAACCCTTGCTCTGACAAACAGCCAAAATAGTGCTGGTGGTAATTCTAGAGTTCGAGTAAAATGCTGATTTGTTTAACTTTTCTCTGCTGGATAAAAATCGGTGAGCAAAGCTGCATCACGTATGGACTGGCAACAGGGAGCGAAACGCGCGGCGGTCGAATTAATTCCCATCGATGACGCGGAAGCTGCGCTGCGATTTTGTCGGGCTCTGGCGCGGCAGCTTACGCATACGGGTTCGAGTCAATCCGAGATAGAAGATTCTTCTGACTATAGTCTGGGGACCGTCGCGGAACAGGTCTCCGGACCGGAGGTTTCCGTTGTTATTCCAGTTTACAATGAGGTCGAGAATATCCGAGTCCTGTACGAACGACTCATCGGAGTGCTCGATGACGCCAAATTGGATTTCGAAATCGTTTTCGTGGATGACGGAAGCACGGACAATAGCGGTGAAAGTCTAAATGAGATCGGCAGGTCCGATAAGCGTGTGATCATCGTCGAACTAGCACGCAACTTCGGGCATCAAGTGGCGATCACGGCCGGACTCGATTACGCGCGGGGGCGGGCAGTCGCCGTGATGGATGCAGACCTGCAAGACCCCCCTGAAGTTCTGCCTCAATTTCTGGCCAAGTGGCGCGAAGGGCATGATGTTGTCTATGCCATTCGTGAACACCGGAAGGAGGGCAGGCTCAAAAGAACCAGCTATGCGGTGTTTTATCGGCTACTGCGTTATATCGCCCACATCGAAATTCCCTTGGATGCCGGCGATTTCTGCATCATGGATCGCCGGGTCGTCGAGCTGCTGAAAAGCATGCCGGAAAGAAATCGCTTCGTGCGGGGAATCCGGAGTTGGGTTGGACTGAAACAAGTCGGTTTGTCTTTTGAGCGTCACGCCCGTCATGCAGGAACATCGAAATACACTGTCGGGAGATTGATGCTCCTCGCGTTAGACGGATTAATATCTTTCAGCTATGTGCCGCTTCGCGTGATAACACTGTTAGGTTTTGCTATTTCGTTGCTATCGATTCTTGCAGCATTCTTTTACGCCATCACACGGTTGTTGTCCGGTTTTGGACCGCCAGGTTTCGCGAGCATCATTGTTTCGATCTTCTTTCTAGCCGGGATTCAGCTCATTACATTGGGCGTGATCGGCGAATACGTCGGACGGATCTTTGAGGAAGCAAAAAGACGGCCGATGTACGTTTTGCGGCGCGCGCCCGAAGTTCGCTCATGCGGATCTTGATGCTCAACAACGAGTTCCCGCCTCTGGGCGGTGGAACGGGCACGGTCAATCAAGCCATCTTGGCGCGCTTCGCGCAAATGTCGGGATTCGAGATTGACTTAGTGACATCGGCGTTGAAAAAATCTTATGAAGAAGAATCGTTCGCGGAAAAAATAAGAATATACAAAGTCCCTGTCCGCAACCGCAATATTCATCATTCGTCCAATCGTGAGCTGGCGGAATATTTTTTCCGTGGCTGGCGGCTTGCGTCAGGATTGCACAAGCAAGAAAAGTACGATTTCTGTTTTGCCTGGAGCGCAGTGCCGGCCGGCGCGATTGCGCTGACGTTACGGCGGATGATGGGGCTTCGCTACATGTTGCGGGTTTGCGGTCCAGATATCCCAGGTTTCGAGACGCGCTATCAATCGATTCACTTCTTCCTTGCTCCTTTGATCCGCCGGATCTGGCGGGCGGCGGACTCAGTCGTCGCCAAGTCGGCGCGGGAAATCGAAATGATTCAGGCGGTCGACCCCGCTGTCGATTGTTTGCTGATCCCTAACGGCGTTGACGTGAGCAGATTCAAGCCGATTTATCCCGCACCCGATGACGGTCCGCTCAAGTTGCTCTGCGTCGGCCGGTTGATCGAACGGAAGGGCCAACACCATCTGATCGAGGCGGTAAAACGGCTTACCGACCAAGGAATTGATATGAGGCTCGATCTCGTCGGGACCGGAGATGCTCAGCGGGCGAACGAAGCATTAGTCAGTCGGCTTGGATTAGCTAGCCGCATTCGTTTTTTGGGTTACATTCCGCGGGAAAAAATTGCTGAGCATTATCACCTCGCACACGTCTTCGTGCTTCCGTCTTACAACGAAGGGATGAGCGTGGCGTTGCTGGAGGCAATGGCTTCGGGGCTTGCGGTGGTGGTCACGCCCACCGGAGGAACTTCAGAATTGATCGAGCCCGAAATCAACGGCCTCGTTTTCAATTGGGGCGACGTCGACACGCTCGCTTCGCACCTGCGACGTCTGGCGCAGAACCGTTCGGTCGTGCGGCGCATGGGGCAGGCGGCACGGCAGCGCGCGAGTGAATTTTCGTGGGACCGCGCGGTGCTCCGCTACGTCGAAATATTTCGTTCACTGACCGCTGTTCCTGTACCGTCGCAAAGCTCACTCAA
>Ga0075425_100004973_pt1 | contig 13765 bp, 14 predicted proteins | sample SoiMethybrSBSTD4_FD_75300 | JGI IMG/M metagenome (GOLD analysis project Ga0075425, IMG submission 75300) | Bulk soil microbial communities from a Populus tree surrounding site in Tennessee, USA - Soil MetaG P. TD hybrid SBSTD4 | ecosystem: Environmental > Terrestrial > Soil > Tree plantation...
ACGAGCCGTTCGTGCGCCTCGTTGGTGACGATCTCGTTCGCCGCCACAATGCGGTCGCCCGTGCGCACGATGTACTTGCTCGGATCGACGCTGCCGCGCAGCTCGTTCCGCCGCCTGAGGGTCTCCGGAAGATTGGGGGCGAGCGTGGCGCGAAAGAATTGGCGCACCAGCTTCAGGTACAGCACGTCGCCGATGCTCGAGCTGGGATCGGGATGCAGCTGCTTGGCGCGGTTCAAGTACTGGGCGAACGAGAGCACCTGATCGCGCTGCACCGACGATTCGGTCGAGCCGCGACGCACGATCAGCTCACGCGACTGCTCGCCCTGCAAGATGCCGGGGCCCGTGACGCCTTGAGCGAGCGTGCGGTCGAACAGTTTCTCGAGGGCCTGTTGGAGGGCGTGGCGCTTGCCGCCCTTGGCCAGATAGCCGGCTTCCTGCAACGACACCGGCACTCCGAACTGCGCGGCCGCGCGGATCACCGCCTGCGGGCCCTCGTCCGTCGCGGCATCCACCACGCTGAAGAACGCAGCCATCGTGGTGGCGGCGCTGTCATACGCGTGTTGGCGGAACTCGTAGATCGGCTTGGCCGACGCGGCGAGCTCCTCGGCTTCGCGCTGAAGCTCGTCCTCCGATTTGTTCACGACGAAGTTGAACGGCGCGACGATTTCCTTGTCGGCGCGCGCGCCCGGCTCGAGCAGCGGCGCGACGTCGGCGGCGCTCGACGGGAACGCCAGATGCACCACCAAGGCGAGCGCGGGCACCCAGGCCCAGCGTACGAGGTGATAGCGCACCTTCTCCTGCGTCGGAAGCTTCATCTCAACCCTGCGCGTCTTCGGCGTAGGCGCGAATGATGTCGCGCACCAGGCGGTGGCGGACCACGTCGCCCTCGTCGAGATAGACGAAGCCGATCCCCTCGATCCCCGGCAGAATCCGCTCGACCTGCAGCAGTCCCGAGTCCTCGCGGTTGGGGAGATCGATCTGTGTCTTATCGCCGGTGATCACGGCGCGCGAATTCACGCCCAGGCGAGTCAGGAACATCTTCATCTGCATCCCCGTCGCGTTCTGGGCCTCGTCGAGAATCACGAACGCATCGCTCAGTGTACGCCCGCGCATGTACGCGAGCGGCGCAATCTCGATGACCCGCGTCTCGAGCGCCTTTTGCACGCGCTCGCGCGGCATCATGTCCTCGAGCGCGTCATACAGCGGCCGCAGGTAAGGATCGACCTTTTCCTGCAGGTCGCCGGGCAGGAAGCCGAGATTCTCACCCGCCTCGACCGCAGGACGAGCCAGGATGATCCGGCGCACACGCTTGCGCGCGAGCGCATCCACCGCTGCCGCGACCGCGAGATACGTCTTCCCCGTGCCCGCCGGCCCGATTCCGATCACGATGTCATGCTCGGCGATCGAACGGAGATATTCGCGCTGGCCGTTGGTCTTGGGCTGAATCACCCGGCGGAGGCCGGGCAAGATGATCTTCACCGGATCGGGCGGAGCGCCGGGCTTGCCGAGCTCTCCGTGCGCCTCGTCGGAGATCAGACGTTCGACGTCGTGGACGTCCAGGTTCTCACCCATGCGGGCGAGATCGATCAGCGCCTGCGCCACCTGGCCGGCGCGCTCGATCGCCGCAGCGGGTCCGGCAAGCGAGAGGCTGTCGCCGCGAAGCGACACGCGGATGCCCAGACGCCGCGCGAGCTCGAGCAGGTTTGCGTCGTTCACGCCGGCCAAGGCCAGCGGGTCGATGCCTTCGACGGACAATCGCTGGACGACGTCGTCACTCATTGGGGTGGCACCACCTGGATGTGCAGTGCGGCCATGTCTTCGGGCCGCGCGGGCGCCGGCGCGCCCTCAAACAACGCGCGCGCAGCGGTGGTCTTGGGAAATGCGATCACATCGCGCATCGATGTGGCGCCGACGATCAGCATCACGGTGCGGTCGAATCCGATCGCGAAGCCGCCGTGGGGTGGCGCGCCGGCGGCAAGCCCGTTCAGCAGGAAGCCGAAGCGTGCGTCGATCTCCTCGGGCGACAGGCCGAGATGCCGGAAGACCGTGCGCTGGACAGCGGGATCGGTGATGCGGATCGATCCCGAACCAAGCTCGTTGCCGTTGTAGACCGCGTCGTAGTGCAGCGCGCGGCAGGCGAACGGCTCGCTGTCCAGTTTGCTCAGGTCCTCAGGATGCGGCGAGGTGAACGGGTGATGCGCGAACACCGGCTTTCCCGTTTCGGGATCGGGCTCGAACAGCGGGAAGTCGACGACCCAGCAGAACGCATGCGCCTGCTTGGGCTTTGGCGCGAGGCGCCGGATCACTTCGCGGCGAATCCGATCGAGCGCCGGTGACGTCACGCGATCAGGGCCCACCGTCATGAGCGCGATGTCGCCGTCACCCACACCGATCGTGCCGAGTGCTTCGGCCGTGAAATGCTTGCCGACCGAGCCGGAGAGCTGCTCGCCCTGGCGCTTGACCCACGCGAGGCCCGAGGCGCCCATCGTCTTGGCGGCCTCGGCAAGCTGATCGACGTCCTTGCGTGAGAGTGTCCCACCGCCGGGCACGGCAATGCCGCGCACGCGCGACCCGTTCGTGGCGCTCTGAAAGAACGGCACGGCGAGCGGCTGCACCTGTTTCGTCCAGTCGGCGATCGGATAATCGAATCGCAGATCGGGCTTGTCGGTCCCGTAGCGCTCCATCGCGTCGCGCCAGGTCACGCGGGGGAACGGGCGCGGAATCTTGTGCCCTGCTTCGTCCCACAGCGCCAGGAGCACCGCCTCGACGAAGCCGAGCACGTCTTCCTGCGTGACGAAGGACGCCTCGATGTCGATCTGTGAGAATTCCGGCTGACGATCGAACCGCAGATCCTCGTCGCGGAAGCAGCGCGCGATCTGGAAATAGCGGTCGAATCCCGACACCATCAGCAGTTGCTTGTAGATCTGCGGCGACTGCGGCAGCGCGAAGCATTCGCCGGGGTGCACGCGCGACGGTACGAGGTAGTCGCGAGCTCCCTCAGGTGTCGGCTTGGTCAGAATCGGGGTCTCGATCTCGAGGAAGTCGAGCTCGCTGAGCGTGCGCCGCGCCCGCTGCAACAAGCGGTGACGCAGCATCAGGTTCGCCTGCAATTCCGGACGGCGCAGATCGAGATGCCGGTACTTGAGTCGCAGCTCCTCGGCGGGCAGCTCTTCGCCCTTGCCGCGCGCGACGGGAATGGCCGGCGTCACGGCGGGTCCTACCACGCGCAGGGACGTGGCATGCACTTCGACGTCCCCGCTCGCGAGCTCGGGGTTGCGCATCGCTTCGGGACGCGCGACGACGTCGCCTTCGACCAGGATCACCGTCTCCGTGCCAAGCTTCTGGGCGGCGGCGACGACGTCGGCCGCCGTCCAGCTCGGTCCGAACGCGACCTGCACGAGCCCATCGCGATCTCGCAGGTCGATGAAGACGATGCCGCCGAGGTCGCGGCTGCGGTGCACCCATCCGCCCAGGCGGACCCGCTGCCCCACGTGTTCCTTTCGCAAGGCGCCGGCGCGATGGCTCCGTAAGGATGTCGCTTCTATGCTGCCCCTCCCCTTTCTGCTTCGCAGATGATCTGATAGAACTCGTCCGCGCTGCTCGCCGCGACGAGGCGCGCGCGAATCGGCTCGCGCCGCACCAGGCGCGAGATCCGGCTCAATGCCTTTACATGCGCGCCCGCCTGCGACTCCGGCCCGGCGAGCAGGAAAAACAGTCGTACCGGCTCACCGTCCACTGTCTCATAAGGCACGGGAGTGCGCGCCGTGCCGGCAACTGCGACGAGATTGGCGAGGGCTGGGGTCTTCCCGTGCGGAACTGCAACGCCGTAGCCAATACCGGTTGGGAACTGACGTTCCCGCTCCATTACAGCCTGCAGAACATCGGGCGCGGCCCCGTTTCCACCGACCAGGAATTCGACCAGTTCCCGCAGCACCCCGTCCTTGTTCTGGGCCTGTATGGGGACCCTGATCCGGTCTGGCGTCAGCAGTTCGGAGAGCCGCAATTGAGTATGTCCCAAGTGCCGTAAACGATTGAAGATAGTTGACTTGAGTTGACTGCGCCACAGCAGTGAGTAAACGTTCGGCATGCAACGCATTGGCCTGCTGATTGTTGGACTGCTGACACTGCCAGGAGCGCGCGCGTCCGGCCAGCGGGCCACCGGGACGACCCTTTGGCGAGTTGCCGGAACGACGCTCGCGACCCCACCCGCCCTCGCCGTTGGTCCCGCCGCCGCGATCTGGAATCCCGCGCAAACCGAGGACAGCGCCCGCCTCCAACTGGCCGTCGAAGCGATTCAGACACCGTCGTCCGTCGATGCGACGGGATTGATCGCGACGATCCGAGCTCCGGTCGGCAAGATCGGTCAGTTCGGATTCCTCTATGGTCGCGTCGGTCTCAGCGATATCACCCAGACCATCGACAGTCCCGATCCGACGGGCGCCGGCATACCGGTCTACACCGCCGCGTTGGCCGGCACGTGGTCGCGCTTGTTCGGATCGACCAGCCTCGGTGCGACCCTGGCATTTCACGACACGCGACTCGATATGTCGCGCGCCGAGCGTTGGACGATGGACTTGGGCGTCAGTCACCCGTTCATGCGTGACCGGCTCCGCGTGGCGGCCGCGACACATTTCTTTTCGTCTCTCAGCCTCGATGATCCCGCTCAGGACATCTACGCGGGAATCGAAGGACGCGTGTGGAGCGGCAAGATGGGCGGCAATCCGGTGGTCGTGCAGGGACGGTATGGAATCTCATTCGCCCATGGCTTCACGGCGGATCACCAGTTCGGCGCGGGGGCAGAATTCGCAAGAATCGTCGGCTTCGATTTGATGGTCGTGCGGGAAGGAAGTTACGGCACCAGCAACACGCGGGTGGTCGGCGGCCTGCGCATTTCGATCGGCAAGTATCGCGTCACTCTGACCCGAGACGCCGGGGTCAATGACTTGGGCTCTGCGTATCGCGTCGGCGTCGATATGCGGTTCCGATGATCGATCTCCTCAGTTTGACTCCCGATGCGGCTCGCGAGGCGCTCGAGCATTGGCTCGCGGAGCGCGGCGAGCCGGCATACCGGGTGCGTCAGATCGTGCCGCGACTCTGGCAGCGGCCGGTCGCGAGCTGGGCAGACGCGAGCGATTTGCCGGCGCCGCTCCGCGCCGCGCTGGATGAGGCATTCCCGTTGCGGCGGCTGCCCCTCCAGACACATCAGGTCTCGAACGACGGGACTCAGAAGTTCCTCTGGGATTTGGGAGACGGTGAGGCGATCGAGTCGGTACTCATTCCCGAAGGCAAGCGGCGCACGCTTTGCATCTCCTCGCAGGCCGGATGCGCGCTCGGCTGCGTGTTCTGCGCGACAGGACGGATGGGGTTTCGCCGCAACCTCAACGCGGCGGAAATCGCGGGACAAGTCCGCGAGATCGTCTTGCGCGATCCAGCCCTCAAGCCCACCAACATCGTCTTCATGGGCATGGGGGAGCCGCTGCTCAACTGGGATGCAGTCGACGCCACGCTCACGATTTTGAACCGGGAAGAGGGATTGGGGATCGGAGCACGGCACATCACGCTCTCGACGGTAGGCATCTTGCCCACGCTCGCGAAATTCGGCGAGCGCAAGGAGCAGTTCCGTCTAGCCGTGTCGCTGCACGCGCCGTCCCCCGCGCTGCGCCGCGAGCTGATGCCGATCGAGAAAAAGTACACGTTGCCCGAGCTGATGGGCGCGCTCACGCAATTTCGTCGTCGTGTGACGCTCGAATACGTGCTGATTGGCGGAAAGAACGACTCGCTCGAGACGGCCGATCAGCTCGCGAAGCTCGCGAAACCGCTGGAAGCGCTGGTGAACCTCATTCCGTTGCATCCCGGTGGCGCGCCCGATCTCACCCCCAGCACGCGGGCGCAGATGCTCGCGTTCGAGCGACGGCTAAAGGAGCGAGGGGTGGAGGCGGTGCTACGGCGCAGCCGCGGCCTCGACATCAGCGCCGCGTGCGGTCAGCTACGGGTGGAGGCTCTGGGCAAAGTCCGCTCCAAGCAACACGCTCACGTCGAGTAGCTTCGAAGCGTCGAGCTGTGTTTCGACGTGCGCGCGTCCCAATCCCAGTGCGTCCCGTACGCGCTCACCAGCTTTGGCGGCGCCACGACGCACAATGATCCGAGTCGTGTCGAGTCCCTGACTGCCTTGCGGTGCGTTTCCGAAAAACACGACATCGATGCCGGCCTCTCGCAGCCGCCGCGTCGCGATGCGCGCATCACCCGCTCGGCCGCTCGCATTCAAGACTTCGACCGTAATAGCGGGTCCCTTGTCGCCGGGAATGCGGAGCGTCTGCGGCGAGCCGCCGCCGCAGGCGGCGAGGACCAGCAGCGCGGCGAGAATCCTCATGCCTTGCCTGCGAGCTGATTCCAGAACGCGACGGTGCCTTCGGGCAGCGGCCAGCCTGAGCGCAGCACCCAATCGATCCGGCGCCTGACCACTTCGCGGAGCACCGCATCGCGCTGCATCGGGACCCAGCGGGCCAGGCGCTCGCGTTCGGGGTCGTCATCGCGTCCTGGTTCGAGAAAATCGGCCAGATAGAGCATCCGGCCGACGTCGTCCCAGCTTGCGGAGCCAATCGTGTGATAGCGCACGGCGTCCAACACACCGCGATCCGTCTCGCCGGCTGCCTCGGCGCGATCGGCGGCCGCCGGCCCATGGGCACGCGGGTCCTTGAACGGCGCATCGCGCAACGCGTCATGCAGCCAGCCGGCGCGGAGCCAGCGGTCGCGCTCCTTCGCATCGACCTGCAGGGCGTCGGCCCAGGTCTTCAGCAGTGCGACGACGCGCTCGATATGGGCGCGTCGCTCAGGCGTAACCTTCGCCCAATCGGGCAGGCTCATGGCATGACCCGCGGATCGGCGCCGACCCCCTCACCCAGCACGACGTTGTCGAGCAAGCGGGTCTTGCCGACGCGTGCGGCGACGACTGCAACCGTGCGCGCCGTCACGCGCGCCACCGGCTGCAGGTCCTCATCGATCAAGGCGCAGTACTCAGAAATGATGCCCGGTCCGTGCAACGCCTCGAGACCCACGCGCTGCAGCTTGACCGGCTCGGCTTCGCCGCCGCGCCACGCCTGCTCGAGCGCGCGCAGCGCGCGCGACAGCGCCAGTGCCGAGCGCCGCTCGTCGGGGTTGAGGTAGGTGTTGCGCGAGGACAGTGCGAGCCCGTCGAGCTCCCGGACCGTGGGTGCGATGTCCACCGTGATCGGGAAGTCGAGGTCTTTGACCAGTCGCCGGACCAGCATCGCTTGCTGGAAATCCTTGCGGCCAAAGACGGCGACGTCGGGTTCGACGATGTGAAACAGCTTGCTCACGACGGTGAGGACGCCGCTGAAGTGACCCGGTCGCGCCATACCCTCGAGCGTGTCCGCGATCGCGCCGGGAACGACCCGAACGAGCGGCTCCGCCGGATACACGCCCGCGGCGTCGGGAACGAACAGGCAATCGACGCCGCGCTCCGTCGCGCGCTTCCTGTCGCGCGGCAGATCACGCGGGTAGCGAGCGAGGTCCTCGTGCGGTCCGAATTGCAGTGGATTGACGAAGATGCTGACCACGACACGGTCCGCGAGCTCGCGCGCGCGATCCACAAGGCGCAGATGTCCCTCGTGCAGATAGCCCATGGTGGGAACGAAGCCGATCGTGTGGCGGCGAGAGCGCTCGGCGCGAGACCACGAGCGCATCTCGGCGATGCTGGAGAGCTCGAGCAACTAGAACTCGCGCTTCTTCATCTCCGAAAAGAAGTCCCGACGCTCGATGTCGTCATCCGTGGTTTCCGGCGGCAGCGTGGGGTCGTACCGTTTGCGAGCCTTGGGCTTCTGCTTTTCCGCCTTGGCCATGTTCTTTTTGATCAGCTTCGCCATGCGTTCGTCGTCCGTTTTGGACATGCGCGATCGTTCCTCAAAAAAGGTCCACCACAATCTAATATCACTTGCCGAACGAATGCTCCGGGCCAGGGTAGCGGCCTTCGCGAACCTCGGCGGCGAAGACCCGCGCCGCTTCGCGCACGTCTTCGGCCAGCGCGGCGTACTTCTTCACAAATTTCGCCGAGAATTGATCGTTCAGCCCGAGCATGTCGTGCAGGACCAGAACCTGACCGTCGCAGGCCGGGCCCGCGCCGATCCCGATCGTCGGGATGGTCAGCGCCTTTGTGATTTGCGACGCGAGGGGCGCCGGCACCAGCTCCAGGACGACCGCAAATGCTCCGGCATCCTGGAGCGCGGTGGCGTCGGCCTTGAGTCGCCCGGCCGCCGCCTCGTCCCGGCCCTGCACTCGGTATCCGCCCAGCGCGTGCACCGATTGCGGTGTGAGCCCCAGGTGTCCCATCACCGGAATCCCGACATCCACCAGTCGCCGGACGGTCGCGGCGATCGCCTGGCCGCCTTCGATCTTCACGGCGTGGCAGCCGGTCTCCTTCATCGCGCGGCCGCAGTTGCGCAGCGCTTCTTCGGGCGAGATCTGATACGTGAGGAACGGCATGTCGCACACGACGAGCGCACGCTCGGTCCCGCGCCGCACCATGGTTGTGTGGTAGAACATTTGCTCGATCGTCGCCGACAGTGTGGACGACGCGCCGGCCAGCACCTGATTGAGCGAGTCGCCGACGAGGAGGATATCGATCCCGACGGCATCCAGCAGGCGCGCAAACAACGCGTCGTAGCATGTCAGCGCGACGATGCGCTCGCCTTTTTCTTTCATCTCGAGCAACGTGCGTGTCGTGATGCTAGCCATGAGCTCCTTCCAGCTCGGCGATCTCGCGTTGCCAGAAATCGCGGTTCGGCAGCTCGGGATGCGGAATCGTCAGCTCCGAAGTCTTAACCGTTTTGGCGCCGTAACGCACGATGTCGAGATCCAGCGTGCGGGGACCCCAGCGCTCGCGACGCTCCCGACCCCGCTCCGCTTCGATGGCCCGGCAGTGCCGCAATAAATCTGACGGGTCCAGCCCGGTTTCGAGGAGCACCATCTGGTTCAAATACGGCGGTTGCGCCACTGGACCAAGGGGGGCCGTCTCCTCGATGCGGGAGGCGGCCACGAGGCGTGTCTGCGGCAGTGCGTCGAGCCGGGATCGCGCATGCGCCAAGTGTGCGTCGCGATCGCCAAGATTCGAGCCGAGGGCGATGAAGACCCGCTCAGTTGACGTTGGCAAATCCGCGCGTCAGGTCGCGGAGCATCGTTGCCACTTGCTCGAGATCGCGCGTGGCGCGCTCGAGATCGGTGAGGCCTTCGGCGGCCTGTACTGCGCGCGTGGCGACGTCGTCGGCCTGCACGCGGTTCTGGCCGGCGATGCTGGCGACGGCATTGATGCGCTCGCGCAGCCGTGCGAACGCCTGATTTTGCTCGCCGGCCGCCGCGGTGATCCGGCCGGCGTGCGCGGTCGCCTCCGCGGTAGCGGCCACGATCGCATCGAGCGCCTCGAGAGCCGCCGCCGATAGCTCTTCTACGCCGCCGACGTTGACCTGACCGCGACGCATCTGCTCGACGACTTCGCCGACTTGCGAATGGATGTCCTGGATCAGCTCTCCCGCTTCGATCGCGGCCGTCGCGCTCTGCTCGGCCAGGCGCCGCACTTCGTCGGCGACGACCGCGAACCCCTTGCCGTGCTTTCCCGCGCGCGCCGCTTCGATCGCGGCATTTAACGACAGCAAATTGGTCATGTCGGCGAGCTCGCGGATCGAGGCGATGAACCCGGTGATACGACGGCTCATCTGGCCGAGCTGCTGCACTTTGGTGGAGCTCTCGCCGACGAATGCCTTGAGGGCGACCAGTCGCTCGATGGCTTCGCGGATCTGGGTGCGGTTGCGGGTCGCGACGTCGCTTGCCGCCGTCGAGGCCCGGGCCGCGCCGGCGCCGTCATCGGAGACGCGACGCGAGACTTGCGACAGGCTCTCGGTCGCCTCCAGGCCGCCGGATACCTCGCCTTCCTCGCGCCGAACGCCTTCGCGGATGACTCCCGTCGATTGCGCAACCGCCGATGCCATGCCCTTCAGCGCTTCGGCCGTCTGCGCGATTGTCGCGAGCTGGCGAGTCATCCGTTCGACAGTCTCCACGAGCGGCTGCCGCAGGTCGGTGATGTGCACCGCCGTGGCGAGCTGACTGGCGAAAGTCGTGATCGTCAAAATGTCTTGGCGGCGATAGCAGTGTTTCTTGTGGTGCTCGAGCTCGAGCGTACCGATGACCTGATCGCCGAACTTCAGCGGCACGATCACGAGACTTTGCACGTCGACCGGCGCGTCGGCCACGCGCTTGTCGCGGCTCACGTCATCGATGACGACGGTCTCGCCGCTCGCGGCGACCGCCGCCCGGAGTCCGTTCGTGTCTTCCGACGGTTCGCCGCGACCCTCGCGGCCGCGCTCGGACCGGTGCACGAGGGACATCACGCCCTCATGGAGCCGGTAGATCCGGAAGTCGCCCCAATCCACCAACCGGTTGGCGAGCCGCTCGATGCGCTGGAAGGAATCCTGCAGGCTGATGTTGGCCGTGATGACCGCTTCCATCGCGTGAATCTTGTTCAGCTCCTCGGCCGAGATGGCTTCTTCGATCATCTGCTTGAGGAGCAAGCCGAGGAAGATGAGGAGCACACCGATGAGCAGCCAACCGCCCAACGACCACCCGATCACGACGGCGACGAAAATCGTGGCGGCGAGCAGCGTCGCCGCATACGTGATTACCTCGTAGCGGATGATCATCATTCGCTCGGCCGGCTCGAGCTTGGAGCGAATGATCAAGCTGAAGTAGAAAAGCACCCGCCCGAAGAGGAAATACGCGATCGCGTACGCCACGAGCGCCGGCAGGAGCTCGATGTGCAACACCGGCGCGCCGTCCGGCATGTCGAGCACGTTCAGCGCGGCACTGTAGACTCCAAAGGCCGCCACGACGGTGAGGACCTCGCGGCCCAGGTTGATCCAGCCCACGCGCATCGGTTTCCGCTGCCAGAGCGAATCGGTGATGAGGGTGGCGCCCGCGACCGCCAGTGCGGTCGCCGGCACCCCGACGAGCAGACTGCCGGCGAGCCCGACGAGCGCCGTCTGGTTGAGGTACGAGTACTTGCTGAGCGGGACATACAAACCGCGCAGGGCGATCGCGCTGCCCAACAGCACCACCATTTCGGGAAGCTGCCCCAGCCAGCGGCGATCGAGCACGAGCACAGCGAGGAGCAGCAGGGAGCCGATCCACGCGAGTCCCTGGCTGTACCACGCGACGAAGCGCGCGACCTTCATCCGTGCACCGCCGCCGCCAGCGCGCGCGTCAGGCGCTCCATCGCGTCGACGCCCCCCTGCGCGAGTGCGTCCATCAGCGCGCTCCCTACCACCACGCCGTCGGCGAAGCGCGCCGTTGCGGCCGCCTGGGCTGGAGTGCTGATCCCGAATCCGACCGCGACGCGAAGGTTGGGTGCGCCGGCGGCGCGAACCCGTTTGACCTGGTCGTCGAGATCAGGCGGTACGTCGGCGCGGACACCGGTCACGCCGAGGCGCGAGATCAGGTACACGAACCCGGTCGTTCCCGCGACGGCAGTCCGGAGTCGTGCGTCATCCGTCGTCGGGGCGACCAGGCGAATCAGGGCGAGCCCATTGCTGGTCACGGCTCGCTCCACGGCGGGATCGGCGCCCGCGGGCAGATCGGTGAGCAACACACCCGCCGCTCCGGCCGCGCGCGCATCCTTGGCGAAGCGCTCCACACCGTACGACATGACCGGGTTCAGATAGGTCATGATCACGACCGGAACGGCGAGCGCGGCGCTGTGAATCAGCTCCAGCACGCGGGGCAGTGTCATGCCCTGCTCCAGCGCCGTCTGGGTGGTGCGCTGAATCGTTGGACCGTCGGCGAGAGGATCCGAGAACGGCACTCCGACTTCGATGAAATCCGCGCCCGCGGTGGCGACGCGCTTGAGCGCGTCGAGCGAGAGTGCAGGTGTCGGGAAACCTGCGGTGACATATGGAATCAGCGCGCGAGATGTCCCGAGCGCACGCCACCGCAGCGCGATGGCATCGTCAGACAAAGTAGTCGCTGACGTTGATGCCGTATTTGACAGGGTCGGTGACCTTGACGATGGTGCGCGGGTAGTTGCCGTTCGCGTCCTTCTGCGAAAGATCGACGACGGTCCCGGGATTGAGCAGGCCGCCGTCGGGCGTGGTGACGAGGCGGACCACCGGGCGATGCACATGGCCGACATCCGGATTGGCGCTGTGCACCAGAGCGACCTCGTACGTGTCGAGAATTACGCAGGTCCCTACCGGATAAATCCCGATGAGATTGATGAAGGCTTTGACGACCACCGGGTCATACCCACGGCGCGGGTTCTCCCACATCTCCTTGAGAACCTGATCGGGCTGGATGGGCACCGTCTGATAGACGCGGCGGCTCGTGGCCGCGTCGAAGCCGTCCGCGACCGCGATGATCTTGGAATAGATCGACAGCGTGCGCCCCCGGATGGACTTGGGATAACCGGTGAGGTCGATCTTCATGTGATGCTCGTACGCCACGACCATGCCGCGATAGGGAATCTCACCGTAGCCGCGCAGCCCAAAGAGCGTGAGCACGCCGAGCCACGGGTGGGCCTGCATGATGCGCCACTCCTCCTCCGTGAGCCCCCCTTCCTTATTTAGTACCTCGAGCGGCACACGGGACTTCCCCACGTCGTGGAAGAGCGCCGCCATGCCGAGGTCGTAGAGCTGGAGCTTGGTGAGGCCGAGTTTGCGGCCCAGCGCCACGGAGAAGATGCAGACGTTAACCGAGTGCGTGAACGTGTACTCGTCGTAGTCGCGCAACGTCGTCAGGCCGACGAGCGACGACTCATTGTTGAGCACCTGGTCTACAATCGCCTGGACCGCGCGCTTCACCTTCTTCACGTTGGCGGTGCGGCCCATGCGAATCGAGTTGATCACTTCCTTCGTCACGGCGACCGAACGCGCATAGGTCCGTTTCGCCGCTTCCTTCTGCCGCTCTTCTTCTTCGACGTCTTCTTCCGCTTCCAGCGGCGGCTCGACGCTGATGAACGAGACGCCGCCATCCGTCAGTTTCTGCGAGAGCTCGAAGAGTTTGTTGGGGTTCGCTTCTTTCGCCGCGTAGGCGAGCAGCAGCGAGACGAACACCTGCAGCTGCTTGCGGTCGACACCTTCATCGACGCGCACGGCTCCGATGCCGCACTGCTGAAAGACGTTCAGGATGTGCGAGAACGAGGCGTAGTTGTCGAGGTCGAGTCGTAGGCGCGTCGAGTTCACGAAGATGAACTCGCCCTGCAGACGAATCTCGAGCTCGCGCTCCACGTCCAGCAGCTGCTTGGTCGTCGCGGCCAGGTCGTCCAGCGCCTTCTGCACCTGCGTGTTCTCGATCGGATAGAGCTTGAGCGAGCGGAACGCCGTGTACAGCACGACCAGAAAGTCACGGCCGGCGTGGCGGAGGAAACCGTCCGTGGTCTGGACAGTCTCCATCATCGAGGGACGCTTGCCGGGGCCCGCGGTCACTGGGTAGCTCCCACTTCGCGCAACGCGCGGTTCACGGCATTGCGAACGAGCGGTTCCTTGTCTTGAGAGGCCTTTTGCAAAACTTCGCGCGCCGCCGGTGTGCGAATCTTGCCGAGCGCCATCGCCGCGCAGGCGCGGGTTTCGGGATCCTCTTTGCGTGAGAGGAGCCCACTCTTGCCGACGAGCAGTTTCTCCAGAGCGGCGATTCCGGCCTCGCCGGCCAGCGCGCCGTAGGCTTCGAAGAACGCCATCTTCTCGGTGAGGTCGGCATCCTTGAGTTTGTG
>Ga0075425_100004974_pt1 | contig 13765 bp, 15 predicted proteins | sample SoiMethybrSBSTD4_FD_75300 | JGI IMG/M metagenome (GOLD analysis project Ga0075425, IMG submission 75300) | Bulk soil microbial communities from a Populus tree surrounding site in Tennessee, USA - Soil MetaG P. TD hybrid SBSTD4 | ecosystem: Environmental > Terrestrial > Soil > Tree plantation...
ACGATTGCCCAATACGTCAGAAGATTAGGGTGAAAGCGGAAGAAGAGAGTCTCCCCCAATTGATTGGAAGCGTAACAAGTGGTCCAGTACAGGAAGGAATGTCCCATCGAGAACAATAGGCAGGCCGGGATGTGGACTGCCAGAGCTTTCGGCCAAGTTTTGCGTTCTACTGGAAAACGTCGCGTCAGCCACACAATCGCAGGAAGAAATAAGAGCGCAATCGCGGAGTTGACGAGGGTCAATTGGAAAGTCTCGCGCCAAGGGATGGGCTGCCGCTTCAGGTAGAAATAGAGGTAGGCTTCCGGAGTGAACAGCAACGTCAGCGCCGCCCACCCAACGATGAACAGCACCCACTTACCCCATCGGGCATGCCATGGCTTTGCGGTCAAAACGGCTTCTCTCCCCTGAAATGGGCCCTTAAAACTCTTGACGGCACGAAATGTAAGTGAAATTTACAGTTCGGCCTTCATGTTTGACTCGCTTCCAACCAAAAGATCATCGCATTTTCCCGTACCGTAACAAGGGCGGCGCGGTGAGTGGCACTTGCGCGGCTCGGCCAATCTGCCATCCGGCCCAACGCAGGTCTGCGTATGCACGCACCAGAACAAGCCCTCGGAACAGGCTTGCACCAGGGGATCAGGTTCGGCGGTGAGAAATTGCCCTTTCCAGCGGAGGCCAGGGCAGAGATCAGGATGAGTGGCATCGGTCATCATAAGGTAGCCCCCGTAGCCTTTAGCACGGCTCGTTTAACAGCCACGCGCGCCAACTGGACCTTGTAACCGTTCTGTGAGAGGGGCTTCGCCGCAGTCACTGCCGCCTCACCGGCTGATTCTGCAATTCGTTGCGTGACCAGGGATCCACGTAAGACATTTTCCGCCTCCACAGAGATCCAAGGTGTAGGAGCAACGTGTCCCATGACGACGCGCGCATCGTCTATATGAGAACCGTTGAGACGGAGGGCGACGGCGGCAAGTGCCAACGGCCAGTCGAACGCCTGCTTTTGCCGGATTTCGCAGTATCCGATTTTCAAGCTTCCCGGATTAGGGATCACAATTTTGGTAATAATCTCATTGGGATCCAGATTGTGTTCCCGCTCAGTCTCCGTTTTCGGCATGACATAGAACTTCTCTAAGAGGAGTTCGCGCGCACCGTTGGGGCCCTCGATCCTGATCCGTGCATCGTAGGCGATCAGGAGCGGAGCAATCGTCGACGGGCTCACAAATTTGGCCGCTCCATCGTTGCCCAGGATCGCGTGATATCGGTTTTCGCCCTCTGCAATCAGATCCTTGCTTGAGGAGTGTTTCGGCAATAATCCGTATCCGTTGCGGAAATACCAGCAGCGCGGCCGCTGACACAAGTTGCCCCCGAGTGTCGCCACATTGCGAATTTGTGGACTGGCGGCCTCCACAACAGCCTCAGCCAGGGCGGCATAGTACCTCTGCACATCTCGATTCTCGGCCAGATCGGCCAGCCGAGTGAGGGCACCGACTCGAAGCCCATCTTTCGTCATGATCACCCCGCGAAGCTCAGGAATGTTCTTGATATTGACGAGGCGCTTGGGCGTGACCACATGTGCTTTCATCAGTGCTAATACGTCACTGCCGCCTGCGATCACTTCGGTAATCCCCCACCGAGAGTCAAGGACATGGACGGCTTCGATCTTGGTTGTGGGACTCACATACTCGAACCGGCGCATCATGCACCGGCCTTCTGCGACAAGGTGTGGAGCACCCGGTCTGGCGTGAGTGGCAGGAAAGGCGCAGTCACACCAATCGCATTTGCGACAGCCGTCGCGATCGCGGCACCGGGCGAAATTACAGGCGGTTCGCCCAACCCGATGACCCCATGTTCGTCATAGCCCTTCCCGGTCATCATATGCACAACAAGCTCGGGAATATCGCCGAGTCCCGCCAGTCGATAGAATTCCATGTCTGCATTCAGCATGCGACCGGTGGTTGGGTCCATCACTTTCTCTTCAAATAAGGAGTAACTGATGCCCATGATGAGAGCACCTAGCACCTGGCTCTCAGCGCTCTTGAGGTCGATGATCAATCCGCAATCTTGTACCGCGACCATTTTCTTGACCTGAACGATACCGGTCTCGAGATCGACTTCAACCTCGGCCATCTGCACTCCACCGACTCCGCTTCCGGTCAGGTCGGGTGGCTGGTGTTTGGCTGGATTGCTGCCGCGCGCCGTCACCGGCATCGCGCCCAATCTTCTACACGCCTGCTTCCAGGACAGAGACCGCCCGGCATCATTCTTCACTCGGACCATTCCATTCACGCACTCGAGTTGATCCGGTTGGGCACTCAAGGTGTGCGCTACCTTGGAAAAGAGAAGGTCACGCGCGTCAACAGCGCCACGCCGGACTGCGGAACTGACTCCGCCCACGGTCGACGATCCTCCCGAGACGCCCGCCGACGGGTATTGTGAGTCCCCAATCTGCAGATGGATTGCTTCAACAGGCAAACCCATCGTCTCGGCAGCAACAACTGTAATGACTGTGCGTGTTCCCGTGCCGAGGTCCTGCGTGCCCATTTTGATGTCCACGGAACCGTCGGGATGAATCGCGACGTCGCATTCGCATGCGTGTCCACGACCGCCCCAGTTATGGATCGAAAGCCCCAGACCGCGCGCGATGCTGCCGGACTTGTTTTGCCCACGCGGCCGCCATTTTTGCTTCCAACCCATCAGTTGGGCGGCGATGCCGAGTTCTTCGCGGAAGGTCGTGGCCTGTCTCGAAGCAAGATCAAGATTCTTGATCCACAAATCCAATGGATCCACTCTGAGCTTGGCCGCGAGATCATTCAAAGCGCACATCGTGATCAGTGCCCCCTGAGGATAGCTTGGTGCACGCCACGCTCGTCCCGGACCGATATTGTTCCTGATTGCCGTATGATCCTTGCGCTGGTTCGGAATGGCGAACACTAAGGGGATTGGTGGGCTGCTTCCACCTCCGGGACCAGATGTTCCCCAGGACTGCGATTGCCAGCCTGTCACACTGCCATCGTTCTTGGCGGCCAATCTGACGCGCGCATAGGCAGAAGGCCGAGCGCCGGCGACCTGCAACTCGGCGTCACGTTCCAGCATGATTCGCACCGGCTGACCGCCTGCTTTCTTTGAAAGTTGTGCAGCCGCGACATGCCAGCGATCGACAGCGAATTTGCTTCCGAATCCGCCTCCTATGTGGTCTTGATGCACTCGAACGTTGGCAGCCGGAATATTCAAGGGCTCCGCCAATTGAGCGCCGATCGCAGCCACACCTTGTGTAGACATGTGCGTAAAGAGGTGATCGGAATCCGGCCACTCCATAACCGAACCGTGCGATTCGAAACAGCAATGGGCGATGACTGAGAGGCCATAAAGCCCTTCGGAAACAACATCGGCTTCTTGAAATGCTCGGTCAGGATCGCCTTGGACTATCGTTCTAGCTTTCTGATACGGCGAGCTTGAGTTCTGATCTTCTACCTCGAGCGGCCTGTATGGAGCCTTGGCGATCGCGTCAACGATGGCATCCGGCATTTTGAATTTTCTGAGTTGCGCCAGCACTGCGGGCGTCGCTTTGAATTGGACGCCGCGCTTCTCCAATTCAGCAATCACCTCCTCGTCCGATAACTCATCCGTTAGGTCCCAAATATCATCCTGGCCCATCGACCCGGGCGGGCCACCGGCATCACCAGGTGGTTCGGCATCACTGACCAAATGGGATAACGGCTGATATTCCACTTTGACGAGCGTAGCCGCATCTTCGGCGGTGAGTTCATCGATGGCTGCAACCGCCACCACGTCATCCCCTGCCCAGAAGATTGTCTGTCCCGGCTGCTGCACGATGTGAACGGCCTTGACCCCGGGCATCTTTTCCGCGGAGCTTGTGTCGATGCTCAGGACTTTCGCGCGCGCATACGGGCATCGAATTACTTTGCCGTAGAGCATTCCTGGCCGCTGCACGTCATACGTGTATTTCGCCCGACCCGTAACTTTTTCAGGCGAGTCCACGCGAGGAATGCGCTTGCCGATCAGGCTCCGGTACTCGGCATCAGGCCACGCATAATCAGGCATGCCGTAGCTCCTTGCGGGCGAGTTGTGCCAGGGCTTGCTTGATGCCGTCGTAAGTCCCGCAACGGCAGAAATTGCCTGACACTCCTCGGCGGATATCTTCAGTTGTGGGCTTCGGATGTTTGTCCAGAAATGCCTTACACGCCATTACAAAGCCTGGGGTGCAGAAGCCGCATTGCGAGGCATCGTGGTCGACAAAGGCTTGTTGTACCGGGTGCAATTGGTTGCCGCACGCCAGCGATTCGACCGTGGTGATCTGGGCTGCCTGAGCTTCAATCGCAAGGACCATGCAGGAATAAACGACTCTGTCGTCCATGAGAACAGTGCACGCTCCGCATTCGCCGCGATCACACACGCGCTTTGCGCCTCTGAGTTGAAAGTGATCTCTCAGTGCATCGAGCAACGTAACGCGGGGCGCCAGATCCGCTTTGTACTTTTTACGGTTGATGGTGAATTCCATCGCGAGCTTACCCGGGCCGTAGACCGGAACTTTCTTGTCATCCGCGGTTACCACTTCGGCGCCGGCCACAAGAGGTACAGCTGCCGAGATACCAGAGATCTTCAGGAAATCTCGGCGGGAGACGCCTGACTGACTTTGCTCCTCTTGTAACGGATCTTTCTCGTTACTGTCCTCAGACATTTTCTGAACTCCATGCCCGTGTGTGTTCCCGCGCGAACGCTATGCTCGCAGCGGGCCTTCGGTGCCGCCTGTTGCTGTATGAGAGTGAAAACAGTTTTAAGCGCTTTTGGAAGGAGTATGGGACGAGTTACCTCGGAATGGGATTAACGACGGCATTGGGTGGGCCAACTTCGCGCTCGCCGCCAGCACTAGACTGACGTGTCGTCTGAAGCGTAGTCCCATCCGCGTACGCGCTCATCGCTACAGTTCCGTCGGCATAGTCGTAATGTTCAGCTGGGCTTTGTCGAAACGTAAAGGAAGCAAGAAAGACCGGTCAACCGCATTCGAAATTCGTGTTTTCGGAAGTGCGAAGAATTGCACGCTTTTTTGAAGCTGCTAGCGGACGACAATTCTGGGGTGAATCGTCGCTAGCCTTGATCGGAAACGCCTCGGCAAGACACTTCGGGTTGGAAGAGGAAGTCGTTCCGAGGCGTTTTCGATCAAGGCTAGCGAGAACTCGTCTACTGATCCGCATCGAATCGATAGGCCCCGTATGTTTCGGATTGCGAAGCAAATGTTTCGTCTATCACCTTGTTCCGCGCAACTGATCAAGACTGGTCATAGCCGTCATGCTTCATCATCACAGCCGTACTGCGGGCCAACTCTTTAATCCCACAAACCGGATTGTGCGATTGCGAACGCTACATTATCGCTGGAGGGCGGACGAGCGCGGTCACCCGAGAGATGCGCTCGCCGCAATGGCATTTTTCCAGCTCTGATGCATAGATATCAGCCCGTGCAAAAAGCCGGGCGTTTTGAATGGCCGCAGCAGCAGGAATCGACAACAACTCGGCGCGCCGAAGATGGTCTTGGGTATAGCAATTGGGATCAATGTGGCCGATAATAGGAATCCCAAATACTCACCCGATGCCATGAGCGGGACCGAGAGCCATGAACGCAAATGGATGTGGCCCTTGAAAGTTTGCCATTCCTCTTCTTTTTTCGTGTCGGGGATTAAGATGCTCTTTCGATCTTCCAATACAGGTTTGAGAAATGGAGACTTGTCGGCTATGAGAGTCAAGGGATGTCCGGGATGATATTTTGGCGACGTTTTGCGTGGCTCGGGGATTTGCCTTTCTCCCAGGGCGAGAACATGGCGACCTCCCTCGGGAACAAGGACACGCGCACACGAATATGGAACCAGTTCCTCCAGTGATCGTCTATCCGGCGAATAAAAAGCGAAGCAGCCGCAGTGCAATAAGGCCACCCTCGAACCTTTAACGGCAGGATTAAATCGGCCACCTAATTCCTCTTGAGAAGGATGAATCGGATGGAGGAGGGGCGCAAACGTGTTTTGGGGATCATTGCCGGCATACTGGTGGCACGTCATCTAAAGACTACCGACGACCTGTTCGACAGGCCGAGTCCCCGCACGGAGTCTTTGGTTGCGTCCGCCGTGCAACGGGCCGAACGCGTCATGAAACGGATCGACGGGCGGTTCGCAAATTCTACGGACGATCGGCGATGACCGCGGGCTTACAGGAAATCCTGATTTCGGTGTGGCGCCAAGCCCTGATTGAGAACGCCCGGACCGTCAGGCTCGACAAGGGAAGCTATGCCGTCCGCCGGACCAGCCGCTCCAAACTGCGCGAGGTTGATTTCGAATTCGACGGGCAAACTTTGCGGGGGTTAGAACAGAATCCAAACACAAATTCCCGCTGGGCCCAACTCGCACGTGAAGGCAAGAAGGTGATGCAGTTCCTGATTGCCAGGCGGTACGTTGCCAATGTGGTAGATGGGAGAGTGCAATTCTATGGGAGCCGCAACGACCGATCAGTGAATCCGTCAAGATGAAGTGAACACCTGCGGCTTGAATCGGGCAACCAAGGGCGGTCATCCAAAAACAGTCAATGGGAGTTTTACATGAGAAGTCTAGAAAAGCTTGAGAAAGAAATAGCATCGTGGCCGGAAGTATCAGTTCACCCGCATCGCTTCAGTGCACGTGAATTCTGCTTCCGAGCAGCGGAAATCGGACATATTCATACGGGAGGAGCCATAGATATTCCTTTTCCGCGTTCTATTCGTGATGAACTTTTGATGGAGGGGCTAGCCGAAGGGCACCGCTGGGTCCCCAACTCAGGTTGGATCACTTTTCAAATCCGCAGCGAAAAAGATTTCGACCAGGCTCTCTGGCTCATGCGGCTGTCGTACCTGCGATATGCACTCAAGTCGGCAAGCGACCCACACCAGCTGTTTGAACGGGAAAGTGCGCAACTGAATTTGAGTCCTCGCTTTAAGTCATTGTTTGAACCATTCGTTCCCAAATCTGCAGCAACGGGTTCGGCTGAGCTGCTTTCAGCGTAATCCAATGGTTGGCAGGGTGAAACCGAACAGCAGAAATATGGCGTAGCCCTTGTGGAAGGCTTGCACCAGCTAAAATGAGCAACTCGACCGACAGTACGTCCAAGGATGTAGCCGTACCGGGCTTGCTCAGGCCCCCGCTTGTGCTTCTTGTGGTTCTTGCCTTAGGAGTCGTACTGAACTGGATTCTGCCACTTCGGTTCATAGCATCGAGGCTAGTGCTGATCGGCCCTTCTATCCTTTTCGTGGCGGTGCTCCTGTTCGTCCTTTCGTTTAGGGAGTTTCGAGCTGCAGGGACTTCCGTGCGAGGAACGCAGCGCACGACGACGATTGTGCGCACCGGTCCCTACCGATTTAGCCGCAATCCGATCTATCTAGCTTTCGTCTTGTTCCTGCTGGGATTGGCACTCTGGTTGAACAACCTGTGGCTGCTCGTAGGTTTGGCAGCGTTTGTCAACTTCATCTCGATCATGATCATTCCGCGGGAGGAACAATTCCTCGAGCGCAACTTCCAGGCTCAGTATTCTGAATACAAAGCTAGCGTCCGTCGTTGGCTATGAACGAGTACCGATCGATTGAATTGCGTGGTCTACCAAGAGATACGGCTCCAAAGAAACCTTTTTGGTTGCCAGTTGGCGAGGAACGTTGGCGGATTGACTGGCTGCGTACTAATCGGCGTGCATAATGGGCTCGGATCTATGTCGTCGCGAACATCTCCCTGCCTTCATCCGCTGACGGTCCATAAATAGCGGGCACTGATGCCGAGGTCAGCCGCAGGTACACTGTCAGCTGACCCCGGTGGTGCGCCAGGTGATTAATCACCGAATCGCGGATATTAATGTGCCGAGGCAGTTCGCTGAGAACCTTGCCGCGCGCCATAAACTTCCAAGGTTTCTGCAAGTGATCATCCGTTGTACCTTGGAGCGCAGCAATCGCATTTTCCAAACACTGCTGGTGAACCTGCAAAATCTGCGCCCGGGACTCGAATTTTGGCGACTGGTACGCTGGCCCATTTACTGGGGCAATATCGAATTCGTCGGTGTTCACCATGAATTCGACCCAACCGGCCATGGACGCCACGAGCGCAGTCAAATATCCGAGCTCCATGGATTTTTCATGCGGCTTCCAGCTGTTGAGACCTTCAGGCACGCGCTCGAGCACATGGCGTGTAGCTTCCGCATCGCGTTGAAGATCCGCTATAAACAATTCGGTCAGTTTCATAACTGACTCCTTTCCACAGAGCAGAAGAATATAGAGCTATATATGACACCTCGTGTCATAAGTCCAGGCGCATTATTTTTGCGTTTAGGACTTCTGCGCGTCCGCAAGGAGGTCGAAACTTGCGCGCCGATCGCCTTCTCTCGATGTTGTTGTTGCTCCAGGCACATGGGCGCCTGACTGGACGCGAGCTCGCCCGCCGGCTCGAGGTTTCTGAACGCACGGTCCACCGTGACATGGAATCGCTCAGCGCCTCGGGAGGGCCAATATTCGCCTTACGCGGAGCGCGAGGTGGATGGCAACTCGACGGGAACTGGCGCACCCAAGTACCTAGGCTGGATGAAGCGGAACTACGCGGGCTTTTGATGGCACAACCGCGGCTAGTTGGCGACGCTCGGTTAGCTTCGGCAGCCGAGCGTGCGCTTGAAAAACTTATGGCTGCACTGCCAGTCTCTTTACGAGAACAGGCTGCCTCCATTCGGCAGCGCCTCTACGTGGACACGAGCGGCTGGCGCCCTTCGCGAGAAAACATTGCCATGCCACCGATCGTGCAGGACGCCGTTTCGCGCGACAGGAAACTAACGATCGTGTATTGCAAGCCAAATGGCGAACGTAGCGAACGCACTGTTGATCCCTTGGGTCTGGTTGCGAAAGGGAGTGCCTGGTATCTGGTTGCGAACACGTCGAAAGGGATGCGCACATTTCGGGTCTCACGGATTGAACGTGCCACTCCGCTGAACGAATCATGCAGGCGACCGTGCGATTTTAATCTCGCCGCTTATTGGACCTCGGTGACGAAAGAACTTAGCGAAGCCAGAAAAAGCTTTCCAGCCACGCTGCGGCTGGAGCCACAGGCAGCAAAGTGGATATTGACCTGGCACTGCGCAAAACAGGTGGGTAACGCCGATAACAAAGGCTGGGTGACGATCAACCTAGAATTTGAGAATGAGGACGACGCTCGTTTCGTGGTGCTGGGCCTAGGTACACGCATTGAAGTTGTGCAGCCAAAATCATTGGTTGCGTACCTGCGAAGGAAAGTGACAGAACTCCAAGCGCAGCTTCTCAATGCGTCAGCTTAGGTGCTTCACGTTCTTATCGAAGCTAGGGATACGAGTTTGTGTGAACGATCAACGGTCCATTCGCGCCTAGGGTTTTCGGAGAATTGCGAGTTGATGACACGGAAAATTATCCACGTCGACATGGATGCGTTTTACGCTTCGGTCGAGCAGCGCGATGATCCGCAACTGCGCGGCAAGCCCGTGATCGTTGCTTGGAAAGGCAACCGGTCTGTCGTCTGCGCAGCGTCATACGAGGCCAGGGCTTTTGGTGTGCGTTCGGCCATGCCAGCAATGCGCGCGGAACGCCTCTGTCCCGACGCGACCTTCGTTGCTCCGGATTTCACACGCTATCGCGCGGTCTCGCGTGATGTGCGGGAGATTTTCAAGCGTCACACCGACCTGATAGAACCCTTGTCGCTCGACAAAGCCTACCTTGATGTCACCGAGAACAAGTCGGGCTTGACAACTGCTACCCTCGTGGCACGCACAATCCGCGAACAAATCCGTGAGGAATTGAATCTCGCGGCCTCTGCGGGCGTGGCTCCGAATAAGTTCTTGGCAAAACTCGCTTCTGACTGGCGCAAGCCTGATGGGCTGTTTGTCATCCAACCGGAGGATATAGATATGTTTCTGTTGCCACTGCCGGTTGGACGCCTGCCTGGAGTCGGGAAAGTTACGGAAGAGAAACTGCGGAAGCTTCAAATACAAACCGTGGGCAAATTGCGAAGCCTGGGTTTATCTCTGCTCGAAGATCATTTCGGCCGCTACGGCGCGCGCTTGCACGAACTCGCCCGCGGTATTGACGAAAACGAAGTCGTACCGGACCGGCCTACGCAGTCGATATCCGTCGAGGACACCTTCGAGCAGGACGTTACCTTGTCAGCAGCCGAACCAATGATCCGGCAATTGGCAGAAAAGCTTTGGAGTGCCTCGCGCAAAGAATCGCGACTGCCGCGCACGGTCGTTCTCAAATTGAAGACAAGCGAGTTCAGGATTCTTACTCGCAGCCATACACCATCTTCTCCTCCTTCCACCTGTGCGGAGTTGACGGAGATAGCTCTGATGTTGAGAGGGAGAATAGATCTGGGCCCGAAGCAACGTTTTCGCCTTGTTGGTATCGGGTTGAGCAATTTCGAGGAACACCGAGAAGAGCTCGCCCAACCGGACCTGTTTGAGTGACTGTGGTCATTGGTTTAAAAAAGGGTCTGTGCTATTGCGACAGCTGGAACTTCTTGAGCGCACGCCTGGTCATCGTTCTCAGGACGGTTTACTCGCGTGCTCACGGGGTATTTCTTCATGAGTCTGGAATCGAAGGGCTGGAGGCAGTCGGCAACAAGAGCAGGTTTGGTAACACCAGGATCTAACCAAAGATCGTAGTCCTCCGTTTTCAGGATCACAGGCATGCGGTCGTGCACGTCGGCCACAAGCGAGTTGGGTCGAGTCGTGAGGATGCTGCATGTTTCCAGGATCTCTCCAGAGGAATCTCGCCAACGTTCCCATAACCCAGCGAAGGCGAAGACAGAATCGTCTGCCATGCCGATGTGAAGGGCTGTTTCTGTTTAGGACTGATTGCGCGCCACTCATAAAAGCCCTCGGCCGGAATTAAGCAACGCCGCAAGCTCATCGCATCCCGGAACGCTGGCTTCTCTGCGGCAGTTTCGGACATCGCGTTTATGGTTTTCGCCGCGATGGACCGGTCCTTGGCCCAATACGGAATCAGCCCCCAGCGGACCAGATCAAATGTCCGCGGCGGCTGACTCTTGTGCTGCCGCACAATTGGAAGTGGTTGCGTGGGCGCGATGTTCCAACGTGGTGACCAGGAGACGTCTGCGTCGAGTGCGAAATGCTCGCGAAGGTAGCGCTCCTTCGCGGTAAGACGATAGTGTCCGCACATCGGAGGCTCGTCAAGCAGACGTTTCAGTGCGACCGACATTGCGCATTTAGAGAAACGTGGAAAATGCGGCTAATGCTAACGGGGCTATCTGCGGGGGCGAGTTTCCAGCCAATACAGTTCTATTACGGTATCGCCTGAGTTCCGCAGCCGGGTCGCAACGTCTCTCGCCTGGAAAGGCCGATCTCCCGGATCGAGGTCACGATTCAGCAATTCCGTAATTTCTTCAGGCGTGCTTGGCTTCCTGATCTTGTTCAACGCTCGAAGGACGTGCTCGTCCAGGCGGCGGTCCGCATTTGGAACATGACGCATTTGCGGCTTTCGGACTTGAAGATTGATCTGTTGAGAGGTACTCATTCTTGTTCGAACTGGCTGCAAGCGAAAACATCAGGTCATGGCGAGCCGGTTGGTACGAGCTGGAGAATCAATCTGCGAATTGCCTCAGGCTCATGCTCTCTGGCAGCATCCGCCAAAGCATACGACCGTTCAAAGCCGTTTGGTCCCTCAATTCGCATCCCCCAATTTTCGCTGCCGTGCGACCCCGCGATTGACACCCGCCACTCTCCTGGTTTGTCACTGAGTGCGTGTTCGACACGGGCAACAATTCCCTCGACAGCTGGGCGTCACCGAGATTTTGCAGTTCGATCGTCACTCCCATCGCACTACAATTTTACTGGAGGCCTGCTGTCGCTGAGCTGGTGCAAACCGGTCAACGCGGCGTGGGTGGGGCGGTCACGCTGGCCTTTGAACAGCTTATCCACAACTCCTGTTGAAAATCTGGGAGCACGACGAATGGAATGTCGGCGCGGCTCACGTGCGCTGTCCCTGACGAACGCAAACTTAACGAGAGCAGCGACCGGCGTCGGGAAATAGGAAAGGCTGCGACATTGGTTATGCTCCAGCCACCGGCTCCTGCGAGGAAGCCAACAGCGTGGATACATGCACCGTCGCAGCCCTTGATGTAATCACTGCTTTCGCAGTTCCAAACCCCAACTGTCCCTCGCAGGATCATCGGTTTTTTCAGGTCTGGTCGCCCTACAAGTTGCCCTGTCGAGCGGATCACCCAGCTTACTTCGGATTGGCAAGTTTTATTTCGCCAATCCTTTCAGCCGTCGACGTGAGCGAAACTAAACAGTTGCTTCATCGATGTCAACGCAATTATCGGTGTAATCACGAAATATCTGTGAATGGAATTGTGGAAAACAGGGTCCTTTGCACTTTCCCGCTTCCGCAACAAAACCAGCGCTCTTGATGCATTCCCTCACGGCCCCTGGATGCTGAAAAAGCTGAAGGGGACTTCTAAGTTCAAGCCAAAGGTTTCAACTGTCTAGCCTAAGAGATTACAGACGTTCTGGGCTGATTCCCGTTCAACCACTCCTCATTTGCCCCCAAGCCATTCTAGGAGAATAGCCGTGAGACTCCGTCCAAACGAATTCTGCCCGATTCACAGATCGATTTCCTGTTGTGGCCGAGCACTCATTCCGAAACCGAGACTGATAAGACTCGGAATACAGCGCATCGAAGATGCGCATCACCCGAGAGGATATCGAGAGCTCCGATCACCGGCGGAGATGCGGAAGCTGCTGAACCGGAAGATTGTCGAGCAGGATCGGATCTGCCCCATCTGCCATGAAGAGTTCATCGACTATAACGACATCGTGCCGGATCACAAACATCCGAAAGGAATGGGCGAAGCGTGGCGAGACGATCATCCCGACAACATCCAAGCTGTTCACTACTGGTGCAACACAGAAAAAGGATCACGCAGAATTGACGACTGACGGCCGATCAGCCCCCTAAAAAGGAAGACCCGCACAAACATTGATTGAACTGATTGGCTGTGTGTCGGCTGTGCGCCGGATTTTAGAATCAGGCGTTCGTTAGAAGGCTGCCTCTCACTGCCTTTCCAACACGCAGGCACGCGGGATAATTCCTGCGCACTTCCTCTTGATCAACCGCAGCCACCCTCACAGACGAGGCCTCGAACTGCTCCATTTCGAATCGCGACAGTTCTTTAGCCATATGAATAGAAACGATGTAATCCATTGTCGCCTTTTCTTGTCCTACTGCTGATAGACGGGCAATGCCGGCGCCGCCGCCCGGTCCGGACGCCATTTTGCTAGCGCATCGCGCACAGCTCGAACGCGTAAGTTATTGATTCTCAGAACGGACGAAAAGCACAAAACGGATACATCTGCGATTGTTGCATTCAAAATGCATACAAAAATGCGCGATCCTCCGACGCGGATACCGCTGATCTCAAGATGCGCTCTTCACTCTAGGTATTGGTGGGAACGGTCCGTGTTCTCTGTGCCCCGCCAACCACGCCTACGGCCAGCACCAGAGAGGGTCAGGCCATCTTCCACCCAGTGCCACGCGCTACCAAAGGCGGCCGCGGCTTGGATTCTTTCATGCGTGGACGAGCCCGCTCCGTTTCAGTGTGGGAAGCGCCTTGATGGATTTTCCTACCTTCTCCCGGGCGAGCCGGAGGTCGTAGAGGCTCTGGAGATTCAGCCAAAACTGAGCACTCGTGCCAAAGAAATGAGCGAGGCGCAGGGC
>Ga0075425_100004975_pt1 | contig 13764 bp, 12 predicted proteins | sample SoiMethybrSBSTD4_FD_75300 | JGI IMG/M metagenome (GOLD analysis project Ga0075425, IMG submission 75300) | Bulk soil microbial communities from a Populus tree surrounding site in Tennessee, USA - Soil MetaG P. TD hybrid SBSTD4 | ecosystem: Environmental > Terrestrial > Soil > Tree plantation...
CGTGTCGTTATGGTTCGCGTGCTCGTCTTCTTCAAGCCCCAGGTCGTGGTTGTGTTCCTCGTGCCCGGCGATGAAGTCCACCGCATGCGTACCGGATACGAATGCAGGCGTTGTGTAGAGCGCGAGTCGATCGCCGAACGTCCGTGAGGCCGTGACGGCGATCCCTTGTTGGTACCTCTCCCGGTAGTTGTTCAGTCCCTCGGTCGACAATGACAACGAAAGGCCAACGGGCATCGACTCACTTTGTCGAAGCGCATCCCATCGTCCGAACATCTGGATGGTCTTGCTCAGCATCGATCGGTGGATGCCTGCCTGGATGTTACTCGTGATGCCAAACCGATACTCGAGGCCGATGATCGCGCCTCGATCGGTTCCGAACAGGTCGGCAGCCTGATCTCCGAGGTCGCCGGCGCGGAGGTCCGACGTGAACCGGTGCGTCAGCCGAAAATAGCTGTGGTGACGCGCGATCGACATCGTGGTCGGCAAATTGATGAGATTGAGGTCGATCTGCGGCGGTCGGGGGGCGGCCACTGGCACGTCCTGGGCAGGGGTCGGAGCAGGAGCAGGAGCCGGGGTCGAAGCTGGAGCGGAGGGATCTTGCGCGAAAGCTGGAGCTGAGATTAAAAAGACCATCGCTGCGGCCAGCCGCAGCATCGAGCAGATAGACGACGAGTTCATAGATTGCGGTGAGAGACTGGCAATCCTTATGCCCGTACACGCGGCGTAAGTCAATGAAAGAAGGCCACATTTCGGTCTTGTTTCAGCCCAAAGTTTTCCGTTTCAGTAAGGGGTTACGGGGCGTGTAACGTAGGGGGGACATGTCGAAGCTGGATCCTGGGGGTAGCGGACGGCGTGGTGCGGACGGATGGCGACAGCCGTCGGTCAGCGTCAGCCTGCCCGAAGTGCACGGGTCGGTGCCGGTGCCGCCGATGGGCGGATTCTGGAAGAAAATGCTGGCGTTTGCCGGCCCGGGATACCTGGTTGCGGTCGGCTACATGGACCCCGGCAATTGGGCAACTGACCTCGCGGGCGGTTCGAAGTACGGCTACACGCTCTTGAGCGTCATCATGCTGTCGAACCTCATGGCGATCCTGCTGCAGGCGCTTGCGGCACGCCTGGGGATCGCCAGCGGCCGCGATCTGGCGCAGGCCTGCCGCGATCACTACTCGCGGCCGACAACCATCATCCTGTGGCTATTGTGCGAGATTGCGATCGCTGCCTGCGATCTCGCGGAAGTGATCGGGTCCGCGATTGCGCTGAATCTGCTCTTTGGCCTTCCGCTGATGTGGGGCGTCTGCTTGACGTCGATGGACGTGCTGCTCGTGCTGTATCTCCAGCAGTATCAGTTTCGCTACGTCGAAGCGATGGTCGTGGCGCTGATCCTGGGCATCGCGGGATGCTTCGCCGTCCAGCTCTGGCTTGCCCGCCCGGATCTCGCCGGCGTTGCTGCCGGCTTCGTGCCGTCGTCGCAGATCATCCGCGATCCGTCGATGCTCTACATCGCCATCGGCATCCTCGGCGCCACGGTGATGCCGCACAACCTGTATCTTCACTCGTCGATCATTCAGACGCGGAAGTATGCCGATACCCCCCAGAGCAAACGGGAAGCTGTTCGGTTCGCGACGATCGACTCCACGGTTGCGCTGATGTTCGCGCTGTTTCTGAACGGCGCAATCCTGGTCGTGGCCGCTGCGTCATTCCACACAACCGGCCACGAGAACGTGGCCGATATCTCGGACGCGTACCTGCTGCTCGCGCCGCTCCTCGGCACGCAGCTCGCCAGCACATTGTTCGCGGTGGCGCTGCTCTTTTCCGGCCAGAACGCGACGCTGACCGGCACGCTTGCCGGTCAGATCGTCATGGAAGGTTTCCTCAACATCCGGCTGCGTCCCTGGCTCCGCCGTCTCATTACCCGGCTGATCGCGATCATCCCCGCGCTCTTGACCGTGTATTTCTACGGCGAGCGCGGCATCGGCGCGCTCCTGATTCTCAGCCAGGTGATCCTGAGTCTGCAGCTTCCGTTCGCGGTATTTCCGTTGGTGATGTTCACCGGGGACAAGCGCAAGATGGGGTCGCTCGTCGCGCCGGGATGGATGATGGCGCTCGCGTGGCCGGTCGCGGTGCTGATCGCCGGCCTCAATGCATGGCTGTTGTGGCAAACGTTCACGGGATAGGCGTGTATTGGCATCCGGGCAGCTTGTGAATCGTGAATCACTTATCGTGAATCTATGAATCCATGAATCCATGAATCCATGAATCCATGAATCCATGAATCGATGGTCGCTGGCGCTGATCCGTGGCAGCTGATTCAACGATTCGGGGATTGCCGATTGCCGATGAGTGATTCACGATTCACAAGTTGCCCGGATGCCCGACAAGGCCCCTATGTATAAGCACATCTTGATCGCGATTGAAAACTCCGAGTCCGATCGCGCCGTGCTGGACCACATCGAACCGCTCGCCCGAATGACCGGCGCGCGGCTGTTACTGGTGCACGTGGCCGATGGCTGGGTGGCACGGCACTTCGATGAGTTGAAGCTGCGCGAATCGGAAGAGATCCGCGCGGACCGCGAGTATCTCGGACGGATTTGCGAAGAGCTGGCCGGCCGCGGGTTCGACGTGCGGGCCCGCCTGGCCATGGGAGATCCGGCGACCGAGCTGTCAAAAGTCGCGGTCGAAGAAAGCGTCGACCTCATTGCGATGTCGACGCACGGTCACCGTTTTCTCAACGATCTGTTCCGCGGCGCCACCGCCGATCGAGTCCGGCACAACGTGCAGATTCCCGTGCTGATGGTGCGCGCCGTGAAAGCCGCCGTCCCTGCTTCCTGACGTGTGTGCGTCCCCTTGCCGCCTGCCGGATTGGATAATCGCTTGTGACGGGTAAGAACGCCGCGTCGGGCTGGATGAAATACCTGGTCCGCCTCAAGCCACGCGACCGCACGGAACTCACGGTCTTGACCGGCGGCATTGCCATCCTGCTGCTGCTCGTCATTTTCATGAAGCTGGCGAGCGAAGTGTTTGAAGGCGAGACGCAGAGCTTCGACAAGAAAATCCTGCTCGCGCTTCGCGATCCCGCCGACTTGTCCCACCCGATTGGCCCGAGCTGGATGGTCGGCGCGTCGCTCGACATCACGTCTTTGGGAAGCGCGACGGTTCTCGGGTTGACTGTCTTCGCGGTGGCAGGCTTCCTGCTCTTGCAGGGCCTCTGGCGTCGCGCGTTGTTCGTGACGGCGGCGAGTTTTGGCGGGTGGTTCCTGAACGGGGCGCTGAAGCAGCTGTTTCAGCGCCCGCGCCCCGATGTGGTGCCGCATCTACGGGAAGTCATGTCGATGAGCTTTCCGAGCGGGCACGCAATGACGTCAGCCGCCGTCTACCTGACGCTGGGCGCGCTCTCGATGCATATTGCGCAGCGCCGGTTAACGAAGGTGTACTGCATGACGATGGCGATGCTTGCGACCGTCCTCGTGGGGGCGTCGCGAGTGTACCTCGGCGTCCACTATCCGACAGACGTTCTCGCCGGGTGGCTGCTTGGGTTATCGTGGGCTTTACTGTGCTGGATGATCGAGCGATCGCTGGAGCGCCGAGCGGGGTTGAAGCGTGAACGAGCAGAAGCCGAAGCCAGAGCCGCGGCCGAAATCAAGGAAACGAAGAAGACCGAATGAACAACCAGGAGTGTATCGAGCGGTGATGGAAATTGATCAGGCTCACGACGAGGGCACGCCATCCACTCCAGGTGGCGAATCAATTCTGCTGGTCGAGGACGAACCAGCCGTCCGTCAGCTCTTTGCGCAGGCGCTGATACGCGCCGGTTACCGGGTGTACGAAGCGCGCAACGGTCAGGAAGCGATGAAGCTGTTCGAGCAGCATGGCGAGACCATCGACTTGCTCCTGACGGATCTACGGATGCCCTATATGAACGGAGCCGAGCTGGCACAGGTCTTACGTGCGCGCCGCCCCACCCTCAAGCTGATCTGCGTCTCCGGCTATCCAACGCCGGGCGATGACGACCTGGCCGCCGATTTCCTGTCGAAGCCGTTTTCTCGCGAAGACCTTCTCTCAAAAGTACGCGAAGTGCTCGATCGACCGTAGCATTGTCTTTCGATGCCGGCTCTTCTGCTTTTTCTTCTGTCGCTCGCGTTTCCGGCCGGGCAACAGTCGACGCCTGCGGCGGCTGACAAAGAGGGCTCGGCATCGTTCACTGTCGCGGTGTTGCGCCGGGATGGAATCGTGAGTCCGTTCGCTGTGTTCGATGGCAAGGAGTGGACCATCCCGTGGCCGGCCGACCTGCGTTCGCTCGATCTCCCTATCGGTATGCAGGCGGTTCCCGCGAAGTGGTGGGGGAAGGCTGGCCCGGCCTCCGAGATGACCGCCTGGGTTGGGGGCGCAAATCGGGGTCCGATTCACCTCGCGCGTCCAACCGTGCTCCCGTTGATGTGTGAGTCGCGGGTCGGGCTGGTGTCGGACTACCAATCAAATGAGCCTGCCACGTCGTTCGAGCCGCCGTTCCCAAAAGACGGTCTGGCCGTGTCAGGCGGACAACGCGTTGACAAGATTGAAATCCTGTCTGCCGACTCTCCCGAGTGGACACGAACCGAGACGTTTCTCGCCACGGAGTTCGATCGCGCCGAGCAATCCGCAATCGACGCGTTCGGGGGCTGGAAGCATCCCGTGCCACGCGCGGCTCGCCGCAAGATGCCGGTCGAAGTCGAGGCGCTGTACCGTGCCCCAATGGATGAACCCGGATGGACCGCGTACTACGTCGAAGCCGTCAAGAAGTACCCGCCAGGTCCGGACGACGACGACTGCGGCTTGATCACGTCGGCGAGTGGCTGGATCGGCGTGGCGGCTGATGGGAAACGATCCGGAAAGCTCGGCGCGCTCGTCACCTACTGCGATCGGCGCGATGTCACCTACATGCTTCCGCTTGGAGCGTTGAGCGCCGGTGGAAAAACGTTCTGGGCGTTTCAGCTCTCAGGGTACGGACGCGAGGGCTACGCGATCGTGCGGCCGACGCCCAGGCGAATCGAGTCGCACGTCAAGTATTCCGCCGGTGTCTGCGCGCCACGAATGCGCGGACGTTAATCACTCCGAGGGGCTTCGCCCCTCGGACTCCCCTACACGTTCGCTCGCGGGGCCCCATGATCCCCACTCCGCTCGCGTGGGCTCACTCGCGCGCTCGTTCGCCTCGCGTCACTTCACCGTCACGCGGGCCCAGTCCCAGCCTTCCAGCCCTCTTGCATTGATTGCTTTCACCGAGACGACCGTGCCCGACGCGATGCCAGTCAGCACCGCTGGAGGTTTGACGACTCGAATCTGCTGCGAGTCCGGCTTTGCCGGCGTGGCGTACGCGACGAGGTAGCCGGTCACTCCCTTTTCCGGGCTCGCGGCCCACGAGACGGTTGCCGCACCGTTCTTGAAACTCTCGACTCGCAGATCTTTCAACCGTGAAGGACTCGACGCCAGCAGCATCACCGTTGCGGTGGTTGTCTTCGCGACTTCGGCGATGAGCTGATGGTTGATGCCTTCGAGCAGATCGTGTGCCTGGTGGTAGTGGGGGTTGCCGAGCACCGGATACGAACCGATTCCGCCAACAATGTCGCCATAGGCTTCGTAATAGGCGGCGGCGTCCGTGTTCTTGTAATACAGCGAGTCGTAGGTGATGAGATTCGAGAACTGCATCGCCGCGCCATGCTGAATGTCGCGGATGCCTGCATTCGAGTAGCGAATGGTGTTGTCCAAACGGGAATCGTTGGCCCATCCGATCATGTCGTTGTTCAACGCGCCAACGATCTTCACACCGCCATCCACGGCCCGCCGAACGAACTCACGACTTCCGAGCAGCCCGCCTTCTTCGCCAGTGAACGACGCGAAAACGACGGTGGCGGGCAGCGGGCGGCGCGCAAGAATACGAGCCGTTTCAAGCAGTGCTGCGGTACCTGACGTATCGTCATCGGCTCCCGGCCCAATGGCCACCGAGTCGTAGTGACTGCTGACGACGTAGACGAGTTCAGGATTGGCAGTACCTTTCAACGTCGCGACGACGTTCGCAGTTTGTCCCGTCGGGCCATTGCGCAGGCGGTACTCGAACCTCTGGTATTCCGGTTCGTAACCGAACGATTTGTAGCGATCGAAGAGGTAGGCGGCCGCCAGTTTGTTGCCCGGTTGCGTCACGTACTTCGAATCGAAATCGAAGAGCGCCTTCTCGTATCCAAAGATCCGCGGCACTGAGGCGTCGGCAACGACCGCTCTGACGTCAGCCGCGATCGGGCCAAACAAACGCTTCCCTTTGGCCACCAGTGCCAGTTCGGTATCCAGATTGGTTTTGATCCGTTCACGCAGCTCGTCGCGCGTCACGCGGCGCGACAAGTCCATCACATACACGCCCCGTTCGGGGGACACGGTGTCGCCGTCGCGCTCTGCGGCAATCAGCACCCTGGTGCCTTCGGCGTTCGGCATCCACGAATACTCGGGGGCGATCGTACGCACGGTGTTGTTGTGGAACAGGCGCGTCCGCGCCATCGACGGGAGGTCGTACAGGTATGAACGCCGGTGCCGTGGTTCTCCCATCGCCGCAAGGATCCGGTTCGATGTGAGGAACACGGGCAGCACATCGTGCTGAATCTCGCGCGTGACTCGCGCCTCGCCGGCTCCATCGGCGCCGATGACGAAGATCTCCCAGTCGTCCTTCAGCATCATTTGAAATGCGACTTTGGTGCCATCGGCTGACCAGGCGGGCGCGTCGATTCGCTCGGGGCCTGTGCGGATCGCCATCGGGTGGGTTGGATCGGTGACGCGCGCCGTCATCAGCCGTGTTTCAGCCCCATCGCGTCCGACAAAGGCGAAACTTGCGCCATCGCGCGAGAACGCCGGGGCTGAGCCGTTGATTGTCGTCGTCCGACCGTCTGTCAGCGAAAGCAATCCGAACGTCGCTGCGGCACCCGCTCCACCGGCCCGTCCACCGCCAGGCGCTCGAGTCGTGAAGAGCACGGCGGTCCCGGCCGAATTTCTCGATTGCAGAACTTTCTCGGTATCGCCCGTAGTCCGCGCAGCCGGCGGACGTCCCTCTGCCAGTTCGTAAATCTGCGCGGCGCCAATCTCCGCCGTCGTCGCCGTGGCAACGACGGAGTTGGCGGCGAACAGAAGCGTGTTCACCCGCAGCGATCCGGTGTCGAGCGGCGATTCAGCACCCGACGCAAGATCGCGGATGACGATCCTGGAATCGTTCGCGATCAGTTGATTGACGGCATTCAGGCGTTGTTGTCGTTCCGAGGGCGAGGCGCTCTCGAGCGCCGCCTGCGCCGACGTGGCCGAGGCACTGACCGGTGCACGCCTGTACACGATCTTCGTGCCATCGATCGAGAACGACGCCCCGAGTCCTGGCAGTTCGGCGACAACGGCTGGTGCGGCAGGGTTGTCGACGCGAACGATCTTCGTCATGCGTCGCAACCCGGCGCCGGTCTCGTACGCGACGGTCTTCCCGTCAGGAGAAAAGCTCGGTGACTCACCGTCGTCGGTCAATTCGGTCGTGCGATACAACTCGCCAGTCTGCAGCGCGATTGTTTCGAGCGCAGAAGCCGCGTCGGGTGAATCGAGGATTTGAAGATACGTCTTGAGCGCGGCCGTGTAGTCGCCACGATCCCAGGCAATTGCCGCTTGCGCCAGTGGTGTGTCGCCGCCGATGCGACCGGAAATGGTCACCGCGGCGGCTGCAATGAACGCCGCGAATGTGAGTAAGCGGCCGGTGGTCTTAAGGGAGAAGGGAAAAGGGAAAAGGGAAAAGGAAAGGTGCAAAGTAAAAGGGAGCGTATCAAACAAAAGGAACAAGGAAAAAGAAACCTTTTCCCTTGTTCCTTTTGCCTTTTCCCTTTTACTTCGCTCCGCCCGCTGCCTTCTCGAACTGATTCACGCTTCGGCGGAACTCGACGAGCTTCGCACGGATACTGGGATCCAGTTCGACGCTTGCCGTTCCTGAGGTGCCTACCGCTCCCGGTGTTGCGGTCGCGCCGGGTGCCCCCGGTGTTGCGGGCGCGCCGGGTGCCGCGGTCGGCGCACCACCCTGCGCTTCGGCGTCGGTGCTATCCGGGCCGAGCAACGCCGTCAGGTTCGCGTTGACCTTCTGGTAGCTCGCGCGCCAGTCTGGCGGGTTGCCGATCAACTCATTGAAATTGCTAATGAGCTGCGCCACCTGGGTCCGCGCTTCACCACTGAGTTGCGCCGCGGCCGGAAGCTGCGTCAACTGGCTCAGCGTGTCTCTCGCGGTGACGAGATGACGATGCGCTTCGTCGGCATTCACTGGCTGCTGCGCCGCGGTCGAGGGCTGCGCTGCCGCTGGCGGCTGCTGGGCGGGAGCGTTCGGGTCAGGCCGCGTTGATGGCGGATTCTGCGCGCCTGCCGACGGGCTCTGTGCCGGCGGAGTTGCGGCCGACGGCTGCGAAGCCGGCGTGGGCGACGCCGTCGCCGGCGCAGCGGCTGACGAAGGCGCAGCGGCAGCGGCCGTCTCCTCGCTCTTCGGCGTCGACGGTGCACCGGCCATTCCCGCCGCATACGCCGTGATGTGCTTGCGAACCTCCATCAGCTTTGCCCGCGTCGCATCGTCGATCGCGGTGCTCGATTTGGCAGCGCCACTCGTTCCCGTTGCACCCGGCGTGGCTGTGGACGGTGCCGAGGTTTCGCTTCCAACCATCTCAGTGATGATCTTGTCGATGGCGGCGACTTCCGTGCCCCAGTTGGCTTTGGGAGCGCTCGCCGACTTGCCTGGTTCCGGACGCGCCGGTTCCGCCGCGCTCGCGGACGGCGATGAACCCATCTTCTCCAGATTGCTCAGATGCTGTTTCAGCTTCGCAAGGTCTGACCGATTCTTGGATGGGATCGAGGTCGCCGAAATAGCTTTCACCGACTCCTGCGCCTGACGCAGATGTTCCTGCGGCGACACGGCCTGATCAGCTGTCTGTGCTGCCTGGGTCGTGGGCTGCGTCGTCGGCTGCGGTTCGGTTGGCTGTGGCTGCGCCGGCTGCGGCTGCGCTGGTTGTGGCTGTGGCTGCGCCGGCTGTGGCTGCGGCTGCTCTGGCTGCGGCTGCGGCTGTGCAGGTTGCGGCTGCGGCTGTTGCGGCTGCGGCTGTTGTTGCGGTTGCTGTTGCTGTGGCGGCGCCTGTTCCTGCGACGCCTTGGCAAAACTCGTCACCGGCAGAACAAGTACGCCGGCGGTTGCCAGCGACATTGTCCATCGGCTGATTGAACGTTTCATCGTTGCGCCCTCCTGGAGCTTTAATGTCAAATCGCTCGTCGCTGACTTGAACAAAGGCAAGCGAGGTGCCACGGCGAACTCTGCGGAGCATCAGCGTGGTATTTCCAGCCGAGGTTCAAGCTCGACTGCGTGAAAATCGTGAAGGGATTACACAGAGCGTCACTTTACCGGTATCAAGTAGAACGCGATGGCAAAGATGCCGTAGAGCCCGAGAAGCTGGAGTCCTTCCAGCCAATTGCTTTCACCATCGCTGGCGACGAGTGTCACGCCGATTACCGACAAACCGATGGCGCTGATTTCAAACGCATTGAAGACGAGGGACATCGGTGAGCCAAGCGCGAAGGAAAGCAGCACCAGCGCAGGTGCCACCATCAACGCGATCTGCGCACTGCTGCCGACGCTGATCTCGAACGCCAGCGTCATCTCGTTGTTGCTCGCTGCCGTGACTGCGCTGTAGTGCTCTGCAGCGTTACCCACGAGAGCCACCACGATGACCCCGGCGAAAAGTTCGGACATGCCGAGCCCGCTCAGTGCGGGTTCCAGCGCTTCAATCAGTACCTCGGCTTCTATCGCCGTGAACGCCGTTGCAGCCGCAAGGAGCGTCATAGCCGGTGCCACCCCAAGTATGGTTCCGTGGCTGTGTCCGGGATCGGCGCGGAGCGGATCGCTCTGCGATCGAAAGGCGAATACAAGTCCAGCTCCGTAGAGGGCGAGGAGCACGATCGACGACCAGAAGCTCAGTTTGTCGACCACTGCCGGATGCGCCTCGAGCGAACCAAAGCTGATGAGCGCGAGGAGTGCGGGCATGACGAGGGCGACGGTCGCGACATACAACATGACTGTCGCCGAGCCCGCCGAGAGTTTGTTGAACTTCTGCCGTCCGTTCTTGAGGCCCCCGACGAAACACGAGAGGCCGAACACGAGCAGCAAGTTCCCGATGATGCTGCCGGTGATCGACGCTTTGACGATTTCGGTGTGATGGGCGCGCAGAGCCACGATCGCGATGATCAGCTCGGCTGCGTTGCCAAAGGTTGCGTTCAGGAAGCCGCCGAGCGTGGGGCCTGCCCGTCGCGCGAGGTGCTCGGTGGCCGCACCAATCAGCCCTGCCGCGGGGACGAGGGACAGTGCGGCAGTGAAGAAAACCCAGATCGACACGCCGCGTTGCCAGCGCAGCCACAGGCTGAGTGGGGCGGCGATCAAGAGCAGGTTCAACCAGCTTCCGGTGACGATCCGAAGTAAGTGCGTCGCAGCAGACGGCATGCGCCATTATGGGTCAGCAGGGTGGTGGCAATCGGCCGGAAGAGGAAGGTCGCCCCCAATAAAATGACTTGATCAGTCGTGCTAGAATGCCTGATCTGCTTTCTGAGCCTGTCTCCGACCCGATCGCATCGGTATCTGATCCAGACCTCACCAAAGCGGCCAGCCAGGGTGTTATTGCGCGGATGTCCGCGCGCGGCTGCGAACCGTCACTCGCACGAGGAGATTCGAGATGGCAGCAACGATTAATGGGACGATCAAGCGGTTGGTCAGCGAGAAAGGGTTTGGCTTTGTTGCGGCGAGTGACGGCAGCGAGTACTTCTTTCACCAGTCCGCGTGTAACGGCTGCAAGTTCGACAATCTTCGCGAGGGACAGGCGGTGACGTTCGACAAAACGCAGGGCCCGAAAGGACCGCGCGCGGAGAACGTTCGGCTAGCGTGAAGCGTTCTTCCGGCTAAAGCCGGAAGCCACGAGATATGCCTTTGTAGCTTCCGCCTTTAGGCGGAAGATCAAACCCGCCTTCAGGCGGAAGATCAAATCAAAAGGGCAGTCCTCACCGGGGCGGCCCTTTTTTTCTGTGACGCAGCCACTCGACCACCATGGGGATGAGTGACACCGCCACGATCCCGATCGCGACTAGCGAGAAGTTCTTCTTCACGACCGGGACGTTGCCGAACGCATAGCCCGCGCCCAGACAAATCCCCACCCACAAAACGCCACCGAGCACGTTGTACATCGCGAACGCCGCGTACCGCATCGCACCGGCGCCTGCGACAAACGGCACGAACGTGCGGATGATGGGCACGAAACGCGTCAACACGACTGCCATTCCGCCGTACTTCTCGAAAAACGCGTGCGCGCGATCGAGATGTTGACGGTTCAGCAGTCGATGGGTTGCATCGGCGCGAAACACCCGCGGCCCAATGAAGTGGCCGATGCTGTAGTTCACCGTGTTGCCGAGAATCGCGGCGCCGGCGAGCAAGAGGAAGAGGAGCCGAATATCGAGGGCCCCGGTGGCCGCGATCGCACCGGCCGCAAACAGCAGCGAGTCGCCGGGAAGAAACGGCGTGACCACCAGGCCGGTCTCCGCGAAGATGATCGCAAAGAGCAGGGCGTAAACCCAGACGCCGTAACGGCCGACGAGTTCCGCGAGACGAACGTCGAGGTGAAGGAAGAGATCGATGAGTGTCTGCATGAACGGGGAGTAGCGAATACTAATGCGCGCCGTCGCCCGCCAGCGCCTTGACGATGTCGCCGAGGACGCCCTTGGCGTCGCCGAACACCATCAGGGTGTTGTCGGCGTAATACAGTTCGTTCTCGATCCCGGCAAATCCCGGATTCATCGATCGCTTGTTGGCAATGACGAACTTGGCGCGATCGGCGTCGATGATGGGCATCCCGTAAATCGGGCTCTTGGTATCGTGGCGGGCCGCGGGATTGACGACGTCATTGGCGCCCACCACCAGGACGACATCGGTCTGCGGCAGGTCGCGGTTGATGTCGTCCATTTCAATCAGCGCGTCGTACGGCACCTCCGCTTCCGCGAGCAGCACGTTCATGTGTCCCGGCATGCGCCCGGCCACTGGATGGATGGCGAACTTGACGTCGACGCCACGCTTGGTGAGCTGATCGTAGATCTCACGCACGCGGTGCTGAGCCTGCGCAACGGCCATGCCGTAGCCGGGGACGATGACGACTTTTGCTGCGTTCTCCAGCAGATCGGCCGCGTCGCGCGGTGTCCCGCTTTTCACCGTCCGCGCTTCGGTTGCCGCAGCTCCCGCCTGAACCTGTCCGAACGCGCCGAACAGGACGTTGGTGAACGATCGATTCATCGCCCGGCACATGATGATCGAAAGAATGAGACCGGACGAACCGTCGAGCGCGCCGGCGGTGATGAGGACCTTGTTTTCCAGCACGAAGCCCATGGCGACGGCTGAGAGACCTGCGTACGCGTTCAATAACGAAATCACTGTTGGCATGTCGGCCCCGCCGATCGGAATGATCAGCAGCACGCCAAACAGCAGCGACAACACGATGATCGCCGGGAAGAGCTGCCACAGCGACGGCTTGAAAAGCAGGACAATCGCCGCGCCGGCCGCGATTGCCAGAAGGCTCAAGTTGACGAGGTTTTGTCCGCGATACGTCATCGGGCGCGTCGGGACGATCTCCATGAGCTTGCCGGCGGCCATCAGGCTGCCGGTGAACGTCACATAGCCGAGGATCACCTCGACTCCAATCGCGCCCATCCGGAACGTTGTCAGTTCCCCGTCATGCAGCCACAGTGAGTATTTCGCAGTGCCGACCAGACCCGCCGCAAGCCCGCCGAACGCGTGCGACAGCGCGGTCCGCTGAGGCACCGCCGTCAGCGCCACCCTCGAGAGCGGAACGCCGATCACCGTTCCGACGACAAACGCAACGATGATCCAGTTGTAGCTGACGATCTCAGGGTGGAGGAGCGTCCCGGCGATCGCGGCGGTCATCCCGGCAACACCGGCCGCCACGCCTCGGCGGGCCGTTTTCGGATCACTCAGCCACCGGAGCGAGAGGATGAAGAGGGCCGCCGCTGCGAGGTAACTCGCCTGGGTGAGATGTTCGGCGGTGCTCATGACTTCGGCCGGCGCTCACGGAACATCTTCAGCATGCGGTCGGTAATCAGAAAGCCGCTGACGATGTTGGTCATCGATGCCGCGACGGCGACGGCCCCGAGGATTGTGCTGAACGTGCTTTTTTGCTCGCCGGCAATGATGATTGAGCCGACGACCGCAATCGCCGAGATGGCATTGGTCAGCGACATCAAAGGCGTATGCAGCAGACGCGAGACGTTCTGAATGACCTGAAAGCCAACAAAGGTGGCCAGCAGGAACACGAACGCCATGGACCACAGGTCAAGCACAGGCACAGCCGCCCTCCACGAGTCGCGCGAGTGTACTGTTCGGACGCGAGCGTGCGCAAGGGAGGGAACTTCCGCCTAAAGGCGGAAGCTACAAGCTAATAACGGAAGGTGGCTTCCGGCTTTAGCCGGAAGATCATCAGCTACCCGACGTGCCCACCGTTGGAAAGGGCTTGACGTTGTATTTACCGTCGCCCGCGATGAAGCGCGCGAGTCGACGCTTCAAGGACGGAGGCTCAGGAGGAGGAGGAGGAATGCCGCGGGCCCGCAGGAGTGCCGGCTTGCTGCCACGAGAGCGGGCCACTGCCGTGCCTTGAAGACCGGGTGTCGTGGCGGCGGCGAACTCGGTCGAGGTCACCACCGAGACTCCTG
>Ga0075425_100004977_pt1 | contig 13761 bp, 8 predicted proteins | sample SoiMethybrSBSTD4_FD_75300 | JGI IMG/M metagenome (GOLD analysis project Ga0075425, IMG submission 75300) | Bulk soil microbial communities from a Populus tree surrounding site in Tennessee, USA - Soil MetaG P. TD hybrid SBSTD4 | ecosystem: Environmental > Terrestrial > Soil > Tree plantation...
GTTTCCACCAAAGGCTTCAAGCCCGCCATCGTCCTCGGCCTGGCCATGCTGGGAATCGGCTTCGCTCTACTCAACGCGCCAACTTTTTCGCTCGCGCTGCTGGCCAGCGGCCTGTACGGCCTCGGTTACGGATTCGCTACTCCCGGCACCAATCTCTGGGTAGCTGAAAGTTACGGCGACCGCCGCGCTTCCGCTCTAAATGTAGCGAATCTCGCCTGGGGCGTCGGCGCAATCTCTTCTTCACCCCTCGCCATGCTGACGGTGCGCAAAGCGCAAGTCACCACCCTTCTTTACGTGGTGGCCATTATCTGTTTGGCTCTGGCTGCCTCCCTTCTGCGGATGCCGTTCGGGAAGGCGCCGCATCAAGAGGATTCCGCGAACTCTGCGCGCAACGGGAAAACCCCCGGTCTGGGACTCGCCGTTGCGTTAGGAATCTTGTTCAACGTCTACGTCGGCACCGAAAACGCAGTTTCCTTTTGGGCTCCCACTCACGCGCAGCGCGCCGCCGCGTGGTCCGGAAACACCTGGACGCTCGCGCCCATGTTTTTCTTCGCCGGGCTTCTCGGTGGACGCGGCGCCGCGGCTGCCATCCTGCTGCGCTTGAAAGAAGTCACCGTTGCAGTCGGCGGCGTCCTGCTCGCCGCCGCGGGGCAAATTTTATTTCTTACCGGCCATTCTCCGTTGGCTCTCTTCAGCGGAGCGTTTTTCGCTGGCTTGGGCCTCGCGAGCCTTTACCCGATTTTCATTGCCTGGCTTTCCAAATGGTTCGGGCAGCGCGCCCGTAAAGTCGGCGGCATCATGTTCGCTCTCGCCGCGGGAGGCTCCGCCACCATGCCGCCGCTGGTGGGCTTGGTTTCACGTATGACCGGCAGCTTGCGAATCGGCCTGATCGTCCCACTCGCCGGCTGTGCGGTAATGTTATTGGTGATTGCCCTACTGCGCCCCAACACTCGCGGCTGACGTTTTTGCGCTCTCATCTCGAGCGTTTCGATTTTGCGCGGCTGGTTGTTGGTCTGACGATTTTGTCGGCGACGTCATCTCCATCGCCCATATCGCCGCCGGCCGCATATACATTGAAGCGCGGTAATTTCCGGTGATGTCCCACGCTTCCGGCGTGCGGAACCAGTAGCCCTTGGATTCATAGCTCACGTGATAGATGCCCCGCGCCGTGTGAAACGCCTCTTCTTTCATCCCTTCTCCCAACATGAAGCCGGCCAGCGCCAGCGTGGTCCCGGTCCACACCTCCTGGACCTGCTCGTTCGTGGTGATGATCGTTCCGTCTGCCCCAATTCCATTGACCGCGCCCATTTCGCCCTTCGCGAATTTCATCACGTTGTTTTCGTAGATCGCTTTCAGCGATTTCGCGCGCATTTCCTTAGGTACGATGTCACCCAGGCCCGTTACGTCGGCGTACCATTGCCCGGCAAGCTGATCCGCCTGAATGTTGTCCTTGTATTCGCTCTCCGTGTCGTAGCGGAAATAGCTTCCGTTCCACAATTTCGCGATAAAACTTTTCTGACCCTTCGCAAATAGTTCGTGATATTTCGCGGCCGAGTGCGCATCGCCGAGTTTCTTGCCAATTTCTTCGGCGGCGCGCAGCGATGCAAGCCACAAACTGCCCGAGTATGCGCTGTCACCGCGCACCAGCCAGGTATCGTAAGTTTGATCCGGATAACCGTCATTGTCCGGAATTCCGTCGCCATCTTTATCGAATTTTCCGAGATAGGTCAGCGCTTCCTGAATCGACGGCCACGTGTATTTCAGAAACTCCGCATCCTTGCTTCCCGTCAGAACATAATCGCGGTACACCATCAGCACAAATTTTGAGTTGAGATCTTTCCAGCCGTTGGTGTCCTGCCAGCTGAACTGGTTGATCTGAAAAAACGGATCTTCGTTCGGCACACCAAGGTCGTGCGGCACGGCGCCCTTGGTCTTGCGTTCGCGGAACGTCAATTTGCCCGCGTCGACGGTTTTCCAGATCCACATCATCTGCTCGTTCAAATGTTGCGGGACGGTATCGGAAAACGCTCGCATCACCTGCTTGTCAATTTCCGGCCAGAATTTCACCAACGGCATCGAGCCGTAGAACCGCACATCCAGGGTTTCGTAGAACGGATAATCAAAACATTCCATGAACGAATATGTCGAAGGAGTTTTTGCGCCGGCACCCAGCGGCTTTCCCCAAAACGATCCGAGGTCCGCGAAAACATAAAGCTCATTGAACAACATGCCGCGATACCACAGAGGTTTCGACTCATCGTTCACAAACGGCGCTTGCCATGCGTCGATCGCTTCGCTCCACTTGCGCGCATTTTGTAACCCGTCGCGCGCAATCGACCACGCATTCGCGCCGCCGGTTCCGTAAAAATCGGTATAGCGGCGGTACCACTTTCTTCCCGCGCCAAATTCCGTCACCGGCAAGTCCCAGGCGATCACCATGGGCACAATTTTCTTCTCGCCGGGAGCGAGCGTGAAGCGTATGGCAATTGCGCCGGCCAGCGGTTCGCCGCTGCTCAGCCACGGCGAGCTCGAATTGGACAAGCCGCCGTCTTTTGCAAACGAATCCCACACTTCGTTACCGGGACCATCGGGCGAAAATGTCGTGACATACGAGATTTCCACATCGGAGGTTTCCAGGGCGGCGATGGTCATCTGTCCGTCCCACGCGTTCACTTCCTTGCCGCCGCGATTGCGTTCGAACACGATTCCCTTCATCGTCCCGTCGCCGACTTTCTCGGAATGGAAGCGATTGAAGTTCCCTTCGTTCAGCGCGGCGCGAAAGTCGCGGCCGTAACCTCGCAGCCAGCCCAGCATGTTGGACCACGACAACAACACGCTCACCGTAACTTTTTTGTTCGTAGGATTCTCTGCATGCCACCGATAGACCGCTACTGGATAACTGGTCTCTTTGTAGTTGTCCGGCAGCACTGGTGAAAACTGCTCGACGGCCACATGCGCGGGAAATTTATCCCAGCGGTAATCGAACCAGGATTTCGGATACAACGCGGCGTAATCGCCCGCGCCGACCGGATAATCCCAACCCCAGCTCTTCAACGAACGGTCGCCTGGATGCCCCGCAAACAAAACTCTCGCCGTGCCGGAATCGTCGCCTTCGGATTTCTGAAACATCGCAAACTGATTGGCATATACGGTCTGATAGCGGTGAACGCCAGGCTGCAGATGCCAGCGGGAAAAATCGCCGCGAAAGGTTCGCGAAAAAGTGCCCGCGCCGAATCCGCCAACCGGCGCGCCCTGCCAATATCCGTCATCAATGTGGCCGGCATCGAGCGCGGGCTTGCGCGTCCCGCCATTTTCCAGGGGCTGGCCAATCGGTCGCCGCCACGCAGCCTTGGGGATTTCATCGGCGAACGAAGCAGACGCGCCAGCCAGAAACAAACTTGCGCACAGCAGAGGAACGATTCCCCGACCAAGCATGGCAGGCCTCCCAAAAAGAATGCGTCCGCGCGACATTGCCGGTGATCAATGGCCGCCGCGGCGGCAAAACAGCAAGCGTGAGGATCCTATTACAAAATCGTTATTCTGAGCAACTCAGTCGCTCCCTATTGGTTACCGACCCTATTCCAGTTTTTGCTCCATCCCTCCTCCGCGGTGCACGATCTGTACCCGAGGTGTTATCGTCTAGTCCGTGCGAAAACGCAGCTCGCCACAAGCTTCGCCCACAACTGGATTGCTGCTGGGCCTGGTACTTACGCTGGCCGCGGTGCTGGTGTATTCCTTCTATACACGCGCACAACTGGCTGGCCTGCGCACGTTGCAAAGCGAAATGGTGGGCCGCAACCGCAAGGATTCGCTGCAGCTTCTCCGCGTGCAAAACGATCTCAACTCGCTCGGCCTCGCCATGCGCGACATGCTGGACGCGCGCGAACCCTACCCGCTGACCGCCTGGAGCGCGCAGTTCCAACGTATTCGCGAAGATCTTGACGCGGCACTGAAAGTCGAAGCCAGCGTTTCGCCCGCCACGCGGACGGAGGATCAGCGGCAATTCCTGAATCAAGCCGTGGCGCAATTCTGGAATGCGGTGGACCGCATGTTCGAGCTAGCCGGCTCCGGAAAAGAAAAGGAAGCGCGCGACCAGATTCAAGTGACGCTGCAAGCGCGCCAAGCCGCGCTGAGCACGGCGGTCTCGCGGCTGCTGGTGCAGAACAACGAAGGCGAACAGCAAGCAGCAGAGCAAATCGCCAAGATCTATGACGGCGTACAGCGCCAGTTGTACTTGCTGCTGGGCGCGACGCTGGTCGCGATTGCCCTGACCAGCTTGTATCTGATCCGTTCGAACCGCCGCATTTTTGCACGCATTGAGCTGCTCTCCGAGCAGCGCAGCGAACTCGCGCAAAAATTGATCCACACGCAGGAATCCACGCTGCACCATATTTCACGCGAGCTGCATGATGAATTTGGCCAGGTGCTGACCGCGATCGGGACGCTGCTGGGACGCGCGGGCAAGCACGTACCGGAAAATTCGCCGTTACATGGCGAGCTGAAAGAAGTGCGCGAAATCACGCAGTCCACACTGAACAACATTCGCAGCTTGTCGCAGGCGCTTCATCCGGTACTGCTCGAAGAAGCCGGTCTCGAAAGCACGCTGGACTGGTATATTCCCACCGTGGAACGCCAGATGGGAATTTCCCTGCACTATGAAAAATCGGGAGCGGCTTTCACGGTGGAACCTCCGGCCGGCGTGCAGATCTACCGCGTCGCGCAGGAAGCGCTCAACAATGTCAGCCGCCACGCCGGAGTGCAGGAGGCATGGGTCCGATTAATATACAAGCCGGATGCGCTGGTGTTGGAAATCGAGGATCATGGCAAGGGTATTGCCGCGCAGAGGAACGAGCGCGGGATCGGACTGGTCGCCATGCGCGAGCGTGCGGTGCTGATTTCGGGGCGCATCGAGTATTTGCAGGCCGACGGTGGCGGAACTCTGGTTCGCCTGAGTGCGCCGCGCCAGAAGGTGGAAGCGCATGCCGGATAATGCTCCCGACAAGAGCGCGGGTAAGATCACCGTTCTGCTGGTGGACGATCACGCGCTGGTGCGGCGTGGCTTTCGCCGCATGCTCGACGATGACGAAGCGCTCGACGTCGTCGGCGAAGCCAGCAACGGCGCGGAAGCGGTGCAACTGGCGGCGAAATTGAAGCCGCAAGTGATTGTGATGGATTGCCAGCTTCCGGAAATGACCGGGCTCGAGGCCACGCGGACAATCCTGCGGGAGCAGCCCGATATCGCGATCCTGATGTTGAGCATGCACTCCGAAGACACCTTGGTGCGTCAGGCGCTGGAAGCGGGCGCGCGCGGCTACGTCTTGAAAAACGCGCTGGACCTCGATTTGGCCAGTGCCATCAAACAAACAGCTGCGGGAAACTCAGTGCTTGATCCGCAGGTCCGGCGTACTGAAGCCCTGAAAGGCGAACGCGGCGCAGGACTGACCACGCGGGAACTGGAAATCTTGCAGCACATCGTCGCCGGCAAATCGAACAAAGAGATCGCGTCCGACCTCAAACTTAGTGTCAACACGGTCTCCGTGCACCGCGCCAACATCATGGATCGCCTGGGCATTCACAAAACCGCCGAACTGGTGGTTTACGCGATTCGCAATGGGCTGGTGAATTTGCCGTGAGGCGGCGAACTTTTCTTGGAAGCGGAGCGGCGACGGCACTTGGTACATTTTTCCCGCAACGCCTGGTGGCTGGCGGCCTTCCCGATGATGCGCCTTCCTTTCTGCTGAAAGATGTCAGCAAAACGGCTGGCATCGATTTCAAGCACAACAGCGGCGCGTATGGCGGCAAGCTCCTGCCAGAAACGCTGGGCTCAGGCTGCGCGTTTCTCGATTATGACGGGGATGGCTACCAAGACATCTTGCTGGTCAATTCGATGGACTGGCCGGGACACAAGCGCGGTCGCTCCACCCTGAAGCTTTACCGCAACAATCGCAACGGCACTTTTACGGATGTCAGCAAACCGGCAGGTCTCGATTTGGAGCTTTATGGAATGGGCGTCGCGGTCGGCGATTGCAACAACGACGGCTTTCCAGACATTCTGATTACCTGCGTGGGCCAGAATCGTCTGTTCCAGAACAGCGGCAAAGGAACGTTTGTAGACGTCACAAAGGCCAGCGGCCTCGCCGGCCGGCAAGCGTTCAGCACATCCGCCGTTTGGTTCGACTACGATCGCGATGGACTGCTCGACCTTTTTGTCTGCAACTACGTGAACTGGTCGCCGGAGCACGACGTGTTCTGCAGCCTGGATGGAAAGAACAAATCGTATTGCACACCCGAAGCCTATCGTGGCGAAACCTGCTGGCTGTTTCACAATCGCGGCAATGGAACGTTCGAAGATGTCACCGCGGCCAGTGGAATTTTTGACACCAGCTCCAAATCGCTCGGCGTCGCGATGATCGATTTCGATCAGGACGGCTGGCCCGACTTGTTTGTAGCGAATGACACGCAGCCCAACAAGCTCTACCGCAATCTGCGTAATGGAAAATTCAAGGATGCCGCGGTGGAAGCGGGGCTGGCATTCAGCAATGAAGGTAAAGCGCGTGCCGGCATGGGTGTGGACATTGGCGATTTTGAAAACTCCGGCCGGCCAGGGATTGTGATTACCAATTTCGATAACGAGATGGTAGGACTCTATCGTTCGCCCGCGGCCGGACAGTTTGACGATGTTTCGCTCGCCGCCGGAGTCGGCCGCCCATCGAGAACCACTCTGGGATTCGGCTGTGGCTTCGCCGATTTGGACCTGGATGGCCGGCTCGACCTCGTCGTTGCCAATGGTCACATTGACGACACCGTTCGCAACATTCGCGGCAACGTCGGCTACGCGCAGCCCCCGCACTTATTCCTGAATCTAGGTAAAGGAAAATTTCAGGATGTCGCCGCGACTCAAGGTGGGGACTTCGCCGCGCCGCGTGTGGGTCGCGGCCTGGCCTTCGGCGATTTTGACCGCGACGGCGACGTGGACGTTCTGCTCACCACCAACAATGGCCCCGCGTACTTGTTTCGAAACGACGTCCAGTCCGGAAACAAATCGCTGCGGCTATACTTAACGGGCACCAAATCCAATCGCGATGCGATCGGCGCGGTGGTGCGAATTTTTCATGGAGGGCTCAGCCAGATGCGCACCGTGCGCAGCGGCACCAGCTATTTGTCGCAATCGGAGCGGGCGCTAACCTTCGGCGTGGGGCGCTCGGATCAAGTGGATCGCGTCACCGTCGATTGGCCCAGCGGGGCTTCACAGGAATTCACGAAAATCTCAACCAGAACTGCCCATCAAATTATTGAAAATAAAGGTGTTAGTGACATTATTGGATTCTAATATCTTTGCACTATTGCGGGACCCACACATCCCCACTATAACTGGCTGCAACAACAGAACAAGCGCTGCCCGAACAACAGATTTTCTGAACACCTCGGGAGCACCCCTTGACGACGCGGCCGGTTACCCCAAACTATTCCGGCCGCGTCGCCTTTTTTGCGGGATCGGCGCGCGAAAAATTCCGTGGGTCAGTTTGAATTTTCAAGACCGTGACACGACCGGTCAAAATTCACACGGATCCACGACCAAAATGTTAGTTGGGGTAAGCGAGCAATGAGCCGCTGGCGGTCGATTCTCGTCCTGGTTCTGACAGTCTCCGCGATTTATCTCTATACGTTTCCTTCTGCCACCATTATTTTCGGCGGCGGCGTGCTGCTCCACGCGGGCGCGGGAATTTTGCTGGCAGTGTTGCTGATTCCGATTCTGCGAAAGGTGTTTCGAGAATGCTGCTTCGCTGAAAAGTTTGCTTGGGGGCTGCTGGCGGCCGGAACAGCTCTCGGACTGGTGCTGATCAGGGTCGGTACACCGAATCGCTTCAAAATGTGGCTGTACCTTCACATCGCGTTATGCGCTGCGGGCGTTTTGGTCCTGGCCAGCGCGTGGATCGCGCGCCGTGGCTGGGCGGGCAAAGGGCTCGCGGGCTCTGCGGCCAGTTTCGCTGTCGCAACGTTGCTGTTCGCCGCTGTAGGCGCTGGTTCGTGGTGGACGCGGAACGTCGCGTGGAGGAATGCTTACCGCGTGGTGAATCCGAAAATGCCCGCGGAGACCATGGATGGCGAAGGCGATGGCCCGAACGGCAAGTTCTTCCCGAGTTCAGTACAAACGCGCGACGGGAAGAATATTCCCGCAAAATATTTCATGCAGTCGCAGGCCTGCGAGCGCTGCCACAAAGACGTATACAAGCAGTGGTATAGCTCGGCTCATCACTTCTCTTCCTTCAACAATCAGTGGTACCGCAAGAGCATCGAGTACATGCAGGACGTCGCGGGCGTAAAAGCCTCCAAGTGGTGCGCGGGTTGTCACGATCCGGCGCTGTTGTTCAGCGGAATGTTTGATACCCCGATACGTCAGATTGAAAACACGCCCGCCGGGCAGGCCGGCTTGAGCTGCATGATGTGCCACAGCATTGTGGAAGTGAAAAGCACTATGGGCCAGGGCGACTTCGTGCTGGAGTACCCCAAGCTGCACGAACTGGCAGCCAGCGAAAATCCCGTAATACGTGCGTTGCACGACTTCATGGTGAAAGTGAGTCCCGAACCCCACCGCCGCACTTTCCTGAAACCGTTCATGCGCGAACAGACCGCGGAATTCTGCTCCGGCTGCCACAAGGTGCATCTCGACGTGCCGGTGAATCGCTACCGCTGGGTGCGCGGCTTCAATGAATACGACAACTGGCAGGCCAGTGGCGTAAGCGGACAGGGCGCACGGTCTTTCTATTATCCGGCGAATTCCATGATGTGCGCCGATTGCCACATGCCGCTTCAGCCCTCGAAAGATGAAGGCAACATCAACGGCTTCGTGCACTCGCACCGCTTTCCCGGAGCGAACACAGCAGTGCCGACCGCAAACGGCGACGCGGAACAGCTTGCACAGAGTGTGAACTTTTTGAAGGACAAACAGGTTAGCGTGGATGTGTTCGCGATTTCGCCTGCAGGCAAGGAAGAAACGTCGGCGTCACCGGCCGCTGTCGCAACCGGCCAGGAACTTTCCACGACATTTGCGGTCGGCGAAGAGGCGGACGTGAATGCTCCAAAGGGTGCAACGCGCGCGGCTCGGGCGATCACTGCGCCGCTCGGCCGCGTGAATGCTTCCGTGCGCCGTGGCGAAGACTATCGCGTCGACGTGGTCGTGCGAACGCGAAAAGTTGGGCACTTCTTTCCGGGCGGAACGGTGGATGCTTTTGACGTGTGGCTGGAATTGCAGGCAAGCGACGACCAGGGACAGATTTTGTATTGGAGCGGGAAAGTCGAAGACGACGGAAAAGGTCCCGTGGAACCCGGCGCGCACTTTTACCGTTCGCAACAGATTGACGCGCACGGAAATGTCATCAACAAGCGCAATGCCTGGTCGAGTCGCGCCACCGTCTTCGTGCATTTGATTCCACCGGGCGCGGCGGATACCGTGCACTACCGTATTCATGTTCCAGAAAATATGGGCAAGACAATTAATTTGCACGCCAGACTAAACTACCGGAAATTCATGTGGTGGAATACGCAGTTTGCGTACGCCGGGCAGGAGGATCCGCAATATCCGAATGGAGTGTTTACACCCCATTACGATGATCGCAAGTGGAATTTCAACGCGGACACATCGGGAGTTGCAGGGCCAATCAAAATGATCCCCGATTTGCCGATCATCACAATCGCGGAAGACACGAAGAGTGTCGCAGTCCTACCGAAGAAGAGTGCCGAGGCTGCGCCGCAGACCGAAGCAGTAAAAGAAGACTGGACGCGCTGGAACGACTATGGCATCGGATTATTCCTGCAAGGCGATCTGAAGGGCGCTGAAGCCGCCTTCACACAAGTGACTGAAGCTGATCCGCAGAATGCGGACGGATGGGTTAACATCGGCCGCGTGCGCCAACTAGAAGGTCAGACTGACGCCGCGGTCCAAGTTTTGGACAAGGCGCTGGCCCTGAAGCCGGGGTTGGCACGGGCGAATTATTTTTATGCGCGCGTACTGAAAGAAGAAGGCAAATACGACGGAGCGATCGCGAAGCTGCAAAGCGTGCTGCAACAGTATCCGCGCGACCGCGTGGTGCGCAACGAACTGGGACGGATTTATTTTTTGCAGAAGAAATATGCTGACGCGGTGAGAGAGTTCAACGTCACGCTGAGCATCGATCCGGAAGACTTGCAGGCGCACTACAATTTGATGCTCTGCTACCACGGACTTGGCAATGAAGCACAGGCCGAAGCGCACAAAACTCGCTACTTGCGATTCAAGGCGGATGAATCGGCACAAGCGATCACCGGACCGTACCGGCAGAATCATCCGGAAGACAACACCGAGCGGCAGGCGATTCACGAACACCTTTCTGTCACGTTGAATGCGCCGGGCGCGGCGAGTTCCGCAAGGAAAAGTACCAGTGCGCGTGAGGCGATTGTGCCGAATGCCTCTGCCGGAAAAGATTGATTTGCGCTTTCGACGAATGCAGGAACGAGATTCGCGCAAAGGGATGACGTAATGACTTGGATCAAAACTGTTTCGATGGAAGACGACCCGCGCGTGAAGGCGGCAATGGAAGCGCAGCGCAAGCTGTATCCGATTGAGTACGCCACGCCGGTGCATCCCGTGAATAACGGAGAGTCGTCGTCCATCGTGGCATCGCATTCGTTGCTGCCAGATGTGCTGTACCACTCGTTCGCCGCGTTTGGAGCAATGATGGCGCCGGAGCTGCCGCTGCAGCGGCGGCAGCACGAAATGATCGCGACCATGGTCTCGGTCACCAACCGCTGCGTCTATTGAATTGACTCGCACGCAGAGTTTCTGCGTAGAGTCACGTTGGACGATTCCTTGATTGCAGCGCTGCGGCGCGATTATCGCACTGCACCGATCACCGAGCAGGAACGAGTGATGTGCGATTACGTGGTGAAGCTGACGAAAGATGCGACGCAATGCGGTCCCGCGGATCACCGACATTTGCGCGCGGCCGGCTTCGACGACAAAGGGATTTTACAGATTACGCTGATCGCTTCGTGGTTCAACTACATCAATCGCGTGGCCGATGCGCTGGGCGTCGGGCGCGGCGACGCTCCGGAGAAGCCTTGAAGAAACTTGCCGCCCTAACTTCTTCCTTTCTGTTGTGCTTTCCATTTCTCTTTCCGGTGATCGCGAATGCGCAAAATGCGCAAGCGGGCGTGCAGTTTGTGGACGTCACGGCGAAAGCCGGAATTCGTTTCGTTCACAACAACGGCGCGTTTGGGAAAAAATTTCTACCGGAAACGGTCGGGCCGGGCGTGGCGTTCATTGACTACGACAACGACGGGTGGCCGGATATTTTTCTGGTGAATGGAGCTGACTGGCCGGGACACGTGACGAAACATACGACGCCAAAGCTCTATCACAACAATCACGACGGAACCTTTACCGATGTTACGCACAAGGCCGGGCTGGATGTCGAGATGTACGGGATAGGCGTGGCCGTGGGGGATTACGACAACGATGGGTACGACGATTTATTTGTCACCGCGTACGGGCAGAGCCGGTTGTTTCACAACAATGGTCCAGATAAAACGGGAACCGTAACGTTCACGGATGTCACGCAAAAAGCGGGACTGAGTGGAGTGAAGGAGTTCAGCACCAGTGCGGCTTGGGTGGACTATGACAAAGACGGCCGGCTGGATCTGGTGGTTGGAAATTACGTCCAGTGGTCGCCGGAAAACGATTTGTACTGCACGATGGACGGGAAAAACAAATCGTACTGCACTCCGGAATCGTACAAGGGAACTTCGGTGCGTCTGTGGCATAACGATGGTAAAGACAGCGCGGGTAAAGACTCCACGGGAAATGTCAAATTTTCCGATGTGACCCAGAAAGCGGGACTGGGCGAGCCAACGTCGAAGACGCTTGGAGTTGCGGTACTGGACTACGACAACGACGGCTGGCCGGATTTGCTTTTTTCCAACGACACGCAACCGAACAAACTTTACAAGAACAACGGGAATGGCACATTCACGGAAAAGGCGGTTGTTGCAGGAGTGGCGTTCAGCGAGGACGGAGTGGCGCGCGCGGGAATGGGCGTGGACACGTTTGACTACGACCGCAGCGGAAATACCAGCCTGATGATCACCAACTTTTCCAATCAGATGATTTCGTTGTATCACAACGAAGGCAAAGGATTGTTCGTGGATGAAGCGCCGCGAAGCGATGTAGGCCGGGCTTCCCTGCTGACGTTGGGATTCGGCTGCTTCTTCTTTGACTACGACCTGGACGGCTGGCCGGACATTCTGGTGGCGAATGGTCATATCGACCCGGACATTCAGAAAGTGCAGGTGAATGTGAAGTTCGCGGAGCCGCCGCATCTTTTCCGGAATTTAGGAAAAGGACAATTTGCGGAAGTGACCAGGTCGGCGGGAGCGGAATTTGCCGCGGCGCGCGTGGGACGATCCGTCGCGTACGCTGATTTGTTCAACGACGGGCGGCTGGACGTTTTGTTTTCGACAAACGGCGGAGCGCCGCATCTTTTCCGAAACATTGCCGTGGGAATTGCGAATCACTGCGTTCGGTTGAAGCTGGTCGGCACTAAGTCGAATCGCGATGGGATCGGTGCGGTGGTGAAGCTGACGACCGCGGACGGGACGCAGACGCAGATGCTGCGGAGCGGATCGAGCTACCTGGCGGCGAATGAGCTGGTGCTGACGTTTGGCTTGGGGCAGCAGACGAAAGCCGATGCGATCGAGATTCGCTGGCCGAGCGGCCAAGTGGAAAAGCTCAGCGGCGTGAATGCGGGAGCGACCCTGACGGTGACCGAAGGCAAGGGCGTTACGAAGACGGCGGCTTATGGCAAGTGACTCGTGAGGGGTGAGTTTTGGAACCGACGCGCTTGACACCAGGTGCCGCGCCTACACTGCTTGTACGAAACATCGCCATTCGTCCGAGCGCTAACGAGGCTGGGCTAACGTGGCATTCGTATCTTCGTTGGCTTCGCGCCTACGGCGCCAAGCCAGAAAATTCCGGAAAGCGGACACCGGCCCCCGGCAACAGGGGCGGCGGGCGTCAACCTTGGTAGGGAGATTCGAAGAGAGATCCCTTGCGTCCGCTCGGGACGGACAGCGCGTGGGGCTGTGTGGGGACCGCGGGAGTAGCTGCGCGAGAGGGAGGAATAGGGCCATCTTCGCCGATCCTTCGATGCGTAAAGACGGAGCTTAGGTTTCAATGAACGGGCGGCAAATTGCGAGTTCTTTGGCCAGCATGGTTCGCAACTCATGTGGGCGTCTACGCTTTATGGAAGAAAAGCTGCACGCGTCATACGCGGCAACGTAGAGCGAATAAAGTACAGATAAATTAGTTACAAATTTTGTGAATCCCGACGGAACGCGAGCCTTCGCGACACCTGCCAATTGAACTGAAAATAAAGAACCTACCTTAGCTGAATGATTTTTTCATGGCCTATGACGGAGTGTGGACAACCGCTTGCAAGAGGTGGATCTGCGCGATTCCATCGGGGTGGCGCGCCAATCCAGGTTCTCGCTGTTCAATCAATTTCGGAAAGATTCTAGATCCAAACGGAATGAGTAATGAGGTTTCGTCCTCAGGTTGTAAGAAACCTGGGCAAATGAAACGAAGTTTCGTCCGTGTAGTTCTCAGGAGGAAGTGCATGCGTACTTGGTTTCGTAGTAGCTGTCTTTTGATCGGATTTCTTGCGCTCTCTCTGGTTCCCACAATTTCTGTCGGACAAACCAGTAAGGGAACCATTGCAGGTACTATCA
>Ga0075425_100004979_pt1 | contig 13761 bp, 18 predicted proteins | sample SoiMethybrSBSTD4_FD_75300 | JGI IMG/M metagenome (GOLD analysis project Ga0075425, IMG submission 75300) | Bulk soil microbial communities from a Populus tree surrounding site in Tennessee, USA - Soil MetaG P. TD hybrid SBSTD4 | ecosystem: Environmental > Terrestrial > Soil > Tree plantation...
TCGCCGCCCTCGGCCACGTCGGCATCACCGACGTCATCACGCTGATGGGCTTCTACACCAGCGTGGCGATGACGCTCGCCTTCTACGACGTCCCCGCCGATGCCCCGGGAATGGCCCGCTAACGCACCGCAAGAGATAGCCGTTGAACAGCTTCAGCGTGTCATGGAGCCAGGGCCTACTGACCTGCGGCACGACGCGATGTGGCCCGTCGGCCGTCGCCGAGGTGCTCGAATACGGCCATGGCACTTCGAGGCGGCGCGCCACGTGCACCCCACCTTTCAGCCCCGACCCGCTCCGAGATGAGCGTAAGCGCCGCGACGCAGCTGGCGGTGAGCATGCTCCGTTCCTATGCGGATCCCATCAGCGGCGCCTCACGGCACCAGGATGACCTTCCCGTGATGCCCCGGCTCCAACACCGCCTCGTGGCTGCGCGCGGCCTGGCTGAGCGGCAGCTCCTGGGCGATCACCGGGCGGAGCGAGCCGTTGCGCAGCCCCTCCACGAGCACCGCGTTGATGCCGGTGAGCTCGAGCGGGCTCGCGTGGGTGAGGGCCATGCCCAGGATGTTTGCGTTCCTGTTCATCGCCAAGCGGGCGTTGATCTCGACCGCGCCGCGGTTGCCGATGACGACAATTCGCCCATGCATGCCGATGATGCCGAGATCCTTCTGGAGGTTCACGTTGGCCAACATCTCCATGATGATGGCCGGCCCCTGCCCGCCCGTGAGGCGCACACACTCTTCGAGGTAGCCCGGGGCCGTGTGGTTGAGGACGTGGTGCGCCCCCTCGGAGAGGACCAGTTTGCGGCCGCGCTCGGTGCCTGCCGTGCCGATCACGGTGAGGCCGCGGGCGCGCGCCAGTTGGACCGCGGCGATGCCCACGCCGCCGCTGGCACCGTGGACGAGGACGGTCTCGCCCGCCTGGCCATGGGCGCGGTTGAAGAGCGCTTGGTAGGCGGTGGCGTACGGCACGTTCATTGCCGCTCCCTGGGCGAAGGTCGCGTTGGCAGGGAGGGGGTGCAGCTGGCCTGGGTCGCTGAGGCAGAGCTCGGCGTAAGCGCCGCTCGACGTGCCGCCCACGTAGACGCGATCGCCGACCTTCACCTGTGTCACACCCGAACCGACAACCTCGACAACGCCGGCTGCGTCAGAGCCTGGCGTGTAGGGCAGCTTGGGTCCCCGATTGTCGGTGTTCGAGCGCAGATAGGTGTCCACCGGGTTGACGCCGACGGCGACAATGCGCACGAGGACCTGGTTCGGCCCTGGCTGAGGCGTAGGCACCTCCTCAAGCTTGAGGACCGAGGGGCCGCCATACTCGGATACGCGGATGGCCTTCATGGACAGGGCTCCTTTCGCTGGCGTGTGATGATCTGAGCATACTTGCTTTCATGGCCCAGGTGAGGGCGCGCAAACTGGAGAGCCAGGGCCCGGCCCGGCCGGACGTTGTCGCCACATCGCTCGGCGGCGTACCCGAATGGTGGCGGCGATCGTTCCGTGCGTCATTGGTGGGGCAAGGAAAAAGACCATTGCGCAACTCACGGTCGGTGCACAATGGTGGCAGGGCACGCCACGTCCCACACCTACCTGCAGCCGTAAATTGACTGCGGGGTTGAAAGACGCACCCTGCCACTATCAGGAACCTCCTCAATATGGCGCAGTCGTCCAACGACTCTTTTCCCTCCGCCATGTGCATCGCTGCGGCAGTCAACGGGAAAGAGCGGTTAATCCCCGCGGTGACGGCAATTCGACTAGCCCCTGGTGCAGGGCGGGTGGCATTGCGGACGGCAAGGGTGCGTATCGTTCCTGAGAGTTGCACTAGCGCATCGTGAGAGCCCTGCACGGCGGCGTCGATTTGGCTTTTTGCGCTCGCGGCGGCCTCCGGCGCCGTGGCGCTATCGGTGATCTTGGGCGTCGAGCATTTCCTGCCTCGTTGAGATCCGTGGCCCTGATCGACACTTCGGACGGAAGTGTCCGCGCCAGGGCCTCAGTAACCACGCCGGTGCCAGCTGCCGTTTCCGGAACGCGGCGCGGAAACGGTCCCTTCGAGCGATGCGCTTGGCGAGAAAGACAATCCCAGCGAAGCAATGCGTTCGATGCGGAAGACCTATGCGGCGCCGGCGCAGCGGCCGACCGACGTGCCTTGTGCAGGGTGAAATGAATTGAGGAGTGACAAGGAGACGCGACGCATGGGAAGCTGAAAGGGACACGAGGTCATCATTGAACGAGCGAGAAGGAAAGCGCTTCGGGCGTCCTTGACCGGCCGATGCGCCTGTTCGCTGACAGCCATGACAATGACGGGTGTGGTAGCATCACTGCCATGTCTAATGAGACGGCTATGACAGTGATGGGGTAGGGTGGTCGTATTTGAGTAGGAGGAAGGCCCGATGGTGCGAGCATTGTTTGTGGCCTTGATCGTGGCTTGCCGTGGCGGCGCGTGCTTCGCTGCGGAGAAGCCGGAGATCAAGATCGAAGAACTCTTGAAGTTGTTTAAGACAAAGGCAGCCGACGCCGACGCAATCAAATGCACGAAGCTCGAGGATGCCCTCGAATTGGCGCTGATCTTCGCGAAAGATGGCGTCGACGGGATCGCCGATCACAAGAAAGATGGTTGCGAACTCTTGGACGATATCGGCGCGAACAACCGCGACCCCGCCAGGCTCGCGAAAGCGTCAGTGAAGGTTCATCCGAAGACGGCCAAAGCGCCGGTCTATGAGCTCACGGGGAAGACGGAGTTCGTCGAGGAAGATGACGACGTTACGGTGTACGTGCTCCTATTGAAGCCATCGAACTAAAGGGCAAAGATTGCGTGGCGGACTGCGCTCGCCACGTTGCCTTGCGTACGGGAGAGATGGGGTAGGCTGGTGTGTTTGCGATTGAGGAGGTTGCCGAATTTTTCTGCGAAAGGATGTTGCTCTAGTCCGTCAGTGCTGGGACGTTGCGGTTGGCGTTGCAAGAAAGATCATTGGGATTGCAAGATCATCGCGCAGCGCATGAAGAGTGAGCTCTTGGAACCGCCCAACAATATGCTGTTCGTGGACGCGCGAGGGAAGTGGCTCGCGTCGTGTTCGATGAGGCGGGAGAGCGGCGGATTGTGCATCGATTTGTTGATGGCTTTGAGACCTTTTCAACTGAACAACCATGCCATAATATATTTGCTTTCATGATTGCTTGCAATCGCAGGGGTGCTTCTTGTTGCGCAGTTGATGCTCTTAGCGGCATGTGTGCGCGCGCTCTACGGAATAGAGCAGCTTAAAAAATGGCGATGGACCTTGGCGAATAGCCAATTGATGGGGCAGGTGACTGGTGGGTGCTTACCGGGTCTTCGCTCACGCTCGTCGCCGCCTCTGTTGCGTGGTTGCTGAGATTTTTCTCTTGAGTGCGCGGCGGAGTTTGGATCGAGCCGGTCAGTTGGCGCAATTGGCGCAGAGGCCGCGATAGGGAAGGAAGGATCTGCGCCACTAACAATTCAATTGGTGTCTAGCATCAGCACCGACAATCTTAAGGGGTGCGAATCTTGTTAAACAAATTGCGCCAGCTCGCGTTGAATAAGGAGCCTGGCCATGTCTGCAAATACATCTGCACCGACCTAGCGGTCCAGTCAACAATAGTAAGGAGGAGGTTATGAGACGGATAGCGCTGGTTGGAGTTGGAGTTGCCGTTGCGGCAGTCGCCGGTGTCGCCGTTTACATGGGGTCCGCATCCGGACAGTCCAATGGAGACGCGGCACCGATCTACGGAATTAAATACCTCGAGGGATATCGGGACTGGCGCTTGATCTCCATCAAGCAACTGACGGGCAAACAACTGACAGTTGCTGGTGGCGAGCTCAAGCAGTTGCGCGCCCAATTGGGCAACGATCTTGCTATCATGGCCCTGCGTGACGGAACTCTGCCGTTCCCGGATGGCGCAATGATTGCCGCGCTGCACTGGAATGAAGTCTCGTCAGACGCCGACAACCAAGCCTTAGCCGCCGGTTTTCCCGGCCTCGGCCTAAAATCGTCCTTTGCCGGAGATGCGGTGAATGTTCAATTCATGGTTAAGGACTCGAGAAAGTACGCCGCATCCGGGGGCTGGGGCTTCGCCGACTTTACGAACGGCAAACCAGGCAGCGAGGCGCTGCACGAAAAGTGCTTCCCCTGCCACCAACCTGCAAAAGATCGCGACTACGTTTTCACACGCTATGCACCTACGCCCTGAACTGAGGACGCGCCGGTTCTTGACGGGAGAATTTTCTTAGATGCCGCTACGATAACGGCGGTAGATGCAGCGAAGCATCGAGAAAGAAAGCGCCGCCCAGGTCCCGACGGTGCGACGCCAACGCGCACAACGCCCGCTGTCTGCTTTTTGTGCACAGAGCCACCGTGTTCGGTCTATTTTTCTATCTGCAATTGCGGTGAGGCCAACGAGGAGGGCGCAGTCCGAAGAACATGCTTGAGAACTTCTTTGCAACTCTGGACCTCAGTTCGGCGCAATTGACGCAGCGGCAGTGGTCGATCTTATCGAGCAGCCTTTGATGGGCTAGGGGTGGCCGAACGCTAGCCAGCTGAGGTCCTCCTCGATGGCGAGTGGTACCATGTGGTACTACCGTGGATAGTAGGGAAAGGCCGTGAGCCGTCAGCATGACTACGTCTTGCATTTCGCACCATCCTGGTCGCTCGCCATGACAGACGGTCAGCTAAAGCCAAGGATGATAAAATCGATACCATGAGCGACAGAACCTATGCAATTTTCATGACGCTCATCGGCCTCGTATGCGGATGGGTCGTCATCCATTGGTCCTTCTTTCCCGCTTCACTGACCCTGCGTAATGCCCTCATACAGGGCGCTCTCGTCGGCTTCGGGGTGGCGCTTGTCACGATCGAAATCGTCGCGCGGATAAAGACCACAAAGGTCAACGGCTGGGTCACGGCGTTCGGTTGCGGTCTGCCCGACAATGGCATGTTCACGCGAGCCGCGCATACCAGACTATTTCCCGGCCCCATAAACGTGCCGCAAGAGGCGATGTATTGGAGGACGAACGTAGACGGCGCGGGCCATATGCTCTCCGGAGTACACGACTACATCATCCACTTCCCGCCGGGCGGCCTTCCGCCGGTCGACGGGTTCTGGTCGCTGACCATGGCCGACGCGAAAGAGCACTTCGTGGCGAATCCGCTCAACCGGTACTGCGTCAGCGATAGGTCCGGGCTCGCGTCGAACACCGACGGCTCCGTCGACATTTATATTCAAACAAAAGCTCCGGCAGGACGTGAGTCCAACTGGCTGCCAGCACCCGTGGGCACGTTCCGGCTCTGGCTGCGTGCGTATATGCCCGGTAAGGCCATTCTCAACCGGACGTATGCGGTGCCGCCGGTTGTCCAAGTAAAACCTAAACAATCAAGTAAAACCTAAACAATAATGCCTATGGGATACGCGAATTTGCTTATATTCTGCTCTGTCGCGATCATGGCGTGGTTTCTCGTCATTTACTTTTTGCCGCGTATGCTTCTCAACGTGTACCGGAGAGCGATCCTCACCCAAGGGTTTGAGGGTCCCATCCCGGCCAATACGCTCGCTACCGCACCACAAGCGATTTTTGCGGACCCCCTCCACCCGCCCGCATCCGCCACAAAGCTGGCAACGACCGGCGTCAATCACGACACACTTCCTACGGTCGGCGTGCTGGACCTCAAAAAAGGGCCGCAAGTCCTTCATGTGCCGGACATGGGCGGGCGCTACTACAGCGTGCAGTTAACCGGTCCGAACAATACTATTTTTGCTTACGTCGGCAAACGCACCACCGGTACGAAAGCGGGCGACTATCTCATCGTGGGCCCGGGTTGGAAGGGACGGGTGCCGAGCGGCGTGAAGCAGATCGTATCGCCGAACAATTCGGTGCTCGTGATCGGCCGCACGCTCGTCGAGTGCAACAGCGACCTCTCGACCGCCTACGACCTTGCGAAACAGATACAGCTTACGCCATTGAACCAATAGTCAGCTGATCAGTAATGCCTGCGAGCAGGTTCAATTTTTCCTTCACAGCGAACTACTTCCTCCGTCCAAACAAGGCTCCTATCGCGCGTCTCGCTCAAGGGCCCGCCGCGGAAAAAGGACGACTTCTGTTTTGTTATTGGCGGCTCATCTGCGGGATACGGCGGGGGTGGTCCGCCTGATACGAGGAAGCGAGATAAATGAGCCCGAGACCGATGAGCACGAAGATCGCTAAAAGCACTATCCCCCGCGTCGACGGCTGCCCGGGTACGTTACCCTCGTCGGCGACCCGTTGCCTCAACGTATTGCTCTCGGGCGGCTCTCTGTCTACCGTCATGGGTCGCTCCCTAGTGGCAACGCGAGAGACGATCTGCAGTTCCAGAACTGCAAAAACTGGCGGCGCAATTCTCATCGGTCGACGCGCGGCTTAACAGGGATGGAGGACAAGCGCCCTTGGATGGCTTTGCGCGACACGGGACGACCTCGGGTACGCGCCAGTGTATTTCGCGGCGCCAACCGTTTGCCGTTTTGTTCGCTCCACATGACGTGGCCAGGCGCGGGTCGGGACACGGGAGGAGAAACAGATGATGGAGTGCGAAGGCGAGGCGTCGGAAGGCGAGGTAGTTGAGTCGCAGAAGCAGGCATCTGCGGGATGATCGAAGCGCTCAACGACAAGGGTGATGGCTCCTCGTCCGATGTCATGATTAACGCGGCGATGCACACACTTTCTGGATGGGTTGCGTCGAGCCAGGCGCCCTCGACGTCAACGGAGCGCGAAGCTGACCTCAACGATTTGTTGGAACCGCTGCCATCGTGCATCGAATACCACCGCGCGACACGATGGCTACCGAAGCCGCATCGAGCGGATCACAGATTGACGGTGAAGTGTCACTGCCACCCCTCTGTCCTTCGGGGGGTGGGTCACAATCACGCCATGCTCGGTGCTTCAGTGACTAATAAAAAACGAGGACTGCTGCCTGTATGCGGGGCGTTGTTTGGGAGCCGTCCCCGTCGCCTGCGTGGCTTTGAAGAGGGCCGTTCAGGAAATCGCAAAGCCACAGCGACACCGTTGCATGTCCCATTGTGAATTGTTGGTCGTGAAATGACGGAGTGCGATGGAATTCGGGTGTGCGGTGCGGGCAACACAAAAGCAGCGGCACGTCACTTATCGACTTTAGCTTTAGGAAACGGGAGTGATGTGTATCTGTTCGCCATCACCTGGAGTGCGGCCTGTTTCAACACCTGGACATCGCCACTGTCATCTGAGGCAATGGACAAGAGCGCGTTAGCGAGCGAGAGTCGTGCGCCTTCGATCAGGTTTGAATCGTTGAAATTGCTGGCGATCTCGTTCCAGGCCTCGTCAAAAGCCTGACCGACCGCTTTGAGCGCGCCCGGACCCAGGCGCCCACAATCAGGGAAGCGGACCATTCGACAAGCATTCCGCCCGCAGCGCTTGGCGCGTCGAGAGCTTAAGGCAGGAGCTTGCACCCACAGTGCTCGGCCGAGAGCGGAAGGCTACATTGTTCCGTCACGACGTCGTAGTGTGTGGGTCGAAGCAAAAGCCGGCCAGAATGCCCGCTTCTGTGCAGGCTTTAGGACGCCTGGATGACGACGGTAGTCCCAGGCGCCAACAGCAGGCGTCCTAATGCCGCGATTGGGGAGGGGTATTCGAGATAAACCCATCGACGGATGCGAACCTCACAGAGTCCCCGCAATCTCGATCAAGCGACCACGTCTCGGGTCATGCAAGAATCTTTGCCGTGAGGAGCCCATGCGACCGGTTGATAGGACAGTTTGGTACGTCGAAAGTCACCTGAACAGGGCGATGTCGCTCGACGACATCGCCAAAATCGCCGGGCTTTCGAAATTCGCACTAACGCGTGCGTTTTTCGCCACAACGGGACACACGGTGCTCGCTTACGCGCGGGCGCGCCGCCTGAGCGAGGCCGCCAAATCATTGCAAAACGGCGCGCCATGCATTCTGGAAGTCGCTCTCTCGGTCGGCTACGCGTCGCACGAGGCTTTCTCGCGCGCCTTTCGGGACCACTTCGGGTTCACACCCGTCGAGGTCCGCTGTGCGAATGTCCCTCTTTCGTTAACAGAGGCCATCGACATGAGTAACGACCCCTCGCACCCCACGCTTTCGCCGCGCTTCGAAGATCGCAACGCCTTCAATGTCGCCGGCTTCAACCGCCGCTTCTCGATGCAGAACACGGCGGAGATTCCGGGGTTGTGGCAAAGCTTCGGCCAACACATCGGCTCCATTCCTGGCGAGGTGCCAGGTGTGGCATACGGTGTCTGCCACAATACGGACGGCGACTCCTTTGACTATCTCTGCGGGGTCGAAGTGCGTTCAGCATCCGACTTGCCGCAAGGGTTCGTCGTGCTCCAGGTCCCGTCTAACCACTACGCGATCTTTCATCACGGAGGTCACGTCACCGACATCCACGCGATCATGAGGGCGATCTTCTCGGACTGGCTCCCGAACTCTGGTCACCGAGCCGCTGCCGCACCGGTTTTTGAGCGTTACGGACACGAGTTCGACCCGCGCACCGGCGCCGGCGGTTTTGATGTGTACGTTCCGCTGAAGGTCTGAGAGGGCACCAATTATCAAGCGACAATACGTCGAACATCTTGGCCCGATACCTTTTTCTGGGGGGACGCTCGCAGTAGTGACGCATGTGAAGTTCGGAGCGATCGCCGCCTGCTCATCGACCTGGCTATACACAAACGGATATCGAGGCCAGCTGGTTCGAGCGTGTCTCGTCGGTCGAGACGTAGAGCAGTAGGCGCACGCTCGGCACGAGCCGTCTGATTTGACGTCGGGTTTCGGACCATTTCTTCAGGAGGATGGATGGCGTTCGACGCGACTGACCCAAACCGGTCATTCCGCTCGCCGGTGTGATCGCGTCTTCGCCACGCCAGGGCGGTCAGGCCGTCGACGTTCGAGGTGCAGCGCTGAAGGTCGTCAAGCGGATGGGCCTGATCCAGGACATTCGCACCTGCCGCACGAGCTTCCGCGGCATGTCCGTCTGCAATGAGCAAGGCGAGGAGACGGAGCGAACGACGGAACGGACCCTAAGCGGCGGACCGCCTCGATTGCATGTCTTCACGAGAACTGCTTTGAGCAACATCCGCATCACCACCTTCTTCGCCGGCGAGTCGGAAGTTAAGATCGTTGATCCGAGTCGCATCCGGTAAATTCAGCCCTTCGGATGTGAAGTGCAACTGATCTCCCCGATGGAATGCTGAAAGTTGCGACTTTCGATCATGTTGGACGAAAACGATCGCCGCGCTGACCATCGCCTTGAATAGGATGAGAAGGAAGTGCGCCGCATTCTCGATCCGCGCCATCCTACCAAGTACCGCCCCCTACGGAGACGCTGCAAGCGCTCGGAAAGCGCCTGGTCATCGCTGTGGAGAAGGCCCCGTAAATACTGCGAATTGTGGTAACAGCTCGGGTTGCTGGGCGGCACTGGTCCGGCGAGGATCGCTGGGGCCAAATGGCTCTGGCCCCGCTGCAGATGGCGCTCATTGAAGATGAACAAGGTCGAGGCATTCGGTCCTGACAGATCTCACCCAGCGCTGGCAGTCGCGTTGACCCGAAGCCTTCTGTGGCTTGGCGGCCAACGAATCGTCAGCACGCCAGACCCCAGAGACGCTGGTCGGCATGCTCGTTTTGCGTCGGTACGAGACTAGCCGCTGCCGGAGGCAAAGGTTGCCTGATCAGCAGCCTTTGGTCCGGACATCCTTAGAATTTGCCCGCAGCGAACAGCGAAACATTGACCTCTCCCCCGGTTAACAATTCTGCGCGCTTCACCAGGATCGCGTCTCGTCCAAGCGAGCACGATCCTGCCCGGCGCTGCGCGAGCCCGTCCCGCTTGGTGGGGATGCGATTTGGGCGGACAGCCAACCGTCCCTGCTCATGCCGGAGTGAATATCCGCAGGGAAATCGAAGCCGAGCCCGTTAGAGCATTTTCCACAAGCAAGGCCCCGTCCGGCATCCTCCCTTGTTTGGCAAGGGCCGGGTGAGAGGTAGAAGACGCACATGCGGTTCGCGAGAGTAGGCGCTATCGTCGGCGCGTTTCAAGCGCATCGCGTTCCTGGGATGGGAGGCTCTTGTGCTCGATCTGATCGAATGCGGCAGAGGCAAGCTGGACGACCCGGAGGTGATGAGATGGGCCCTGCGTCGTTACGAGCAGGCCCAGTTGCGCGGCCAGCAATATTATCGGCCCATGGAGGAGGCCTGGTTCCACGACCTGACGCTGCGCCGCTGGATCGGCAGCGACGACCGTAAAGTCCTGGAAGCCGCATTCCGAATTCTGCCATCCCGGCTCTTCGCAAACCTGAAGCCGGCCATCGTCGAGCGCTGGAGCCGATGGAGCGGCTATCTGGGCGCGCGCGCCACTTCTGTGCTCGTCGAATGCGCTTTCGATGAGCTGCGTCCGCTGCTGGCCCAGCACATGGAAAGAGGCCTTTTTGACCTGAAGAAGACTGCGGCGGTCGTCAGCTCCCTCATTCGCCTGCCCAGATCGGACGCCCAGGAGTTGCTCGATGAAGCAACGGCCCGCATATCGAGGCTTCAGGACAAATACGCGACCAAGACGATCCTGTTGCAACAGTTGCTGCGGCCCACGGCGATTCTGAACCCCGCTGGGCTGGTGACATTGGCCGAGGCATGTGCGCGCGCCCTTGGTGACGATCCGGCCGACGGAGACCGACTGTTGCGAGCGGTCTGCCGCGCGCTGCTAGACAACGATGCCTTGATGGAGAAGGCAAGAGAACTGATAGGTGGAAGCAACGGCCAGTCATTCCGCTCGCTGCAGCGACTGTTCGCCGTGGATGCCCCCTTGGAGGAATGCGACCACATATCGACCGAGCGGGACCCTTGGCCCGCGGCGAAAGGGTTGCTGGAGAAACACCGCGGCGCATCCGCTGCAACGGAGAGGGCTCTCGCAATTGTCACGATGATGGACTCTCGGGGCGCTGCCGACTCAGCGGACATGGCCTGGTTTGCCGTCGCCGCCGCAATGCGCCCGTTCGAGCGCGATGAGATCGGGGCCGACAGCCTGTCCAAGGAGGAGGCGCTGGACGCTCTCGCGCTGGATCTCTCAGTCAACCGCCACGTACCGCAATTGACGCAGCGCCTTTCTGCCTTTCCAGCCGCAGATGTCGCGCGGGGCGTGAACGAGCGCATACCGACGGTCAGGGACGAATGGGGAAGCGTGCACCTGGCAAATCTGGCCGGCGAGCTACGGCTCGCCGACACGGTTCCGACGTTGATCAACTGCCTAGGCGAAGGAGAAGGCGATTTCCTTTGCGAGGCCGCCGAGAGGGGCCTTGTCCGCATCGGCGAGCCGGCCGCCCAAGCCTTGTCTGCGCAATGGGACAGCCTCGACGCATCGCAAAGGATCTATGGCCGCAGCGTGCTCGAGCAGACAGGCGGCGAGCCTGCGCTCAAATTCGCCATCGCGCGCTTCCAGGGTTTGTTGCGGGAGGACCATGAGACATGGTGTAATCTGGCTGCGGCCGCGCCCGACCGGCAGCTGATCGACCTGATCGAACCGCACGTCAGGCGGCGGCAGCCCATGATCGACGGGTGCTTCTACCTGTTGTGCGTTCTGACGGGGCACGAGCACGCCGATTTGCAGCAAATCGGCGAGCGCGTCAGGACACAGCGGCAACGCGTCCTCGAACGCCAAGCGGCCTTTGCCAGCGGCGACCTTCGCGGCCCGGACGGACGCATAGCCCTAACCCTGCGCTGCGAGAATTGCGGCGACATCAACCGCTATGACATCAAGTCCGTTGTGACAAGTAACAGCACATCGGGGCCTGCCTACTTCGTCGCCGACGATCTGCCGTGCGCCTCCTGCGGCGAATGGGTAGATTTCGAATTCACCAAGGAAGCACACATGCAGTTGATGGGCGCCCTGCTCCGTCGGATTGTCAGCATGCGCGCCGGCCAGGCTTCCAACGAAGGCCCGCTGCGGATTATCGACGTGAACTACAGGTGGGAGACGAGGCCGGCGCCCGAAGTGATGGCAGAGATCAAGGCAGCGGTCGCTCGCCATCCCCAGGATGTCGCAAACCACCTCCGGCTGGCGCGCTTCCAACAAGTCTTCGGCCGTCTCAGACGGGCTCGAGAGTGCTACAGCCGGGCGTTGCTGATCGAGCCGGATTCGCTGGAGGCCGGGCTTGGTTTGGCGCAGATCATGGCAGACACCGGCGAGCCGCGCAGGGCTTTCGACATGCTCCGCGAATTGCTGGACAGGAAAGGCCGATGGCGCTTCTTCAGGACCGATGAACTCTCGCCGCAAGGCCTCACTGCGAACTTCGCGCGCCTGTTCAACAAGCTGCATGCACAGCTGAGCGTGCGTGACCGCGGGTTACTCCACGCATCGGTGGTGCAGAATACTGCCAAGGTCGGCCGCAACGACCCCTGTCCGTGCGGCAGCGGAAAGAAGTACAAGAAATGCTGCCGCGATACCGGCACATTGATCCTCCCACCAGACCCTTCGCCGTTGATCCTGAGGCGCGACTCCTTGTAGCGAACACCGAGGACAGGCGACCGGAGTATTTGCCAAAGCACATCGGCAGATCGCCGACCGTTGGCCATGAGCTCGAGTATGGCGGCGTTCCGCTGGGTAACGGCTCCCGGCTCGGAGTAAGGAATGCAGACTGCCCCGGACGACACGAAGGATTGTGGCAAATGAGTCCCGGTGAGGTTGCATGACACCGAATTGTCCCAGAACAGCCGTACCGCTTTTGACTCACGCGTACTGAGCCAGCCCGTTGCCAAATGACCAATTCTCCTTCGCCACCTCGATAAGCGGTCACCCTCCGGCACGTCAAACGTCTCCCTCATGGCCTCATAGACTCCATGAGTGCCTTCTTATCCGCCGCGGACTTGCCCCTGCGCAGGTCTATTCGCGCTAGCGATAGATAACCTCCGCTGACTGATCGTTTCTCAGCAAGGATCGCCAACCGACGTTCGACGTTGCGTGCAGGCCGAGGCGACAGGTATGTGCATTACCCGCTCACATTCGGTGTGGACGGGCGGACATTGAATACGCCACTCGCCCGAGCAACGATCTTATCGCCGACGCGTAAATAACAATTACCGAAAGCTACCCGATGGCCGACGCGCGTGACATCGGTCTCCGCCTCGAGCCACTCGCCGCAGCGGGCGGAACCATAGAAGTCAAGCGTCAAGCTGACTGTAAGAAGCGTCACTGGCGGCTGTGACAACCACTCTCCCGTCTTACCCAGGGCGACATCGGCTAGGGCGACCACGAGGCCGCCGTGCGCCATGCCCCGCCGATTGCAATGGTGTTCCCCGATGCGGATTCCGAACTGGACACCGGCGCCTGTGCGCCTCTGAAAGAGGGGGCCGATGCGATCCAGATAGGGGCTGGGCTCCGCGTAGGTTACAAAATCAGCTGGCGGCTCTTCTGTTTGTTCCATGCTTACGATTACCTCCGAGGCGGGCCGGCGCATGCCGCTCGCGAAGCTCAAGGTTGCGGTCAGACGGCAGCAAACCCTCCGTCAACGATGAGCTACATTCCGACGATGTATGACGCGTCGTCGGAGACCAGAAAAACAGCAGCGCGCGCAACCTCGTCGACCAAGCCACTAGGTTTCATCGAAGTGGCCTCAAGACACGCTTTCCAGGGTGCTAGTATGACTGAGTCAGAAAATTAGCACTGAGTCAGTTGGCCGCAGCAGTCCCTGTCAAGAATCATTTACCTGACGCGCCTCAACTTCAGCGGGGGCTGAAATGGGTCGCCGACTGGTA
>Ga0075425_100004980_pt1 | contig 13760 bp, 15 predicted proteins | sample SoiMethybrSBSTD4_FD_75300 | JGI IMG/M metagenome (GOLD analysis project Ga0075425, IMG submission 75300) | Bulk soil microbial communities from a Populus tree surrounding site in Tennessee, USA - Soil MetaG P. TD hybrid SBSTD4 | ecosystem: Environmental > Terrestrial > Soil > Tree plantation...
CTGAAGTTCTCGCTTCTCTCAATCACACAAACATCGCGGTGATCCATGATGTTCAGGAAGAGAACGGGTCTCGTTTCCTCATCATGGAATTAGTGGAGGGCGAAACTCTGGCGGATCGCATTGCCCGTGGACCAATTCCATTGGATTTCGCCAGGCGGAGGCGACATGTAGAGCACTCTCTTGATCAGATCCAGCTTCGTGCGATCGGCGGGCTCTGGTAGATTCCAGAATTCCTGGAGCGTGTAGGTCTTGACCAAGGGCGAGGTCGTGATCACCATGGCTTCATTGTAGAACCCCGACGTCAGTCAGAATCCAACAATTCGGTTGTGTTCCTGAATTACGTATAATCTCGTCGCTCCCGTACATTCATTGCGCTTGGAGAAAATCTATGTCACGACCTGGTGTGATCCTTATGGTGTTCGTATTTCTTGCCTGGACTGTAAGCGCCGCGGAGGAGGAGCTCCTCCAGGGATTTACCCGCGAGGGCTCTGCCAACGAGCGCCAGTGGGAGTCGAAGTTTCGGGCGCTTCCGAGTTCGGAGAATCAACGCGAGTACATGCGCCGGCTCAGTGCGCGCCCGCATCATGTCGGTTCACCCTACGACCGCGAGAATGCGGAATGGATACTTGCCCGGTTCAAGGAGTGGGGATGGGATGCGCAGATTGAAACGTTCGACGTATTGTTTCCAACGCCAAAAGAGCGCGTACTCGAAATGCTGGAACCGACGCGGTACACGGCGAAGTTGCGCGAACCCGTGATCCCCGTTGACCCGACTTCAAATCAGCAGAGCGAACAGTTGCCGTCTTACAACGCTTACTCGACGGATGGCGATGTCACGGGACCGCTGGTTTTCGTCAACTATGGAATACCCAAAGATTACGAAGAGCTCGAGCGTCTCGGAATTTCCGTGAAAGGCGCAATCGTGATCGCCAAATATGGAAATTCCTGGCGCGGGATCAAGCCGAAGGTCGCCGCCGAACATGGAGCAATCGGATGCATCCTTTATTCCGATCCGGCTGACGACGGCTACAACGCGGATGATGTGTTCCCCAAAGGTCCGATGCGCCCTCCTGACGGCGTTCAGCGCGGAAGTGCGATGGACTTTCCCTCCTCCAGCCCCGGCGATCCACTGACTCCCGGCATCGGCGCGACTGCGGACGCGAAACGGCTCGCGGTCAAAGATGCACCGAGTATCACCAAGATTCCCGTACTGCCGATCTCGTACGGCGACGCACAACCGCTGCTTGCCGCGCTCGCTGGTCCGATGGCTCCCAAAGAATGGCGCGGCGGTGTACCGATTCCGTATCACGTGGGACCGGGTTCGTCGAGAGTTCACCTTAAGGTCAGCTTCAACTGGGACATCAAACCTCTCTATAACGTTATTGCGAGGATTCGAGGATCGGAGCAACCCGACGCCTGGATTATCCGTGGGAATCACCACGACGCGTGGGTCAACGGCGCCGAGGATCCAACGTCCGGCCAAATTGCACTGCTTGAAGAGGCACGCTCACTGGGAGAGCTCGTGAAGCAGGGCTGGCGGCCGAAGCGCACCGTCATTTATTGTGCGTGGGATGGCGAAGAACCCATGCTGCTCGGTTCCACCGAATGGGCCGAAACTCACGAAAAGGATCTTGCGGAACACGCCGTTGCATACATCAACAGCGACGGCAACGGGCGCGGATATCTTCGAATGGAGGGATCGCACACGCTTGAACATTTTGTGAACGGTGTCGCCCGCGACATACAGGATCCAGAGACGAAACTGCCCGCATTCCAACGTGCCCACCTTCAGGCGATCGCGCGGGCGAGAAACGCGGAAGACCGCCAGGACGCGCGTCAGCGCGCAGATGTGCGGGTAAGCGCGCTCGGATCGGGTTCCGATTACACCACGTTCATCGACCACCTCGGCATCGCCTCGTTGAACCTTTCATACGGCGGTGAAGACGAGAGTGGCATCTATCATTCGATCTACGATGACTTCTACTGGTTCACCCATTTCTCCGACACGGAATTCGTCTATAGCCGGGCTCTCTCTCAAACCATCGGTACAGCGGTGATGCGGCTGGCGGACGCCGAGCTTCTTCCGGTCGAATTCACCGGCCTCGCGGATACCATCAAACTCTATGTGAAACAGCTCAAGAAACTTGCGGACGATTCGCGCGACGAAATCGTCGAACGGAACAAACAGATCGAAGAAGGTGTTTTTGAGGCGATCAAAGATCCGCGCCGCCCGCGCGTCGCGCCACCAAGAGAAGATGTTCCACCGCACTTGGACTTCGCCCCGCTCGACAATGCATTGGATGCACTCACCAATAGTGCGCAGCGTTACCAGGCGGCGGTGAACAAGCAGTGGCCTGCCGCCGTCTCGGCGGCCGCTCTACATGACCTGAACCGGAAGCTTGTTGAGAGTGAACGCCGGCTGACCTCGAATGAAGGACTCCTGCGACGTCCCTGGTACCGGCATATGATTTACGCACCCGGCGTTTACTCCGGTTACGATGTGAAAACCATTCCCGGCGTGCGCGAGGCCATCGAACAGAAACATTGGGGCGAGGCGGATGCTGAAATCGTTCGGGTTTCCAGGGTCCTGGACGCAGAGACTCAATTGATCAATAGCGTGGCGGATATGCTATCAGCATCGCACTAGAATCGTCACAGGATGCTGCTAGTCCCCTCCTCTAGAGGAGGGGTGGCTGCGCGATCAAGTCGTTAGAACAGCGCAGCCGGGGTGGTCAAAATCGTTTCTGACCACCCCGTCCGCTCTTATCAAAGGATGCCTGCGGCGATATTTTCTTGAGGTCGCGTCCACCCCTCCTCTGGAGGAGGGGAATAGCAGCGGTTTCGCGATTTCGTCTGTTGGTCAACATGTCGAGAATTGCTTTTCGTCTCGCCGTTTGGTTGGGCGTTCTCGTCGCCGCGTTCGCGGCTTCGGCGGCTCCGCCACGGTTTAATGTCCTCGTGTTCACGAAAACTGCGGGATTTCACCACGATTCCATTCCAGCCGGCATTCAGGCGACACGATCTCTGGGCGTGCAATATGGTTTTGATGTGGACGACACCACAGATGCGGCAGCTTTCACCGATGCAAATCTGTCTCGATATCGAGTGGTCGTTTTTCTGAACACGACTGGTGATGTCCTTGATTTGCCTCAACAGGCGGCATTCGAAAACTTCATTCATTCCGGCGGAGGATTTGTCGGCATTCACTCCGCGGCAGACACCGAGTACGACTGGCCGTGGTATGGCCGCCTGCTGGGAACATATTTCCTCAGTCATCCGGATATTCAATCCGCGACATTGAAAGTCGCCGATGCAAGTCATTCGTCAACCGTGACGTTGCCGCGCGAATGGATCCGTACGGACGAGTGGTACAACTTCCGCGAAAAACCCAGCCCGGATGTCGGAGTCCTGCTGACCATCGACGAGAGTACGTATCTGGGAGGCGAGATGGGTGCGAACCATCCGATTTCCTGGCGCCATCCTTATGAAGGGGGCCGTGCCTGGTATACCGCGATGGGCCACACCATCGAATCCTACAGCGAGCCGCTTTTCCTGGTTCACGTCGCTGGGGGAATCCTCTGGGCCGCCGGCGTCGAGCCTCTGCGCGGGGCGCCGCTTCCCATTCGCGATGTCGAGATGGGGAACATCCGCACCGGGTATGTCGTCGTTACACCAGACATCAGTTCCGGGCCACCTGGTACGACCGTCACTTTTGGCCTGGTGAGTAATGGTGAAGTGAAATCTCAGGCCGGCATTACCGGCCTGTCGCTAACGAGGGATGTTTCACTGTTCGTCGAACTGAATCCTTCAATTAATAGAAACGTCGGCATCGCCGTGGCCGATCCTGCAGACAACCCTGCCGTCCTAACGATGACGTTGCGAGGCTCCGACGGATTAGCTTCGGGTAATCCTGTTGTGCTGACTCTTCCGCCGCACCAGCAGTTGACGAAGTTTGTCAGTGAGATCTTTCAGGTGGTTGGTTCCGAAAGCTTCGTGGGAAGTTTGCGAATTCAGAGTTCCTCTCCAGTCGCGGTTTTGGGATTGCGATTTTCCGGCATCGTGTTCAGCACATTGCCCGTCGTAAATATCGCAGCCTCACCCGGCGCAACTTCTACAGCTTTTCCTCAGTTCGCCATCGGGGGCGGTTGGGCGACACAATTAGCCTTGGTGAACGACAGTGCCTTTGCCATTTCCGGGCGTTTCGATGTCTTCGACAGTTCCGGCAATCCAATGGCTGTTCCACTGAACGGCTTCAACCGGAGCACCTACACGTATTCGATTCCGGCCGGAGGCGCGGCCGTCTTCGCGCCTCGCGATGCCAACGGTCAATCGCCGATGTGAGCTTGTTGATTTATTTCAGGCCGAAGGTCGGGAGATTTACCGATTTGCCCATCTGGAAGTAGCCGAGGGGCGACGGATGAACACCGTCGCCGCAGTTGTAGGATTGCTCCATCAGATCAGCGTTCGCTTTGCTTGCCATGACGCGGTCGAAATCGAGCACGGCATCGAACCCGGCCTGTTTGCGAATCCATTCATTCACCTGGTGACGGATCTTCGTCTTTTCGTCATTCCACCCGGTGTCGGCAACCCCGGGAACTGTCGTATGACGCGGGATAATCGTCGCGCCGACAACCTTGATGTTGCCGCGCGCCCGAACGCGTTCGATCAAGGTCTTCAGGCCGCTGATCACCAGATCCGCCGGCGCACCGCGCCGGATATCGTTGGTGCCCATGAAGAGGACGACGTGCGAGATGCCCGGATGCGAAAGTACATCCCGGTCCAGGCGGATGAGTCCGGGATCCGAGTTCGCAGGCGGTTGGTAATTCGGGGCACTCGTAACCGTGTTCCCGCCGATGCCTTCGTTCACGACGGATCTCGCGCTGCCCTGCAGCGCGAGCCTTTGCGCCAGAACATCTTCCCATCGATCGTGCGCATCCAGCGTGGTGCAGGTCCCATCGGTGATCGAGTCGCCAAAAGCGACGATAGCTGTTGCGCCGGCCGCCTGGACGTCGATTGCCTTCAGCCAAAACATGGACGTGGTGCGTCCGGTGAACTCCTTGCCCTCGGCGGAATTGGTCGCATCGCCTGCCCCGTTCTCGGTGAGGAACGAGGTAACGACCGCATTATTGTGCTGGCTGGGCTGTGCGTCGCCGGACACAAACAGGCTGATGGCGAGATCCTCCTGCGCTTCGACATGAATGGGGAGTGCATCGCTCACCACCGACTCACCGGCGGGAATGGTCACCCCAGCCATTTTTTGAAACGTCACTTGTTTGATCAGACCGAGCGCGACGGAGGCTCCCCGCGTACGCGGAGCAATCGTGGCCTTTGAAAACGTCACCGGAGCTTTACCGAACGTGTTATCGAGCCGGATGCGTACCGCGTCGCCGGACAACGTGACACGGGCGATCATGCGAACGGTCGCATTGCTGATTTTCATCTCACCTTGCGACTGCTGAGACGCGCCCCATGCCGCAACCCAGCCGGCGCTTTGGGCCGCCGCGTTCGATGCGACGAAGCACAGCAGAATTACGAGCCAAAGGCCGATCAAAGCTTTTTGCTTGTTGAGACTCATCGAGGTGCGTCTAGTCTACGCTCGATTTCCAATGACTCCAAAGATTATGCGTGGGCGACCGATGCCGCTGCAGTTGATACAAGACCCTCGGCAAAGTCTTCTTCAAACATCAGCGGCAGCGCCAGATCATAGAGCGCATCGCCCTCGAGAAGAGTCCTGAATTCCTGATCGACAAGCTTGAACATGTGGTTGCGAGCGTCGTACTGAACCTTGATAACCATAACCGTGTCCTCCTGAGGAACTGCCTGCGGTCCGTGTCGCACGGACCGCAAGCGTCGTGGTGAGGGTCAGAATCGGTAGAAGAATCCAAAGGAAGGTTGTGCGAGGTGAGTAAATTTATCGAGATTGAGTGCGTTGACGTTAAAGTCCGGAACCTTGTACACGAGGCCGCGATACTCCGCACGCAGTCCGAAGTTACGCGTGATATCGAAATTCGCTCCACCGCCGTAAACAAAGGTCCCACGCGTCTGCCGTTCAGCACCGGTCACGATGAACTTGTTGGTCGGATCGAAGACGAGCGCACCACCGCCGCCAAGGACATACGGCCGCACACCGCGGACGTTAATCGGCAGGTGCGCGACCAGCGCGCCGGTCACTTCGTGAAAATTGGCCTCCAACGATGAGAGCCCCCCGAATGTCACGAAGTTGTTCGTGTTTCGCGAGTACCCATAGTTAGCTTCGGCGCCGAGCCATCGGCTGAATTGATACGAGTAGCCAACGAGAAAGCCGCCGGACCTCGTCACTTCGTTCGATGGTATCTGGTCTGTTGAATCTTTGGTCACAAGCGCCGTGCCTTGAATGCTGATCTGTGAGGGCTGCTCCACCTGCGCGAGCGCCGTGGACGCCGATACTGCTACAGCCATAATGACGGCGGTGAAACCCAACGTCTTCTTAGTAATCGATCTCTTCATTTGATTTGCCTCCTTCAACGCCGGCCTTTAATGCAACGAGCGTGCCAAGAGGTAAGCGATTGAAATTCATGCAACACGAATCGAATCGCGATGGGAATTTCGCGAAGTCATTCGTGAAATCGCGAGACGTTCGCGACGTGCGGGTGCCGCGATGCGCTGCATCGCACGCAATGCACGCGCATACTTCGTCGCTTCGGACCAGGCGAAGAGACCGAGAATGAAAACACCCGCGAAACCAAACACCACCGTCATCACCAAAATGTTGATCTTAAGCATGTAAATCATGATTCTCCCCCCGTCCCTCGCTTACGGCCCGTCTCACTGCGTCGGCGATCAAGATCAGTCCAGCCATCAGCAGCATCGCCAAAAAAATGAGAACCGGAATCTGTTCGTAAGCCATCAGTGCCTCCTTGGAACGCAAGCCTGGAGCACGATGCGTGCCATGTTGGACGAGAGAACGCGGAGGATCGCTAGATGGGAAAACGTTGGAGAGAGATTACTTTTCTGAGGGCTTCCGATGTGAAGGACCGCAGCGTCCTTCTTGCTCTATCCAGCGGGTGACGTACGACGGAATGTTTTCGATAGCCACGTTCCTCGATTTCGCGCCGCAGAGAAATACCATTGCGTCACGGTCCACAAACGTCACATTCGCCAAATCCAGAGCTACATTTCGGGTTGCGGCATTTTCCGGCGACAGCGCTCGCTGCAACTCCGGAACGTACTCGGCCGTGAATTGCCCGCAGAGATACACCTTCAGGCGTTCAGGGCTTTCTTGAATTGTCGTGATCTTCAGCACGATTCACTACTCCCAAAACTCTTTGGGCACGCCGCGTGCCATCATACATTAGTGCGGTACAGATGCTTATTAATCTTGAGCACCCGTATCCTCGATTCCAAGGTCGATGCCGGGATGCCAAGTCTTGCGGCCGCACCGTCCGGCCCGGAGATACGTCCGCGCGTTTCGCGCAGGACGGCTTCAATTTCCGCCTTCTGCTGATCGCCAGGAGCCGATGCTTCAGCAGGCCGTGAAGGAACCGCCGCCGCCTGGGCCGCCTGTAACGTGCCCGGTTCCAACCGAAAGACCTCGCCGTCGGCAAGGATGACCCCGCGTTCGATGACATTCTGAAGTTCCCGGATGTTGCCCGGCCACGAATACTGCTGCATCGCATCGAGGGTGCGCTTCTCGATTTGACGGATCCGTTTTCCCATGCGGCCTGCGAATCGGGCAGCGAAGTAATCGACAAGGATTGGAATATCGTCCGGTCTCTCCCGTAACGGGGGCACATTCACGGGAAAAACATTCAGCCGGTAATAAAGATCCATTCGAAATCGACCTTCAGCCACCTCGGCCTGAAGATTCCGGTTCGTCGCGGTGATAACCCGAACGTCCGTCCGCAGAGTTTTGTTACCGCCAACCCTTTCGAATTCCTTTTCCTGGAGCACGCGCAGCAGCGCGATCTGCATTTCGGGCTTTAACTCACCGATCTCATCGAGAAAGATCGTGCCGCCATTCGCAGCCTCGAAGCGTCCGATGCGCTGCTGCAATGCGCCGGTGAAAGCGCCTTTCTCGTGCCCGAACAACTCGCTTGCGATCAATTCCGACGGCAGTGCAGCGCAATTTACTTTCACCAGAGCGCGGCCGGAACGCGGAGAACGACGGTGGATCGCGTGCGCGACGAGTTCCTTGCCGGTGCCTGTTTCTCCAGTGACGAGAACCGTGGTATCGGTGCGTGCGACCTTGTCGATGGCAGAGAGGACTTTTTGAAGGGACGGCGACGATCCCACGATTTCTTCATAAATCGATCGCTGCACGATCTCGTCCTGCAGCATGCGATTTTCGATCTGCAGCTGTTCTTTGAGCACATTGATCTGTTCATACGCCAGTGCGTTGGAAACAGCGATCGACACCATGTCGGAGACGTCCCGCAGCAACAGCAGTTCGTCTTCAGTGAAGTCGTGCTTTTCGAGCGAGACAAAATCAACCACACCCAGCAATTCGCCGTGCTTCATCAACGGGAGGGCGACGTAGCTCTGGATGCCGTACTTGAGAAGATCCTCGTCTCTGCGAAATTTTCGGTTACGCTCGAGGTCCCTGTTCACGTAAGGCTCGCCGGATTTCATCACCGCACTCAGATAGTGGTCGTTGATTGGCACTCTGGCGCTGACCGGTTCGAGATTAAGTTCGGATGCTTTCCGCTCCAACATGCTCTGCACGGATTCATGACCTTCACGCTGAAGACCTTCAATGTACACAGAGTAGAGTTTGGCGTAATCGCCGTCGCGTACAACGACACCGATTGCATCGAACTGCACCATCGGCTTCAGCGTTTTGTGCAGGGCTCCGAGGAGATCCGACAATTCCAGATGTGCGCTGATGGCTTTAGCGACTTCGAGAATTACCGGAGCGTTCAAACTACTGCCTCGCTGGAGCGTCGGCTGAGGGACCATAAATACTTGGGACCTTACCACCCATTGGACGAATGTACGTACTCAGTTGCCCGCGATGATGCACGGCATCAAAAAGAGCAAGCCACAACAATCCCCCTACTGTGTCCTTGAGCATGATTTCCTGGTCACCTCGCGTCAGCCACGCGGGCCGGTTCCAGGTGTTGTCATCAAGACGGTTCAGCTTTTCTGCAAGCGCACGATGATGTTCCTCGTATTCGGCAATCATTTCGTCGAGCGTGTGCGGCCTGCCGGTTGGATGGAAGCGCAGGCCGCTGTTGTACGAGCTGCGTCCGCTCTCGCAGAGATCCACGCAACTTTTCTCAACGGAAACAAGTAGAGCAACCAGTTCGCCTGCGGAGCGCGACGTGGGGCTAGGTCGATAATCCAGGCGGTCCGACGGCAGGGCTTTACAAACATCCATGAAAGCCGGATGTTCCTGGCTCCAGCGCCGGATGAAGAACTCTCGATTGCTGAGCTGCGTCCCCGAAATTTGTTCTGGCATAAGTTTTCATTTTACGCTGTCAGGGAAGCCCTGCTGCCAAAGAAGTCCTGATGTTGATTTTCGACGTCAAAGTCCGATGGACGGGACAGTGTTCGGCAATCTCGAGCAATCGGCGCCGTTGGGCATCATCCAGGTTTCCGGTCAGTTCAATCTCTCGATCGATTCGATCGAGAAAACCTTCTTTGGTGTCGCACTCCATGCAATCTTCCGCGTGAATGCGGAAATGCTGAAGACGTACGGTCACGCGTCGCAGATCCCATTGTTTACGTTGTGCATACAGGCGCACCGTCATCGACGTGCACGCGCCCAGCGCAGCAAGCAAAAGATCGTAAGGCGACGGTCCGGTGTCCGTCCCGAAGGGTGCGGGTTCGTCAGCGCGCCATCGATGTTTGCCGGCGGAAATTTCCTGCGCCAATCCGGATTCATTCGAAACGATTACTTGTGCTGGTCCAGCCATCGTAGATACCTCGGCAACAATTTTGTCGGTTGACACCCGATCAGGCCCTCTCTAATCTACGCTCGATCCGCTAATCAAGTCTGGGTTAGCATCCACGTTTTTACCCCGCGTTCGTTTTCGTGACCGCGAAGTCACTCCTTAAACCAATCAACTGAGGAAACTTATGAACGAGAGAATCGTCAGGTTGAATCTATTTGCGGCCGTTGTCTTCGCTTTCACGCCGGTGCTCGCTTTTGGACAAGGCCAATTCCGAATCGAGGAGGCGAGCATTGCAAATATTCAAAATGCAATCAAATCGGGACAAACGACGTGCCGCGCCGTAGTCCAGGCGTATGTCGACCGCGCCCGTGCGTACAACGGCACATGCACGGCGCTGGTCACCGCGGACGGCGCGGCGATTCCGCCAGCGACAGGTTCGGTGCGCGCAGGCTCCCCAATCACATTTCCGACACAGACGGTGCCGGTATCGAGCGTCTTTCCGAACTACAAAGATTACGCCGGGCTGCCCTTTGAACTGGGTCGCATGGAGCCGACTATTTCGGACCCGAGTGTCCAGCAGCAGCTAGGAATGCGTGTGGGCATTCCGAACGCGAGCCAGCTGAATGCGCTCGAGACTCTCAATATTCGCGGCGAACGATCGGTTACCTGCAAGGGCGCTTACGACAAACCTCCGTCTGAAGGGCCACTGCCACCGGGAGCGCCAGCAGTGTGTGAGGAATTCCGAAAACAACCGGATGCCCTGGAACGCGCAGCCGAACTCGACAAGCAATATGGAACGAACCCCGACCTGAACGAACTTCCGATGTACTGCGTCGTGTTCTCCCTCAAAAACTGGTACGACGCGAAAGACATGCGCGGCACGGGCGGCAATGATGTCAATTTTGCGATGGACGTCCCCAAGGTCGATTCTCCGGATGTCGCGGAGCTGCGTAAGAAAGGCGCCATCATTTACGCGATTGCCACAGCCGATAATGTCGGCGGCGCATCTTCGAATGTCGGTCCTGCGAAACCTAAAACAAACATGCCGGCCGGCAACCTGAAGTATGCGCAGTGGGGCGGGCAGACGTGCAACCCGTACGACACGACGCGAGAGCCTCGCGGGACCAGCAACGGTTCCGGTGTATCCGTTGCAGCCAATCTCGCAACGTGTTCGATATGCGAACAAACTTCCGCGTCATGCAAGGGCCCGGCATCGCGGAACAACATCGTGAATCTGCTGACGACCAAAGGCGTCCTCATGGACGGCGGCATCGGCAGCAAGCAGGCAGGGGATCGCGCGGGCATCCACTGCCGTACGACGGAGGATGCAGTAACGGTGCTCGATGCGATCAAGGGGTACGAATCGGACGATATGTTCACCGCGATCCCGAAAAGTCTGATTCCGAAGGAGCCGTATTCCAGTTTCCTCGTGAAGGATCCGGCCAATCTGCCGCTGAAAGGCATGCGCGTCGGAATTGTGCGCGAATTCATGGTTAAGCACACCAGGAACGACGTGGCGGTCAGCGATCAGATCGACAATGAGATCAAGACAGTACTGCGCGACAAGCTTGGCGCTGAGCTTGTCGAGTCGGTGGACCCGCTGTATGCCGACGATCCTGCGATACCGAACATGAACTACACATTCCAGCAGGCCTTCGCCGAGATCCTGCCGCAGGTCGCGCCCGAATTCTTCTGGCAAAAGACGCGAGACGGAAGACTCGAGTTCGCCGTTCCGGGCTGGGATGTGACGACGGTGGACTATGCCGTCGCGCTGTCCATGGGCAAGGCTCCGTTATCCGACAAGCTGACGTTGCGACGGATCGCGAACGGCCGCCTTGCGAATCCCAACAGTCCGTTCGTGATCAACAAATATCTGGCTGAGCGAGGAGACGCGCGAGTCAAGGATTGGGCAAGCTGGGTTGTCAACGCGAAATGGGAAAACGACGCGCAACGCGCCGGCGCGGAGAATGCCGTCGGCGATCAGGATCCGCGTCCGGCGAGCGATGCGATCAGCTACATGAAAATGCAGTCTGTGTTGCGGATGGTCGTTCTCAAGGTCATGTATGAAAACAACATCGATGTGTTCGTGAATCCTGAGCAGACCACGCCGCCGTACAAGCTCGGAGGACCAGGTGAACCGGAGATCAACGACCGTCCGACGATCAGCTGCTGCACAGGGTTTACTGCACTCTTGGGCGGGCCGGAAATGGAAGTTCCGGCGGGTTATACCGATATCGTTTACGAGCAGACGTATGCACTCACGCCGGACAGGAAGAACTACATTGAAGTCACAGGCCAGGTCGAATCGCGCCTGCCGAATCCGATGCCGATCAGCATGATGTTATGGGCGGGCCCGGGAAGCGACTCGTCCGTGATCAAAGCAGCGTCTGCGTACGAATCGGCGACGCACCATCGCGTGCCGCCGCCGGCATTTGGGCCGCTGCCGAAGGTGAGTAACTAGGTCCGCGCGAATTACTACCTCCGTTGTGTGGCGCCGAAATACCATCCGGGAAGCCGAGCTATCGGAATACGGACAATAGCGTCTATTCCGCTGTTCGGCTTGTTCAGACAACGGAGGATGCGTATGAAGCAGATTCTGGTTCTCGCAGCCATGTTGTTGTATGGGCTGCTGGTGGTTCCGCCAGACGCCGCGGCTCAATTTGGCAGGGGCGACGATCGGGTGTGTCTTTATCAGGATATTCACTACGAAGGCTGGGCGGAGTGTTACCGTCCCGGCGACCAGGTCCCGACGATGCGTGATCATAACAACAATGCTTCGTCCATTCGCATTTATGGGCGGGCCACGATTATCGTCTACGACAACACGGATTTCCGCGGGCAGTCGGCCGAATTCACTTCCGACGTTCCGGATCTCGGCCTGAGATCGTTCATCGGATCGAGGTCGTGGAGCGACAAGATCGAATCGTTCGAAGTCGGTTATCTGAACGATCGCCGCTCGCCGGGTTTTGGATCTCCTCGCGAGCAGGAACCTGATTCCGGTATCTGCATTTACGAAGACGCGAACTATCGCGGCCGGTCGCAGTGCTGGACCGTCGGAACGCAGCAGAACGATCTTGCGAAAACGGGGAACTGGAGCGATCGCATTTCTTCAATCCGCGTGTTTGGTCGGACAAACGTCGAACTGTACCGAGACCACGGGTTCTATGGTGAAGAGTTGACGATCGATCAGGACGTTCCGGATCTGGCTCGCGTCGGCTCGAGTTACGGAAACTGGAACGATTGCATCTCGTCGCTGAAAGTAAATGCCGAGCGCGGTCTCGGACGGCCACCCGCCCGGCCTCCATTCCAACGCCGCAGATTTTGAGTTGCTTTGAGCTTTCGACCCTCCCCGGCGCTTCGCGTCACCCTCTCCCAAGGGAGAGGGAATGACTTGAAGACTATCCCTCTCCCTCTGGGAGAGGGTGGCGCGAAGCGCCGGGTGAGGGTCGAAGTATCGAGAAATCTTCACGCCTTCGCGGCTTTCGCCTCGATCTTTCGTATGTTGTGCTTCAGTTCGTGTACCTGCCTGCGTACGTCGTGAAGTTTTTTGTGGTCGTGCACCTGAAGCAGCTTTTCCCGCTCGATTTTCAACTCCTGGATTTTATGCTTCAGCTCTGCTTTCGTGTGGACAACCTGCTCGGCGAAGTGCGTGTGTGGCTTTTCAATATTGAGAATCCGAGCAAGCTCATCCATCAACTGTTCTTTGTTTTTTCCATGAACGGCTTCGATTTGAGGAAATTTCAGAGCTTCCTCACGCAGCTTGAGGATGGTCATCCTCTCCAGATCCTTCCATTCCATAAAAGCTCCGGAAAAAGTGATTTCGTTTTGTGGTAGGCAGATTCTACCACCAACTGGTTTTCGGCGGTCACAGACCGCCGCTACAGTGGC
>Ga0075425_100004981_pt1 | contig 13758 bp, 13 predicted proteins | sample SoiMethybrSBSTD4_FD_75300 | JGI IMG/M metagenome (GOLD analysis project Ga0075425, IMG submission 75300) | Bulk soil microbial communities from a Populus tree surrounding site in Tennessee, USA - Soil MetaG P. TD hybrid SBSTD4 | ecosystem: Environmental > Terrestrial > Soil > Tree plantation...
TGCAGCTCCTCGATCGGCATGCCGTTGGTGCCGCGACCTTCATAGTGGCCGACGTGCGCGGATTGGTCCCCGCCGGTGGAGAAAGCTCGGTCGCCGATACCGGTCAGCACGATGACGCCGATGGCCTTATTCCAGCCAGCCTGCAGGAAGGCCTGGATCAATTCCTCGACCGTGTGCGCCGAGAAGGCGTTGAGTACCTTCGGCCGGTTGATGGTAACGGTGGCAACGCCCTTTTCCTCCTTGTAGAGGAGGTCGGTGAAGTTGGTGCTCATGGGTGTTTCCTGCACTTGAGTGTGGTTCCCAAAAGAGCACTCCAGCGCATTGCGGGCGGGCCCGCAATCGGCAATTTGCGAGCGAAGGAGGCAGTATTCCCGGCTGGGCTGGGTGGCAATAAAGGGGCCACGGGTTTAGGGTCTTGAGCGAACAACTCCTACAAGGGGCGCGGATGATCCTCACCGAAGAGCAACTGCTGATCCAGGAGACGGCGCGCAAGTTTGCGCAGCAACGGCTGGCCCCCAATTCAGCGCAGTGGGAGCGGCAGGCCGCCTTCCCGCGCGGCATTTTCAGGGAGCTGGGCGAGCTGGGCTTCATGGGCGTGACCGTGCCCGTCGAATGGGGTGGGGCCGGCGCTGACAATGTGGCTTACTCTCTGGTGCTGCAGGAGATCGCCGCCGGCGACGGCGCGCTCGCCACCGTGGTGAGTGGGCACAATTCGGTGGGTGTCATGCCGATCCTGCACTGGGGTACGCAGGCGCAAAAGGAGCTCTACGTGCGGGAGTTGGCCACGGGGGCCAAGCTTACCGCCTTTGCCCTCACGGAGCCGCAGGGGGGCTCGGACGCCGCTGCCATCCGCACACGCGCCGTGCGCAAGGGAGACCGTTGGGTGCTCAACGGCACCAAGCAGTTCATCACCAGCGGCGCCACGGCGGACATCGCCCTCGTCTTCGCCGTCACCGAGCCTGCCGCAGGCAAGCGCGGCATTTCCGCCTTCATCGTCGACACGAAGACGCCGGGTTACATCGTTGCGCGCGTGGAGAAGAAGATGGGCCAAAATGCATCCGACACCTGCGAGATCCGGTTGGAGGATTGCACCATTGCTGCCGACTGCCTGCTGGGTGAGGAGGGACGCGGCTACCGCATTGCGCTTGCCAACTTGGAAAGCGGTCGCATCGGCATCGCCTCCCAGAGCGTGGGCATGGCGCGCGCGGCGCTCGAGATTGCGGTGCGCTATGCCCATGAGCGCGAGGCCTTCGGCAAGCCGATCTTCGAGCACCAGGCCGTCTCCTTCCGCCTTGCCGATATGGCGGTCGGCCTCGAGGCCGCGCGGCAACTCACGCTGCATGCGGCCGCCCTCAAGGATGCGGGCCGGCCCTGCCTGACCGAAGCATCGATGGCCAAGCTGTTCGCCTCGGAGACGGCCGAAAAGATTTGTTCCGACGCCATCCAAACGCTCGGCGGGGTCGGCTACATAGAGGATTTCGGTGTAGAGCGCATCTATCGCGGCGTGCGCGGCGCCAAGATTTACGAGGGGACCAACGACATCCAGCGTCTTCTCATCACGCGCAGCTTGCATTGAGCGATGCGAAGATGGTGCATAGAGAGGCGGAAGGGCGCAGCCATTTGGGCTACTCACGCAGCGCCCCTCGCCGCTCCCGAGGAGACGAGCGATGCGCGATCTGATCACCCTTGAGGTTGCTGGGCGGATTGCCACGGTTACACTCAATCGGCCACCAGTGAACGCCTTCAACGGAGAAATGTTTACAAACTTCCATGCGATCTTGGACGCTCTGGGGTCGCGGGGCGATTGGAGCGTGCTGCACGTTCGTTCGGCCCTCGATGTTTTCTGCGGTGGGGCCGATCTTGCCGAGATCTCCACGCGCTTCTCCGCCTCGGACAAGATGGAAGCGGCAGCGAAGACCACGCGGCCATTCCAGGAGCTGTTTCAGCGCATTTCCGATCTGCCGCAGGTGAGTCTGGCCGAAATCGGCGGCGCGGCCATGGGTGGCGGCTACGAGCTGGCGCTGGGCTGCGATTTGCGCATTGCCGCCAACGAGGCCAAGCTCGGTTTGCCCGAGGTCGGGCTCGGTCTTCTCCCGGGCGGTGGCGGAACGCAACGGCTGACGTGGATCGCAGGGCCTGCGGTGGCTGCACGCATCATCCTCACTGGCGACAGAGTGGACGGCAAGAGCGCGCTGGAACTCGGGATGGTGCAGTGGGCTGTGCCGCGCGCCGAGCTGCAAGTCGAGGCGAGCAAGCTGGCACAGAAAGTGGCCAGCCTGCATCCGCTAGCACTCGCTGCTTGCAAGGTGTGTTTGCGCTTGGCACGGGATCCTGCGCGCAACGGCTTTGCCGCCGAAACGGAGTGGACTGGCCGACTGCTCGGCACGCAAGAGACTCAACGCCGCGTGGCCGACTTCCTTGCCGGCGGTAGGCGCTGAATTGATCGCCGACACAACGTCCGGAGGAGATCCATGTTGCTCAAATACAAGACCGTGATGATGACCGGGGGCGCCTCCGGAATTGGGCGTGCCAGTGTGCTGATGCTGGCCAAGGAAGGCGCGCGCGTTCTCCTCGCCGACGTCAACGAGGCGGGCGCCAGAGAGACGATCAGGCTTGCCGATGGAGCTTCCGTCGAATTCTTAAAGCTGGAGTTGACCGACGCAACCAGCATCGATGCCTGCGCCAAGGAGGCCATTGCGCGCGCGTCGGGTAGAATCGATGTTTTCGTCAACGCCGCGGGCTGGGACCGCACGCAGCCCTTCATCGAGGCCGACCAGGCATTCCTCGACAAGGTGCTGGGCATAAACCTGCTGGGTCCCTTGCGTCTGACCCGAGCGCTGTTTCCTGCCATGATTCAGACCGGCGGTGGAAAGATCGTGTTCGTTTCTTCCGATGCGGGCCGCGTCGGCAGTCTTGGGGAGACACCCTACTCGGCGGCGAAGGGTGGCATCATCGGTTTCACAAAATCGCTGGCGCGCGAGGGGGCGCGGCACAAGATCACTGTCAACTGCGTGTGCCCCGGCCCCACTGACACACCGCTGTTTCACGCCAATCCCGAACGCATGCGCGAGGCACTGTTGCGCGCGATCCCGTTCCGGCGGCTGGCGCAGCCTGAGGATATTGCCGGCGCGATCCTTTATTTCGCGGGGCCGACAAGCGACTACGTGACTGGGCAAATCTTGAGCGTCAGCGGCGGATTGACGATGGCGGGATAGCCCTCGCCGAGATTGAGCGCCAGTGCGTCTGGTTGGGTGCAACCAGTGGAGGGCCCAACTGGACGCGCGGCGTCCGAGCGAGGGTAGGAAAACATGAACAGAGCATTCGCCGGCCTGCGCGTCATTGATTTTACCACGACCATTGCCGGCCCGCATTGCACGAGGCTGCTCGCTGACCTTGGCGCGGACGTCGTCAAGATCGAGGCGCCCGAGGGTGACGTGATGCGCTCGCGTCCGCCGCTGCGCAACGGCGTGTCGAGCTATTTCGGTCAACTCAACGCTGGCAAGCGCAGCGTGGTTCTTGACCTCAAGGACAGCCGAGCCGTGGCTGCCGCGCGGCGGCTTGCAGAACAGACCGACATCCTCGTTGAGAACTACCGGCCCGGCGTCATGCAGCGGCTCGGTCTCGATTTTGCTGTGCTTGGGCACAGTAACCCGCGGCTCATTTACTGCTCGATCTCGGGGTATGGCCAGACGGGCCCTTCCTCGGATCTGCCGGCCTACGCGCCTGTGATCCATGCCACATCCGGCTACGATCTGGCGCATCTGGCCTATCAGAGGGGCCGCTCGCAGCCCGACAACTGCGGCATTTACGTAGCGGATGTCATCACGGGCACCTACGCCTTCGGCGCCATTGCCACGGCGCTCCACCAGCGCCAGACGCTTGGCCGAGCTCAACATATCGACGTGTCGATGCTTGAGAGCATGCTCTCGCTGACACTCACCGAACTGCAGAGTGCGCAGTTCGAGGTGCCGCCGCCGCCAAGCCGGCCGATTTTCGGTCCGGTGGCGACGGTGGATGGCTACCTCAACATGGCGGTGGTGAGCGAGCGCACGTTCCAAGGATTGGCCGCCGCCGCCGGCCGTCTGGATTGGATCAGCGACCCGCGTTTTGCCGTCTATTTGGCCCGGCGCGCAAATTGGGGTGAGCTGATGGATGAATTCGAAGAGTGGTCGCGGCATCGTTCGACGCCCGACTGTCTGGCCGTTCTCGATCGCCATGCGGTTCCGGCGGCTGCCTACCGCACGGTCCGTGAGGCGATGACCGATCCCCAGCTCAGCCATCGCGAGGCCTTCGCCGTCGTCACCGATGCTGGAGGTGAGTTCCGGGTGCTGAACCCGCCATTTCGCATGTCCGCCACCACTGCGGTCGCTGGGGCACGCGCCCCGGCGCTGGGCGAGCACACCCGGGCGGTGCTCACGGCTGTGGGGTTCGACGGGGCAGAGATCGAAGCGCTGACGGAATGATGGCGAGACTTGCGAGCGCCTTGCACTGCAATTGTGGGCGGTGGGGTCGAGGATCGAAAGCCCGATCAAGCGAGGGTCCCATGGGCCCCTTCCATTGAGGGAGGGTGCAGGAACCGGCCGCGCGAGGGCAGCGGCTATGGCCGATATGGCTGGGTGGCAACGGCGGCAAGCAGGCGGGTTGGAGTATAGGGCTTCTCCAGGAAGCCGATCGGATTGGCTGCTGACGCCTTGGATCGCGCCGCAGTGTCGAGGTTTGCCGAGACCAGCAACGAGCGGATGGCAAAGCGCTGCCAGATCTCGGTTGCAGCGTCGATCCCATCCCGATCGCCTAGCAGGCGCACGTCCATCAGCACCAGATCGGGACGCTCCCGCTCGATGACTCGGACAGCATCTGCAGCAGAGTCGGCGGTGCCGACGACGGCATGGCCGCCCGACCGCAGATGCGTCATCAGGTCGAGACGAATGAACACGTCGTCCTCCACGACGACGATACGGTGGTTGCCCATGAAGCAGTCGTCTCTCGTTGCCTCGTGCGACGCTTTTCCCAAACCGGCAGGGGCAGCCGACCTTCCCGGGACTAACGCAAAGCCCCCAGCCACAGGATGCGGCCTTGTGCCGCTCGTCGCAGGCCCGCGAGATGGACAACTTGGAGGCGTGGCTTGGCGATGTCCACTGTCTTTGCCCCGCGCGACAACGCCGATCGGGGGTCGAGGTGCCAGCAACAGTGCGATCGAGAAAGCAACCAAAGCGATTGCATCTATCGGCAAGCCAAGGTATCGGCAAGCCAAGGCTGTGTGGTGCGGGCGGGGGGACTCGAACCCCCACAGGCATTGCTGCCCTACGGATTTTCTTACCAACTACGGCTTTCGCCGCCCTCGCCTCCCGGCACGGCACGGGGAGGTGGGTTTGTGGTCTGGACTATCCCTTCACCCTGCTCCGGGCCGGAGAAAATGCGCCGGAGGGTAGGTGCTGCCCGTCTAGTCTCTACACCTTCCCATCAAGGCGGCCTAGGCTAGGCCACCTCTCAGGGCTTGGCTCGGGATTGCCAGGAAGAAGGTTTCCCCGAGTTTGGGCAGTTCTGCACCCGGGGTTTCCCCTGGAGCACTCAAGTTGCAGCCTAAGTCCGTTGCGTCTACCGCTTTCGCCACGCCCGCGTGACCCGCCCTCTATATCGTTCCGCGTTGCGCCATGGAAGGAGGTGCCCGATGAGCAGGATTACCGGCTATCACGCCCACGTCTACTTCGACGCGTCAGACCGCGAAAAGGCGGCGCAGCTTTGCGCCGAGGCCAGCCGCGCCTTTCCGCTAACCGTCGGACGCATGCATGACAATCCGGTCGGCCCGCACCCGCGCGGCAGCTGCCAGCTTGCATTTGACGCCAGGCTGTTCGGCGACGTCATCCCATGGTTGATCGAGCACCGCGGTGGCCTCACCGTCTTTGCACACGCCGAGTCCGGGGATGCCAAAAAGGATCACACCGAGCACGTGCTCTGGCTTGGTCCCTCGGAACCGCTTAACCTGGCTGCGCTCTCCTAGTAGCCGGGCTTGGGCGAGCAGCCTAAGCAACACGCCGCCGCTAGCTGCATCGCTCTGCGGCAGCGATTTCATCGACTAGCCACGGCAAGGGGAAGAGCACAACAATATGCACGAGGATCGCCGCGGCGATCACCTGCCGAAGGCCCACGTTGGCTCCGGTGAGGGCCATGGCGGCGACGCGGGAGAGGGGGCGGCGAGGACCCCCGGACGGCATAGGTCACTCCAGCGCTTAGCGCCGGGGGTGGGAGCCTTGTCACGGCTTCGTCAAAAGTTCCTGGCAAGCAGCGCCGCATTGCTCGGGCCCTTGGGGGCAGTGGCAGTCGCCGGTCTTAGCTGGCGACCAAGAGGGGATTGCCACGGTGTCGAGCAGCAGGGGGGTTGCAGTCATGGCCGAGGTTTCACCGCCGAGCCCCGAGATCCTCGTCGTGATCGTTGGGGTGGTGCTTTACATGGTCGTATGGTTTGCCACGCGCAATCTGTCGCGCGTTGGCAAGATATTGGCGCGGCTGGCGCCCCTCGGCCTCGTCATTCCCGGAATGGTCTATCTATCGTCGTTGTCGGGCATGCGGCCGGCTGGCGCGCCCATGGCACCGACGACGAGCCAAGCGCCGCCGCCGGTGGAGCGTGGCAGTGATAGGGCTGAGAAGGACCGCGAGCGGCAGGAGACCGCGCGCCGTGAGGAAGCGAGCCGGCGTGTCGGCATGGCCGAGGAGGCAGAGCGGCGGGCGGAGGGCGCGCGCCGGCCTGCCGAGGTGCCTCCAGTGGGGGCGCAGCCCCCCGCTCCGTCGACGGCGCAACCGCGGCCCGCGCCGGCGCAGCCGGAGGCATCGCCACCTGCCGGGTCGACACCTGGGTCGGCCTCGCCTGCGCCACCGCCGGGTGTGGCTGCTCAGCCGGAAGGTGCCTGGGACATTGTACCAGTCTTTTACGGCACCGATCGCCAACGCGTGGAGGAGCCCAAACGCATCTCCTACGGCACCGAGCGCGCTCGAAGGCTCGAGCTCGGGCGCGCGTTGGTGACGGTACCAAAGACGCACCAGGTCCCCAACATCGAGCGACCGTTCGCCGTCCGCATCCCATTCACCAACATCACCGTCTTCGAGCAGGCCGAGGACCCCAAACACCATTTCACGTTGCGCGAGCTCAAAGCCTTGACGCGTGAGCAGTTCCTTGAACTGGCGCGCGAGCGCATCAGCGGCAGTGTTGCCTTCAAGGACCAAGCAGTGGTGTTCGTGCACGGTTACAACACGGCTTTTGAGTACGCAGTGTTCCGCACCGCGCAGATGGCCTATGACCTCAAGTTCGATAGCGCTTCGTTCCTGTACAGTTGGCCCTCGGAAGCTGGCATTACCGGTTATGGTTATGACCGGGAGAGCTCAGAGCAGGCCGAACCCTACCTGCGCGAATACCTAGCGCTGGTTCTGAAGGAAACGGGCGCCAAGAGCGTCAGCGTGATCGCGCACAGCATGGGCAACATGCCACTCCTGCGCGTGCTGCAGGCTTTGGGGCCCAGCCTCCCGCCGGGTGTGCAACTCAACCAGATCATCCTGGCGGCGCCGGACGTGGATCGCAACTTGTTTGAGAACCTGGCTGCCAACATCATGCAGTATGGACGTGGTGTCACGCTCTACTGCTCCTCCAATGACCGGGCCATGGCTGCGGCGCGGCGCGTGGCGGGCGGCGTTCCGCGTGCCGGGGATGTGCCCGCGGATGGTCCTATCGTCTTGGCCGGCATCGACACCATCGATGTCAGCCAGACCAGCACCGATTATCTGGCGCTCAATCACTCTGCATACGCCGAGACCGGAGCGCTGCTCAACGACATCGGCCTGTTGTTGCAAACAGGCGAGCGCCCGCCGGAGAAGCGCATTCCCATCCTGCAGCGCATCACCACACCCAAGGGCGATTTCTGGCGCTATCCGCTCATCCCGCGCTGAGTAATATAAGGCCTGCGGCTCGCATTGGCCCTTGAAGGCCGCGGATCGTTGGCACCGGCCTCCTTCGCGCCACACCCCATCAGGATCTGGGCCGGCAGCCAACACGCGCCCCTCAGTGCGCGACTTGGCCCCCTTGCGAGATGCCGAACAGCTCGCGGTAGCTGCGCTCGCCCTTGGGTGTGACGGCAACGGCGCGCGTGCCGTCGATGCGGCGGATCCAGCCGTTGGCGAGCGAGAGCGAGCACAGTGCCGCGCCGACGGCGCCGGCCAGATGCGGGCGCCGCTCGCTCCAGTCCAGGCACGGCCGGCACAACACCCGGCCGCGCGGGCTCGTGCTCCGTCGCACCATTGGATCAACATCGATGCCGAGCCGGCGCAGCAGCGCCACTCCGGCATCCGTCATCAGCCCAGCGTCCTTGGCGAGCTCGACCTGGCCGCCCGCCACGAGCGCGTCCGCCAGCGCCACGCCGAGTCGACCCGCGAGGTGATCGTAGCAGGTGCGAGCCGCGCGCAGGGCGGCATCGCGCGGACCGATTGTGAACTTGCGCCTGACGGGATCCGGGCGGGAGGCCACCAGCATGATGCTCTCCATCATCTGCGCCACGGCGGGTGAGGCGAGACGATGATAGCGGTGCCGCCCCTGCTGCTCGACGGCGAGCAGTCCTGCCGTAGTCAGACGAGCGAGGTGCCCGCTGGCGGTCTGAGGCGTGATACCGGCGATGCGGGCGAGCTCGGAGGCGGTGAGCGCGCGCCCGTCCATCAGCGCCTGCAGCATGCCGGCGCGGGCCGGATCACCCGCGAGTGCGGCCACTTCTGCGAACATTGCGTTGCTAGCCACTGGCTGGGCTCCTGCGTGTTGCCGACCCAATCCTATGCGCTTTGGCCGTGAGACGCTGCGGTGAAGGCCGAAATATTTGCATCGGCGGCGGAGCTAAGCCGTGGCTGGCCGCCGCTCGCATCCTTGCGGCACACCAGCAATTTGGAGAGGTAGGCTGTGGAGACAGAGCCTGGGCTGAGGCCTGCGGCGCCGAACATGCCGGCAAGGTCGTCCATGGCATAGCCGCGGTAGTAGGGCTCGTGAAAGCGGGCCGGAAAGCCCTCGATAAGGCCGTCCCAGTCCGGTCGGTCGCCCATCTGCAAGCTATCGAGGAAGACGAACAGGCCGTCAGTTCTAAGGACACGAGCAATCTCGGCCGTCACCTGCCTGCGCACATCGGGCGGCAACTCGTGGTAGAGGAAGATGCACGTTACGATGTCGATGCTGGCATCGGGCAGCGGTATCTTCTCGGCGCCAGCTTGTATCAGCTGGGCGCTGCGCAGCCGCTGCAGATGCCGCCGCGCCTCATCGAGGTAGGTAGGCGACAGGTCGAGGCCCTTAAGGCCAATGGCTGGATAGGCGAACCGGAGCTGGCGCAGGAAGCGTCCAGTGCCGCAGCCGATGTCGAGGAGCGTGACCTGGCGTTGGTCGCATCCGCGCATGAACTCGGCGATCGGGCGCAGTGCCGTGCGCCGCATGGGGCCTGCTGCCCCCATGAATAGGGTTTCGACTTGTATGTCATAAAGGCGTGCCGAGCCCTCCGAAAGATAACCGCCGGCCTGGAAATGGAAGTCCTGAGCGTAGTAGTCGGGGACGCCGCCGGCGGCCGCTTCGGCCTTGGCGGTTGTGACATGACGGTCGGCCCGACGCTGGGCGGTGGTGGGAAGATCGGTCAACATCTCGCGCACACGCAGGAGGTGACCCAGCGTGGATCCCGCCTCGTCCTCGATGGGCGGATAGAGGCCATCGCGCACCGCCAGTGCGTCGCTGAGGAGAAGCTGCGCCTGGTCAGCCAACAGCTCGCGCAGGGTCGGCACCGGCCGGACAGGCCGGTATCGGCTGCTGAGCCCAAGCTGGCCAGTGCGCCAGTCAACCAGGCGGTTGAGTGCGAAATACCAGCCGAAACGCAGCGATTGCGCCGCCAATTGCGTCGCCATACCAAGATTGTCAGGCATCGCTGGCTCCTATCGCCGTGGCCAATCGATGGGAGAAGGTTCGCGCAACCGTTGCAATAGGCTCAAGATGACATAGAGGTATCCTCATGTCGCAGATGGGATATTGCCGGATGTCCCTCACCTCACCAACCATGGAACGCGATCTGATGCCTCATCCCTCCAGCGACGTCGCCTTCACGCCCTCGGTCAAGGCCGTGCAGGAGAACCACGGTTCGCGCGCGCACTTTGCAAAGATGGAGGCGACGGGCGGCTGGCGCACGGCGATTACCCCCGATCTTGCCGATTTCCTGGCCGAAGCGCGATCGTTCTACCTCGCCACCGCCAGCACGGACGGTCAGCCATACGTGCAGCACAGGGGTGGTCCTCCAGGCTTCCTGCGCGTGCTCGATGAGCACACGCTGGGCTTCGCCGATTTCAAGGGCAACCGCCAGTACATCACTACAGGCAACCTGGCGGAAAACGCCAAGGCCTTCATCTTCGTCATGGACTACGCCCGCCGCCGACGCGTGAAGCTCTGGGGGCGCGCTCGCGTGTTGGCAGGCGATGACGGGCTTCTCGCCCAGCTCTGGCCTGAGGGCTACCAGGCGCGCGTCGAGCAAGTCATCCTGTTTGCCGTCGCGGCCTGGGACACCAACTGCCCCCAACACATCCCGCAGATGTTCCATGCCGAGGACGTGGGGCATACGCTCCAGCAGTTCCAGGCCCGCATTCGCGAGCTCGAAGCGGAGGTGGCCGCGCTCAAGGATGGTGGGAGGAGCTTTCCCTGAGGCTGCCGTGCTGGCTCGACCAGGGGTGGACCCAACAGGTTGCTGTGAGACGGGGGACGTAGACTGATACTGTAACGAGCCGGCACCGCGCCGATCCATTGTGCCATGGGTGTCGCGCTGGAAACTGGGATGGTTTGCCCTGAGACTATCGCAGCCGCCGGGCGATGAAGCGGGCCAGCGCCGGCCCGGCAAGCAGCACGACCAGAAGGCGCAGGGTCTGTAAGGTCATGATGAAGGACAAATCGGCATGGCTCGACGCGCCGATAATGGCGATGGAGTCGACCCCGCCCGGACACGTCGCGAGGTAGGCAGTCATCGGATCGATGCCGGCCGCCTCGACGAGGATGAACGCGAACAGCGCGCAGATGCCGATGACGGCGCAGATCGAGAGCAGGATCTGGGGTAGGACGCGCGAGGCGTGGAGGAGAATATCCCGCGTGAAGCCCAGGCCTACGCTCCAGCCGAGAAACGCGTAGCCTATGGCGAGCAGCCACGGCGGCAGCGTAATGGTGACGAGGCCTAAGCCCTCGAGCACAGCGGCGAGCGTCATTGGCACCAGCAACCCGCCGGCAGGGATCTTCAGCCCGAAACCCAACGCTCCGCCGAGGCCAGCGATCATGAGGGTGAACGCGAGATGCCACCAGTAGAGGACAGGAAGGGCTGGAGTGCTCGGCACCGTTGAAGCGATTGGATCGGCCTGCCATTGTCGCGCGACACCCGAAGCGACCGCTGCCACGAGCACGACGCGCAGATACTGCATGAGCGCGACCAGACGGGCGTCGGCGCCGAAGGCCCCGGCCATCAACATCATCACCGATGCGCCGCCGGGCGCCACGCCCCACACCGCCGTCGTTCCGGGCAGCACCTGCCATCGTGTGAGCAGCCAGCCGAGCGCAGTTGAGGCGGCGACGATGCACAGAATGACCCCGAGAAACAGGGGCCAATCCTTGAGAAACCGGAGCACGATGTCGCCCGTGATGGCGCGCGCCACCAGGCAGCCGACGATGGTTTGGGCGGCGAAGACAGGCAGGCGCGGGGCGCGGATCGTGCCGCCATTGCTGCCCACGAGGATGCCTGCGATCATCGGACCAATGAGTAGTGCGGCCGGCAAGCCCATGGTCTCGAGCAATGCGGCAAGCGGCACCGACACGGCCGCTAGGAGGGTCCACTGCGCCAATGGCGAGCCCTGCAGGCGAGAGCGGAGGCCGGGATCGATTGGCTGTGTCATGGCTGATACGTCGCTCAAGGAGCCCCCCAAGGGGCGCTTCCACGGCCCATCGAATTTGCGACCGAGGACGCCTTCCGCTTCGCGGATGCATGGGCTTTGGCTCGACACCGCCACGGCCTTTCATCGACAGGTGTAGCAGGCGGCGTTCGCTGACGCGACCAAGACCGATGAGTTGCGATGCCGACGAGCGGCCGCGCGAGCTGTTCCAGATGGGAGATCTCAAGCTCGGGCCGACGCCGAGCCGGCTTGTCAAATCTGTCGCCCCGAAAGCCAGCGCACCCGCGCAATGCGACGCGGTGATGGCCTTTTTTGGTACGGGTCGCGAGCGCCCGCGATTTTATCTCGCGCAGGTAGCGAGGTCGGCCGTTTACGTGATGAGCGAGAGGGCAGCGTGGCTTTGGCGCGATGGGGGCGCTGCCGTGATGCCTTGCAAGGCTTTCAGGATGCGGTCCTCATGGGGAGGGCTCAGCCAGGCGCGCGGCGACCCTGCGGCGCACCAGCTCGGCCACGCCGGCCCACGCCCAACTGCGACCGGCGTCGCCTTTGAGGCTGTGCAGGGTTGAGAAGAAGTCCGCCACCTCGGCCGCCAAGGTGCCGTGGCGACCTTCCAGAACAGCGACCATGGCCTCGACCTCTCCCGGGGTGGGGGTTGCGTCCTCCTGGAAATGCCAACCCGATGCCATTTTGTGTCCCTGGCCATGTGGTTGGTGCAGAAGAGCAAGATTGAAGCCAACACGCCCTCGCCGGGTGCGCGGCGGACATCGCCAGGGTTAATGCCGTGCCCCCCGCGCGGCAAAGCGGGAGCTTCCTTCGCGGGGGTGGTCCATGGGGGGCGGGTCGGCGCCCGCTGGCGATGGCCATACATCTTCGGCGCAATCTTGACCTCAGCGTGTGAGCTCAACATCGCATGTGTGGGCAGCTAGCGTGCGGCCGCAGCCGAAGTCTTCTGTGCCGATTTGGCCTTTTTAGCCGGCGCCTTGTTGGTCTTGCCTGCCTTTTCCGAGACAACCTGCCCCGCACCCTTCTTCCTGCGCACTTTCGCCACGGCGCGACGGCCAGTCCCGCATTCGTAGGAAATGACGGCTTGCCGCATGGTCATGGGGCCCTTGGCGTCGTCGGCGATCGGCATCGTCTCCAGGGTTGCGGACTGAAAGATCTGCTTCCAGGTCCAGGTATTGAAGCCGTGCTCCAGGAGGTTGGCGGCCCGCACGGTGCGCTCGCTGCCGGTGGCCTCGCCGAGCACGACGGCGATGAGCTTGTGGCCATCGCGGGTGGCGCTCGCTACCACGTTGAATCCGCTGTCACAAATGAAGCCGGTCTTCATGCCGTCAGCGCCCGCGTAATTGGTAAGAAGGCCGTTGTGGGTATGCAAGCGGCGCTTGCCAAGTCGCACCTCAAGCATCGACCAGAGGGGCGCGTGTTCGGGAAAGTCGCGCAGTACGGCTCTCGCGAGCCGGGCAAGGTCGCGTGCCGTGGTCACCTGCTCCGGCGCCGGCAGGCCGTTAGCGTTGGCGAATTTGGTGCGTGTCATACCGAGCCGAGCTGCCGTGGCGTTCATGCGCTCGACAAAGGCTTCTTGCGAGCCCGAAACAGCCTCGGCCAACATCACCGCCACATCGTTGGCCGACTTCACGATCAGCGCTTGAAGTGCCGTCTCCACGGTCATTTCGGCCCCAACCGGGAGCCCTACCTTGCTCGGCGACTGGCTGCTGGCGAGCTCGGAACAGCCGATCTTGCTCGCCAACGTCAATTTGCCCTCCTTCAAGGCTTCGAAGGTGACGTAGGCGGTCATGATCTTGGTGAGGGACGCGGGGTGCCATTGGTTGTCAGCATCTT
>Ga0075425_100004985_pt1 | contig 13754 bp, 10 predicted proteins | sample SoiMethybrSBSTD4_FD_75300 | JGI IMG/M metagenome (GOLD analysis project Ga0075425, IMG submission 75300) | Bulk soil microbial communities from a Populus tree surrounding site in Tennessee, USA - Soil MetaG P. TD hybrid SBSTD4 | ecosystem: Environmental > Terrestrial > Soil > Tree plantation...
TACACGTCGGCAAATCGCGCCACGGCTGACTCAATCCTAGAGGTCGACCTGCTCGCCGGCCGGCAACAGGTCTGCCGTCGCCGCGTTAGCCTGGTCGACCACGTCGCGTCCCGCGATCACGAGGTCGAAGCCCTGCCCGGCCAACCCTGCACCTTGCTGGACGATCGCCTGGCCCGGCATCGGCTCGGGAAGCAGGTGCACGCCGATCTGGCCGAGCTGCTGCTGGAGAACCTCGCCCGCACCGGGGAACCGGTCGTCGATCACCGCGCGCAGCTCCAGCTCCGACAGCCCCGCTGCGCCGGCCTGCTCGCGCGCGGCGTCCAGATCGGGCGTCACGGTCAGGTCGAGATCGAATTCGGACGGGACCACCGGCCGGAGCTTGCTGCGGTCGACCGCCAGCGAGAACACCTGGCCGACGGCTTCGCGTTGCTGGGGCGCCTTGAGCAACGGTGCCTCGGCGAGCACGCCGATGACGAACCCCAGGACCTCCTGGTCGGGAACGAGACGGAACCACATGTCGAGGTTCCCGCCCCGGCGCGTGTCGCCGCTGTGAGGAAGCTGGCCGTCGAGGAGCGCGCCCTCCAGCACGCCGAAGACCTCGCCGTCGACGTTGGTCGCTGGATCGCCCGCGGCGTAGACGAAGTTGCCCTTGAGCAAGAGATGCACCAGAAGCTGGCGCCGTAGCCACGGCGGCTTCGCCAGCCTGGCAGGGATGCTCTTCAGAACCTGTGCCGCGATCTTGGACGGGTGCCATTCGATCAGCGAGCCCTGGGCCGCCACGGTGCCGTCCAGCGTGACCGGGATCGTCCCGAACGGCCGGTTGATGTGGGCCGCGGCCGCCCAGAACTTCACCTCCTCGGGAGTCAGCGGATAGGGCAGGTCGAGCGTGAGGAGCACGGTCGGCTTGCCTGCCAAGGTGCCTGGCTCGACGTCCGCATCGCACACGATCGCCAGCCCAGCCGCCAGCACGGACGCCTGGACCGGCGAGTCGTTTCGCAGGGAGCCCCCTGACGCCGAGCGGATATCGAGCACGTGCACGCCCGGCTCCTCCTCGACGCCGCCCGTCGGGAGCTCGGTCAGCGGCGGGAAGGTGGGCCGGCAGATCTCGTTCACGGTCCAGTTCTTGTCGAAGCTAAGCGCCGCGAGCTTGCAGTAGCCGTGCGCGATCCCCTCAGGCGGCCGCATGAGCGGGTTCGGCGGCACCGGGGGCGAGGCGGCCGGGTCGCCGTTGTCGGTCGGCCATTCGACGTCCCCGGTCGCCGTCCGTGCCGGGATCAGCCAGTAGTCGCCGGTGTTGTACCAGCCATCGGCGAACTCGACCTCGACGCCGTCCTCGAGCGTGATCCAGCCACTCTTGACGGTCTGCGTGTCCTCCCATCGTCGCACCTTCGGGTGGACGAGGTCGCCCGGAAAGGCCGGCGGGGCGGAGGGCAGGGTGAGGCCGGTGCCGTTCGCACCTCCCGTGACGATGTCGCTGACCGTCACCAGGGTGCCGGGGACTCCGGCAAGGTCATCGAGGACGCTCGTCAGCTCGACGAGATTGCCCTGGGCGATTCCGAGCACCTCGTCCCGTCCGAGGCCGTCGACAAGCACGCTCGAGCCCTTGTCGCCGAGCCACCGCACGGCGACCGAGCCGTTCTCGCGCGACCACTTGAACGTCGCCTTGCCAAGCGCGCCTGGATCGTGGATCTCGACTCGGTAGAGCTGGTTCTCGAGCCGGCGGAAGCCCGCGCCGGGAGGGACGGTGCACGGGTCGCTGGCCGTCGTCTCCGGCTCGGCCCGCGCCCGCAGGTGACCGCTGGTGGCGGTCGGGAACGTCGACGGCTCGCTCTTGCACGTCGGGCCTTTCTCCGTGTCCCCGACTTTGGCCGGGAAGAGCTTGAGCTGCCACACGGTACGCGTGCGGGTGGCGGTATCGGGGCCCCCGAGCGCCGTTTCCCTGATCGCGCGATCGTCCAGCGCGATGACGTTCTGCTGCCAGACGTCGAGGTAGGCGAGGTAGCCGCCCGCCGCGAGTCCGATCTTGTCCGGCCGGGGGCCGGGAAAGTCGGGCTGGGTCAGGTAGGTACACACCCACGTTAGGGTCCCCTTCGCGGCCGCAAGCTTCTTCAGGGCGGCCGGGCCTGGGCCGCCGGCCGCGAACGTGACGGAGTCCTTCGCGGCGTCGACGGTCGCGAGTTGGGCGACGGTCGCGGCCGAGTTCGGGGCGGCGAGCGAGACCCAGTCGCCCGTGGCGAGCTGGTGGCCGTCCGCCTCGATCGCCGCGAGGCGCAGGTTCTTCCCGGCCGCTCCCACGATCGCGATCGGGCTCGTCTCCAGCTCGCAGAGCGTGCCGCCGACGTAGATCCGGCCGGGCGAGATCGTCAGGTCGCTGCCGTCGGGCGTGATGCCGAGCTCGAAGCCCGGCGCACCCTCGGGCGCGCCGCAGGCGCCGATCACATCCACGCGTGTGGTGGTGTCGGCGTGGATCCCGATGTCCAACTGCTCGTTCCAGTCCGCGTCCAGCTGCACTCGGCCTTGCTGCATGCGCACGCTTGAGTAGTGCTTCTCTCGACGGAAGGTGGACCGCGTCAGATCAGTCTTCATCTGAGCTCCTCATGTGACGTAGAACCAGCCAGCCTCGAGCCCGAACGGCAGGTACTCGCCGAACGTGACGGCCAGGTTGGCTTCCCGTTGCGGTTGCTTGACGATCGTGTAGACGCCCATCTCGGAGCCGTCGTCGGCGCCGGTCCTGATCTCCGGCGCGCAGCGGAAATCCAGCTGGGCATAGGCAGGATTGCCGTAGTCGCGCGAGGTGAACGCCGGCTTCAGGCGCGCGACGACGGCCGCCTTGGCTGTCGCGCCCTGGGCATCCGCCAGCGCGAGCTCCGGCTGGCAGCGGTAGCGTCGCGGCGTCCTGCACGCCGGGTCTGCCGGGACGAATGAGAAGCGCACGCACCCGGACTGCGTCCGCGCGGCGACGACGATCCCGTCGAAGATCGAGTTCTCCGCCTCCAGCGTCTTCGCCTGGAGATCGCCGAACACGGTGGCGCCACTGAGGCTCACCGCCGCCTCGGCGGCGTCGATCGCCGGCCCGCCGGTGCCGTCGACGACCGACGTGTCGATCGCCAGCGCGTAGCGGTCGTCGGCCAGCCTGACCGGACCCACGACCGACCGCACGACCTCGATTCTGCGCGCCTCGACGAGCCGCTCGAGCTTCGGCGACGCCTCGGCCGAAAGACGGCGAGGGCTCGGGCCGGGAGCGTCCCCGGCGCTACGCGGTGCGATCGTGCAGTTGCTCAGGCGGAGCGTGCCGAGGTTGCCGGCACGCACCGTCACGGACCCCTCGACCAGGAGGCCGTCGAGCTGGAGGTGGCCCGGCGCCTCGGTGTCCGGAGCCGTGCCGAGCACCTCGATGTCGCCCTGCAGGTGCGGGCGGACGCCGGAAGCGGCGAACGCGTCTGGAGTCTCGGCCGGCCGCTGGCCGCCCACGATCAGCAAGCTCGACCGTTCGGGCAGCTTCACCTGCGAGACGCCCGTGAGCGTCTCCGCGTACGTTCGGCTGTCGAAGACGACGATCACGCCGACGGTTCCGGGTGGCTCCGCGTTCCACGCCTGGACCGCTTGCCCAAGGCTCGAGAAGTTCGTGCCCTGGACGAGCGCGGCGTCCCGGCCGACTCCGAAGACGACGGTCGGCGGTCGCCTGACGTCGAGGAACTGCGCGAGCAGGTCGGGCCGCCGCTCGTACGGGCCGCCGCCGACATCCGCAGGAAAGCCGTACGCGTACGCGACCTCGACGGCGTTCGGGGACTCGCCTGAGGGGAAGGTCAGACGGCCGAGCCGCGGATCGATCGCGACGTCGATCGGCAGGGCCACGGCGGCGCCGCCCTGAGGCTTCGGGTAGTTCTTCGAGGTCGGCGGGAGCTGGCCGAGAGAGAGATCGGCCTCCAGGATCCGCTCCTCCGGCACCTCGGCCCACGGCCCGCCGGGCACGGCCTGTATCCAGATGCGCGCCACGTGTCGGCGTTGCGTGAAGAAGCGCCGCTGCTTCGCCGGCCACCCGAGGGAGGCGCGCCGGATACCCTCGAGCTCGTCGAAGAGCGCGCGGCGGCGAAGCATCGCCGGGACGTCTTCCTCCTCGACGCGCGTGGCCACGTCGAGCACGCGGCTCGGGTCGTTGAAGAGCGGAGCGTCGAGGCCGAGAGCGCTGAACGTGTAGACGTCGCCAACCTTGCGGGGCGTCGAGCGCGTCGTCGGCGTCTTGCCGTCGTCGACGTCGTCGAGCCCGAGCGGGTAGCTGCCCAGACGCCACAGGAAGACGCCGACGTTCGGCAGGTTGTACCGGCCGTGGCGGGTGGCGATCCGCCTGACCTCGGCCGTGTGCGCCGCTCGCTCGAAGAGCCCCTCGAGGAGCTCGAGCCCGTCGACGTCGCGAAGGTCGGGCGTGCGCAGGTTCTGCAGCCGTACGTGATTCGCGTACTGCGTCGTCTCGAGCAGCTGGAAGAACTCGACGGCCTTGGCGGGCCAGCCGGTCACGTCGGCGGCCAGCCGCTCGAGGACGCTCACGGTCCCCTTTCGCCGCCGGTAGCGGATCGTGTTCGCCACGTAGGAGCGCTGGCTGACCGCGCCCGCGATCGGGTAGACGGGCCGCACGGCGAGCAGGTCGCCGAGGTACGGGATCAGCCAGGGGTCGCAGGTCTCGACGAACCAGTTGTCGTAGAGCGCCTCGATGTCGAGGTCCACGACGTCGGCCTGGTCAGCGAGGACGCCGACGAGCGCCTCCAGGGGCCCGCCGCGATCGGCGTCTCTCAGGCGGTAGACGGTCGGCAGGAGCTCGAAGACATCCTGCGCGGCGATCACGTCGTCTTCACCGCCGTCACGGTGATCCCGTCGGAGGCGAGTTGGAGGAGCTCGGCGCCCGTGGCGATGCCGCCCGCGAACGTCGCCCCCGAGGCGGGGAGCAGCGGGCTGACACCCGAGTCGCCGACGAAGTGCAGTGCCGTCAGGTCGACGGCCACCACGCCCGAGACGGCCTGAGCCGCGGCCTCGATCTCGCTCTGCGCAACCGGCTGCGCGAAGGCCCGCCGCTCGAACGCGAGGTATTCGCGCAGCGTGGCGGCCGCCCGGTCGAGCACGGTCGAAGCAAGGAAATCCGGATCGAGGACCAGCCGGGCCGCGACCTGAAACGGGTGGGGGACGTACGGCACAAGCTTGATGGGGCGACGCGGCTCTCCCGCTGCGACGAGCGCCTTTGCCAGGTCGGCGAAGGCAACCGAGGACGGGTCGAGCGGCTCGCCATCGGCAGCGGCCAGCGTGATCACGATGAGCCGCTGCTCGCCGCTCCACAGCCAGGACGCCTGGGCTTTCCCGATCCCGGCGAACGACGCCGCGAAGTCCTCGAAGTCGTCCAGCGAGACGGTGCGGTCGAGCGTGCGGACGGTGAGCGGGGCGTGGGTGCGCGCGGCGTCGCCCGCTTCCGGATCGCTGGCACCGGTCGCGGCGAACGGGTTCGTCACGCGCTTGACGCCGAGCGGGGGGCTGGAAAGCAGGGTCAGCTGACCCGCCTTCACGAGCCCTGCGAGCCCGGTGCCGACACGGTAGTGCGCCTGCACGTTCTCAACGCCCGTGGGCAGCCGTGCGCCCATCTCGCCGTCTCCGAACTCGACCGTGGCCTTGCCGTCGTCGTCGATGCCCACGGCGTAGGCACGATCGCGGCCGCCGAGCCCGTAGAGGTCGCGCCGTTCGTGCCACTCCAGCTCGTTGACGCGCACGGTCAGCGTCGAGACGGCGCCCGTCGGCGAGTCCTCGCTCGGGACGAAGGTGAGCGGCGACCCCTTGAGCGTGAGACGCTGGAAGGCAGCCGCCGCATCACCACTGCCGAGAATCTCGGCGCGGGACTCGCCGTGGCTGGCGTAGGCGACGTTGGCGGCGATGGTGACGGTGCCGCGCTCGTAGCTGTTGCCGAGGGGGGCGCTCGTCCGCAGATGGAGCACATTCTGCGTCGGCTCGGTGTCGTCCGGCTTCGCCGTCCAGGCGAGCTCACTCGTCAGCTCGTCTCCAGCCGAGCCGGCGACCTTGCCCGTGACGATCAGCGGCCGATCGCCGGGCAGCGACGGGATCGGCCGCTCGAGCGGAATCGCGAGCTGGTCGGGTCCTCCAACGGGGCCTTCGACCCGTGCCCGGGCGATCGGCAGCTCGTCGGCGCCGCCCCAGACGGTCGTCTGTCGGACCCGGGTATTGAAGAGCTTGTCGGGGCCCTCGCCGGACAGCTTCAGTCGCGTCGTCTTGGAGTTCAACGTGAAGTTCGACCGACCGTCCTCTACAGCTTCCAGAACCTCGTAGAGCTCGACGTTGGCGCCGTCGGCGAAGACGACCCAGCTTTCGGTGACGACCTCCGGATAGGCGGCGTCGAGGTAGACCGTGGTGTCCGTCAGCGGGGCGCGGATGTCCTGCAGGGTGAGCTTCTTCCAATCGGTCTTGTTGTCTCCGCTCGAGTCGTAGCGCTGGACGAGCTCGATCGGCAGCGAGCGCGCGTCGGGCGCGCCGGCGCCGAAGAGCGCGGCCCGCGTGCGCAGCACGTAGGCCTTGACTTCCTGCTGCGCCGGAAGAACCTCGTGGCCGGCGACGAGCGCACCGAGCGGCTCGGTCCAGCCCACGGTGGTGAAGGTCCCGCTCGGGTCCACCCTGACCGTCTCGATGCGGCGGAAGTCCCAGCGCTCGCTGCCCGGGTCGATGCGGCGCTCGTGGCCGACGAGGAGGAGCATGTCGCCGCGCTTGACGTTGGCCGTTCCTTCGAGGACGAGCTGCGTCGTGGTGCGGCCGAGGAGCTGCGTCTTCGTCGCCTGCGGCTCGATCGCGTTCCACTCGGGCCGGGCCTCGATCTCCTCGATCGTCTCGAAGGTCTGCGGGAGCTCCCCGGGCCCCGGAACGCTCTGCACCTTCACGCCGGTACCGATGTCGACCTGCGCCGGGGCTCCCTCCGCGGTCTCGAGCTCGAATGCCAGGTACGCGCAGGCCGCCGCCCCCGGGGCGAGCTTGTAGCCGATCGCGTTCGCGAGCTCGCGGATGGAGCGCCGTTCCGTCGCCGTGCGCAGGAACCCCTCGTTGACGATTCGCTCCTGGTAGAAGGTCAGCACGTCGAGCACGCCGGCCCACGCGTCGATCAGGCCGATCGTCGGGTCGTCGTCCTCGCGTGTGGTCAGCGCGGAAAGCGGATGCGCCGGCGGCTCCGCGGCCGGGAGCTGCCGAAGCATCGTCTCCTTGAAGGAGCCGTGCGTGCCGACCCGGTACGCCAGCTGCGACAGCCCGGGTGCGTTCTCGAGCGGCAGCGGCGTCAGGTCGCTGGGCGCCTCGCAGCAACCGCAGGCGTCGAGGCAGTCGCAGCCGGGGCCGCTCACACGCCTCCTTTCATGGTCAGCTCGAGCTTTCCGTTCTCCGGAAGGCTCGGGTCGTTGTCGAGCCGAACGATCTCCCGCGGCCCGACCGGGATGGTCTCGTTCTCGAGCTCATTGTTCGCCGTTTTGCCGTAGCGCTGAAAGCGGATCGCCTGCAACCAACGCACCCCCGGGACCGCACTGCCCCGGCCGAAGAGCTGGCTCAGGTAGACGGGCGTGCCGAACGTGAAGTTGTCCGGATGGAAGAAGCCGAGGCGGCCGTCCGGGAAGGCGCCGTTGCCGAGCTCGCGGAGCAGCGTTTCCTTCACGTCGGCGCGGAAGTAGCCCCGCTTCACGCACACCTCCAGCCCGATGTCGAGCGGGACGATCACGGGTTGCTCGACGGCGAGGTCGTGCCCGGCCATGCGGTAGCCGTCGAGGAAGGACGTGGTGGCCGAGACGAAGTCGGGGCCCACCGCGCCGCCGCCCGTCCGGTCGGCGGCGACGAAGGCCGTGTACCAGCTGCCCGTCCACCGGAACCGCGCCGCGGCGCGCTGGACGCCGGGCTCTCGCTCGGTCACGGCTGCGTAGTCGGCCTCGGTTACCGCCCGCTCCTGGAACCGAAAGGCGGCGGGTGCGGAGAGCTTGATCCGCTCGTGCGTCTCCGGGTCGACTCCGCCCGTGCTCGGCAGCGGGTTCCAGACCCGCGTGACCCCTGAGCCCGCGAGGACGACGCGGCGGATGACCCCGGCGCCGACGTTTCCGGCCGCGCCGTTGCCGATGCGGTAACGGGCCCCGAAATCGAAGCCGCCGTCGGGTCTCTGGCCGTGCTCGTCGTCGCCGAAGCGAATCGTCGCGCTGCCGTCGTCCTCGGTCTCGACCATGAAAACGGGCTCGAAGCGGCCGCTGCCGAGCAGGTCGCGAACCGGCTGCCAGCGCTTGTCCTCGCCCTCGAGCCTCGCCGCCGCCGGCAGCGCCCGGCGCGGATCGTTCGTCAACGAGCGCGCGGCGGAGTCGTCGAGGTCGATGGGCGCGGCGAAGGTGACGGGCCCTTGCGCGAGCCGCGGGCGGTAGGGGCGGGCGCGTTGCCCGGCCGTTTCCGGCACGCGCGCCGGGATGAGCGGTTCGGCATCGGCGGGCTCACGCGCGATCGAGTAGCCGTGGTCGGCGAGGACGACGTTCCCCCGTGCGACGCTGATCGCGGTCTGCAGCGCCGGCGGCTCGCCGGGCAAGCCGACCAGGCCGGAGATGCAGAGCGGGAACGGCAGCGCATCCTCGTCGCCCCATCGGATCTCCACGACGTTGACCGGATCCGTCGGCACCGAGTCGACGGCCTGGGTGACGGAGGTGAGCCTGACCGCGTGGGAGCGCGACGGGTCGGGATCCGCCTTGAGCAGCCCGGTCTCGGGGTCGCGGACCTCCTCGAACACGAGCACGTCGCCGATCTTCAGCGAGATCGAGCGCGGCTTCTTGTCCAAGAGCGTCGCACGCGTAGCTCCCCGCGGGAGGCAGCACTGGTCGTCGCTCCATGTGTAGAGGTCGATCGACGAGTTGCCGTCGTGCAAGGTGGTCTCGTAGGCCGTCTCGAAGACGACCGGCCGGCCCTTCAGGGCCGCATCGAGGTCGTTCGGGTCGAGCATCGCTGCCGCGCCTCGCTCGGCGACGAGCAGGCGGGTGCCCGCCGGCAGGGGGAGCGAAGCGGCCGTGACCTCGAAGGCGACCCAGGCGCGCGCGTTGCATCCTGCGTGCGCGTCGTAGTCGAGCAGCCGCGCGTGACGGCGCAGCGAGGTGCGCCTGCGGGCGGTACCGAGGTACGCCTCGGTTGCGACGGAATCCTGGAAGTAGCTGAGGTGATCGCCCACATAGGCCAGGAGCTCGACCAGTGCGATCTGCGCATCCGCGGCGTGCCGCTCCTGCCAGCCCGGGACGAGCAGTGCGAGCCGGTCGAGCATCAGCCGGCGGAAGCTCGCGTAGTCCTTTGCGAGGTAGTCGAGCTCGGGCTCGGGCAGCACGCCCGGCGGGCACTCGTCCTCCACCTTGCAGTCGAACTCGTTCAGGCAGCTCGCCTTGAACGAGAAGTCCACGGCCGAAAGCTGCGGGTCGAAGTCGGCGGGAGGCGAGTCGTCGGAGTCGGAGCGCCGCAGCCGGAGGCGGTAGGTGGAGTAGTCGCCCGAGCGGTCGACGGTGACGGTCAGCACCGAGCCGGACGCCGAGACCGCGGTCACCTTGACCGGCGTGATGCGGACTCCCCCTTCGATGACCACGTTCGCTGCTGTGAGGCCGCCGAGACCGAGGTCGTGGATGAACGTGACCGTCAGCGTCTTCTGGTCGGGGCTCACCTCGAGGAAGTCGATCCCGTTGACGGTCGCCGAGGCCTCGACCGCAGCCCGGCGGCCCTCGACTCCGCAGCGATACTGAGTCGCCGTCGTCGTCACGGCGTGGCTCCCGAGAAGGTCGCGACGCGCGCCGTCTGCGTCGAGCGGACGACGTAGCTGACCGTCACCGTGATCGTCGACTCCTGCCGCTGGACGTCGACCTGGCGGACGTCGACGACGTCGCTCAGCCACTCCTGCAGCGCCGCCTGGACGGTCATCTCGGTGGCGGCGAGGAGTGCGTCGCTCGCCGGCGCGAACACGAGCTCGAGCAGGCCGCTGCCGAAGGTCGGGCGGTTCACGCGCTCGCCGGGGCTCGTGAAGAGCACCTGCTCGATCAGGTCGCGCACGTGCTCGTCGTCGCTCGTTTCGGCAGTGCGGCCGAGCGCGTCGACGTTGTACGGGAAGTCGACCTGCGTCACGTCGCCCGCACCCTCACCTGGAAAGCGACCACGGTCGCCGGCACGCCGGTCGGAGCGCAGAGGCCGACGCTGTCGGCGAGAACCAACGGCATGCCGCCGGCGAGCAGGCGCGTGGAGCCCGTCAGCCACTGCGCAGTGACGCAGGGCCCTGTCGGGGGAGAGGTGAACGGACAGCCGGCGACCACGTACGGCGACGGCTGCGTCAGCGCGGGCGCACCGCCGACGTGCACGCGCGGGCTCGGCATGAGCGCCTGCACCTGGCCGCCGTGGCTGCAGAGCATCGTGGCCCCGACCTGGAGGACGAAGCCCGGCATCAGATCACCTCCAGGGCGCCGTCGTTGATCGAGACGCTCGGGCCCTGGAGCTTGACGCTGGCGCCCAGGCCGTCGGAGATCTCGATCCCCAGCGCGCTCAGCGAGATCTTCTGGCCGGTCGAGGTCTTGAGGATGATCCCGCCCACGCCGGGCGTGTCGTCGATGGTGATCGAGTGGCCGCCCGCGGTCTGGATCAGCACCTTCTGGTAGGGCGGCACGAGCAGGCCCGGCGGCATGTCGGTCGTCGAGCCCCACCATGATCCCGACCAGATGGGAAAGTCCGGATCGCCGTGCTCGAACTCGATCCAGACCCCCGAGCCGACCGAGGGGAGCGCGAAGAACCCCGCCGAGGATCCTCCGAACGGCGCGGCTGGAAGCGCCCAGCCGCTGTCGCCGTCCCCCATGACGTCCGGCACGTGCGCGCGGATGCGTCCGGTCATGAGCGGGTCGTGGGCGTCGGTGACGATCCCGCGGAACTTGCCGAAGAACCGGGTCTCGGTCACGGCACGACCACCGGGAGCAGGGCGCCGGTTCCCTCGCGGCTGAGGCTGAACTGCTGCGTGTAGGTGCCCATTTTGATCGTGTGCGTGACGCGCTTGACCCAGTAGAGGCCGTCGTAGCTCGTCCCCGCGCCGCGCACGCCGACGAGGCGCCTTGCGCGGAGCACCGACCCGTAGCGCGCAGCGTCGAGCTCGCCGCTTCCCTCGATCGGCTCCGGTGCGCCCGTCACCGCCGCTGCAGCCGCGGTCGCGGCGCGAGCCGGGTTCTCGTTTGCCGTCTCGCGCAGCTCGACCGTGCGGTACGCGGGCGCCGGCGAGCGAGAGAGCGGCGGAACCCTCAGTGAGGGCACCGACGGGATCGGGATCGAGAGCTTGAAGATCGGGTCGACGAAGGTCCCCCGCGTGCCCACTGGAGCGAGCGCGTCATTCGAGAAGCTGAGCGACCGGACGTTCGTCGCGGAGCCGAGGTTCTGCGTCAGCGCCGACTGCGGCTTTCCCGCGCGGACCTCCGGGCCGAAGTACGCCTTGTTGACGCCGAACGTGACGGGCTCGACGTAGAACACGAAGCCGTTCCGCTCAGCCATCCGCCGAATGAACTGGAGGTCGGTCTCGTGCTGGCGCGGGATGCGCTCGAGCATGATCGGCACGTCCACGGTGGGCGTCGGCTGCGGCACCAGCCCGTACTGCGGATAGCTGCCGACGATGCGGGTGAAGATGACGGAGTCGGGCTGGTTCGGGAAGTCGTCGCTCCGCTCGTCGAGGTCCATCGCCTGCGTCAGGTCCTTGCCGGTGACGGTCATCGTCGAGCGGCCGGGCTCACCGCTCGGGACGACCTGGTGGTGCGTGACGATCCCGTCGATCAGGACCTCGGGGCTGGCTCCCATCAGCACGCCGATCACGACCCGCCGCATTGGGTCGAACGTCCCGGACGAGAGGATCCCGAAGTCGAGCAAGAGATCCTTGCCGAGGGTCAGCGTCAGCTGGAAGCCGTCTTGGCCCTCCGCGTCGTTGGTCACCGTGACGTCGGTCAGCGCCTTCATCACGCTGGGCGGCGCCGGCAGGGGGATGGTGGGGCCGACCCAGAGGATGAGGCGGATGCCGAGGGAGCCGACGAGCACGGCACCCCCCTCAGGCCGACGGGAGGGGGACGACGATCCGACGACCGATCTCGTCGGTCAGCTCGACAGGGCGCAGCGCCTCGTTCGCATCGCAGAGCTGCCAGAAGCGGGTCGGGTCGCCGTAGTAGCTCGCGGTGATCGTGTCGAGGCGCTCTCCGGCTGCGAAGGTGTGCACGACGAGCGTCGGCGCCGAGCCGGCCTGCGAAATCAAGCGGCGACGCTTGTAGGCGATCAGTCGCGGGCGGCCATCGGCGTCCTCGCGCTGGAGCGTGACGGTCTCCAGGTCGTAGTAGCGGCTGCCCGGGTCGAACACGCCTCAGATCCCGATGTCGATGCCCGTTGCGGCGAGCGCCGTCGGGGCTTGCTTGGCGAACGCCTCCTTCGCGAGCTGGTGCGCCATGAAGAGCGCACCACCGACGCTGAGGAGGCCCAGGTCGTCGTAGCTGAGGACCGAGAGCTCGAGGCTGACCTTCGCGCGGATCGGGTTGAGGTTCGGGTCGAACGCCTCCTCGGTGATCGTGAACGAGGTCAGCCGCACGGGCAGCACGCGCTTGAGGCCCCAGACGAGCAGTGTCAGCGGCGCCTCCGCCGGGATCACCTCGATGACGCCCAGCAGGGTCAGCGCCTCGTTGGCGATCACGATCGCCGAGCTGGGGTAGAGGAGCGTCTCGAGGCGCGAGAGCGCCGGGTAGACGCCGAGCTCCTCCGCGGTCGAGTCGCCCGCCTCGAGCTGGTCGGCGGCGTCGAGCTCGACGTCGAGCTTCACCGACTCCTCCGGCGGGCCCTTGAGGCGGAGCGCCTCGCTCTTGTCTCCTTCGCTCCCGGCCGTGCGGGCCCGCAACGTCCGCGTGATCGAATCGGGGTTGTACTGGAAGACGATCACCCCGGACGCAGGGTCGAGCGGCTTCACCGCGACGATCGCCCCCTTGAGAAGCTTCGGAGAGCCCGTGAAGCCCGTCACGGAGCGGCGCCTCGCATGGGAAAGAGGGTCCTCCGCGGGCGTCACGCCCGCGTCACAGGCTCGTCACGGAGCTACGAGGGCCGGCTCAGGGCGTAATGATCGTCTCGTCGATGTCGGTCCAGCTGCGGGTCGCGACTGTTCTGCCGTTCCGCTGGATCTCGCCACGGAACTGGATCAGCAGGTCGGTGGCGTCGCCCTTGTCGAGCCCGCGCACGGTCAGCACCGGGAAGTCCTCACCGCGGTAGAGGCAACCGTCGGCCTGGTTCGGCGTGCCGTCCGCGTCGCGATACTGGTTCTCGCCGCAGGTCGTCGTCGTCGCGGCCTGGCCCGGCTGTTCTCGGTGGCCGTAGTTCGCCCCGCGGCACTGGCTCATGCCGTCCTCTCGCATTACCGCCGGGAGCCGCCCCCCGGGGATGTGCGGAAACGAGGTCGCCATGTCGACCCTCGCGCCGGCGGCGCGCGTGACACCGGCTATTCCCGAGATGAACTGGCGGTACTGGAACTCCGCGCAGTTGCAGCGGCTCGAGAAGCGCGCCTCCACGACGTGATGCCCTCTGATCTGGGTGGCGCCGCCCGGGCCCGGCGTCGCCGCCGTCTCGTCGGGGTGCCAGACCACGCTGAACATCGTCAGGCACTTCTCGGTCTCGGTCCCCGCGCCCTCCCGCGTCTGCTCCTGGACGATGAACTCGAACGTGTCCGGGCCGATCTTGCCGTC
>Ga0075425_100004988_pt1 | contig 13748 bp, 4 predicted proteins | sample SoiMethybrSBSTD4_FD_75300 | JGI IMG/M metagenome (GOLD analysis project Ga0075425, IMG submission 75300) | Bulk soil microbial communities from a Populus tree surrounding site in Tennessee, USA - Soil MetaG P. TD hybrid SBSTD4 | ecosystem: Environmental > Terrestrial > Soil > Tree plantation...
CGGGAGCGAGCTTGGGTCGCGCGTCGACGAACGTCTTCGAGTCTGAGAACACCCGCGCCATCTGCACGTCGTGAAACAGGGGCCCGAGGTCGCGCGCCGGGTTGTAGCCGGCAGCGACACTTGGTGTCTGAAGTCCGGAAGGGGCGCGTGTTCCAGAATGGCAGCCAGCCGCAAGCACTGCGGCGAGGGCGAATCCGCGGGAGAGGTAGCGCATGATGCGGAAAATACAGCGACAACCTAAACCAGCCAGCAGTACCCTAGACTGCCAAGGGGCTAAGTCGCTTAGCGGTCCACAGCGCTCAGCGACTCAGGTAAGCCTCTGCTGTGAGGCTGTGGACTGTTTCCCGCCAAGCGACTCTAGCCACTTTGTCACTATCTTACCGACTACCCGACACCACTAGATTCTGTCGCCCGTGACCCCAAAACACTGTCTGCTGGCGCTGCTCTTCACCCTGGGCTGTGCTCGGCACGACCACGCCCTTTTCCAACTACTGCCGCCAAGCAAGACCGGCGTCACGTTCGCCAACACCATCACCCCCGACGACACCGAGAACCTGCAATCGGATTACTTCATCTATAACGGCGGCGGCGTGGCAGTGGGGGACATCAACAACGACGGCCTGCAGGACATCCTGCTCACCGGCAACATGGTCTCGAGCAAGTTGTATCTCAACAAAGGCGGCATGAAGTTCCAGGACATCACCGAGTCGTCGGGGGTGACGCCGGACTGCTGGGCCACCGGCGCCGCGATGGCCGATGTCAACAACGACGGCTACCAGGACATCTACATCTCCTGTACCGGGCCGGAGCGTACCCCGGCGGCGCGGCGCGCCAACAGGCTCTACATCAACAACGGCAACGGCACCTTCACGGAAGCGGCCGTTCGCTACGGCGTCGCCGACACCGGCTTCACGATTCAGTCGGTGTTCCTCGACTACAACCAGGACGGCAACCTCGACCTCTTCGTGATGAACAACTCCCCGCACGAGTTCGCGCGCGGGGAAGCGGAGATCCACCCGGCCGGGATCCAGAGCAAGGCCACGGGAAGCTACGACCAGCTGTACCGCAACAACGGCGACGGGACGTTCACCAACGTCTCCCAGGAAGCGGGAATCCTCGAGAAGATCGGCTACGGGTTGGGCATCGTGGTGTGCGACGTGAACGGTGACGGCTGGCCCGACATTTACATCTCCAACGACGACGCCCCGAACGACGTGCTGTACGTCAACAACCGCGACGGCACGTTCACCGACAAGGCCGGCCTGTACCTGAAGCACGCCAGCTTCGCCGGGATGGGGCTCGACATCGCCGACGTCAACAACGACGGCTGGCCGGACATCATGCAGACCGACATGATGCCCGCCGACCTGAGCGACCGCAAACGCATGAGCGGGGCGATGAACACCGGCGGCCTCGTGCAGCTGCGCAACCGCGGGTTCCGCGACGATTACCAGATCAACACCTTCCAGCTCTCGAACGGCGTGACCCCCGCGGGCGACGTCGTCTTCAGCGAGATCGCCCACCTGGCCGGAGTCGCGTACACCAACTGGAGCTGGAGCGCGCTGTTCGCCGACTTCGACAACGATGGGCGCAAGGATCTCTTCATCACCAACGGCTACCCCAAGGCGGGCAACGACTACGACTATCAGATGGGGATGTACCGGCTCAAGCACGGCGGGCTCGACCCCCACGTCGGGCACGAGCGCGGCATCGAGCTGCTGCGGCAGCTGCGCAGCTACCACCTCCCCAACTACATGTTTCGCAACAACGGCGATTTGACGTTCAGCGACCAGACCAGGGCGTGGGGGTTCGAGCAGCCCAGCTTCTCCTACGGCGCCGCGTACGTCGACCTCGACAACGACGGCAAGCTCGACGTCGTCGTGAACAACATCGACGATCCGGCTTTCATTTATAGGAACGTCGCGCCACAGGACTCAGCGCACCACTGGCTCGCCGTGCAGCTCCAAGGGGATGGCGCCAATCGCAACGGCATTGGCGCCACATTGATCCTCTCGAGCGGCGGCGAGCGCCAGTACATTTACCACAGCCCCTACCGTGGGTACATGTCCACGATGGACGACCGCGCGCACTTTGGCCTGGGACGCGAAGCCCGAGTGGACAGCCTCCAGGTGATCTGGCCTGATGGGCGCTATCAGCTGCTCACTGACCTCACCGCCGACAGGATGGTGACGGTCAGGCAACAAGAGGCGGTGTCAGGTACCAGGTGCCAGGTGTCGGGGTGTATCTGGCACCTGACACCCGACACCCGACACCTCTTCCAGCCGGGCCGAGCCCCGAGCTACCTGCACAAGGCCATCACCTCCATCGATTACGACGTCCAGCCGCTGCTTCCCTACATGCCGTCGCGCCAGGGGCCGCCGCTCGCGGTGGGGGACGTCAACGGCGACAGCCTGAGCGACGTCTATATCGGCGGCGGTGCCGGCGTTCCGGGAAAGCTGTTCGTGCAGCAACGCGACGGCAGCTTCGTGGAATCCGCGCGTGGCCAGCCGTGGGCCGCCGATACGGCGTTCGACGATTGGGGCGCCCTGTTCTTCGACGCCAATGGCGACGGGCGACCCGACCTGTTCGTCGCCAGCTGCGGCTACCGGCTGTCGCCGGTGGCGCGCCAGCTGCAGAGCCGGCTGTACCGCAACGTGGGCGGCGACCGCTACGTGCGCGACACGCTGGCGTTGCCGACGATGCAGACGTGCACCTCGGCGGTGGCAGCGGGGGACTTCACGGGCGACGGCAAGCCTGATCTCTTCGTCGGCGGGCGCCTGACGCCGCGCAACTACCCCGCCCCCACCCGTAGCTATCTGCTGCGCAACGAGGGCGGCCGCTTCGTCGACGTCACAGACCTTTGGGCGCCGGAGCTCGACACGCCGGGAGGAATGATCACCGCCGCAGTGTGGGTCGACTTCGACGGCGACGGCAAGCTCGATCTCGTCACCGCCGGCGAATGGATGCCGATCGAGTTCTGGCACAACGACGGCAACCGGCTGCGCAACGTGACGGCGGCGATGGGATTGCCCTCGACGCGGGGGTGGTGGTACAGCCTCGCGGTGGCGGACTTCAATCACGACGGCAAGCCCGACATCGTCGCGGGTAATCTGGGGTTGAATGACACCTACGTGACGTCACCCCAGAATCATTTCGGCATCTACGCCGGCGACTTCTCGGGGCCGCGCTCGGCGGACATCGTGCTGACCGGGGAAGAGAACGGAACCGAAGTCCCGCTGAGCGGCCTGGCGCGCTATGGCCCTGTGATCTACCAGCTGGCGCTGCGCTTCCCGACCTACGCCGAGTTCTCCCGCGCGTCGATGGCGGAGCTATTCGGCGCTCCGCAGCTGCAGAAGGCGATCCATTACCAGACCGACACCTTCGCCAGTCTCTATCTCCAAAACAACGGCAACGGGACGTTCTCCGCGACGCCGCTGCCGACCCTCGCCCAGATCGCCCCGATTCGTGGGCTGGTCGCGACCGACGTGGACGGCGACGGCAATCTCGATCTCATCGTGGCGGGGAATGCATACGACATGGAGCCGAACACGCCGCGGCTCGATGCCGGCAACGGCCTCTGGCTCAAGGGCGACGGGAAGGGACACTTCACGCCGGTGCCGCCGGTCGCGAGCGGCTTCTTGGCGCCGGGGCGCGTCACGGGGCTGGCGCTCGTGAAAACGCCTGCCGGGACGTCCGTGTTCGTCGCGAACAACGGTGATTCCCTGCAGGCGTATGTGATCCAATCTAAAAAGCGTCCTCGGTAGTCGGTCGTCGGTACACACTACCGACAACCGATTACCGAGAACGCATTTTTAGCTACAACAACGACAGTTTTCCGTTACCAGCCCGGATTCTGCACCAGCATGTCCGTACTCCCCACCTTGCTCAACTCCACCTGAATCGCCGGAATCGGATACAGGTGATTGCGAGCGGCGAACGTGACGCCCGCGAGGTACGGAATCCGGTTCTTCTCCACCGCGATGTAGTTGGCGATCACGGTGTCCGCATCACCCCAGCGGCGCAAGTCGAAGAACCGCTGGCCTTCCATCGCCAGCTCGAGCCGGCGCTCAAACTTGATCGCCTGCAGCGCGGCGGCCTGACTCGCGAAGGACGGATACAACCCAATGCGATACGTCGCCCACTGGGTCGACACCGAGTCGATCGACCCGGACTGCACCAGTGGGATGGCCATGCGACTATCGCTCACACAGGAGGAGTAGGTCGCCTTCAGTGTGCTGTCCGTTGGGCCATCAAACCCCTGCCCGCACCCCTGCGCGGTCTGTCCCGCACGCGCTCTGATCTGATTCACGATCGTCAGGGCGCCGGCGAGGTCATTCGTCTGGGCATCGGCCTCGGCCAGGAGCAGCAGCAGGTCGGCGTAGCGGAAGATGTGAATGTTCACATCGTTCGTCTGCGTCGCCTGCCAGCCGACGTTGTTCTCGCCGTTGGCCGCGTTTTCCTGCACGTTCTTCTTGGGGCTATAGGGTCCGCTGTACGAGGCGTCGCGGATCCACCCACGGTCGTGCAGGCCCCAGTCCTTGTAGGGGGTCCGGTCGCGGCCCACCGTCCAATCGAGCCGCGGATCGACCGCCGGCGCTCCGGCGATCCCGCCCTTGAAATCCTGGTGCGAGATCGAGAGCGGAATGACCAGCGAGTCGAAGAACAGCGGATTGTCCGCGTTCCAGTTGGCGTTCGTCAATGACGCCGGCAAGCCATTGGCATCGACGACGAAGAAATTGACGAGGTTCTGCGACGGCTGGTGGAAGCCGCAGCAGCCGAAGTGACTCCCCGAGTGCGGGAAGTTCAGCCGCTCGCCCCAGTTCGAGTTCCAGCCCGACGGCTCGCCGTCCCGCACCGATGCCTGGAACGCGAGAATCGTTTCCGGCCCGTTCATGTACTGCGTGAACGCGGTCCAGACGTGATCCATGCTGCTTTCGAGCGCGTACTTCCCGCTTGCCTGCACGGCCGTGAGCACGGCCTTCGCGGAATCCCAATACACCGCGTTGTTAGCCGCGGCGTACGCATACACCCGCCCCAGGTACGCCTCGGCCGTCATGGACCACGCGCGCCCGGCGTCGCCATTGCGAGGAGGAGTATAAGAGTTCTCAGCTGAAGCCAGCAGGGCGTTTGCGGTCTTCAGGTCCTTGACGATGTTCCCGATCACATCGACACCGACGTTGGACTTCTTGAAATCCTGGTCGGCCTCGGTGTAATACGGGATGTTCTGCCACATCCGGTACGCTTCGAAGTGGTAATGGGCCCGGAGGAAGATCGCTTCGCCCCGGATGCCAAGCGCCTGCGGGCCGGCCGAATCCAGGGCTCCACTGGCGATCACCTTGTCCAGCAGGCGGATCGTGTTGTTGGACCGTGCGATGCCGTCGTAGACTTGAGCCCACTTCTGGTTCAAGTAGTCCTGCACGTCGCCCACGCCCCAGAGGTAGACCTCGATCTCGTTGACCGGCTGCTGGTCGCCGAGGTTCGATCCCTTGTGGGCGTCGCCGCTCGTGACGCTGCCCCACACCCAGTTGCTGGCCGCGCAGCCCCACGATCCCGCGGAGCTGGAGCTGCAATCGAGTGAGCGGTAGGCCGCGATCAGCAGTCCTTCGGCGCCGTCCGGCGTCGCCAGGGCGTCCTCATTGAGGACGCCTTGCGGCGTAGTGTTCAGAAAATCTTTGCATGCGTAGGTAACGCCGATCGCCAGAGTCACGATCGCCGTCCCGAGCAGCAGCTTGTTCCATTTGCGCGTGTTCATCGTCTTCGTTCCTCAAGAGTTTGAGACGCGTCGTTTAGAACGTGGTCGAGATACCGATCGTAATGATCCGGTTCGTCGGATACGATCCCTGGTCGATGCCGCGGTACTGATCGCGCACGTCGCCGGCTGCAGCGGTCACGTCCGCCGCGGGCAGCGACGGATCAAGGCCGGAGTAGCCGCTGATCGTGAACAGATTCTCCGCCTGCAGATAGATGCGCGCGGCGGGGATCCAGCGGACCAACGCCGTGGGCAGGTTGTAGCCGATCTGCAGGTTGCGCAGCCGCAGGTACGATCCACTCTCGACCCAGTAGCTCGAGAATTGCCGGCTAAAGGCATCGCCCGCGTCCAAGCGGGGGTACTTGGCGCCCGGATTCGTCACCACTCCCGGGCAGCTGTTGCCGTCGCACACACCATTGAGCACGACCGAATTCGCCAGCAGGTCCTTACGCACGTTGGTATCGAAGTACCGGAATACGTACCAGTACTTCTCTTCGTTGAAGATCTTGCTGCCGACCGTCCCGAAGATCGTGGCGCTCAAGTCCCAGTTGCCGTGCCGCAGCCCCAGGTCCAGGCCGCCCGTGAAGTTCGGGTGCGGGCTACCGATGATCGCGCGGTCGGCCGAGGTGATATGGCCGTCGCCGTTGATGTCTTTGAACTTGATGCGCCCGGGGCGCGCGCCGTCGTTCCAGTACGGTGCCGCATCGAGCGAGTCGCGGTAGTAGCCGTCCGCCACGAGGCCGTAGAAGGCCCCGATGGGCTGGCCGACCTGGTTGATGATCGGGTTCTGGTCCCGGATGATGTTGGCCGGGAAGAAGAACTGCGACACGCCGTCGATCTGGACGATGTTGTTCTTGTAGTGCGCGCCGTTGATCGAAGCGCTCCAGAACGTCGACCCGCCGATGACGCCCTTGTAACCGAGCGTCAGGTCGAAGCCCTTGTTCGTCATTTTGCCGATGTTGACGATCGGCGGATTGGCGCTGCCGGCGGTGGCCGGCGTGGCCGGATCGAACAGCAGGTTGTTGGAGTTGCGCGTGTACACATCGACGCTGAACGAGCCCTTCCCCTGATTGAACTCGAAGTCCGCGCCGACGTTCAACGAGCGGTTCTCTTCCCACTTCAGATTCGCATTGCCGAGCTTGGTGATCTTGAACCCCGGCGTGATCGAGGTCTTCGAGCCGCCGCCGATGTCGTAGAACGTGTCGCCACGGTCGCCACCGAGCTGACTCACAATGCGGTCTGGCGGAATCAGCTGGTTGCCGGTGATCCCAAAGCCGGCGCGCAGCATCATGCTGTTGAAGAAGAAGTTCTGGGGGAAGAACGACTCGTTGGAGACACGCCAGCCGAGCCCGATCGCCGGGAACGTGCCCCAGCGGTGCGTCGGGCCGAGGCGCGAGGACCCGTCGCGCCGCACCGTCGCCGTCAGGAAGTAGCGCTCCGCATAGTTGTAGTCGGCCTTGCCGAAGAACGACAGCAGCGAGGAGACGAAGCCGGAGCTGGTGACGTTCTTGGTGGTCGGGTCGCACAGTGCGTCCTGAATGAACCGCTCACTCACGGCGTCGACGAGCAGGTTCGCGCAGCTCCCCGACTCGAAGCGGTTGATGTTCTTCGTCGCTTCCTGGCCGAGCAGCACGGTGAGGTTGTGCTTGTCGAACGTGCGCACGTAGTTCAGCGTGTTGCTCCACGTCCACTCGGTAAACAGGTTGTAATTCTCGTTGATGCTGTTGATCGAGGTGACTTCGGAGTTTTCCGGCGTGGCCGCGCCGAAGCCGTGGAAGTTGTTCTGATCGAGGTTGAACCCGAACCGCGTCTTCAAGCTGATGCCGTGACTCGCATCGAAGCCCGCGAACACGTTGCCGAAGATGCGGTCGTTGGTGTTGATGTTGTTCTGACCCGCGAACGCGACTTTCAACGGGTTCGTCAGGTTCGACAGGTGCGAGGCCTTCCCGGAGGCGAAGTAGCCCGCGATGTCGTAGACCGGGACGACGGGCTGCTGGAAGATGTTCTTCCCGATGATACCGCCTTCACCCAGCCCGTTGTCATCGAGCCCGCCGTAGCCCTGCTCCCGCGTAATCGAGAGGTTTTCGCCGACCGACACCCGGTCCATGTTGAACGTGGTGTTGATCCGCACGCCGCCGCGCTGGAACAGGTTGAACGCCGCCGTGCCTTCCTGATTCAGGTAATTGAAGGACACGAGGTACGCGTTGTCTTCGCCGCCGCCCGAAATCGAGAGATTGGCGTTGCGCACCTGACCGGTCCCGAATACCGCTTTCCACCAGTTCGTCCCGGGGCTCCCCGGCATGATCAGCTTCGTGCCGTCGGAAGTGAGGGCATAGGTCGACGGATCGACCTTCGTCCCCAGACACGTGGTGGTCGTGTTGAGGCAGCTCTGATGCACGCCGTCGTTCGGCCAGATGAACGCCGGGACGGACGGGTTGTTCGGATCGCCGTAGACGTTCTGCGGGACGGCCTGGCCGGCGTTCTCGTAAGCCGCTTTGATCACGGCGGCATAATCCAGCGAATTCTGGATCAGGATCCCGTCATACCCTTTCACGGCATTCGCGACGCCGGTCGTGACGTCGAGCGACACGCGGCGCCGGCCGGGATGGCCGCGCTTCGTCTCGATGATGACCACGCCGTTGCTCGCGCGCGACCCGTAAATCGACGACGCCGACGCATCCTTCAGCACTTCCACCGACGAGATGTCGTCCGGATTCAGGAAGTTGAGGTAGGTGTCCTGCACCGGCGTCCCGTCGATCACGTACAGCGGATCGTTGTTCTGGAACGAGCTGACGCCGCGGATACGCACCGTGGTGCGCGAGCCGGGCGAGCCGCCGTTGTCGACCGTGACGCCGGCGGCGCGACCGTCGAGCCGCTGCAGGGCGCTGGCGCCCGACTGGCGCTGCAGACTCTGCGCGTCGACGCTCGAGCCGGCGCCGATCATGTTCTTGCGCTGCTCTTCCATGTAGCCGGTCACCACGACCTCGGGCAGCAGCGCCACCGAGGTCTCCATGGTGACGTCGATCGACGTCCGGCCGCCGACCGTCTGCGCCACTCCACGGTACCCGATGACATTGAACACGAGGATCGCGTCCGAGGGCGCCGTGATCGTGTATTTGCCCTCGGCGTCGGTCGTAGCGAGGGTACTCGTGCCGCGGATGCGCACGACCACGCCGGCGAGGTGCTGACCTGCCACCGACGTCACGGTCCCGGAGACCGCGACATCCTGCGCGACAGCGATCTGGCACAGCGTCAGGACCAACAGTGCACACATCCCCACCGCACGAAGTAGGCGCTTACCTAGAAGCTTGTTCTCCATAGCAACCCTCCGGTCACAGATCATTGTGGGGGTCTCTTCATCGATTGCAGGCCTTGTTTCCCGATCAACTCACGATACGTGATGAGATGGATATGGCGGTCTTTGAGGGCTTGGGCGAAGCGCGGTGAGGTGAGGCCATCGAGCTCGCCCTGGCGATTCTTGCTCATGTCGGCGAGCGGCTCGGCGGTGTTCATGTCCACCAGCGCTCCCAGCTCCGCGTCGTCGATGCCGACGTGCGTGACGAGCACCGTCACTCCCGACTGCAGGCGATTGACGAGCGCCACCAGGCTGTCGCCCTTGCTCGCCGGGGCGGCCCGGTACTGCGGGTCGTCCCTCTGATCGCCGAAATAGCCCATCATCCCCAGCGAGTATTCATGCGCGAGTCGCTCCACGATCTCGCGGAACTCGGGGAACTCGACCGCCGTCCCCATGTGATAGTCGACGTAATCGATCTTGAGTCCCGACTTCAGCGCGCGATCGATTTGCGCGCGCAGCTCCTTCTCCACCTGCCCCAGGTCGGGGTGATGGTCGTGCAACGCTTCACTAGATGGAAAGAAGTATCCGTCCGAGTCGACGAGCGTCGGCACCGCCTCGCGCCCGACGATCGGGCCCCAGCGATAGTTGCGCCACTCGGAGTTCAATGTCAGATGAATACCGACGGACACTTCGGGATGCTGCTTCAGGATGCCGACGATCTCCTGATACCACGGCGTGGGGAACATCACTGAGATCGACAGCGGCAATCCCGTTTGAATCAATCGCTGCAACGCCATGTTGACGCTGTGACTCATGCCGGCGTCGTCACTGCGAATGATCAACGTTGCTGCGGATGTGGAGGAAGTCTGCGCGCGAACGGCAGGAGAAAAACTCAAAAAACACAAAACGAGTAGGGCGGTGGTGCCTAGCACACCACCAGTCAGCGCGGCAAAGAGGTGACGGCCTCGTGCCATTCGCCTGCCCCCAACGAGGAGGACTGCCCCCAACCCGAATCGATAGCGAGGTATGGAGATACGCGTCGGATTCGGACTCCGCAAGAGCCGAAATCCGGCTTAAGGCGTTCCCAGAGACCGCTGCCGCCCGACGTGCCGGGTGTTGTACTGCTCGATGTAGCGCCGGTGCACCGGGTCGGTCGGGTAGGCCTCGTTCGGACCGTAGGGGTAGCGCGACATGGCATGGAATGGCAGCGGTCCCACCGTCCCCCCGGCGCTGGTATTGCGATCCGAGTCCTTCAGCCAGGCGTCGGTATACAGCACGAAATCGCGCGTCCAGCCGGCCGGGGGTGGAGCCAGAGCACTCGCCTCGAACTGCAACGTGATTTCGTCCCCTGGAGCGGTCACCGCGTAGCGGTCGTCGGCTTCATGAAGGAGCGGCAACACATCCCCATACCGGGTGAAATCCCCTACGATCGGCTCCCACGGCGACTGCCGCGTCACCTTCGCGTAGTCGGGCCACTGCGGGCCGTAGCGTCCGCCCTTGCGGTACTGGGTCGAGAAGCCGCGGTAATGCAGGTCGGCGGCGACCGGGTCCAGGGTGGTGACCTTCGTAGAGGTCACCAGACCGCGCGCCGCCACGAACGCCTGGTCCCAATAAATCTCCATGTTGGTCCGGACACGCACGCGCCGGTCCGAGCTCAGGAATTTGCCGCTGAGATTCACTACCACCGTCTTGCTCTTCCCTGACGGAAAACTGACGTCCGCCACTCGCCGCCACTGGCCCGCGCGATCCTTCACCTCGAGATAAGGAAAGACGACCTGCGGCCCGGCGCCGTGGGAATAGGCGAGCGCCAGATTGATGCTCGCATCGGTGGGGAAGATCCAGCCGGTCAGGAAGAGGTACACGCTGTCCATGCGGCTCAGGTCGCCGAAATCGAGGACGAGATCGTGCGGCGTGGCGATCCCCTGGTAGCGCGTCGGCTCGAGCGGTGCGACGTAGCGATCGTCCCGCGCCAGGAGTGCGGCCCGCCAGTCGGTGCCGTGCTCGTCGGTCGCGGCGAGCGGGGGCCGTGGATGTGCCACCGGATAGAGCTCGAGTGCCGCCGCTCCCGGCGCGGGCGGCACGAACCCCTCGTCGAGATAGACGTCGAGCGAGTCGGGATGATCGACGACGAGCAGTTTCGCGTCGTCCAAGTACCCCGTCTCCCACAGCTCTTCCGTGATCTGCAGGACGTAGCGGCCGTCCTTCGGCACCAGCGCTCGACTGGGAATGCGCATGTATTCGCGCGAGGCGTGCGGCGGAGCGGCGGCAATGCCGCGACCTCCCGCCATGATGCCGAGCGGCATGCCCAGCGCGCTGCGCCACATCACGTCGGTCACGAAGCTGAACTGGTGGCCGTCCCACGCGTACAGGTAGGGACATGACCCCTTGAGGATCTGCTGCTCCAGGACGTCTTCGTCGGTACCCGGATAGTAGACCGTCTGTGAAATGCCGTTGGGCCAGTGCACGCGCAGCACGTCGGCTTTGAGACGCTGGCCCAGGCCGAAGTGCGTCACTCGACCCGTGACGACCCGCGTCTCGTACAACGGTCCCGCCCGCAGCTCGAGCGTTGAGCCGATGCCGAAGTCGTTGTTCTTGCCGCTGCCGGTGCGCAGTGCGGCGAGCTGCACCTGCACGTACTGGTTCGCGTTGCCGCCGTCGTTGAGCAGCAGGTGCGGGCGGCCGTCGGCTCCGACGACGATGAGGTCCAGATCGCCGTCGTGGTCCCAGTCCACCGCGGCGACCTTGCGCGCGCCGCCGAGATCCTTGGGGAGACTCGCCGAGCGATCCTCGAAGCGGCCGCGGCCATCGTTGTGAAACAGGAGAACACGTCTTCCCACGACAACGAGATCCAGATAGCCGTCATTGTCGAAGTCGAAGGACGTGGCGCCGGACGTGGGCACGCCCTGGAGCGCGCGCAGCGACGCGCTGCCTCGGGCGTCGACCTCGAACGTGCCGTCGCCCTTGTTGTGGTACAGCACGGGTGCGGCACCGTCCTGTGACGTCACCAGGACGTCCAGAGCGCCGTCATTGTCGTAGTCACCGACCGCGATCGCGCCGGCGTGGCCCGGACCCGCCGCGCCGAGCCCGCTCGCGGCCGTCGCATCGGTGAAGTGACCCTGCCCCGCATTGTGCAGCAGACGGACATGGCCGTCCTGGCCCAGCAACACGAGGTCGGTGTGGCCATCGTCGTCGAAATCTCCGAATGCCGCATCCTTGCTCACACTCGGTTCCCCGCCGTCCGTTTGTCCTCTCCCCCTGTCCCCCTCTCCCTTCGGGAGAGGGGGGACGACGTCTGGGGTCATGTCCTGAAACGGCCCGTCCAAGATGTTGCGATACGCTCGGTCTCCCCCGGGCGAGGCGAGAAACAGATCGAGATCGCCATCATGATCGAGATCGAGCCACAGCGCAGTCGCTGCTCGGGGGGCACTCCCCAATCCGGCCTGTGTCGTGGCATTGGTGAACGTCGAGTCGCTCACGTTGCGGAACAGGACGCCACCGTTCGTCGTCGCGACATACAGGTCGAGCCGGCCGTCATTGTCGTAGTCACCGAACGCCGCGGCCACGGGCCGGTCCCCACTCGGCAAACTGATACCAGCAGCAGCGGTGACATCCACGGAACGGCCCAGCTCGTTGCGGAACAGATGCCCGCCGACGAAGAGATCCTCGCTGCCGTTGCCGTCGTAGTCGCCGACGGCGAATGCCTGGTCCCCGCTGTCGGCCAATGCGGGAACGGCGTCCAGCCCCGCCGCGGCGCTGACGTCGGTGAACCGAACGGCAGTGGCCACCGCGTTCGCCCCCACGGTCGGCGAGCCCATGTTGGGACTGAACGTCAGGATCGGGTAGCCCGCGAGCACACCGTTCGCACTCCGCAGATGCTCGAGGGCCGCCTGATACGCCGCCGTCGTTTGCATGAGGTGGTGGAACGCCGTCTCCGGTCCTACCGCCTGGCTCGCGTGACCGGCGCGCGCCAGCGAGAGCGCTTGCTGGAAATACCGCGTAGTCTCGCGCGGCAGCTCGGGCAGCTGGCGCTGCAACCCCTCGAGCAGCCCCGCCGCCGTATCGGCGGCACCCTGGGCGAGCAAGACGTCGATCAGCTCGAGCCGAGCGGCGATGTTCGCCGGCGTGCGATTCACGATCCTGCCGAGGTAGATCGCGGCGGAGTCGGGGGACAGCTGGACCACTCCATACAGTGCCCGCAGATCGGTGGGACTGCGTCGCAGCACGCGGTCGATTTCCTGGCGCGCGTCAGCGAGGCGCTGGGTCAGCCGGTAGACGGTGGCGAGCATGAGGGCGATGTCGTCGCTCGCCGTATCGAGCCCGGCCGCTTTGCGGATTTCGCGCTCGGCGTCCTTGTAGCGCCCCTGCCGCAGGTGGACCAGGCCCAGGTTGGCGTAGCCCAGCGCCTGCCCGGGCGCCATGTCGATCACCTTCTGGAACGCCGACTCGGCCAGGGCGAGCCGGCCATCGCGCAGATACGCCAGCCCCAGTGTCCGCGCCGTAATGACCGCATCGCTCGGCGGACCCTGAGGCGGTTCGTGACCGCGACAGCCGGCGAGGAGGAGTCCTGCGACGAGACCGAGACGTTTCAGGGTGGTGTCCATGTTGCCGAGAACGTTCGTCCTTTCATTAAAGGGTGACAAGCCCGTGCGGCGCATGGTATGGTTCACGCCGTGACGTCCCCCAATGCACGCCGCATCCTGTTGA
>Ga0075425_100004990_pt1 | contig 13743 bp, 13 predicted proteins | sample SoiMethybrSBSTD4_FD_75300 | JGI IMG/M metagenome (GOLD analysis project Ga0075425, IMG submission 75300) | Bulk soil microbial communities from a Populus tree surrounding site in Tennessee, USA - Soil MetaG P. TD hybrid SBSTD4 | ecosystem: Environmental > Terrestrial > Soil > Tree plantation...
GTTGAGGCGCTCGACGAGCATCGCCATGCCCTGCCCGCCGCCGACGCACATCGTCTCGAGGCCGATGGTGCGATCCATGGTCTCGAGGTCGTTCAGCAGCGTGTTCATGATGCGCGCGCCCGTCATCCCGTACGGGTGCCCGAGCGCGATCGCGCCGCCGTGCGGGTTCAGCTTGTCGCTGAACGGATCCACGCCGATCTCCCGGCACACCGGCAAGACCTGCGCCGCGAACGCCTCGTTGAGCTCGACCACGTCGACGTCCTCGATCGTCATACCGGCCTGTGCCAGCACCTTCCGAACCGCCTCGATCGGGCCGACGCCCATGATCTCCGGCTCGACGCCGGTCACGCTCGACGCGATGATCCGCGCCCGCGGTGCGATCCCCAGCTCACGCGCACGATCGGCCGACATGACGACGACCGCCGCCGCGCCGTCGTTGAGCGGGCACGCGTTCCCCGCCGTGACGCGACCGCCCGGCTTGAACGCCGGCTCGAGCGCCGCGAGCTTCTCGAGCGTCGACGACCGCCGCGGGCCGTCGTCGTCGGCGACGCCGTCGTACGGCGTGATCTCGCGCGCGAAGAAGCCCGAGTCCTGCGCGCCGACCGCGCGCTCCTGCGACTGCTGCGCGAACCGATCCATCTCCTCCCGCGAGATGTCCCAGCGATCGGCGACGTTCTCCGCCGTGAGCCCCATGGGGATGTAGACGTTCGCGATCGGCGCGTCGTCGCCGAAGAGCGCGGGGTGGAGCTCCTCCTCGCTGCGCGGATAGCCGTTGACCTGCGTGATCGACTCGACGCCGGCGGCGACGAACGCCTCGCCTTCGCCGGCGCGAATTGCGTGGAACGCCATTCGGATCGTCTGCAGGGAGGAGGCGCAGAAGCGGTTGATCGTCGTGCCCGGCACCGTCTCGGGTAGGCCGGCAAGAAGCGCCGCCCGCCGCCCGAGGTTCATCCCCTGCCGCTCCTGCGGGAACCCGCAGCCGACCATGACGTCGACGATCTCCTCCCGTGGGAGCTCCGGCACCTTGTCGAGCGCCGCGCGGACCGCGAACGCGACGAGGTCGTCGGGGCGTGCGTCGACGAGCGAGCCCTTCGCGGCGCGCCCGATCGGGGTGCGCGCGGTGGCGACGATGACCGCGTCCGTCATGACGCCATCTTGCCGCAACGAAAAGGGCCGGCGCGTGCCGGCCCTTCTCATCACGGCGAAACGCCCGAGGGATCAGGCGCCGCGGCCGTTGATCAGCTTGCCCAGCGGCTTGAAGACGTTGTTCTGGTACTGCACGAGCGTCACCTGCGAGATCGGGTACTGGTCCGATCCCTTCGTGACGATGTCCACGCCCGGGAGCGCGAACGGGTTCGCCTTCTTCGCCTTCGCGGTGAAGTTCATGTTGCGGGCCGCCTTCATCAGGCCGGCGCGCGTCGGGTTCTTCCCCAGCGACTGCAGGAGCTGCACCACGGTCCAGGCCTTCGCGACGCCGTAGAGGTTCAGCCCGTCGTTGGCGTTCCCCTTCGGGTCGTACTTGGCCATGATCTGCCGGTAGAGCTTCATGCCCGGCAGCTTGTTGTAGATCGGGTTCGACGGGTCGAGCAGGTAGTTCACCGTCAGCGTCCCGTTCGTGATCGTCGAGCCGCTCTTCGTCGCGATCGTCAAGAACGAGTCCGTGGCGGACACCGAGTTCGTGATCACGTGCGCCGGCGTCCAACCGAGCTTCGTCGCGATGACGTACGCCTGGATCGTCGGCGTCGGCGTCGCGAAGATGACGAACGTGTCGGCACCCGCCGCCTTCAACTTCGCAACCTGTGCCGCGGGCGGCGAGTTGCTCAGGTCGTACGGTGCGGTGGCGACGATCAGGTTCTGGTGCTGCGCCGTCAGGCCGGCGTTCAGACCCCGCAGATAGTCGTTGCCGTAGTCGTCGTTCTGGTACAGCACGCCGAGCTTGGCGGTCGGGAAGTTCTTCGCGACGTACTTCCCGTAGATGGCGCCTTCGGCCTCGTAGTCGGGCTGCCAGCCGATCGTCCAGGGGTATTGCGACCAGTCGCGATCGAACGTGGTCGCCCCCGTCGAGACGAAGAGCTGCGGCACCTTGTTGTCGTTCAGGTACTGCCGCACCGGCAGCTGGGGCTCCGTCCCGAGGCCCCCGACCAGCGCGAACGCGTGATCCTGCTCGACGAACTGGTGCGTCAGCTGCACCGTCGTCGCCGGGTTGTACCCGTCGTCCTGGTACTTGAAGATGATCTTCCGGCCGTTCACGCCGCCCTTGGCGTTGACGTACGAGAAGTACGCCTGTATCCCACCTGGGATCGGGGCGTAGCCGGACGCAGGCCCGCTCAGGGGGAAGGTCCCCTCGAGCAGGATCGACTTGGCCGTGACTCCCGGAGCGGCCGCCGGAGCTGCGCCGGCCGCGACCACGACGGCGGCCGAAGCCAGCACCGCCGTGGCGAGGAGCAAGAACGTTCTCTTCATGCGCTTGTGTCTCCTTTGAGGAGTGACCTGGGGGGTGGTCTTTTGCGAACTATACGGTCGTCCTTGCCGATCCGCCATCGGGTTTCAGGCCTGGTCCTGAGCCGGCGTCGCGTGCGGCTTGGCCCACGCGGCCACCGACCGCCGGCCAGTGGCGAGACGGCGCACGAGCCCCGCGATGCCGGCGGGCGCGACGTACAGCACGAGCAGCAGGACGACGCCGTAGACGACGAGCGACGACCCCGGCGCCCGCGTGTTGATGTGGTGCACCCGGCTGAACAGGTCGAGGAGCGCCGGGCCCCACGTGATGCGGATGAACTCGACGAAGAGCGCGCCGAAGACCATCCCGCCGAGCGAGCCGGCGCCGCCGAGGACGACCCCGACGAGGAGCAGGATCGAGAGGTCGATCGGGAACGTGTCGGGGTTGACGAACGTGACCGCCATTGCGAACAGCCCGCCGGCGACGCCGCAGAAGAACGCCGAGATGCCGAACGCGAGCGTCTTCATACGCGCCGTCGAGACGCCGTTCGCCTCGGCGGCGATCTCGCTGTCGCGCACCGAGCGCAGCGCGCGGCCGAACCGGCCGCGCACGATCAGCCACGCCCCCGCGAACATCCCGAGCGCCACCACCCACGAGACGATGTAGATCCACAGCGAGGGATTCGTGTCGAGGCCGAGCTCCGAGCGGAGCGGCGGCAGCTGCTTGCCGAGCGTGCCGCCGGTGAAGTGTGGGAACCGCTTCAGCAGGCCGATGAACGCGAGCGGGATGGCGAAGGTCGCGAGCGCCAGGTACGGGCCTGCGAAGCGCGTCGCCGGCAGGCCGAAGGCGAGGCCGGCCGCGCCGGTGACGATCCCGGCGACGGGTAGCGTCGCGAGGTTGTTCCAGCCGTGATCGACGACGAGGATCGTCGTCACGTAGGCCCCGATACCCATGAACGCGCCGTGGCCGAGGGAGATCTGGCCCGTGAACCCGGTCAGGATGTTGAGCCCGAGGAGGGCGATCAGGTAGATCCCGACGAACGCGAACTGGAAGGTGCGGTAGTGCGTCGAGAGCAGCGGCGTGACGACGACCGCAACGACGAGCGCCGCAAAGCCGAGGAAGCCGAGCGGGACCCTTCTCACACGCGCCGCACCACCACGCGGCCGAAGAGGCCGGCCGGGCGCACGAGGAGCACGACGAGGAGGAGCAGGAGCGCGACCGGGAGCCGCAGCTCGGGCGTGATGACGTGCACGTACGTGCTCAGCATGCTGAGCAGGACGCCCAGCCCGAGCCCGCCCGCGACCGCGCCGATCGGGCTCTCGAGGCCGCCGAGCACGGCCCCCGCGAAGGCGAAGATGAGCACGGCGTCCATCATCGTGGGCGAGAGGAACTGCGTCGGCGCGCTCATCATCCCGCTGACGGCGCCGAGCACCGCAGCGAACCCCCAGCCGAGCGCGAGCAGCCACGACGTGCGCACCCCCATCAGCCGTGCCGCCGCACGGTTCACGGCGCCGGCGCGCATTGCGAGCCCGAGCTTCGTGAAGCGGAAGAAGAGCCAGAGCACGACGACGCAGGCGATCGTCACGCCGAACGTTCCCACGTCCTGCTTCGAGATGTGGACGCCGCCGATCACCCAGGTGCTGGTCGGGAACGGGCTCGGGAAGAACTTCAGCTCCGGCGACCAGATCCACGCGGCGAGCCCCTGCAGGATCACGAGCAGCGCGATCGTCGCCATCACGACTGTCAGCACGCTCGCCTGCTCGAGCGGCCGGATCACGACGCGCTGCAGCCCGACGCCGAAGGCGAACGCGATCGCCAGCGTCACGAAGAACATCGGCCAGTACGAGAGCGTGTGCCCGAAGTGGGGGTGGGTGTAGAGCGCGTAGGCGATGTACGTCGTGAACATCGCCATCTCCCCCTGCGCGAAGTTGATGACCTCGGTCGCCTTGTAGATAAGGACCAGCGCGAGCGCGAGCGACGCGTAGATCGAGCCGTCTGCCAGCCCCGTCGTCAGCGCCTGGAAGAACTGCTGCACGTCAGTACCCCAGATACGCGGAGCGGATGGAGTCGTTCGCCTTCAATGCGTCCGCGGTGCCGGAGACCGCGACGTTGCCGGTCTCGAGCACGTAGGCGCGCCGCGCGGCGCGCAGGGCGATCGCCGCGTTCTGCTCGACGACGAGGACGGCGAGCCCTTCCTTCTCGTTGAGGTCGGCGACGACGCGGAAGAGCTCGCGCGTGACGAGGGGCGCGAGGCCGAGCGACGGCTCGTCGAGCATCAACAGGCGCGGTCGCTGGACGAACGCGCGCGCGAGCGCGAGCATCTGCTGCTCACCGCCGGAGAGCGTGCCCGCCTGCTGGTTGCGCCGCGCGTCGAGCCATGGGAAGTAGTCGAGGACCGTGCCCAGATCCGGGCGGCCGCGCCGCATGTAGGCGCCCATGCGGAGGTTCTCCCAGACGGTCAGCTCGGCGAAGATCCCGCGGCCCTCCGGGACGTGGGCGATGCCGGCCCGCGCAGTCGCCTCCGGTCCCCCGCGCAGGCGGCGGCCCGCGAACACGACGTCGCCGGTGCGGCGCACCATCCCCGAGACAGCGCGCAGCGTCGTCGTCTTCCCGGCACCGTTCGCGCCGAGCAGCGCGACGATCTCGCCGTCGTCCACGGTGACCGAGACTCCGTGCAGCGCCGCGACCGGGCCGTAGCGGGCGGAGACGTCGTTCAGTTCGAGCAGCGGAGGCATTGCGGCGCTAGCTTCTCACGCATGGTCGACGTCGAGGAAGGAATACGTCGGGTCACGTTCAGACTCCCGTTCGGGATCGACCACGTCCACTGCTACTTCCTACGGTCGTCCCGGGGAGGCTGGATCCTCGTCGACACCGGCCTCGGCGTCCGGGACCCTGAGGCGCAGTGGCGGCCCGTTCTCGACGAGCTCGACGCGCCGGTCGAGCGGATCGTCGTCACCCACATGCATCCCGACCACGTGGGCGGCGCCCGCGACCTCCACGAGCTCACCGGGGCGCCGGTGCTGCAGGGGCGCGACGACTACGCGCAGTGCGTGGCTGCGTGGGGTCGGCGCGACCCGCAGCGCTTCCTCGAGTGGTGGTCGTCGCACGGGATCCCGGAGCCGCTGCTCGGCGGCCTGGCGCACGAGGCGGAACGGCTCGCCGCGGCCGTCCACTGGCAGGAGGGTCCCGAGCTCCTCGAGGCGGGCGACGACGTCGACGGCTGGCGCGTGGACGTGCTCCGCGGCCACGCGGACGGCCACATCGCGCTCTTTCGCGACGGTGTGATGATCGCGGGCGACGCGATCCTCGCCGGCATCACACCGTCGATCGGCCTCTACCCGCGTTCCCGGCCGGACCCGCTCGGCGACTACCTCGAGACGCTCGACCGCATCGAGGCGCTCGCGCCCCGCATTGCCTACGCCGGGCACCGCGAGCCGGTGGCCGATCCCGCGACCCGCGCGCGCGAGATCCGCGTGCATCACGAGGACCGGCTCGAGCGGGCGCAACGGGCGCTCGACGGGAGCCCGGCCTCCGGCTACGACGTGTCGCTCGCGCTCTTCCCCGATGAACTCCCGCCGGTGCTACGCCGCTTCGCGACCGCCGAGACGCTCGCGCACCTCGAGCGCCTCGTGCTCGAAGGTCGCGCCGTGAGGAGAGGCCTCGCCTACGTCAGGGCTGCTTCGGCTGTGGACATTCCGGTACCCGCATCCTGAGCAGGGCGCGCGTGCCCTTGTCGCCCGTGGCACGGACGGTATAGCCCGGGCACGAGCCGACCTCCAGGCCGGGGAACCGAACGATGAAGCCACCGCCCGTGCCGGCGTTGACGCGCTTCGAGGCGGCGTCCTCCTCGGCCTGGACTGCGACCAGCACGCGCTCACCGGGATGGAAGCCGGTGCCCCGGACGGTGAACTGCGTCCCGGGCATCACGCGCAGCGTGGCGGGCGAGGCGGCGGCCGTCGCGACCACGACGAGCGCCAGGACGACCAGGAGAGCTCCGCGACGAAGCATGGCCATCTTCATGCCCAGTATGACGACTTTCGATCCGGTTTCTTGACCGCTTGACTTTCCCCTTACACAGAGAGTTGAATCGATATCGCGCCTTGGACGGCAGGTGATATCACCGCGCCCGGGCGGTTATCTGCGCCATAGAGGAAGGGGATTCGACAGTGAGCAAACGTTCTCGCGCCGGGGCTGCGCTCGTCCTCGTCGCCTTCGCTGCCACGGTTCTTGCACTCGTGGCGGGCTCGTCCAGGAACGGCAGCCCGTTGACACGCGGGGAACACGAGTTTCAGAGCTATGCGATCCAGCGGCACCAGGACCTCTTCGCGGTGCCGGGGCGTGAGAACCCGGCTTCCTATGCGGACCAGCTCGCAGAGCTGAACGCGTTCCCGGACGCGACCGTCAGCCCGCCGGAGATCGCGACCGCGCAGGCGGCCGGCGCCCGGAACCGCGGCCACGAAGGACACGGTAAGCGCAAGGCCGGCGAGTGGGTCTCGCTCGGCCCGACGCGGTCCGTCTACCCGGCGTCGCTGAACAGGCACGGCAGCGACTACGTCACCTCCGGACGCATCACGGCGCTCGCCATCTCGCCGACCTGCGACAAGAGTCGCTGCACCGTGTGGGTCGGCGCCGCAGGCGGCGGCATCTGGCGGACCGACAAGGCCCTGTCGGGCAACCCGAACTGGGAGAACGTCTCCGACGGCTCCTTCGCGTCGGGTGCGATCGGCTCGCTGACGTTCGACGCCGCGCACAACACGCTCTATGCCGGCACCGGTGAGGATGCCGCTGCCGGCGACGCGGAGGCCGGTGTCGGCATCTACAAGTCGACCGACGGCGGCGATACCTGGACCCCGCTCGGCGGCAACGCGAACTTCGTCAACCGCGCGATCCGGCAGATCACGATCGACCCGTTCGACCCGACCGGGAACACGATCTACGTCGCGGACGGCCGCGGTGTCCACGGCATCTCGTCGACGACGGCCGGTGCCGTCTCCGGGATCCCCGGAGGCCCGGGTGTCGGCGTGTGGAAGTCGACCGACGGCGGCAACACGTTCACGCTCGCGCAGCCGACGGTCGTGCTCGGCGCGGGCACGCTGTTCCCGTCGAGCTTCGCCTCTACGCGGGGTGCGACGGCCGTCGAGGTCGACCCGACCCATGCGGGCGTCATCTACGCGGCCGCCTACAACGTCGGCGTCTGGCGCTCGACGGACAACGGCGCGACGTGGACGAACATCCACCCGTGCTCGGTCGACCCGATCGTTCCGGCGACCGGGCCCGGCACGTCCGTGCCGAACCCGGGCACGTGCGGGGCCGTCGCCGACCGGAGCGAGTTCGCGCTCGTGACGATGGCGAACGGCGACACGCGCATGTACCAGACCGAGGGCGACAGCGGCCCGACCGCGGCGAACCCGAACCGGTTCAGCCGCTTCTTCATCGCGGACGCCGTGCAGGCCGGATCGCCGACGTTCACGAGCAACACGAGCTCGAACCCGGCGAGCCCCGGCTACGCGACGTACAACTTCTGCACCGGCCAGTGCTGGTACGACCAGGGCGTCTATAGCCCGGCCGGGCACCCCGAGATGGTCTACGTCTTCGGGTCGTTCGTGTACGCCGAGGCGCCGGACCTCTCCCAGTCGTCGAGCCGGACGCTCGGGAACATCTCGAACGCCCGCGGCGTGCTCTTCTCGCAGGACGGCGGACAGACGTTCACCGACCTGACCGAGGACGCGACGTCCGACCTCGCGCCCAACGGCATCCACCCGGATCAGCACGCGCTCGTTACGAACCCTTCGAATCCGCTCCAGTTCTTCGAGGGCTCGGACGGCGGCCTGATGGTCTCCGACGGCACCCTGGTCGACATCTCGCACCGGTGTGACCAGCGTGGGATCACGGGTGACGTGCTCACGCGCTGCAAGCAGCTGCTCTCGGCGGTGCCGGGCGAGCTGACGAGCTTGAACCGCGGGCTGCAGACGCTGCAATTCCAGAGCCTCTCCGTGAATCCCGCCGACGCGCGCGACGTCCAGGGCGGTACACAGGACAACGGGACGTTCGAGACGCAGGGATCGGACAAGACGTGGCCGCAGACGATCTTCGGCGACGGCGGACTCTCCGGTTTCGACGCCACGGATCCACACTTCCGGTTCAACACGTTCTTCGCCCAACAGGTCAACGTGAACTTCACCGACGGTGATCCCGCCGGCTGGGACTGGATCGCGGACCCGTTGTTCGCGGAGTCGTCCCTGTTCTACTTCCCGATCCTCACTGATCCTGTCGTGTCCGGGACGATGTTCGCCGGCCTGACTCACGTGTGGCGGACGACGGACCACGGCGGCGACCGGGCGTTCCTCGACCAGCACTGCAACCAGTTCACCGGCGACTCGACCTCGGTGAACCCGCACGGCACGGTCGACGTGACCTGCGGCGACTGGGTGCGGCTCGGGCCTGTCGATCGGAACTTCCGACTCACGTGGGGTGCGAATGTCGCCTGCACCGACGCGCAGGGGAACCCGATCGTCTGTCCGCCGCCGTATCCCTACGGGCCTTCGCGGGCCGGCGGGAACGTCGGCTGGATCAGCCGTACCGCCGTCGACGGGCACACCATGTGGGCCTCGACGACGACCGGCCGGCTCTTCATCTCGACCAACGCCGACGCCGGTGACCCGGCGAGCGTGACGTTTACGCGTCTAGACGCTGTGGCGCCGGATTACACGACGCTCGTGCCGAACTCGCCCGGACGTGCGATCAGCAGCATCTCGATCGACCCGGCGAACGTGAACCACGCTTGGGTGTCGTACCTCGGCTACAACGCGAGCACGCCCGCTACGCCGGGGCACGTGTTCTCCGTGCTGTTCGACCCGACGACGCGGGCCGCGACCTGGACGTCTCTCGATGGGAGCGGAGCGGGCTCGATCGGCGACCAGCCGGTGAACGCGGTCGTCGCGGACAGCAAGACCGGCGACCTGTACGCCGCGACCGATTTCGGCGTGATGCGGATGGCCGCGGACGACACCGCGAGCGGCTGGGTCGTCGCCGCTCCGGGGCTGCCGGTCGTCACGGTCCCCGGCCTCGTGTTGAACACGGACGCGCGCCAGCTCCTCGCAGCGACGCACGGCCGCGGCGCCTACCAGCTCACGCTGCCGGACGTCGGCAAGAAGAACAAGGACAAGAAGCACTAGGACGTCCCACTTCGCGCGGAAGGGCCGCTTCCCGGCGGCCCTTCCGCGTCAGAGCGGCGGATACCATGTGTGCATGGAGCCGCTTCGGATCGGCGTTCTCGCCGTGCAAGGGAACGTTCGCGAGCATGCGCAGATGCTGCGCCGACTCGGCGCGGACGTGGTCGAGATCCGGAAGCCGGAGCAGGTCGAGGGCCTCGACGGCCTCGTCATCCCCGGCGGCGAGTCGACGACGTTCATGCGCCTGATGCGCCTCTACGGCCTCGACCGCGCCGTGGCGGAGTTCGCGGGCGCCGTCTTCGGGACGTGCGCGGGGATGATCGTGCTCGACCGCAACCATCTCGGCCTCGTCGACATCGCCGTCCGCCGCAACGCCTTCGGCCGCCAGGTCGCGTCGTTCGAGACGGATCTGGCCGTGCAGGGCGACGAGGAGCCCGTGCGGGCGGTCTTCATCCGGGCGCCGTGGGTCGAGGACGTCGGGCCCGGTGTCGAGGTGCTCGCCGAGGTCGACGGCCGGCCGGTGCTCGCGCGCGAGGGACGCTTCCTCGTCGCCGCGTTCCACCCCGAGCTGACCGACGACACGCGGCTTCACGAACGGTTCTTGGATCTCGTCAGGGAGGAGTCGAGCGTTGTCCGGGCATAGCAAGTGGTCGTCGATCAAGCACAAGAAGGGCGCCGCCGACGCGAAGCGCGGCAAGCTCTTCTCGAAGCTCTCGCGCGCGATCATCGTCGCGGCCAAGGAGGGCGGCGGCGACCCGGCGAACAACCTCGCGCTGCAGAACGCGATCGAGAAGGCGAGGTCCTACTCGATGCCGAAGGACAACATCGACCGCGCGATCGCCAAGGGATCCGGCGCGGACGCAGACGCAAACGCGTTCGAGACGATCGTCTACGAGGGCTACGGGCCCGAAGGCGTGGCGGTGATCGTCGAGGCGCTCACGGACAACCGCAACCGGACGGCCGCCGACGTGCGGCACCTGTTCGCCAAGCACGGCGGCAACCTCGGCGCGACTGGAGCCGTCGCGTGGCAGTTCGAGCGCCGCGGCGTCGTGGTCGTCCCGGCGGACGGCGTCGACGAGGAGGAGCTGCTGCTCGCCGCCGCCGACGGGGGCGCCGAGGACGTCGAGCGCGACGGCGACGCCTTCCAGGTCACGTCCACGCCCGAGTCGCTGGCAGACGTGCGCGAGGCGGTGGAAGGCGCCGGGTTCACGGTCGACTCCGCGGAGCTGTCGCTCGTGCCGAAGACGACGGTCGCCGTCGAGGACGAGCCAAAGGCCCGACAGGTGATGCGGCTCATCGACGCGCTCGAGGACAACGACGACGTCCAGGACGTCTACGCGAATTTCGACATCCCCGAGCGCGTGCTCGAGGCCGTCGCGACCTAGCCGCGTAACCACACGGCGCAGCGCGCCGTTCTCTTGACATGTCGACTCTCGGTGGAGCGCTCGACGCGAAGCGGCACGCGGAGACGGGACGCGGCTGGTATGCCGTCGTCGCGCGCACGGGTCTCGTGGCGAAGGGGCTGTCGTTCGGGCTCGTCGGCGCCCTCGCGATCGCCCTCGCGGTCGGATCCGGTGGCAAGGCGACGAGCCGCGAAGGCGCGCTCGCCCAGCTCTCGCACCACTCGTTCGGGAAGGTCGTGTTGATCGCGCTCGCGGTCGGGTTCGCCGCCTACGCCCTCTGGCGGTTCGTCCAGGCTTATGCGGAGAGTCCCGACGAGGAGGACGGCAAGGCCAAGGCGTGGGGCAAGCGCCTCGGGTACGTCGGCCGCGGGATCATCTACGCCGGCCTCGCGTTCACGACGCTGAAGATCCTGTTCGGCAGCGGCGGGGGTGGCTCGCAGACGGAGAAGGCGCACAAGTCGACTGCGATGCTGCTCGGCTGGCCGGCCGGAAGGTACCTGGTGGCCGCGGCGGGCATCGTCGTCATCGGTGCCGGCCTGTGGAACCTCTACCGCGGGATCGCACGGAAGTTCGAGGACAAGTGGCGTGTCGGCAGCCTCTCGGCCACCGTTCGAACCTGGGGCGCGCGCGCAGGCGTCGTCGGGCACGTCGCGCGGTTCGTCGTCTTCGGGCTGATCGGGGTCTTCCTGGTCAGGGCCGCGATCGACTACGACCCGAAGGACGCGATCGGCCTCGACGGCGCACTGCAGAAGCTCGCCCACGCCTCCTACGGTTCGTACCTGCTCGGCCTCACGGCCGCGGGCCTCGCCGCCTACGGCGTCTACTGCCTCGTCGACGCCAGGCTGCGGGACGTCTCCACGTAGCCTCTGTCAGGCAGGAACGTCCGGCGGGCTGCCTAACGTCTCGTCGTGAGGGTTCTCGGCATCGACCCAGGGACGGCTGCATGCGGATACGGGATCGTCCACGAAAGCGACGGGCGCCTCAGGGCCACGTGCCACGGCTGGTGGCGCACGAAGGCCGGCGAGCGTCCGGAGGCACGCCTGCTCACGATCTTCACGGGCGTCTCGGAGCTGATCGCCCGCCACGCGCCGGATGCCGTCGCCCTGGAGGAGTCGTACGTCGGCGCCGACGCCCGCATCGCACTCTCCGTCGGACAGGCCCGGGGCGCCGTCCTCGTCGCCGCGTCATCCGCCGGCGTCGCGTGCATTGAGTACGCCCCCGCGACCGTCAAGCAGTCCGTGTGCGGCTACGGCCGTGCCGACAAGGAGCAGGTCGGAAAGATGGTGAAGGCGATCCTCGGCCTCGACGACGTGCCCGCGCCGAACCACGCGGCCGATGCGCTCGCCGTCGCGATCTGCCACGCGCTCGCGCCCCCGCTGCACCGGATCGCGGCAGCGACCCGATAGGCTTCAGGCGAGTCATGGGCATGGTGATGGTCCTTGTCCTCCGCCCGCGTGCCACAGGCACGTCCCGGCGGACGGCACCTCCTTCGCAGTAGGCGTCTCGCCGAGGCGATCGTCGCCGACGCCGGCGTGTCCGCCGGCGACCTCGTCGTGGACATCGGCGCCGGCTCTGGGATGCTCACCGCGCCGCTTCTCGCCGCCGGCGCCCGCGTGCGCGCACTCGAGCCGGACCGGCGGCTCGCCGCCCGCCTGCGCCGCGCGTGCCCGGCCGCGGAGGTCTTCTCGGTGGATGCGCTCCGCTATCGCTGGCCGGACGAGCCGTTCCGCGTCGTCGCGAACCTGCCGTTCGCGCACGCGGCCGACATCTGTCGCACGCTCCTCGGCGACCCGCGGCTGCCGCTCCGCTCGGCCGACCTCGTCGTCGAGTGGGACTTCGCCGCCAAGCGCGCGCGCCTCTGGCCGAGCACCGCGCTGACGGTGGTCTGGAGCGCTTGGTACGAGCTGGCCGTCGTGCGGCGGATCGAGCCGGCCGCGTTTGCGCCCGTGCCGTCGGTCGCCGCGGGCGTGCTGCGGGCGCGCCGCCGCACCCGGCCGCTCGTGCACTCGGCGGACGCGGCCGGATACGAGGCCTTCGTGCGCGTCGGCTTCCGCGACCCGCGGGCGCGTGAACGCGACCCGCACGCGTGGGCGTTGCGCTGGAGGCAGGAGTCGTCCGGGCGCGCCCGTACGGTTACGCGGATGACCCGGCGCGGGAGAGGTCGATGATCGCGCGCCTGCGAGGCCGCCTCGCGGGCCGCTCCGGCGCGGGCGTCGTCGTCGACGTGAACGGCGTGGGGTACCTCGTCCACGCGACGCCCTCTGTCCAACGACTCGGCGACGGCGAGGTGACCGTCGAGGTGCACACCGTCGTGCGCGAGGACGCGCTGCAGCTGTACGGCTTCGCGACCGCCGCCGAACGCGAGCTCTTCGAGCTGCTGCTCGGCGTCTCGGGGGTGGGGCCGAAGGTGGCCCTCGCGATCGTCTCCGGCTCGCCGCCGGCGGAGCTGCGGCGGGCGATCGCCCGCGAGGACGTCAAGCGCTTCCAGGCGATCCCGGGCATCGGGCTGAAAACGGCGCAGCGCGTCGTCCTCGAGCTGAAGGCCGTTGTCGCTGAGCCGCCAACGGCTGGTGGAGGAGAGTTGCTGGCGCGCGACGCGTTGGTGGAGCTCGGCTGGTCTGTGATCGACGCCGAGCGCGCGCTCGCGGAGGTCGACGAGTCACTCCCGATCGAGGAGCAGGTCCGCGCAGCACTCAGGAGGGCCGCATGAGTGAGTTACTGGCCACTG
>Ga0075425_100004992_pt1 | contig 13742 bp, 10 predicted proteins | sample SoiMethybrSBSTD4_FD_75300 | JGI IMG/M metagenome (GOLD analysis project Ga0075425, IMG submission 75300) | Bulk soil microbial communities from a Populus tree surrounding site in Tennessee, USA - Soil MetaG P. TD hybrid SBSTD4 | ecosystem: Environmental > Terrestrial > Soil > Tree plantation...
ACCCTCGAAGGCGTCGCCCAGCAGATCAGCCAGGGTGGAGAAGAATTGCTGCGTATGGCTGGCGGAGGAGGCGGTGCGGGCGATCAGGTTGATCAGCTCAATTTGGCGGCGCCGGCGCAACGCCGTAGAATGCAGGCGGGCATTTTCCACCGCCACCGCGGTTTGAGCGGCAAACAGGGACAGCAGGGGGACGGTGCTTTCGGGAAACGCATCGGGATTGTCGCTGAGCAGCAGGAGCACGCCCAGCAACTGGTCGCGGACCAGGAGCGGCAGAGCCAGCTCGCAGCCGCCCTTCGCGGCCTCCTCCCGCAGATGCACCAGAGCGCGGGTCTGGCCGGCCCGCTGAGCCGTGCCCTCGCTTTGCAGCCGCAGGCGGCCGGGCGCGGCGCCCGCTTCGTACCCATGATGCGTCTGGGGGTAAAGCTCGTGCGCCGTTTCGTCCAGCAGAAAGACGGCGCAACGGCTGGCGCCGAAATACGTGCGTACCACCAGCAGGGCCTGGTGCAGCACGGTTTCCAGGTCGGTGCTGGCGAGGATGAGCTGCGTGGCCTGCTGCAGGACAGCCACATCGCGGACGCTGGCATAACCCGAGCTCACAAATGGTTCCCTTAGCGGTGGTTTGCCGTGATTATACGGGCGGCGGGAATGCCTGCTGGAGAAAGATGCAGTCTGTTCGCCCAGGCGAACCTATCGTTGACCCTCGCCCGGCGTCCGTCATACCATGTGGCCTGCTTGCCAGGCGGGGCGGAGACCCTCCCCGATGATCGGCGAAGTCTTTGCCCATTACCGCATTGTCCGTAAACTCGGTGGCGGCGGTATGGGTGTGGTTTACGAGGCGGAAGATCTTAAACTGGGCCGCCGTGTAGCCGTCAAGTTCATCCCTGACAATCTGGCGCATGACCCCAAGGCACTGCAGCGCTTTCTGCGCGAGGCGCGCGCGGCTTCGGCGCTAAACCACCCCAACATCTGCACTATTTACGAGGTAGAAGAGCAAGACAGCCGGCCTTTTATCGTCATGGAAATGCTGGAAGGCGAAAGCCTGAAGCAGCGCTTGCATGGCCAGCCCCTGCCGTTAGACGAGGTGCTTGAAGTGGGCATCCAGGTGGCCGACGGGCTGGGTGCGGCGCACGATAAAGGCATAGTGCACCGCGACATCAAGCCGGCCAACATTTACGTTTCGCCGCGCGGCCAGGCCAAAATCCTCGACTTCGGCCTGGCTAAGCTGAGCCCGACCCAGCAGGCGTTCGCTCCCGACGGCAGTTCCAGTTCATCGGTTGAAGACAGCCTGACCGCGGAAGGCGTAGTACCCGGCACTGCGGTCTATATGTCGCCAGAACAGGTGCGCAGCGAGGAAGTGGACGCGCGCTCCGACTTGTTTTCCTTCGGCGTGGTGCTCTATGAGCTGGCCACCGGACGCAAGCCGTTCGCAGGCAAGAACGTGGTTCTCACGCTGGAGGCCATCCTGCACCAGAAGCCGGCCTCCCCCCTGGCTTTCAACGCCGAGCTGCCCCCAGAATTCGAGCGCATTGTAGGCAAGGCGTTGGAGAAGAAACGCGAAGACCGCTATGGCACAGCCAACCAGTTGCACGCTGACCTGCTGCGCCTGAAGCGAGACACCGAGTCTGGCTTAATGCCGGCGGCGCTGCGCAAATCGGGGTTAGTCCCCCGAATGCCCAGCAAAACCTTTCAGGGGCCGAGCTGGTATCACCACTACTTGCTTCTGGCTATGGCGGGATTGCTGGTGGCGGTGCTCACCGCTGTGGGCGCCTGGTGGTTCAAACACGCGCGTAACGGCTCGGGGGCGCCTAATACCATCGCGGTTATCCCCTTCCGCAACATGACGGGCGACAAAGGCATGGACTTCCTCAGCTTCGCGCTGGCGGATGAAATTGCGACGCAGCTTACCTATGTTCCAACGCTGGAAGTGCGACCTCTGGAGGAATCGCGCAAGCTCGCAGAAACGGATCCGCAGCAAGCCGGCCGAAACCTGCGCGTGGCCGTGGTTCTGACCGGCCATTACTTGAAGCAGGGCTCGGCTTTGCGGGTGACGCTGGAGGCGGTCGAGGTCCGCACGAACCGCGTGTTCTGGCAGGGAACGGCGACCACCAGCGCCAGTGACCTGACCGCGATGCAGGAGAACATTGCCAACCAGGTGCGGCAGGAGTTCATCCCCCGGCTGGGCCTGGTGAGCGCTCCGCTGCGGGCGGGTCCACGCCCGAAAAATGCGCAAGCCTATGACTTCTACCTGCGCAGCTCGGCGATAGCGCGCGACCCCGCGCCGAACAAGGAAGCCATCGCCCTGCTGGAAAAAGCGGTGAAGCTCGATCCCAATTACGCGCCGGCGTGGCAGGCGCTGGGCCGCCGTTATTATCTCGACGCAACATTCTCCGATGGCGGAGACGCGGCCTTCGACCGCTCCACCGCTGACCTGGAGCGTGCCCTGGCGCTGGATCCCAACCTGATTTCGGCCGCCTCTGATTTAACCCTCAACCGTATCGAGTGGGGCGAACTGGACAAAGCCGGCGAGGCCGAGGCGCTGGTAAAGCGCCGTCCCGACAACGCCGATGCGCATTTCACGGTGGCCTATGTGTATCGCTGGGCGGGCCTGCTGGAGGCGGCGTCGCAGGAATGCGATGCCGCACTCACCATTGACCCGGGCAACTACAATCTGCGCTCCTGCGCATTTGCCGACCTGGAACTGGGCCGCGCCCCTAAAGCCATGCAATATGTGCGCCTGGACGCGCACTCGGAGTTCGCGCGCAATATGACTCCCGCCATCCTGCTGCGCGCCGGCCAAATCGCGGAAGCGCGGCAGGCGGCGCAACGCATGACAAATGATGCGCCCTGGTATGGCAACCTGCTGCAAACCTGCCTGCAGCGGCCGGCGGAGATGCAACAGGCCACGCGCGCCGCCATACCGGCGCTGATGTTGCTGCGCGACCCGGAAATGAAATACTTTCATGCTTCGCTGTTGGGCTACTGCGGGCAGGGGCAGGCGGCGTTCGATCTGTTGCGCAGCGCGATTGAGCAGAATTACTGCTCCTCCTCGGCGCTGCAGGTGGACCCGTTGTGGGCCAGCCTGCGGGAGAAGCCGGAGTTTTCTGAGTTGCAGTCCTTGGCCAACCAGTGCCAGAGCCGGTTCCTGACCGCGCTTACCGGGCCGGGGCGCTGAAGGAGTGCTGCGGGCTTTTTGCAGCGAGTATTCGTCTGGGCTCAGATGCTTAAGCAGACCTCGGTTTTTCTGGTAAGGAGTCGAATGATGAATAGAAGCAAAGGAAGCAGCCTGCTGCTGATCGTGGCTGTCATCTTCCTGCTGGGTGGGTGTGCTTCCCAGCACAGCGCCGATGAAAACTACTACCTGGTCACCACCAACAAGCAAATACCGTACTGGCAGGCGGCGGGCGCGGGATTTTTGCATGCCGCGACGCAGATGAAAGTGAAAGCGGAGTTCGTTGGCCCGGACACGTATGACCCCAAAGCCGAGCAACTGGAATTCGAGAAGCTGTTGCAGAAGAAGCCGACAGGCATTCTGGTTTCACCCGCCAGCGGGCAATTGATGCGCGCCGACATTGATCAGGCCATTGCCGCCGGCATTCCCGTCATCACCGTTGACTCCGACGCGCCCGAGAGCAAGCGCCTGTTCTTCATCGGCACCAATAACTACCAGGCGGGCGTGATGGGCGCCAAAGTAGCTGCCGCCCAGATGCGCGGCAAAGGCAACGTGGTCATCTTTACCATGCCGGGACAGGCGAACCTGGATGAGCGCTTGCGCGGCTATCGCGACATCTTCGCCTCTTATCCGGGACTGAAAATTGTGCGCTTAGTGGACATTCACGGCGATCCGCGGGTGGCTTTCGATACCACGGAACAAATCATCGGCCAGAAGAATGAGAAAGTTGATGGATTTGTTTGCCTGGAGGCGCTGGCCGGCAAAGAAGTGGGCGAGGTGCTCGAACGCTATCACGTGACCGGCAAGACCGTGGTGGCCATGGACACCGACCCCGACACGCTGGATTGGATCAAGAAAGGCGTGATCGCCGCCACGGTGGCGCAGAAGCCGTACACCATGTCCTTGGTTGGCCTGGAGATGCTGGACGACTTGTACCACCACAAGCTGCGATCGCTGCAGCAGAACTGGGCCGAAGACCCGTTCTCACCCTTGCCCGCGTTTGTGGACACCGGCGCCACCCTGATTGACAAGAGTAACGTGGACGCGTTCATCAGTGCGCAGAAGTCTGCGACGGGCAAGTAAAGCTACGGGCAGAACAGGCCGGACAAGCCGTTGCAGGCAACCTCTCTGCCAATCATCGTCAGGATCGCCTTACCCAATTTTCGGGCGAGGCTTAACTTCTTGCTTCTCCCGCGCCCAAATCAGGCGGCTACTTCGCCGGTCATCATTTCGTCCACGTAGCACCACATCCACTTTTCGCCCGGCTCGATGGAACGCATCAGAGGATGCCGCGTGGCATGAAAGTGTTTGGTAGCGTGCTTGTTCTTGGAAGAGTCACAGCAGCCCACGTGGCCGCATTCCAGGCACATGCGCAGGTGGACCCAGGTGTCGCCCGTCTTCACACAGTCCTCGCAAACGTGTTTATTGGTGGCGGTCACGCGGATCTGATTGAGGTGAGTGCACTCAGAAGCCATATCTTCGTCTCCTCGCCGGCTAAGCCGCGGCAGGCATTTCAAGGGCGTTACGGTCCCAGCGGGCAAGGTTAGCGCCCGCTTCGTAGGTGCTTTGCAGAAAATCCAGCAGCACGCGCCGGGGCGACTCGGCGGCGCGCACATCATCGTACATCAGCAGAAACTCCCGCAGTTGTGGATCATAGAAAGCGGCGCCGGGCTGCACGCGCGCGGCCGAATATCCTTCGGGCTCCGGAACCGTATAGGAATAGAACGCGGGGCCGCTCACGCTGCCGCCGCCGGGCCAGAAACCGGCGCTGATCACCTCATGCGAATAAGCTTCGCGGGTGATGGCGTCGGCGCCGGGCCGCTCCGGCGCTCGCCTCCCGTTAAAGCGGCTTACCGCCAGATCGAAGCTGCCCCAGAAAAAATGCACCGGGCTGCATTTGCCCAAAAAGTGAGAGCGGAATTCCATAAGAATGTTGTCTACGGTCACCAGGATGCGCCAGAACCGGTTGGCGTATTCGGGATCGTAGGCGGCGTGCACGGTGTCGCGCTCGAAGGGAATAGGGTTGGGAATCTCGCAGGGTTTAGTGTTAATCCGGACCGGCAAGCCAAGTGATGCCAGATGCGCCATAAGTTCGCCGTGGAAGTCGGCCACCGCCACCGGCCGGAGTCGCAGATGGTCCACCTTCCCGTCACTGGTCGTGACCACCAGATTGTGTTCGATGAAATCGAACTGGATTTCAAAGGTCCGCTGTCCGTAAGGAATGGGCGAAGTAGTGAGGCCGCGCGAGTTCACGTAGAGCGGAACGTTCCACCAGTGATTCAGTTTGGGCGTCAGCTGCAGGCGGACTTTGCCCACCATCTGCGTCCACATATGCAGGGTAGCGTAAGTATCCTTCCATACGTCCAGAGGAAGCGCTGGCCACGCCCGCTCACGTTCACGCTCGTCCAGGCGATCTGACATAAGAACCTCTCTTCTGGTAATTCTCGTTGCGGCAGTCACTATCATGCACCTCAGGTTCGTTCTCTGCCAACCCAGCGCTGCCGAATTGGCAGCCATGCCCAGCGAACCAAGCCATACACTGCCCACGCTTCGATCTCCGCTGGCGATGGCGATAGCCAGGTGGCAAAATAATGGCGTTCCGCAATTTACATCGGCTCCCGACATTTTGCTGGAGGTAGTCCGGGCGCAAGCCGAGTCCCGGGAGCATGTCTTTCTCGGCGTATAAGGTCGGTGGGCGCCATCGCGAGTACTGCCAGTGCCCCATGTGCGGGGAGGGCGCTGGAAAACACACTCTGGGCTGCGTCTGCCCGGCCTGTGGCTCCCTGGGAGGCACTCACGACGCTCAATGCCGCTGTCCTTTCTGCAACAACACCAATGCGGAGCACCACAAGGCGTGCCGCTGCCCCAGATGCGGCGAGATTGGCTGAGTTGCGTCCAAGGCTTTACAAATCTTTACAGGAGCGTAACAAACCTTTACGCCCCTGCTGAGGCGGATGTGTTTACCTATCTCGAGCTTAGCGTTGAACAAGGAAAGCACAGAGCAGCTTCCTTGACGCCAGGCGATGTTGTGGAGGTCACGGCAGAGCTCTCGCCTGGAGTTTCTGGCAGTGAAATAGATTAAAATTGCTCCAGGCGTCACCATCAGTGGGGCTGTTGCAACACCTGCAACATTCAGTAACGCGGAAAGCATCTGACTCCGCGCCGACAGTGTACGATCCGTTCGCTTTCAGCAATTGTAATTAAATTCTGCACGGTCGCGAGGCCGCAACCTTCATGCTCGGTCACTTGCTCCTGTTGGGCTCCATTGTTGGCCTGCTCAGTTGCACCGTTTTCCTGATCTTGCTGGCCGGCGCTTGTGTTCGATTCAGGAGCCGTCCGCTGCCGGCCGGGGTTGCCGGGTCTGGGCCACCGGTAAGCCTGCTGAAGCCGCTGCATGGCCTGGAACCCGCATTAGAAGCCAATCTGGAGAGTTTTTTTCGCCAGGACCATACCCACTACGAAATTATTTTTGGTTGCCGGCAGGAGAGCGATCCCGCCCTCGACGTGGTTCAAGCGGTTCGCCGCCGCTATCCGCAAGTTCCAGTGAGAGTCGTTTTTTCCGGCGAGCCTGATCGGCCCAATGCCAAGGTCTGTTCTCTCGAGAAGATGGCTGAAGTCGCCGCCTCCGATTATCTGGTCATCAGCGACAGCGATGTCCGGGTCACGCCTCAATACCTGCGCGAAATAGTCCGGCCGCTCGTGCAGCCAGAAGTTGGAATGCTGACCTGCCTCTACCGTGGCGTGCCCAGCGGCGGCCTGTGGTCGCGCCTGGAGGCGCTGGGGATGTCGGTGGAGATGACCGCTGGCGTAGTGGTGGCCGACATGCTCGAAGGCTTGAAGTTTGCTCTTGGCCCCACCATGGCCATCCGCCGCGATGTGCTTGAAGAAATCGGCGGCTTCCACGTCCTGGCGGAATACTGTGCCGATGATTTCGTCCTCGGACAGCGGGTGTTTGAAGCGGGCAAGCAGGTAGTGCTTTCTCAGTACGTAGTGGACCATGTGGCCGTCCATCAGCGCTGCCTCGCCTCGCTGCAGCACCAGGTGCGCTGGATGAAGAGCACGCGTTTTTCGCGTCCCAAGGGCCACGTCGGGACGGGTTTGACCTTTGCCATGCCCTTCGGCTTGCTCGGACTGCTGGCCGGCATTGTCATGGGTGATCCTCTGCTCGGGTTGGCTCTGCTTCTTTATGCCGCTCTGAACCGCATGACGGAAGCGATGCTGGCGGGTTGGAGCGTCGTGCGCGACCCGCTGGCCTTGCGGTACTTCTGGCTCTATCCCGTTCGCGACCTGCTGGGGTTTTTCCTGTGGTGCGCCAGCTTTTTCAATACCAGCATTGTGTGGCGCGGAGAACGTTACCAGTTGCAGCCTGGCGGCAAAATGGTTCGGGAAGCCGAAGCAGAGGAACTGGCCGCCGCTTCAGAGACGGTTGCTGTAGACGAACTTGCCTGAAACTTCCGCCACCACATACTTGTAGGGGAGTAAACTGTCCACCTGCTTCTTCTCGTAAGGCGGCACGAACAGGAACACTCGCCCGCTGCCGTTCCACTTGTGTAACAAGTCGCTGTCTTTCAGGAATATTTTTGGCGCATCCGGGAACGTTGACCCGAACCACATGGAGGTCGTGCGCCCGTTGACCAGTTCAATGGGCTGGCGCAGGTAGAAGAGCAGGGAAGAGCCGAAGGCCTGGTCGCCATAAATCATCACCTCGTCACCCGGCTTCTCTTGCGCGACGATTTTCTCGGCCAACACCTTGGAAGAAAGATACGGCCCGAAGCGGGCGAGGGCGATATGTGCGGCAAACAAGAGCAATGCCATGCCTGCGGCCAGCGCCCAGGTGGCCTGCCGGGGACGGCGGCGCAGGCGCAGCAGCAGCGAGAGCAGGGGCGCAACTATAAGCGCCAGCACAGCCAGAATCGCGGGCAGCCGCAGGGCGGCAAACGACTCCGCGCTCAGGTCGAGGGCGTGCGACATGGAGAGCGTGTCTTCCGCCATGCTGTGCTTGGCCAGCACCGTGCCAATATCGGGCGCAAAGGGAAGATGGCGGGAATACCACAATCCGCCCACGAGCGCGCTACCCGCCAGCAGCCCGACGATGGCAATAGCGCCCGAGGAGCTGAGAACCAGCGGGCGGCCGGCAGCTTGCTCCTCATCCCGCGCCAGCGCATCCGCCAGCAGAAGCAGCAACGGCAGATACGCAGGAAAGGTGTAGTACTCCTGGTTGGTGGAGATGGCGAAGAACACCAGCACCAGCCCCGCCCAAATCCAGCATAGGAGGCGGGTCCGCGCGGCAAGACGCCGCTGAGCATCTGCCGCGGCCGCACTCCGCTGCTTCACATCCTGAATGGCGTTGCGGACCAGCGACGGCAAGTAGAAGGTCCAGGGAAACAGCCACACCAGGTGCAGGCTCCAGTAAAGCGCCGCCGGCAGCTTGTTGTAGTCCTTGGGATAGCGCTCGCCCAGAAAGCGCAGGAAGTGCTCGTTGACGAAATAGAACCAGAAGAAGCCGCGGTTACGCAGACCAGCCAGGATGTGCCAGGGCGCGGCAATGGCAAGAAACAGCGCCAGGCCGGAGAAGAGGCGAAATTCCCGCCAGCGCCGCCACTCGCCGGTTATGGCCAGGTAGATAACCGCTGGCACGCCCACAAAAACCAGCGCCACCAGTCCCTTGGTGAGCACCGCCAGCGCCACGCTGGCGTAGCCGGCATACCAGCGCCACGCGGCCGGGGAGAACTCCAGCGCGGTGAGCAGAAAGTAGAGCGAGGCCGCAATCAGCAGGCTGAGCAGGACATCAGGAATAAAAATGCGTGTGAACAGGTACACGCCCGCGCAGGTCAGCACAAACAACCCGGCGTAGGTACCCGTGCGCTCGCCAAAAGCATGCCGGCCCCATACAAGTCCCAGCCATGCCAGCAGCAGCACCGATAGGGCTGTGGGCAGGCGGGCAGAGAACTCGTTGATTCCGAACAACCGTAAGCTCCCAGCCACCAGCCAGTAGGGAAGCGGCGCCTTTTCCAGGTAGCGAATGCCATTCACGTGCAGGGTGACGTAGTCGCCCCGCGCCAGCATCTCCCTCGCCGCTTCAGCATGGGTGGAATCGGCGTCGTCCAGCAGGGGAGGCGAGAACACCGAACCCAGGTAAACCACGGCAAAAATGATCCCCAGCAGGATCAGGACGCGGCTGGCAGAACCGGTTGTGGCCGGCTGTTCCGTACGGAGCGCCGGGGCGGCGGGCGAGCTCAAGATGAAATGGTCCTCGCGGATTCGCGCTGGATTTGCTACAGGATATTACACTTGCGCCCGACAGCAAAACGCAGCTCACTTACGCCCGAGGCTTGGTTTTCTCCCACACACCCGGTACTCACCTCTGGCGCCCCTTTGCTGCTGCTTGTGATTTTCCTGGCTGTCACCAGCTCTCTGCAATGCATCTGTAAGGAGGATGTTAGCGTTGAATGTAAACGCATCGAGGTAGGCAGGCGATGGCCAAACGAAATTGGACGTGGCGGATTTTAGAATCTCTTCTCCTGGTCGCGGTGCTGATGGGAGTGTCGGGATGTAACAAGCTCAAAGCGCGCTCCGACCTCAACAAAGGCGTGCAAGCCTACAAGAGCGCCAAATACGACCAGGCCATCAGTTTTTTTAAAGATGCAGTCGAGCTCGATCCCAGCCTGGTGAACGCCCGCCTTTACTTGGCCACCGCCTATGCCCAGCAGTTTGTGCCGGGTGTGGACAGCCCGGACAACAACAAGAGCGCGGAGGGGGCGATTGACCAGTACCAGCAGGTGCTCAAGCTGCAGCCGGCGCGCGAGCAGCAAATCAACAGCCTGAAGGGAATCGCCTATCTCTACTTGCAGATGAAGAAATTCGACCAGGCTAAGGAGTACTACCGCAAAGCCATTGACCTCGATCCTAACGATCCTGAACTCGACTACTCCATCGCCGTCATTGACTGGACCCAGGTTTACCAGCCGCGCATGCAACTCTGGGCTGAGCAGGGACTGAAGCCCACCGACGAACTCAAGTCGGCAAAGGCCTGCCAGCAGCTGAAGCAGTCCAACGAAGACAAGGTCAATGAGGGACTGCAGTTGCTGGAGAAGGCGGTCAAGATGCGGCCCGAATATCCGGATGCCATGGCCTACCTGAACCTGCTCTACCGGGAAAAGGCTCACATTGACTGCGGGGATCCAGAGGCGCGCCAGGCCGACCTCAAGACGGCCGATGGCTGGGTGGATAAATCCATTTCCACGCGCAAGGAGTTAGAAGCCAAGCAACGCGGGCCGAATGGCATCACTGTGCCTTCGCATCAGTGAGAAAGCCTCAAAACCTGCCACAGAGACACGGAGGCACAGAGAACTAAGGTGTCATGAACCGTGCGCCGACCTTTGTGGCGCGGGCGTCCCCGCCCGCATGCTAATTCTGGCGGTGGGACGCCGCCAAGTCAGCCGGCGAGACGCCGGCGCTACGGCGACGGGCGTCATGCTGAGGCCCTTTAGGGTCGAAGCATCTCGCGGACACCCCCACCCGCTTTCATGCGCGTAGGCAGTTGAAGGGCATCTCGCGTGCAGCAGCTGATTGATCCCCCTTGCGCAATAACTTCCACAGAACTGTGATCCTCTTTAAGCTTCGCAGTACAATCGCCAGTTTCCTGGGAGGTTCCCCGTGGCATGGCTATTGATGCTGCTGTTGTTGGCTGCCGCACCCGTTTTCGGTCAAACTCCGGCACCGGTGCGGGTGATCGCTTTTGGCGCCCATCCTGACGACTGCGACCTGCGCGCCGGAGGTCTGGCGGCCAAATATGCCGCCCTGGGTTTTAAGGTGAAGTTTGTTTCGGTGACCAACGGCGATGCCGGCCACCAATCCATGGGCGGCGGGCCGCTGGCAAAACGCCGCCGCGCGGAAGCGCAGGAGGCGGCGCGCCGCATCGGCATCGAATACGACGTCCTCGACAACCACGATGGCGAACTGCTGCCCACGCTGCCGGTGCGCAACCAGATCATTCGGGAGATTCGAGAATGGAAGGCTGATGTCGTGCTGTCGCCTCGGCCGAATGATTATCATCCCGACCACCGCTACACCGGCGTGCTGGTACAAGACGCCGCATATATGGTCACCGTGCCCGACCTGGTAACCGATGTTCCCGCGCTGCGCAAGAATCCCGTGTTCCTGTACTTCTGGGACCAGTTCACTCAGCCGCAGCCCTTCCGCCCCGACGTCGTGATTTCCATTGACGAGGTTTACCAGAAGAAGCTTGATATGCTGGACGCGCACGTTTCCCAGTTCTACGAATGGCTGCCCTGGCATGACGGCCTGCTGGACCAGGTTCCCAAGGATCCCGTCACGCGCAAGCAGTGGCTGGCGACGCAGCAGCCCGATAAAGTTCTGCCCGAGTGGCGCCCGGCGCTGCAGAAGCGCTATGGCACGTCTGCCGCCAACGTCAAGCACGCCGAAGCCTTCGAAATCACGGAATACGGCCGCCAGCCAAGCGAGGAGGAAATCCGCAAGCTGGTTCCGTTTTTTCCGGCAAAGTAATAGCGCGCACGACACATATCTCGCAGGACTACAATTTCGGCATGAGTCCGGAGCCGCCCGCCTTCCGCAAACCAAGCGCCGGAGAGCGCTTCTTTAATCGCGCCTTTGGCCTGATCGTGGGATTGGGCCTGGGATTGCCGCACAACTACCTGGTGCAGGTGCGGGGGCGGAAAAGCGGCAAGATTTATTCCACGCCGATTGACCTGCTGGAACTCGACGGCAAACGCTTCCTGGTGGCGCCGCGCGGGCGGACGCAATGGGTGCGCAACGCCGAAGCCGCCGGCGAGGTGATGTTGAAGAAGGGAAGGACGCAACTGCATTACCGCATTCGCCCTATCCCTGATGCGGACAAGCCCGAACTGCTCAAGGCGTATCTGGACCGCTTCAAAACCACCGTGCAGCGCTACTTTCCCGTGCCTGCCGGCTCGCCGCCACAGGCCTTTGCCGAGGTTGCAGAGAACTACCCGGTCTTCGAATTGCTCCCCAAATAATCGCCACTCCAGAGTGTGTGCATAGCCGCAACTCAATCTTTAGGGTAGAGGCGTTGCTTGCAACGTCTCCCAGCAATCAAACAATGTGAGACGTAACAAGTTACGTCTCTACCAATGGCGCTCTGCTACTTCATGGTGAACAGCGCATTCACGTGCGCGGTAACCGTAATCTTCTGTGGGGTGAATTGTTCCGTGGGCGCCGGCGCCGCCATGGCCGCGCCCATTGCCTGGCGCATCATGGGGGCAACCACCCGCACCTGCTCGAAGGTGTCCACGGAGGCATAGGAGAGTTCGCCCAGGGTCCTCTGCGCGGCGCGGGCAACCGTCGCGCCTTCCTCGCGGGCGCGCTGATAGGCATCTTCGGTAGCTTTCAATTTCGCGGCATCTATGTTTTCCAGCGTGTAGCTGACGCTCTGGTTGGCGGTGACATCCAGGTCGGAAATTTGCGAAACAATCGGAGCAACTTTAGAGAAGTCCTTCAACTTCACCGAAGCGCTGCTGTTTACGCGGTAGGCGATGAGCTTGCGCTTGGGACTGCGGTAGTCATAAACGGGGTCCAGGGAAAAAAAGCTGATCTCGGCGGTTTTGGGCTCGATGCCGCTGGAGCGCAGAATCTGGCGAATCTGCTCGGCGGCGCGGCTGGCCCGCTCATAAGCCGCCCTGGCCGTTTCCTCCTGGGCGGAAATGTTGAATTGCACCAGCGCCGTGTCAGGCGCGGTTTCATACTTGCCATCCGCGCCTACGTAGATGGTGTTGGGCTGCGCCGTTACCGCCGGGTGCTCCTGCGCCACCGCCGTCGCACCCAGCACAAGCGCAAGCGCGAATAGGACCGAGAGCCTGCTGGTCATACGAGGCCCCTCATTTCTTCCAGCCGATTCCGAGCGCACCGCTTGCGCTTCAGCTGGAAGGGTCATTCTAGTGCACGGGCACCTGCAGCGGACGGTCCAGCCGCACCTCGAGCATTTGCCCCTTGTTGAGTTTCAGGCTACGGTCGGTCAGCAACCCTGCTCCCAGGCCCGCGCCGCCGCCCACGCCCGCGCCAATAGCGGCTCCGTGGCTTCCGCCTGCCACCACACCGCCCAGCGCGCCCACGCCGGCCCCGATGGCCGCGCTTTCGATCATTCGACCCTTGCTGGGCCCCTTGCGCTCGATCTCGCCCTCCGCACTGGGCTGTTTTACCCCATGCTCGCCTGGCACCCCCGTCACCGTGGCCACCAGCGGCATCCAGCCATGCTGGGTCTCAATCTCGTCGAAACTCAGCAGCAGACGCGCGTGTAAGCCCTTGTCAACGGAACTGACATGTCCCTTCACCTTTTTTCCCCGCGGAATCGCCAGCCCGCCAGGCGCAGCCAGGTCTTCCGCCAGCTTGGCCTGGAAGTGCTTGCCTGCCTTGACCTTACCGGTATCCAGCTTGTCGTTCAGACGAACCATGAACCTGGTTCCGGTAGGAATGGCGTTGGATGGGGCGGTTGTCGTGGCCGGCAACGACTGGTTGAGGGTTTGTGCCGCCACCAAGCCGCAAAAGAGCAGGCAACAGCATCCCACGCGTAAAGCGA
>Ga0075425_100004993_pt1 | contig 13741 bp, 12 predicted proteins | sample SoiMethybrSBSTD4_FD_75300 | JGI IMG/M metagenome (GOLD analysis project Ga0075425, IMG submission 75300) | Bulk soil microbial communities from a Populus tree surrounding site in Tennessee, USA - Soil MetaG P. TD hybrid SBSTD4 | ecosystem: Environmental > Terrestrial > Soil > Tree plantation...
ATCCGAGCGCGCAGGGCTGCACGATCGCGATTTCCGGAACGGCCGACGAAGTCGCCGAGCTCGGCTGGCTGCACGCGAAGCTGCAGCACGCGCACAAAGACGACGAAGAGAAGGGCATCAAAGATTGGATTCGCTCGAACGCAGAGCCGGCGAACGACTGAATTTTATCGCCGTCGATTCAAGCGTCTCCACTTGTCTGTAGGAAAAAACGGCTGAGGCTGCATCCCGCCGCCGGATCATTCTTTGGAGTAGATCGCGGCGGCGGCGCGGACGCCGGATTCGCGGACTTTAAAGCCTTCGCCGAGGAGGCACTTCTCCAGCGCCGCGAGCAGCAGGAAGACGTTGTTCGCAGTGCTGCCCGAGCCCATCAGGCCGACGCGCCACACGCGGCCTTTCAACGTCCCGAGCCCGCCGCCGACCTCGATATTGAATTCGTCCAGCAGGCGGCGCCGCACGCGCGCGTCGTCGACGCCGTCGGGAATGCAGACGGTGTTGAGCGTCCAAAGGCGCTCATCCGGCGCGACGTGCATTCTGAGCCCCATCGCTTCGACGCCGGCGACGAGCGCGCGGTGATTGAGCTCGTGGCGCCGCCGGCGCGCCTCGAGCCCCTCCTCTGCGACGATGCGCAGCGCCTCGCGCAGCGCGTAGTTCATCGTGATCGGCGCCGTGTGATGGTAGGTGCGCTCGCTGCCCCAATAGTTGGCGACCAGACCGAGATCGAGATACCAGCTCGCGGGCTTCGCCTTGCGGCTTTTGATCTTCGCGACGGCACGCTCGCTGAACGTCACCGGCGACAGGCCCGGAGGAGAGGAGAGCGCCTTTTGCGTTCCCGAGTAGCAGCCGTCGATGCCGTGGTGGTCGACGGCGACGGCGTGCGCGCCGAGGCTCGTGACCGCGTCGACGATGAGAAGCCCGCCGCGCTCGTCGGCGACCTCGCGCAGCGGCGCGAGCGGCTGGAGCGCGCCGGTCGAGGTCTCGGCCTGCACGGCGAAGAGCGCATTCGCGCGCGAGCCCTTCCAGGCCGCGCGCACTTTGTCGATATCCATCGTGCGCCCCCACTCGGCTTCGACGCGCACCGGCTTGGCGCCGAGCCGCGTCACCATGTCGCACATGCGCTCGCCGAAGTAGCCGTTGACGCAGACCACGATCTCGTCGCCCGGCTCCAGCAGATTCGCGACCGTCGCCTCCATGCCCGCGCTGCCGGTGCCGGAGACCGGGATCGTCAGGCGGTTCTCCGTCTCGAACACGTAGCGTAGCAGCGTTTGAATGTCGTCCATCAGCCGCAAGAAAAGCGGATCGAGATGGCCGAGCACCGGCGCCGCCATCGCGCGCATCACGCGCTCGTCGACGGGGCTCGGCCCGGGGCCGAGAAGAATCCGCCGCGGCGGGTTGAATTCGGGGAGTGCGGGTCTGTCGAAGGGCATGAAGTCTCCTTTGGGCTGCTACCGCATGTCGGGTCGCCTAGACAGCCAGAGATTTTTTCTTCGAAAGACGACGCCGTAGAAAATTAGCAAGGCGGCCCATATTAACATAGGTTGTTGACGAAAGCCTGAAACAGCGCCTTCTCATTCTTGCGGGCCATCCTGCCGGGTGTTATGTAGCTTAGTCGCCCCTATCGGAAGCCTTTTTATGACCCGCCGGCAAAAAAAATGGCTGATCATCGCCGCGGCGGCGATCGCCCTGTTCGTCATCTTTATCTCCGTTCTGCCGGAGATCGTCCGCAGCATCGCCCTCAAGCAGATCGCCGCCGCAACGCACCGCACCGTGGCGATCGAAGACATCGACATCAATCTGTTCACGCGCCGCATCGCGATCAAGAATTTTCGACTCTCCGACCGCACGCGACCCGACGCGCTCGTTCAATTCAAAGAGCTCTCGACGAAGTTCTATTACACGCCGCTTTTCTCCAAGAACCTGCGGCTCGCGGAGTTGAATGTCGTCGCTCCATACTGGGGCATTGCGCGCACGGGGCCGTCGGAGTTCAATTTCTCCGATCTCATTCCGCCGCCTGAAAAGGAGGAAAAGGAGAAGAAAGAAAGCGGCATCACTTTCACCATCGACCGCTTCAAGCTGAGCGACGGCGCGCTCGTCCTCGACGACCAGGTCGTCCAGCCGGCGCGCGCGTGGAAGGCGGAAGGGCTCAACTTCGAGGTCGAAAACCTCTCGACGCGCAAAGACGGCCCGGCGGGCCGCGCGACGATCAACCTGACGCTCGCCGGAACGCCGATCTCGCTGAACGCGTCCGACCTTCATCTCACGCCGCAAAACGGCCGCGCCGCTGTGAAGTTCGAGGGCTTCGATCTCGCGCTGCTGCTGCCGTACGTTCCCGCCGACGCGCCGGCGACGCTCAAAAGCGGCCACTTGAGCGCGGCGCTCACGCTCAATTACGGCGGCCAGGGGGCGGTCCAACTCGACGGCGACATTCGTTTCAAGACGCTGGCTGTGCTCCAGCAAGGAAAACAGGAGCCGTTTCTCGCTGCGCCGGAGCTCGACATCAAGCTGAAGGACATTCAGATGAAGGGCGGCGTCTTCAACATCGCCGGCGTCGAGGTGGCGGGCGATCCGACGGTCACCGATACGAGCCTCACGCCCGCGAACACTTTCGACCTCAAGCAGCTGAAAGTCGCCATGCAGAAGCTCACCTGGCCGCAGACGGAGCCGGCGAGCGTGCAGGTTGCCACGCAGCTGCCGCAGGGCGGCGCGCTCGAAGTCGGCGGCACAGTGCTCCTAAAGCCGGTGAAAGCCGATCTCAAAGTCGTCGTGAAGAACGCCGACCTCTCCGCGTATCAGCGCTACCTGCCCATCTCGGCGCCTTTAGCCGGCCGCGCCGATGCGGACTTGGACGTGAATGCGACGATGGAAGGCGGAATCCAGGCCGCCGCGCGCGGTAAAGCGAGCGTCAGCAGCGTCGCGATCGGCCCGAAAGGCGCGCCGCTGGTTTCCGTCCAGCAGGCGAGCGTGACCGCGATCGACGTGCGCTGGCCGGAGCAGATCAAGGTCGGCCAGGTGCGCGTCCGCAGGCCGTACGCGTTCATCGAGCGCAAGGCCGACGGCACGCTCCCGCTCCGCGCCGTCTTTGCGCCTCCGGGGGCAAAAGGGGAGACGAAGCCGGCCGCGCCGGCGGCGACTCCCGTCGCGGCGAAAACGCCCGTCCCTGCCGAGGCGAAGGCGCCGGCGCAACCCGCCGAGGCCAAGCCGCCGGTAAAGCCCGGCGCGGCGCAGAAGAAGCCCGCCATCGAGATCGCCGACATCACCGTCGATGAAGGCAACGCCCGCTTCACTGACCGCACCGGCGAGCCGCCTTACAGCGACGAGCTTTCGCGCCTGGCGATGAACATCAAGGGCCTCAGCAACGCGCCCGGAAAAAAAGCCACGCTCAAGCTGCAGAGCGTCATCGGCGCGACCGGGGCGCTCGAGCTTCACGGCGACATCGCGCCGCTCGGGGACACGCTCTTTGTCGATCTCGACGGCGAGCTGAGAGACTTTTCCATCCCGCGCACCAACCCGTACACGAGCCGCATTCTCTCGTGGATCGCGCGCACCGGCCAACTCGGAACCAAGCTTCACTTCCGCCTCGACGGCGACAAGCTCGACGCGAAAAGCGAGATCGTCGTCGGCCGCCTCGATCTCGTGAAAGCGAGGGAGGACGATCAGGTCAAGGACAAGATCGGCCTGCCGCTGGGACTCATCGTCGCGCTGATGAAGGATTCGCGCGGCGAGATCCGCGTCAACGTGCCCGTTTCGGGAAGCCTGAGCTCGCCGCAGTTTAGTTTGAGCGAGGCGATCTGGACCGCGGTAAAAAACGTGCTGGTAAATGTCCTCGCCGCGCCCTTCAAGCTGATCGGCCGCATGTTCACCTCCGGCGACAAGATCACCGGCTTCTCCGTCGATCCCATTCCCTTCGATCCGGGGAGCGTCGCGATCGGACAGAAGGCCGACGGCCAACTCAAGCAAATGGGCGAATTCATGCGTGGCTCGCCGGGCGTCCGCCTCGGCTTGTCGGGTGTCGTCAGCGATCCGGACATAGCGGCTTTGAAGACGCAGGAGGTCACCGCGCGCATTCAGCGCTACCAGCGCGAGCAGAACATTGGCGACCTCAATTCGGCTGCGCAGCGGTTTTTCCGCCAGCGCTTCGCGAACATCAAGCCGCCGGAAAACGTCGAGGGCATCGTCGCCGTGCTCCGCGACATCGAGCCGGCGCCCGACGAGGCGGCTAAAAGGCTCGCGGCGCGCCGCGTCGAGGCGGTGCGCGACCGCTTGACCTCGACCGGCACGGAAGCGCAGCGGCTGGAATCGGAAGAAAAGCCCGCGCCGCCGAGCGTCGAGGGCGACGGGCGCGTCGAATTTACCATCCTGCCGTGAACCTGGCGTCGCTGATTATCGCCGGCGCCGGAGTGCTCGCGAGCGCCATCGCGGCTGCGTATGCTGCCAAAGACGCGAGGCAAGCGTGGATGCTGGGGCTCGCCGCGATATTTCCCGCATGGCTCGTCGCGTTTCTCACCCTCGTCGATCCCGCTTCGCGCAGCGCGGTCGACGTGCCGCTGCCGCCGCGCGCGCTGCTGTCTTCCGGCGCCGGCTTGCTCGGCGTGATTGCGACGGATTATTGGCTGAGAAAAGCTGAATCGAGACCGACGGTGGTTTTCGCCTGGCTCGTGGGTTGGATTGCGCTCGTCCCCGCGTGGTTAATCGCGGCGCTGGGATAATTTTTTTACTGTCCCGTTACTTCCGCCACCAGCGTCACCGACGAGCGCACGTCGACGCTGCCGCTCTCGATCGGCGTCGGCGCCTGTCCGAGCGTATCGGCGCCGGCGCGCATGCTGCGCATGATCGGCTGAACGGAGCGCTCGTTCTCCGTTACGGACATGACGCGCACGATCTTTACGCCCAGCGCTTTGGCGACGTCTTCGGCTTTCTGTTTCGCCTTCGTCGTCGCGTTGCGGAGCGCTTCGCGTTGCGCTGCGTCTTGGTCCTTAAGCGTAAAAACCAAGCGCTGAACGCGATTGGCGCCTGCCGCCGTGGTGGCGTCGATTAACCGGCCGACGTCCTGAATCGACGCCATTTTCACCTGCACGACGTTTGTAGCCGTGTAGCCCACGATCTCGGGTTTGCCGTCCTTCGGATAGCGGTAGGTCGGCGTCACCGAATAGCCGACCGTCTTCGTCTGATCGCCGGCCTTGATGATTTTTTTGACCTCGGCGATCACCGCGGCGAGCCTGGCGGCGTTGTCCTTCGCCGCCTGCGCGGCGGTCTTTGCCTCCGCGACGACGCCGATGTCGATCTCGGCCTGATCCGGCTCGACGGAAATCAACGCTTCGGCGCTGACGGTGATCGATGGGACGCGCGGCGTAACCTCGAGCTGAAGCTGCTGAGCGTGAGCGAAAACAGGAAAGAACAAGCCGATGACGGCGGCAATGATGGTTCGCATGGCGCTATTTTGTCCCCCAATCGAGAGTGTTTGCAAGCGCGTAAATAGACATTTGGGGTCGCTTCCGGTAGATTCGAGACTCGACATGCGTACGGCCTCCCCGTCCAATCCGATTTCCGAGGCGCTGTGACGAGCGTCTCGTTTCTCGGCGCCGCCGGCACCGTGACCGGCTCGCGCTTTCTCGTCGAAGCCGACGGCCGGCGCGTGCTGATCGACTGCGGCCTCTTCCAGGGCAAATCCGATCTCAAGCAGAAAAACTGGGCGCCGGTGGGCGTCGATCCGAAAGCGCTCGACGCCGTCGTGCTCACGCACGCGCACATCGACCACACCGGCTACCTGCCGCGCCTCGCGCAGCAGGGCTTCAGCGCCCCCGTCTTTGCCACGCCGCCGACCAAGGCGCTGCTCGATATCATGCTGCCGGACGCCGGACGGCTCCAGGAAGAGGAGGCGCGCTTCGTCAACCAGGCGGGCTACTCGCGCCACAAGCCGGCGCTCGCGCTGTTTACCGAAGAGGACGCGCGGCGCGCGCTGCCGCTCGTGCGCCGCGCGCCGTTCGGCGAGAGCGTCGAGGTCGCGCCGGGATTTTCGTTCACGTTCCACCGCGTCGGCCACATCATCGGCGCGGGCTTCGTCGTCGTCGAGACCAAAAAACCCGGCGGTGGGACGCAGAGGATCGTCTTCTCCGGCGACGTCGGCAGAAAAAACGTCCCGATCCTAAAAGACCCCGAGCCGATCGCGAGCGGCGACTACGTCGTGCTCGAATCGACCTACGGTGACCGCCTCCACGGCGCCGAGAATCCCAAAGACGCGCTGGCGCGCGTCTGCGAGCGCGTCGTCAAGAGCGCGGGAATCCTATTGATCCCCGCTTTCGCCGTCGGCAGAACGCAGGAGGTGCTCTATCATCTGCGCTCGCTCCAACGCGAAGGGCGCCTCTCGCCGAGGCTGCCGATCTATGTCGACAGCCCGATGGCGATCTCGGCCGTCGATCTCTACTGCGAGTATACGCAGGAGCACGACTTCGAGATGCAGGAGCTGAAAAATCAGGAAGGCTGCCCAATCGAAGGCCCGTCGGTCCAGCTCGCGCGCTCGTCGGACGATTCCAAGCGTCTCAACAATCTTCGCGGGCCGGCGGTCATCCTCTCCGCCTCTGGCATGCTGAGCGGCGGGCGTATTCTGCATCACCTGGTGCGCCGGCTTCCCGATCCCGACACCGTGCTGCTCTTCGTCGGCTATCAGGCAGAGGGGACGCTCGGCCGGCGCATTCTCGAAGGCGCCAAGGACGTCCAGGTGCTCGGGCAATCGGTGCGCGTCGCCGCCCAGATCGAGGAAATCCCGTCGCTCTCCGCGCACGCGGATTCCAAAGAGCTGCTCGACTGGCTCGCCGACATTCCCGAGAAGCCGCGCGAGGTGTTTCTGGTTCACGGCGAGGATCAGGCGCGCAACGCCTTCGCCGACTCGATCCGGCAGAAGCTCGGCTTTCAGGTCTCGCTGCCCCGCCAGGACGAGCGGCGCGAGCTCGAGTGATGCGACTCAAAGATCTTCTTACGCTCCACTTCGCCGCAACCGACGACAACGATAAAAAAGTCTCCAAAACGCGCTGGGGCAAAACGCCCGGCGCGGACGAGGAGATTCGCTTTCTCTACGGCCCGCAGGAGCGGCGCCGCGAGCTCGTCCGCGCGATCAAAATTTTCTTCGAGTTCATGCGCGGCTTCCGCACGCTTCATTTCGTCGGCCCGTGCGTCACGGTCTTCGGCTCGGCGCGTTTCCGCGACGATCATCCGTACTACCGCATGGCGCGGGACGTCGGCGGCCGGCTCGCGCGCGCGGGATTTACCGTCATGACTGGCGGCGGGCCGGGCATCATGGAGGCGGCCAATCGCGGCGCGAAAGAGGCCGGCGGGCGCTCGATCGGCTGCAACATCGAATTGCCGGAGGAGCAGAAACCCAACCCCTATCTCGACAAATGGATCACCTTCCGACACTTCTACGTGCGCAAGGTGATGCTGGTGAAGTACTCCTACGCGTTCGTCGCATTGCCGGGCGGCTTCGGCACGCTGGACGAGATTTTCGAGACCGCCGTCTTGATCCAGACGGGCAAGATCAAGGAGTTTCCGCTGGTGCTCATGGGGCGCGAGTACTGGCGGCCGCTGCTGGAGTTCATGCGCGACCGGCTCATCAAAGAGGGGACGATCGACCCCGACGATACCGACCGCATCGTCGTCACCGACTCGCCGGAGGACGCGGTCAAGGCGATCACCGACATCGCGCTCGGCCGCTTCGGCTTGAGCTATCAGGCGCCGCGCTTCAAGCGCCGCTGGATCTTGTGGGAATAGAGTGCCGTCTGCTCTTTGAATGGAATATCGAGCTTCGCGTCTAACCCGGCAATCGGAGGTTACGCATGGCAACGACTGAAACGCCGCAGCGAACGCTCGCGGCGCTGATCCTCGGCATCTGTCTCGTCGTCGGGCTCGCGGCCGCCGGTTACTTCATCGGCAAGGGCGGGTCGCGTTTTAAATCGGACACGCGCACGGTTACGGTGAAGGGCCTGGTCGAGCGCGAGGTCAGGGCGGATCAGGCCGTTTGGTCGCTGCGCGTGCGGCGCGCCGGCGACGACCTGAAAGACACGCAGGCGAAAATCAGCGCCGACCGCGAGGCGGTCGTGGCGTTTCTCAAAAAGCAGGGCTTCAAGGAAGGGGAGATCGAGCCCCAGCCGATCGTTATCTTCGACAAACTCGCGCGGCAATATGGGCAGGCGCAGAACGAGCGGTTCCGCTACGTAGTCAGCGCCGCGGTCGATATCCGAACGCCGAGCGTCGATTTGGTGCGCTCCTCGCTCGGCGCGACCGACGAGCTGCTCAAGTCGGGTATCGTTCTCGACGGGGAAAACGAGGGGAGAGCGGCGAACCCGCGCTACGTCGTTTCAAAATTCAACGATCTGCGCCCGGAGCTTCTCGCCGAAGCGACCAAGAACGCGCGCAAGATCGCCGAGCAGTTCGCCGCCGACTCGGGCACGCGCGTCGGCAGCATCCGCTCGGCCAACCAGGGAACGATTCAGATTTTCGGCACCGACGGCAACGACGAATCGGCGCCGTACAGCCAGACCAGCACGCCGGCGAAAAAAATCCGCGTCGTTAGCACCTTCGAGTTCGAGCTCAAATGATGATTGTGTGCGGCTTCGGTGATCGGCTTCGATAGTTTCTTCCCAAAAAATACAGGTTGCCCCCATAGCGCCGCTCTTATAGGATAGGGTCAGGAGGTGAGTGATACTCCAATATCTATCTTAACGGCGCGCAAGAGGAGAAAAGCCCCGCTCGCGGCTTTTAATGGTATCTGCACCTCCGGGTTGCAGCGATTGCTCGATTCCACGACGTGACCCGCCCTCTTCCAATAGCTTAAAGGCGAATCGCCTTTAATCGTAAGGAGAGAACCATGAATCCTCTTTGGGTCCTCGCCATTCCTTTGGCGCTCGTCATTATTGGAATGGTATTGAACAGCATCGGCCTCTCATTCGACCAGCCCCCCAGTTCGAACGAGCAGGATCCCGGCAAGCGATTGGAAGCCGAAAGGCATGCCTATCAAAGTCTATTCAACGATCAGCGAAGGCGGGCTTTGACGCGGCAAAAAAGGGTCGGCCAGTACTGTTGGCTCGTGCTCATCGCGTTCATCGCTGCCTTTTGGTGGATGTACGCGGATACCGTAACCAAAGCCGCGGGGTGGAACCAGGTCACGACGATTCAGACGATGCCCGTGGCGGAAGGAAAAGATATGGTGCTGTCCGTGACGCTGCGCGACGGGAGCAACATCAAATACCTCGTTAAAGCGATGGCCGCCGGCGCTCCGGGGCAGGAGGGTCAAGACGGCTTCTCCAAGGACGCAGTGCCCGCGTGGGAAGTCTCGCGCTTGGGTACGGCGGTGAGCAGCGGCGCCCAAGCGTTGCCGCTCGGCGTTGCGCTTAAGATCGCCAACTAGCCGAGTGAACGAAGTTCGGGAGAAGGCGGCAGACGCCGCCTTCTCCCATTTTTTGATCCGGCCCCGCGTGCCGCGCCGCTGGACAAAACGTCCTATCGCCAGCTAGCTTTTGTACTTCTCGTCGAGCGCGTATTTTTCCTTGAGCCCGATAATGTCGTGGAAATCCTCGAACGAAATCAGCCGGTCCATGATCTCGTGCGTCGTGCCCGCGCGGCGGAGCGTCGAGTAGACGTTTTCGAGCGCGCGCGCCGAGGCATAGAGCGGGCCCAGCGGCCAGACGATCAATTGAAATCCCAAATCCTTTAATTCCTCAGGGCCCATTAATGGCGTAACGCCGCGCTCGATCATGTTCGCGACCAGCGGGCCGGGGACGCTGCGGCCGATCTCGCGCATCTCTTCCTTCGTGTTCGGCGCCTCGATGAAGACGGCGTCCGCGCCCGCTTCTTTGAACGCGCGTCCGCGCCGGATCGCCTCCTCGAGGCCGAGCGCCTGGCGCGCGTCGGTGCGCGCGACGATGAAAAAATCGTCCTGGCCGCGCGCGTCGATCGCCGCACGCAGCTTGTTCAAATATTCCTCCAGCGGCACGACCTGCTTACCCTTCATGTGGCCGCAGCGCTTCGGCCAGATCTGGTCCTCGAGGAACATCCCGGCGGCTCCGCCGCGGATGAGCTCGCGCACCGTGCGGATCACGTTGACCGCGTTGCCGTAGCCGGTATCGGCGTCGACGATCACCGGCAGCGGCGTGACCGAGCAGATGCGCTGCGAAGCCGCGAGCAGCTCGGTCTGGGTCAGCAGGCCGAAGTCCGGCTCGCCCAAAAATGTCGCCGATACGCTGTAGCCGGTGATGAAGATCACTTCGAAACCCGAGCGCGAGGCGATCTTCGCGCTCAGACAATCGTACACGCCGGGCATCACGAGCACGCCTTTTTGCTGCAACGCGTCGCGGATCTTTTGCGCCTGGGTCATAGGACCTCCCGCGGAATAGAAATTACTTCTCTTTTCCCCAGAACTTTCCGAGCCAGCTGCCCTCGTCTTTTTTCGCGACCTGGTCGATCTCTCCCGGATCGAGCCAGATGCCGCCGCAGCCGGTGCACTGGTCGATGGCGATCTTCTGAAAGCTGCGCTCTTTGAGCGGCTCGCCGCACTTCGGGCAGCGCATCGAGCAGATATGTTGCATCGATTGCTTCGATTCCTTGTCCTGTTTCGACTTGAGCTTCTCGATCAGCTCTTTCTCTTTCTTAACGAAATATTGATCTTCGAGAGCCTTCTCCCGCTCGTCCCATTTGTTGGCCATGGAGCCCTCCTTTCAGCGTTTTTACTAGAATAAGCGTGGCTAAACAATGCGCCGTCGACCAGCGGCTGCAGGTGTTTACCTTATTGCGCAAAGGCCTTCGACTGGTACGCTTGTAGGAGCTTTGAGGGAGGGACCCGATCCTTCCCGAAGGAGAGCGAGAAGCTCGACCGATGAAATATACCGTGGCGATATCCGGCTCGTATGGCGGCATGAACCTAGGCGACGAGGCGATCCTCGAGTCCATTTTAAGAGAGCTCCGGGCGTCGCTCGACGTCGATGTCACGGTGTTTTCGCATAACGTAAAGGACACCGAGCGGAGACATAAGGCCCGCGCGGTGCCGATCCGCGAGCTGCACAAGAACGAGGTGCTCGGAGAGCTCCGCAAGCTCGACCTGTTCGTTCTGGGCGGCGGCGGAATCCTTTACGACGACGTGGCGCAGATATTCCTGCGCGATGTTGTTTGGGCCAAGGAGCTGGAAGTCCCGGTAATGGTCTACGCCATCAGCGCGGGGCCGCTGAAGAGCGCGGAAGCGAAGCAGCTCGTGAGCCAGGCGCTGAACCGGGTCGATCTCATCACCGTCCGCGAGGGCGAGGCGAAGCGGATTCTGACCGACATCGGCGTCGACCGCGACATCGAGATCACGAGCGATCCGGCGCTGCTGCTTAAGCCGCAGAACTTCACCAAGGAGATGCTGAAGAAAGAGGGCATCAATCCCGACACCCCGCTCGTGGGCTTCTCTGTCCGCGAGCCCGGGCCGGCGGCGCCGGACCTGAACATCGAGCAGTACCACGCGATGCTGGCGAACGCCGCCGACTACATGGTCGAGCGCTTCGACGCACAGGTGCTTTTCGTTCCCATGGAAGGCGGCGAGAACAAGGACCCGCAGCACTCGCACGCGGTGATCGCGAAGATGGCGAACACCAAGCGCGCGAGCGTCCTCAAGGGGGAATACACTTCCGGCGAAGTGCTCGGCTTGATGAAGCACATGGCGTTCGCCGTCGGCATGCGGCTGCACTTTCTCATTTTCGCCGGCATTCAGAAGGTGCCGTTCGTGCCGCTTCCCTACGCGTCCAAGGTTTCCGGCTTTCTGACGGATCTCGAGATGCCGATGCCGCCGATGACCGCGCTGAATATCGGCAAGCTCTGCGCTTATCTCGACCGCTCGTGGGATCTGCGGCATCAGTCGAAAAAGCGCCTCGAGGAAAAAGTTCCGCCGCTCCAGGAACGCGCAAAGCGCACGAACGCGATGCTCTGCGAGCTTCTGCAGTCGCTCAAACCCGACCCGGTCGCGAGCGACGGCGCCGGAGAGGAAAACGCCGCGGGCAGTCAATAGCTCGCGGCTCCGCTCCGCCTGAAGCCCGGCTGTTGCTATGCCTCCGCTGGCCCGGCCTGAAAACCCCGCGATCATCGAACTTCCGCCGCGTCGCGCGCAGCTCGCCGCCGACGCCGACGTGCTCGTGGTCGGCGGCGGTCCGGCGGGCATCGGCGCCGCTCTCGGCGCCGCGGACGCCGGCGCGCGCGTCGTGCTCGCCGAGCGCTACGGTTTTCTCGGCGGCAACGCGACCGCGGCGCTGGTCATGCCGCTGATGTCGTTTCACACGCAGCACCCGCGCGCGGAAAAAAGAGGCTCGACCACGCTCTTTCCGACCGACCACGGGCGCGGCGAGCCGGTGATCGCGGGCGCCCTCACGAAATTTCTCGAGCGCCTGGTGAAAGCCGGAGGCGCGATCGCGCCGTCGCTGAAGACCGGCTACGTCGTGCCGTTCGATCCGGAAATCTTGAAGCTCGTCGCGCTCGACCTGCTCGACGAGGCGGGGGTGCGCTATCTCTTCCACGCGTTCGCGAGCGAGGTGATCGGCGAACGCCTCGTCAAGGGCGTCGTCTTCGAGACGAAGTCCGGGCCGCTTCTGATCCGCGCGCGCGCGGTCGTCGACGCGACCGGCGACGGCGATATCTCCGCGTACGCGGGCGCGCCGTACACCGTCGGCCGCGAGGAAGACGGGTTGGTCCAGCCCATGACGCTCATGTTCCGCATGACGGAATTCGACCGCGCGGCCTTCGACGCGTACGTCAAGGCGCATCCGAGCGAATGGCGCGGCGTGCACGGACTGTGGGATTTGGTGCGTCGCGCCACGGCGGAAGGGAAGCTCCATCTCCCGCGCGAGGACATCCTGTTTTTCGCGACGCCGCACGAGCGCGAAGTGAGCGTCAACAGCACGCGCGTCAATCGCGTGCTCGGCACCGACGTCTGGGACTGGTCGTGCGCAGAATGGGAGAGCCGGCGCCAGATGCGCGAGATCGCCGCCTTCCTGCGCGAGTGTGTGCCCGGCTTCGAGAAGTCCTATATCGTCCAGAGCGGCGTGCACGTCGGCGTGCGCGAGACGCGGCGGATCCGCGGCGACTACGAGCTCACCGCCGACGATATTCTGAGCGCGCGGAGGTTCCCCGACGTGATCGCGCGCAGCAGCTACCCCGTCGATATCCACAATCCCGAGGGCACCGGAACGATGCTGAAACGATTGCCGCCCGGCGAAGCATACGATATCCCGCTCCGCTGCCTGCTGCCGCAGAAGGTCGAAAATCTCCTCGTCGCCGGCCGCTGCATCTCCGGCACTCACGAGGCGCATTCTTCCTATCGCGTCATGCCGGTGTCGATGGCGACGGGGCAGGCGGCGGGCGTATGCGCCGCGCTCGCGGTGCGCCGCGAAAAGCCGTCGCGCGCCGTGCCGGTTGCCGAGGTCCAGGAGGAGTTGCTACGGCAGGGCGCGATTCTCGGCGACAGCGCCGGAGCGCGACCGCAAAAATAAAAATTATCGCTTCGCAGGCGTGATGACGTGCAGCGCCGCCGTGTCGAACGATGCGCTGAGCGCATCGCCTTCGCGGACGCCGAGCGACTCGAACGCGGCGCGCGGGACGAGCGCGCTGAGCGGACCCGCGCGCGAGTCGAGTATCAGCCGGTAGTGCGGGGTCGACGGAATGATTTTGACGACTGTGACGGCGAGGCGATTGCATGTCGTCTCGCAGGCGCCGCTCTCGCGGCTCAAACGGATGT
>Ga0075425_100004994_pt1 | contig 13736 bp, 8 predicted proteins | sample SoiMethybrSBSTD4_FD_75300 | JGI IMG/M metagenome (GOLD analysis project Ga0075425, IMG submission 75300) | Bulk soil microbial communities from a Populus tree surrounding site in Tennessee, USA - Soil MetaG P. TD hybrid SBSTD4 | ecosystem: Environmental > Terrestrial > Soil > Tree plantation...
GAAAGAACGATCCTAGGACTGCATTAGCGGAGTCGGATCAAATTGTGCAAGCCGTCAGAAAGAACAATGTGCCGGTTTGGTACCTGGTGGGCAAGAATGAGGGCCATATGTTCACCCACAAAGCGAACCGTGATTTCCAATTCTACGCGGAAATTGAATTCGTCAGGAAATATTTACTTCAATAAGCGGTTGACCGGTTGTTGCGTGTCGAGATAAAACACCGACGGTGAACGCGCGAATAATTTATTGGCACGCAATGATTCGATCCTCGGCACGATTGATTCTGCTTAGCTTGCTGATTTTGCTCCGGTTGGCCAACGGCTTTGCTCAATCACCCGCGAGCGACTATCGCCACTCACACGAACGGCAGATCATCGAAGAGTTCACGCGACTCCTTTCTATTCCCAACATCGCCTCCGATCGAGAGAACATTCGCCGCAATGCGGAGCTCATCAGCGAGATGATGCAGCGGCGCGGATTGCATCCGCAGTTGCTCGAAGGCAAGTCTGGCGACACACCGCCAGCGGTATACGGCGAGTGGTCGGTTCCGAGCGCGAAACACTCGATCATTCTTTACGCACACTACGATGGACAGCCGATTGATCCTAAAGCCTGGACAGCATCTCCTCCGTTTCAACCGACCTGGCGGTCGGACGTAGTGGAGAAGGGTGGCGGAATCGTCACCATTCCGGCAAAAGGCGAAATCAATCCGGAGTGGCGGCTGTATGCTCGATCTGCTTCTGATGATAAAGCTGGAGTGCTGGCGATTCTCACCGCTTTCGATGCGTTGCGCGCACAGAACGCAACGCCGTCTCTCAACATCAAATTCTTTTTCGACGGCGAAGAGGAAGCAGGCTCACCGCATCTCGGCGAAATCATCGATCTGCATAAGCAGCTACTGGTGTCTGACGCATGGATTATTTGCGATGGCCCGGTGCACCAGTCCGGCCGCAAACAGGTAGTGTTTGGCGTGCGCGGGGATCAAAACGTCGACGTCACCGTCTATGGACCGAAACGTCCGCTGCACAGCGGTCACTACGGGAACTGGGCGCCGAACCCGGCGATGATTCTTGCCCGTTTGCTGGCGACGATGAAAGACGATTCAGGGCGGGTGACGATTTCAGGTTGGTATGAGGGAGTTGAGCCTTTGGGAGATGCCGAGCGTCGCGCGATTGCACAAGCGCCCGCTTACGATGATCAGATACGATCGGAATTAGGCATGGCGCGAACGGAAGGTAACGGCAAGCTGCTAATGGAGTTGATCAATGAGCCTTCGCTAAACATCAACGGCATCAGCAGCGGCGATGTTGGCGCGCTGGCGCGAAACGTAATTCCTACAATCGCGACAACCGTCCTCGACCTGCGCCTGGTGAGAGGAAACGATCATGCGCGGCAGGTGCAACGATTAATCGAGCACATTCGCAAGCAAGGTTTCCTTGTCACTGACCACGATCCGACTGATGCAGAACGTAAGACGCACGGATTGATTGCGAAGGTTGTTCCGCGAGAGGGTGGGTATAACGCCGAACGCACGCCCATGGATCATCCAGTCTCGATCGCCGTCATCGATGCCGTGCAATCTACTTCAAAAGATACGATCGTTAAGCTGCCCACGTCTGGTGGTAGTCTGCCGCTTTCGATCATCACAAATCGGCTGCGCACAGTCACGTTGACAGTTCCGATTGCAAACTACGACAACAATCAGCATGCCGAAAACGAGAATATTCGATTGCAGAATTTGTGGGACGGAATCGAAACGCTGGCGGCCGTGATGATGATGAAATTGAAGTAAGAACTGCTTGCAGAATTCAAAGCCAACTTTTCAGTCACACCCACCAACCGATTCAAAAAAATACCTATCCGTTGCTTTTTAGAAACTCACAGTGATAAATTTATTGTTGTCTTTGCTGCGTCGGTTCGATTCTAAGCCGTGCAACTCTTGAACAGGTGCCCGATCACTGCTTTGGAAGAGCTCTACGCTCCCGCCGCGTTAGTGCAACTCATTAAACCAGAATCAAAGGAGACTGAGTATATGGCTGGAATGAAAGCCCGCCGGCTCGATCTGATCCGACAAATCTCCACCTTCAAACAGGCCTTTCAACGGATCCTAATCGTCACCCTGGTGTGCGCGATTACCGCTGCCGCCGGCACGAATCCGCAGGTATCCTCGAGTCAGGCCCCTGCTCTTGCGCAGGCGATGCCTCTGGATCCTCAAATTACCATTGGAAAATTATCCAACGGTCTCCGCTATTACATTCGCCCGAATAAGAAACCCGAGAAGCGCGCCGAGCTGCGCCTGGTAGTCAAGGCCGGGTCGATCCTCGAAGAAGACGATCAGCAGGGCATGGCTCACATGGTCGAGCACATGGCTTTCAACGGCACAAAGCACTTTCCCAAGCAGGAGCTTGTCCAGTTCATTGAGAGCCTCGGTATGAGGTTTGGCGCCGATCTCAACGCCTACACCAGCTTTGACGAGACGGTGTATGAACTTCAGGTTCCAACAGACAAGCCCGAAACGATGGACAAGGCCCTTCTGATACTCGAGGACTGGGCGCAAAACGTCACCTTCGATAACGCCGAGATCGACCGCGAGCGCGGCGTGGTCATGGAAGAGTGGCGGCTCAGACGTGGGGCGCAAGCAAGAATGCTCGACAAGATCTGGCCGATCACGTTGAAGGGTTCGCGCTACGCCGATCGAATACCAATCGGCAAACCGGACATCATTCAAAACGGAAAGGCCGAACGGCTCAAGAAGTTTTATTCAGATTGGTATCGCCCTGATCTGATGGCCGTTGTCGCAGTAGGAGACTTCGACAGAGTAACGCTGGAAAAGCTAATCAGCTCTCATTTTTCATCGATACCGAAGCCCGCGAAACCGACGGAGCGTCCTTATTTCGGCGTTCCGGATCATCCGGGAACTGATTACGCGATCGCGACCGATAAGGAAATGACCGGAACCACCGTCGAAGTCGACAATACACTTCCCGGTCGCGGAGAAGGATCGGTAGGCGCTTACAGACAGAAGATGGTCGATCAACTCTTCTCACTGATGATCGGCGCCAGATTCCAGGAACTCGCTCAAAAACCTGATTCGCCTTTGATCTTTGGCGGAGCGTCACGCGGCGATTCACTCGACCGCAGCAAGGATGAGGCGGTGCTGTTTGCTCAGGTCAAGGAAAACGCAATAGAACGGGGCTTGCAAACTCTGTTGGTTGAGGCGGAGCGCGTAACACGATTCGGATTTACTGCGCCCGAGCTCGATCGTCAGAAGCAGAACATGCTTCGTACGTACGAACGCTATGTTGCTGAACAAGACAACACCGAGGCAGCAAGCAGAGCAGATGAATATGTGCGCAATTTCCTCCAGGATGAGACTCTCCCGAGCCCCGAAGACGAGTACAAATTACATCAGCAGTTCTTGCCTCAGGTCACTCTGGAAGAGGTCAACGGATTAGCCAAGGAGTGGTTTCCTGACAGGAATCGAGTGGTCGTCGTCCGAGCGCCCGAGCGCGCGGGTCTGGCGGTTCCGGATGAAGCGAAGCTGACGGCAGTGATGAAGTCTGGTACGGACACCAAAGACCTGAAGCCTTACGTCGATACGATAGCTTCAGCAGCACTTTTGGAAGTGACTCCTAAAGCCGGTTCGGTGGTAAAGACGTCCACGAAGGAGGCGTCGGGGATTACCGAATGGGAACTGTCAAACGGTGCAAGAGTGGTGCTCAAGCCCACGAACTTCAAGAATGACGAGGTTGTGTTCCGGGCGTTCAAGTTCGGCGGGACCTCACTGGTCAGCGATAAAGATTACATTCCTGCGAGCACCGCCACGCAGATCGTCGCATCGGGCGGACTGGGCAAGTTCAATGCGACCGACTTGCAAAAGGTTATGACCGGGAAGGTCGCCGTGGCCAGCCCGTACATCGGCGAGCTCGAGGAAGGACTAAACGGCGGCAGTTCGGTCAAAGATCTCGAGACAATGTTTCAGCTGATCTATATGAGGTTTACCGAGCCGCGTGCCGACGCAACAGCTTTCAGCGTCCTCGCTTCACAAGCAAAGACGATGATGTCCAACCAGTCCGCCACTCCTGAGTTTGCGTTTCGCGATGCGTTGACCGCCGCGCGTTACCAGAACCATCTTCGACGCCGGTCGACTACCGCGGAATCGGTCGACGAATGGAGCCTCGACAAATCGATGGCTTTTTACAAAGATCGCTTTGCCGATGCGAATGGATTCACGTTCGTATTCGTGGGCAGCATCAACGAGGCGACTCTGAAACCGCTGGTCGAGCGCTACATCGCATCGCTTCCATCGCTTCATCGCAACGAGACGTGGAAGGACGTCGGCGCACATACGGCAACTGGGGTCATCGAAAAGCGCGTAGAGAAGGGGATTGAGCCCAAGAGCATGAACGCGATCGTATTCTCCGGTCCGTTCGAATACGACCAGACCCAGCGCGTCGCGATCCGAGCGATGTCCGAAGTGCTTCAAACGAGATTGTTGGAAACCATACGAGAGGAACTCGGCGGCACTTACAGCGTTAACGTTGGCCCTGGTTACCAGCGAATCCCTCGCTCGGAGTATTCGTTGACCATCCAGTTCGGTTGCGACCCGGATCGAGCCGAAGCTCTGGTCAAGCGCGTTTTCCAGGAGATCGAAAAGCTGAAGACTGATGGACCGACTCCCAAGCAGGTTGCCGATGAGAAGGAGGCGCTGCTTCGCGAGTTCGAGACGAGCAGCAAAGATAACGGCTACTTGCTGAGTCAGATCATCGGAAGGTACCAGAACAGCGAGGATCCCGCTGCGCTGTGGAAAGTGCCGGAGTACTACAAGAAGATTGACGCTCAGATGATTCAGCAAGCTGCGAAGACTTATCTGAATCAGAAGAACTATATCAGGGTGACGCTCGTCCCCGAGAAGAAAGCGTGAAAAAGAGGGGCAGGGGTCGGGGGCCAGGGGTCAGGGTTGAATTCATAGGTCCAATAGGTCTTATCCACCAAGGGAACAATCGAAACCCTAAACCCTAAACCTGACCCCCACCCCTGACCCCTGTTGCCAGCACGCTGGTAACGGGCCTAACATTTTCATTATGACTAAGGCAAAAAGTTACATTCCCGAAGGGTTCCACACTGTGACGCCGCACCTGACGGTCAACGGCGCCGCGAATTACATCGAATTCCTGAAACGGGCTTTCAACGCGGTTGAAATAGCCAGATCACCGGGTCCGGGCGGCAAGCTGATGCACGCCCACGTCCGAATAGGCGACTCGGATCTGATGTTCAACGATGATTTCCCTGAGATGGGACACGCGCCGATCGCCCAGGGCAGATGGCCAATTCTCTTCCACGTCTACGTGACAGATGTGGATGCGAGCTTTAAGCAAGCACTTGCGGCGGGATGCAAGGAGACGATGCCGGTCGCAGATCAATTTTGGGGTGATCGCTACGGTCAGCTGAAAGACCCGTTCGGGTTTAGCTGGGCCTTGGCAACCCACATCGAAGACCCGACGCCTGCGGAAATCAAGGAACGTGAGGCGAAACTATTTGGAACCGGAAAAAGCGCTTAGAGCATCCACGATCGTCGACGATCAAAGTCACATACTTCGTTTTCCCTGTGAAGCTGTATAGGCCGTTTCGAAGGCCCACAGCACATTTGGCGGGTTTGCTCGCCATAACGAATCTAACAGCGGGCCCTTCGAAAGGAGGGCTCGCTTACTTTTTGGTGCCGGTCCACGCACGCGAGACGCGTTCCCTCATTCGTATCTCAACGCGACCATCGGATCCACAAGCGACGCCCTGCGAGCCGGCAAATATCCAGCAAGAGCCGCGACGCCGATCAACCCTACAACGGCACTTACCAGGGTCAGCGGATCAGCCGCGCTCAAACCGTAAAGCTGGGCCGACACCAGACGTGCCGCCCCAAGCGCCACCGGTACTCCGATGCCAATCCCCGTCGCAACCAGCAACAACGTCTCTCGCATCACCATCCACAAAATCGAGCCACGTTCCGCACCAAGCGCCATTCGAATCCCGATCTCATTGGTGCGTCGTGCGACCGCATGACCCATCACACCGTAGAGACCTACCGAGGCAAGCACCAGCGCCAGCACTCCAAAGAAGCTCACCAGCTGAGTCATCAATCGCTCCTGTCTGAGCGAATCTGCAAGCTGCCTGCTGAACGAGGTCACCGAGACCACTGGCAGTTTGTCGTCGACCTGAGCAATTGCTGAACGAACTGCTGACGACGCTGTGAGAGGTTCTCCCTCAGTACGAATCTCGAGGTTGCTGGAAAATGCCCCTTCTCCCTCAGCCTGCAGGATCGAACGATAAACGGTTGGCACCGCCGCCTCTTGCGCGCGTTCGTATCTCACGTCTCCAATGACTCCGACGATTTCAAAGTCAGCGCCGCTTTTAGCGTCGTCTCCGTATCCAAACCTGCGGCCAACAGGGTTCTCGCCTTCAAAAAACTTCTTTGCAAACGATTCGTTTACCAGAGCGATTTTCAGTGACGCAGGGGTGTCCTGAAATCCAATTTCGCGGCCGGCTCTGATTGGCAAGCCCAGGGTTTCGCAGTAACCAGGCCCGATCAGCATGTCAGTCACGTCCATATCTTCATCGGGCCGCGGTGTGTAGCCGGACACGCTGATGGTGCTCGATCTGCCGCTGCCGCTCAACGGGCTGTAAGTTGCAATGCTTGCCGCGCGAACCCCAGGCAACGCGCCAATGCGCTCCAGCAACTGTCGATAAAGGCCAGAGAGCTGCTGAGCCTTGTAACCGGCCAGCCGCGGATCGATATCGATCAGCAGCACGTTGTCGCGGTTGAACCCGAGATCCTCGCTCTGGAGCTTCAAAAGACTTCTTGCAAACAAACCGGCTCCGACCAGCAACACCAGCGAGACTGCAACCTGTCCTACGATCAAGGCAGGCGCCAGACTCAACCTGAGCTTCAATCCGCCCGTGCGTGACGATCTGGCTTTCAATGTCGTCGCCAAATCAGTTCGGCTCGCTCGCAGCGCAGGCGCTAATCCAAACACGACACCTGAAAGCAGTGACACGCCGACAGTGAATCCGAGGACGATCGCATCGGGATGAACATCGAGCGGTGTAGTCTTTGCTACCAGAGTCACGAGTGCATCGACGCCCCAGCCGGCCAGGAGTAAGCCGAGCACGCCGCCCATCAACGCCAGAACGGTGCTCTCGGTGAGCAGTTGTCGAACGATCCGAGCGCGGCTTGCGCCGAGCGCAAGACGCAACGACATTTCGGTTTGCCTCGAAGCGGATCTCGATAGCAGAAGATTCCCGACGTTTGCGCAGGCGATTAGCAGAACCAGGCCTACGATGGCCATCAACATTCGCAGCGGTTGCGAGTAGTAGAATCTGAGTCCCGAGATTCCGCGGCTTCCTGACGATAGTTCGACATACGAATTGTTGATCGCAACGCGTCGTTCGTCGGTGATCGCCTGGCCTGCTTGTTCGGTCAAATACTGTCTGAGAGCTACGTTCACTTCAGCCTGCGCGCGTTCTCGCGATGTGCCTGGCTTCAGCCTGGCCATCAAACTGAGCCAGTAGGTGTTTTCTTCATTCATTAGTGAATCGCGCATCTCGATCTGCTGTTGGAAGACCATCGGCATCCAGTAGTCGGGGGAACGGCGAACCCGCTCGCCGAAAAATTCGGGCGGCGTCACGCCAACGATTGTGAATGATGTGCCGTTCAAGCTAACATTTCTGCCGACAATTGACGGATCCGAGTTGCACTGTTCTTGCCAATAGCGGTGGCTGATGACTGCGACAGGTCGAGATGCGGGTGTGTCATCGGCTGGTGAGAGGACTCGGCCGATTGTCGACTTGACGCCGAGGACTTCGAAATAGTTCCCGGTTACCAAATGTCCTTGCGCTCGTTCGACGGAGTCCCCGGTGGAGCCTTCCATGCGAACGCTCAGGCGAGCCTCTCCGCTTCGAAACGCGCACAGACCTTCAAACGAGTCGGTGTGAGCGCGAAGGTAGTCGTAAGACGGATATGAGAAGAGCCGCCAGGCTCCGCGAGGTGGATCACCGTACGATGTGCCCTCACCTGTTGCGGTTGAAAAAAGCACGAGTTGGTCGGGAGCCTTGACCGGCAGGGTCTTGAGCAACACCGCGTTTAACAGGGTAAAGATCGCTGTGTTTGCGCCGATGCCAAGAGCTAGCGACAGAATTGCGACGAAAGAAAATGCCGGGCTCTTGCGAAACATTCGAAGACCATATCGTGTGTCCTGAATCAGATCTCCTATCATTGCTTTCTCCTGATCAACTCGAGTTGCAGATCGTTGTGTCTTTAAGCAAGCCAGTCGCGTTGGATGATTGAGTCATTACGAAGTCGCGTGATTGATTGCGTGAGCATGCGATCTGCGTTCAATCGTCCTCTGGCACTGTTGGGGAATATAACCAACTAACGTGCCATCTCTCAGATCATTGAGTTTAGGCGACTTAGGTATCGGGATACTGGTTGTAATTGTGAAGAAATTGGTCGGCTGCGGGATAGTAGATTCCCATTCGCGAAACGCATAGTCACAACTTCGGAAGACGTGAAGAATTCATCTTTTCACCTCTCTCCACCCCATCGGGGTGGCATATTTGTAGAAGCGAACGGATTAGAGAACCGCACCCCAGCGGGGTGCTATATTCTGTTGCGTTAAGAGAAGGCTGTATCCTTGAAGAAATTGGCCGAGTTTAAAGGAGGAATGTAGCACCCCGCTGGGGTGCCGCTGGCGCGGCGCGCGTTTCTACAAATATGCCACCCCGATGGGGTGGAGAGAGGTGGAGAGGATGAATTGATTCACATCTTCTGAAGTTGTGGGTATTGTCTTGCTGAACTCCGGACTGTTGCCTTAGTTTGTCGAGGCTGATCATCTCAAAGCTCGAGGCAGCAACAAAGGTTTCTCAGTTCGACTGAAAAAAAAACGGATCCGAATGCGAACAAGCATGAAACTAAAATTTGGAATGTTGATGATTGCTTTAATGGGCGTGTGTTTGCCGGCCACAGCTCAAACAGTCGATGACATTGTTGTAAAGCACATCGCTGCTCGCGGTCTGGACAAACTGAAGACGGTGAAAACAATCGTGCTGACCGGACGCTTAACCGGCCCGGGGATGGAAGCGCCTGTCACTGTACGGCTCAAACGGCCTTCCAGGTATCGGTTGGACATGAAACTCGGCGGAAACCAGATCACCGAAGCCACCGATGGCAAGGTTGCCTGGCGCGCCGAGCCGACCGCGAGTGGCAGCGGCATCCAACAGGTGACTGGCGACGCGATGAACGCGATCATCGATCAATCCGAATTCGATAGCCCGTTCGTCGACTACAAAACTAAGAGTTACACCATCGAGCTGGCCGGCGAGGAACAAGTCAGCGGTAATGCGTGTTACAAAGTGAAGATTACACTGCGCACCGGCACGATCATGTTTCAATACCTCGACAAGAATTCGTATTTGGAAATCAAAGAGGAGCTCATTCGAACGGTCGATGGAAACAAGCTGGAGATCGAAGAGACTGTGAGCGACTACAAAAAAGTCGGCGGCGTGTTGTTCCCGCATCTTTACGACAGCAAGTCGAAAGGCTCCCCCGATCACTATCGCCTCACTATTGAAAAGATAGACCTCGATGCGCCGATAGATGATTCAATATTCAACATGGCGGAAAAGAAGATTGCTTCGCTCAGCTCGGAGAGCGAAGAAGAATACGAAGAACAATCTCCTGTGACGACGATTGTAGCCCCGGTTATGAGTACTCCGGCTGGTGGCGCGGCTGTCGAACAGCGCTCCCAGGGGGAGCGATCATCTGCTGAAATCGTTGCGAGTTTTGACGGACTCGGATTTGGATTTGAAGGTCCGCAGGGAACCGCAAACCTGCGCAACCCGTCAGACAACAGTCTCGCGGTCGGCAAAGATCACATTTTTCAGATCGTCAACACTCGGATGGCAGTCTTCACCAAGAAAGGAAAGCGGTTCAAAGAGACGGGGAAGCCTTTGTATGGACCGGTGGCCACCAACACAGTGTTCAAAGGGTTTGGCGGAGCTTGTGAGGCCATGAACAACGGCGATGCGGTCGTTAGATATGATCAACTCGCCGATCGCTGGGTAATCGTGATGCCGACGTTTCGAAGGCAAGCGGTTCGCGATGATCAACCCGTCGCGGGAAAGTCAGGTGATCCTGCGCAATTGAGCGTGCCGGGTCGACCCGCGCAGCCCGGTGCAGCGGCTCCGTTGTTTGTGCCGGAACGCGAGCTTGCACAGCCGCCGCAGCCTCGACCGGCCGAAGCTGCGCCGGGACAGCCGGCTCGACCAGCGCCGCGCGCGAATCAACAACCCACCGGGCCTCAGGGTCCTTACTCGATGTGTTATGCAATCAGCGCGACAGGCGATCCGCTTGGCTCCTACTATCGATATGAGTTTCTACGCGCGCTGTTTCCCGATTATCCGAGGCCAGCGGTCTGGCCCGATGGTTATTACATTCCGACCAGCACTGGAGACGACGTCATACAAAAACACGCATGCGTCGCAGAGCGCGAAAAAATGTTGAAAGGCGAACCGGCAAAAGAACAGTGCGTGATTATCGACGGCGTAAATTTTTTGAGCAACGCCGATCTGGATGGTAAGCAATTGCCGCCGGCCGGAGCGCCTAACATTATGATTGCGGGGGGTGGCACCCAGCTCAAGAAGGTGCTCGAGGACAATGTAGTTTTGACCTGGCAGTTTCACGTCGACTGGAAAGATCCGAACAAGACGAAACTCATCGGGCCCCGGAAGATAGAGGTCGCGCCTTATCATTACTTGTGTGACGGGCAGTTGACTAATTGTGTTCCGCAGCCGGGGACTGATCGGAGGCTCGATTCACAGGGAGACAAGATCATGGCGCGGCTGGTGTATCGGAGGATTGGAGGTCAGGAGTCGATTGTTGGCGTGCATTCGATAAACAGTTCGGTCGGCGGCGGTGCGGTTCGTTGGTATGAGTTTCGAGTCGGCAAGGATCGAGAGATCGCACTGCATCAGCAAGGCACGTACGCGCCGGATGGTCTCTATCGTTGGATGGGAAGTCCGGCGATGGATGGAAAAGGGAACATCGGGATCGGCTATTCGTTTGGCGGGAGTCCTAATTATGCGGGACAGAGATTCGCGGGCCGGCTTGCGAAGGATCCGTTGGGTCAATTGACGTTGAAGGAGACGGTGCTGGTGGAGGGAGAGGACGCACAAAACGCGATGCGCTGGGAGGATTACACTCAGACAGCGGTTGACCCGAGCGATGACTGCACGATCTGGTACGTGGGGGACTATCTGAAGAAAGGTGCGACAAATTACACAAGTAGGATCGGAGGGTTTAGAATGCCTGGGTGTAAGTGAACGATTTCCTGGCTTAATTGGTTACGAAGGAAGAATGCGGTCAACTCATAAGCTCAATGATTAATAAGAAAACAGTAGCGAAAGTCTTTTCTTGGGCTGGCTATTGGCTGTTTTTTCTTGTCGGTCCGGCGAGTTCCTATTTCAGAAACTCTCCGGCGAGGCCTTTCATTGTAGCTGTAGTAACTTGGGTTGCAGCGGGACTTTCGTTTATAGCATTAGTTTTCGGCTACTCGGAGATCAAAAAACCCAGAGCTGCGTTTGCCATCTATCTAATAGGTTTTGCGATATTCGTGACGTCTATTTTGATCAACTCATATACCTTGTTCTGCGTTGGACTGGCTTTGACGCCGGTTTCTCTGATCTGGATGATGGCCCCACAAATTCGCACGGCTCTCAACCGGCTCCGTAGCGATTATCACAGGATATCGCAGCAGTAATTGGCACTGCTTGCTTTTTGGTTCTGAACTATCTCAAGAACCTTGAACTTTAGCTCTTTCGCAGCTGAGCGATTACCGCATCAATATGATCACGAGTCGTGCCACGTCCCAAGCTAAACCGAACCGCACCCATTCCAACGTGTTCGCTTATTCCCATGGCCGCCAGCACTGGCGATAGCTCCACGCGACCCGAGTGACAAGCAGAACCGGTCGATGCCGCAACTCTCTCCAAACTAGCGAGCACCTCAGCGCCAATCTGACCGACAAACGACACATTCAGTGTGTTAGGAAGTCGCAGCGTGGCGTGGCCATTCAGAACAACCCCGTTACCAAAGAGACGCTGCAACTCCTCCCAAAAGTAATCTCGCAGTTCGCGGATCCGCGTCATCGGCTCGGTGTCAGTCGCAAGCATGCAAGCTTCGCCGAGAGCCGCGGTCAGCATCACGCTCTCCGTTCCCGCTCGAAGCCCATGCTCGTGACCTGCTCCGTGCACCAGGGGCTCCATTACATTTCCTCTTCGAATGTACAACGCGCCGATGCCTTTCGGCGCGTAGAGCTTGTGACCGGCAATACTCAGAAGATCGACGCGAAGATCGTCGACGCGCGTCGCTACTTTTCCGATGGACTGCGCGGCATCGGTGTGAAATCGAATCCCGTGTTCGCGTGCAATTGCGCCGATCGCCTCGATCGGTTGAAGAGTTCCGGTTTCGTTGTTGGCGTGCATCACACTGATCAAAATTGTCTTTGGTGTGATGGCTTGTTGCACGGCTTCCGGATCGACCAGGCCGGTTTGATCCACCGGCAGATACGTCACCGTTGCACCCCACTGCTCGAGAAATTTCAAAGGCTTGAGAATCGCAGGATGCTCGGTCGCTTGGGTGATGATGTGGGTGCCTTTGTCTCGCAAGGCGAAGAACGTGCCTTTGAGCGCGAGGTTGTTCGCTTCGCTGCCACCGCTGGTGAAAATAATCTCGTCGGGTTCGGCGCCGAGAAGCGACGCCACCTGGCCGCGCGCATTTTCGAGGATCGTCTTTGCCGAGGAGCTTGCCCAGTGCCCGCTCGAAGGATTGCCAAACGGCTGATCGAGCAATCCGCGAATTACTGCCGCCACGCGGGGATCAAGGGGCGTGCTGGCATTGTAATCGAGATAGATCGAGGTCTTGTCTTCTTGCACTGTCTCTTTCGCTCCTGGGTTCAGCGTCTATGCCGTCGATGACATGTGTTGTCTCATCGCCTGGTCGAAGCACTCGATGAAGTAGCGATTGCACTGATGCACTTTGCTTCGCGGCCGCACTGCAACGTTACATTCTCTCGTTAAGCATTTCTCGTTCAGGAGTGGCGAAGTCATAGAACACGCGAAACAGATTGCCATCGAGATCCGTCGCCGTGAATTCGTGCAAGCCGTAGGGCTTCGACTCCGGTGCCGACATCAATTTTGCATTGCTGGCGCTCCATACTTGATATAACTCATCGACCTCATCCTTGCTGCCCAGGTTCAGCCAGGTCAGAGTCGGCCCAACGTTGCCGTAACCTTTACGAAATTGATCGTTGGCAAGAAACATCCGGCAGTTGCCTTTGGAGAGACCCGCGAGGCCGAGCTCATCGACAGTCCAGTCCAAATTGAAGCCCAGACTATTTTGATAGTAAGCGGTCGCATTGGCGATATCACTCACCGGTATTTCGGGAACTGCTCCGGGGAACTTTGATTTCATGTTTAACTCCTCCTGATGTTGAATGCTTACCCTGAAGTTGTAAGAGACACGATCAAAAGTTTAGTGGAGGAAATCTGGATCGCGCAATTTGGATCGCGCAATTTGCATCGCGCAGTTTGGATCGCGCAATTTGCATCGCGCAATTCGCGTTGCGGGTTTGCATCGCGTTCGATGGCTTAGATCACTAGCTCTGGTTGGCCGCGTAGCGGTCTCCTAT